>Ga0209370_1000210_pt1 | contig 106495 bp, 97 predicted proteins | sample AgamicAtPrz_FD_187164 | JGI IMG/M metagenome (GOLD analysis project Ga0209370, IMG submission 187164) | Agave microbial communities from Guanajuato, Mexico - At.P.rz (SPAdes) (version 2) | ecosystem: Host-associated > Plants > Phyllosphere > Phylloplane/Leaf | place: Guanajuato, Mexico...
ATAATTTATAGCTGCTGGAAGCACAGAACCTGTTACGACGAAGCAAAGTATTTGCTGGCTCTCAAAGCGCGAAACTCGCCCTTACTGAAGCCATAAAAAGCTTGTCGAATGTCTCAGGGCGTGAAGCAGGCATCCGTGATTTTCGCTCAGCAACAAAAAAGTTCTGCTAATACTTAAGCCTCGCGTTTTTCTGCCCACTTCAGCATTGCATCGAGAGCAGGGCACAGCGCCTGTCCCCACTCAGTGAGCCGATATTCCACTTTCGGCGGCACCTGGGGATATACCGTCCGCGACACGATTCCGTCGGCTTCAAGCTGTCGCAATTGCTGCGCCAGCATCTTCTGCGAAATAGCGGGGATCAGTTTTTCGAAATCGGAATAGCGCTGCACCTTTCCGTCGAAGAGATGAAAAAGAATAATTAATTTCCAGCGCCCTTCCAGCAGTCGCAGGACTTGCTCCACGCCGCTTGCAGCAGATTCCGGGCTATATAACTTACTCATAATATAGTCACTCACTTTTTCGTGCGTACTTGTCAATTTCACAGTCTATGTTGAAAATTCCCGTACTGTAAATTACGGGAGTATAAAGCCATGTCATTATCACTACCGCACGCTATTTCTACCTATTTCGCGATCAGCAATGGTGGCGATATCGCCAACGTTAAGCACTGCTTTACCGCAGATGCCGTCGTGAAAGATGAAGGTAAAACCCATCAGGGACATGCGGCGATCGAGGCATGGCAACGTGCCGCGCAGGCCGCGTTTGACTACAGCGTTGAGCCGGTTCAGATTCTCATCGACGGCGACCGGGTGACCGTCACGTCGAACGTCGCCGGTAATTTTCCCGGCAGCCCGGTAGTGCTGAAACATACTTTCGGCCTGGTCGGCGACAAGATCAACGCACTGGAGATTGTCTGATGTCGTGGGATCTTGATTTCCAGGGCACGCGCGTGCTGGTGACGGCGGGCACTAAAGGCGTTGGTAAAGCGGTCGTCGGGTTATTAAAACAGCTGGGCGCCAGGGTGTTAACGACGGCGCGCCACGCTCCTGCGGAATGTCTCGCCGATGTCTTCGTCGCGGCAGACCTGACCACTGCCGACGGGTGCGCCTCAGTAGCGCAAGCCGTTCAGACGCACCTGGGTGGTGTCGACGCCATCATTCATGTGGTGGGCGGTTCTACCGCTCCCGCCGGTGGTTTTGCGGCGCTGGGCGAAGAGGAATGGCAGCAGGAACTCAACCTTAATCTGTTGCCAGCGGTACGCTTAGATCGTGCGCTGTTGCCAGGAATGCTGGCACAGGGTAGCGGAGTGATCATTCACGTCACCTCTATCCAGCGTGAATTGCCGTTGCCGGAATCGACCACCGGCTATGCAGCGGCCAAAGCGGCGCTCTCGGCATACAGCAAAAGCCTGTCGAAAGAAGTTTCGCCAAAGGGAATTCGGGTTGTGCGCGTTGCGCCCGGCTGGATCGAAACCGAAGCGGCGGTGGCACTGGCGGAGCGGCTGGCGCAGCAGGCGGGAACGGATTATGAAGGCGGTAAACAGATCATCATGAATGCACTCGGTGGTATTCCGCTGGGGCGTCCGTCAAAGCCGATTGAGGTGGCGAATCTCATTGCCTTCCTCGCCTCATCTCATGCAGCCGCCATCACCGGTACCGAATATGTCATCGATGGCGGCACCATCCCGACTGTGTAACGCTGTATCACAATCGGCGCATCATTTGCGCCGATTGCGATCGCTTGTGGAAATCGGATAACCGTAATCTCCGCTCATTAGCATCGCTTTTAACCCAGGGGATATTTTTTAAACGCTGGCAGGGCTTCACATGCTTCAGCAAGCGACTGAATGTTTTTAAAATTGTCTGCCGCTACCACCCCTGGGATCATGAACTGAATAAACGACCACACCACCGTACTGGTTACCGCGACCTGGTCAGGGCGAGGTGCTATAGCGCGGCCTTCAAGCAGAGTATCCCATTCACGGCATGCTGCGAGGAGTTGCCGGGTAATTCGCTCAACCCACGGCTGATGTTGTTTTTCTTCTGGTCTGAGCTTGTGCTCATAAATATTTTGCACCGCTTTTTCGCAGGCTGCGAGAATAACGCCCAAAATCTGCAGATCTTTTGCCAGCGCGTCGGTATTGGCGGGTAAAAGTTTGTGATTTGCTCCGGACAGGGCTTCAAAATAATAAAGAATGAGCGTTGAATCCATCAACTGCAAACCGCTATCCAGAATGACCGTCGGGGCTTTGACTACCGGGTTAATGCGGGAAAACTCTTCAAATGTGCTAAATACCGAGAGCGGCATGCTGTTGAATTCGATGCCATAGAGTTCCAGGGATACCGCAACACGCCTTACGTAAGGCGAATCCATCATACCAATGAGTTTCATCGTTATTCCTGTTCGTGCTACACAACTGTCGTTAATCGATTACCTGTCAGCATCAGGTGATTCGGCAAAGCAGGCAGGCACACATTATCGTAAATCTGCAGGGGCGAATATCATGGATTCCTTACCTCAGGTGTTAGTATTTCTAACCTGTTATTCCACTTTCGCAGGATGAAAAGGCAACGATGAAAATTAATCTATTTAAAATCATTAAGTTAATTTATCCCGCCATTAAATCCAGATTTAAAAAAGGTTTATATGGTAGTAACGTTAACGTATTAAACAACGTTAAGAAAAATGCCCTATGTCGGATTACCCACCTATCTCCGCTCTGCGAAGTTTCGAGGCGGTTGCGCGCCTTGGCAGCGTCACGTTGGCCGCGAACGAGATGAACATAACGCATTCAGCTATTAGCCAACACATTAAAACGCTGGAGGGCATAATAGGCATAAAGCTATTTATCCGTCACGGGCGCGGGGTACAGATTAATGAAGAAGGGAGGCTTTATGCTTTGCAAATACGCGAAGCATTGAACCGGATCTCGGATGCCACCAGGCTGGTGCAGGTGAAACCGCGCGCAATAGAACTGACGCTGGCGACACTGCCCTCTTTTGGCTGTCACTGGTTATTGCCGCGCCTTTCGCGATTCCGCGAGAAATATCCCCATATCTCATTACGTCTGCAGGCCAGTCTGACGGTGACCAACCTGCCACAGGAAGGCATCGATATTGCGATTCGTATGGGTCAGGGTGACTGGGAAGGAATGGAAAGCCGCTTTCTTTTTTCTGATGAGCTTATTGTCGTCGCCGCACCCGGTTATAACAATGGCAAGCTACCTGGTACGCCAGACGAGGTGGCAAAGAGCAGCATTATTTTTTCGATGGAATCGTGGAAAAGCTGGTGCCTCAATGCAGGGCTGGAGAAAGAGATTCTGCCTGCCGGGTTACGCATTAATGATTCAAACCTGGTCATCGAAGCCGTACGACGGGGAACCGGCATTGCTCTGGAGCGTCGCTCTCTGGTTGAAGACGCTATTTCACGGGGAGAGCTGGTACAAATAACTCCGGTCACCGCACCTTATCCCTGGCACTACTGGCTTGTGACATCCCCACTGGCAGAAAAAAAGCCGGAAGTCGCTCTTTTTATTGCCTGGCTGGAGGAAGAAATAATAGTCGGGAATAAACAGCGGCAGTAATGAGCTCACCGGCGGTTGTGCGCGAGGAGCATAAATAACCGCGTTATTGCGGGCACCCTGTACTTCTGGAAATGGCAAAACCCTACCGACAACAGGATAACTCCCCTCTTTTATCGTGGCAGTGGTAATAAACGTCACGTTGGCACAGTAACTAATTCAAAAATATTAAACATGAACGTCATAAAATTCGAACTTTAACGCCAGACATCAATTCCGGTTACTTTTTCCCTCTTGCAGCCAGCGCCTTCTCTGGGTTTCCGCATTCCTTTGCTCATGCTTTTTCATGTTTTATCCCGGAAAAATACCAATATTATTGTCTTGACATAGGTTTACGTTCAATTCAGGAATATTAAGTTTTGTTTGATAATGATAATGTTTATCAGAATCATTACCATAAATTACCAATATTCAGGGTTGACGATGAGACGCACAAAAATTGCCGCAGCAGTGGCCATGCTCATGGCCGGTAAATGCAGTTATGCAGCAGAACAAACCATAACGGTGTCAGGGAATATTCTTGGCGATTCACGCGCAGAAGAAGTGAAAACCTGGGCCGGGAGCCGCACCGTTATCAGCAACGATCAATTGGAAAAAGGGGCCAATCGCACTCTTGATGATGCGTTACAGCGTGTGCCCGGGGTCAAGATTCAGGATGAAACCGGTACAGGCGTGCTTCCGCAAATTGCGGTACGTGGCTTGTACGACAGCCGCAGCGGCCGCGCACAAATCCTTGAGGACGGAATTCCACTGGTACTGGCACCTTACGGCCAGGAAGGTATGTCGCTGTTTCCTGTAACATTTTCGACCATTGATCGCATTGACGTGGTTCGCGGTGGCGCGGCAGTACAATATGGCCCGAATAACGTTGGCGGCGTCATCAATCTGATCAGTAAACCCATTCCGCTGAAATGGGAAAATGAGATTACCGAGCGCGCCACGTTTTACGGTAAGGGACACAATCTTTGGGATACCTACCTTCACACCGGCGGCATGCTGAATGATGACTTCGGGCTGCAGGTCGAAGCTAACCAGGTAAAAGGTAGCTCGTTCCGCGAGCATAGCGACAGCAAAGTTCAGAACTTCCGCGTACGCGGCCTGTGGAATATCAACGAAGACACAACCTTAAATCTCTCCTACCAATACTACGATGCACACGCCGATCTGGCGGGTGCCCTTTCGACCGCAGACTATAATCGCGATCGCCGTCAAAGCACCCGTCCATGGGATGATTACGACGGTCACACCAAGCGTTATAGCGCAGTTTATAACCAGCAACTCGGTTCACTGGGTTTTATTGATAACGCAGAATTTAACTGGATGTTCTTTGGTCATGAGTCGGATCGTGATTTCCACGTCGGCATGAGTAAAGTCGCCGGTCAAAACTTCAACCCGGCCTTACCTGCCGATATCGTGCAAAACTCGCCGCGCAGTTTCAGGGTCTGGGGGACTGAACCGCGTATCAGCATGGATATCAACGGCGATAATGTGAACCAGCAATGGATTGTGGGTGGGCGCTTTGTCAGTGAAAAAATCGATTACCAGGTACGTCAGCGCACCCTGGCAACAGGCGTGACAGCGGTAACGCGTGACTGGGACTTTGATAATAATGCCTGGGCAGGTTATATCAGCAATGCCGTCAAACTGTTCAATGACACGCTGACCATTACGCCGGGTATGCGCTATGAGAACATCAGCGAAAAATACACCGATAAAAAAACGGGCCAGCGCACCTCCACGCCGGACACGCAGTGGCTACCCGGCCTGACGGTAGGTTACCAGCTTACCTCGCAGTGGTTCCTGTATGCAGACATGCAGAAAAGCCTGCGTCCGGCACAGGCTACGCAAATCGTCAAAGGCGGCGACGTCAGCTCTGAACTGGCGTGGAACTACGAGAGTGGCGTACGTTACAAACCAACCGAGAATGTCAGTCTTCATGCCGGTCTGTATCGCATTGATTATAAAGACCAGATCTCCTACGACAGCGTATCCGATAGCTATCTCAACATCGGACGCACCCGCCATCAGGGCGTTGAGCTGGAAGGGTTCTGGAGCCCGCAAGCCATTGAAGGCCTCAAATTGCATGCAGGATATGCTTACCTGCAGGCTGAACAGCGTAACGGCGTGAACCGTGGTAAGGAAGTGCCGTATGCCTCGCGCACGCAGCTGACGTTGGATGGAAGCTATGACTGGCGTGAAACCACCTTCTCACTGGCAGGCTACTACTTTAGTAAATCCTATTCGGATGCAGCGAATACCGTTTCGGAGAACAGCACCGGTTCCGTTGGTCAAATGCCGTCTTACTGGGTATGGAATGCTCAAGTGAGCCGCGATCTGTTTAAGTCAGGCAGTACCGTGCTGAACGGCTATGTCGGAATTAACAATATCTTTAATCGCGACTACTGGTTCCGCGGTATTGATACCAGCCCGTGGGGACGTCAGCCAGCGCCGGGACGTTCAGTCACTGCGGGCGTTAGCCTGAAGTTCTGATAGCCAAAAGAAGCCCGTCACGTTGAACGGGCTTCTTTCATTAAGGCTGGACGTAAAACAACCCGCTGTAAGGAATGCCGACAAAGTCGCGGTATAGCGATGCTAAATCGGCCTGCGGATCGACATCGTCAAACTGCTGAGGATGGAAAAGTTTAGCCATGGCTTCCAGTGCTACTACGTTGAAAGGGCTGTCGTAGAATTGGTGATAGATGGCCATTACCTGCTTGCCCTTCGCCACGGGCAATACACTCACCCCTTCTCGCTGCATCAGCTTCTGCAGCTTCGGTAAAGTACTGGCGCGGCTGGCTTCATATCCCAGCGGCACTGCCAGCGAAGAACTCCCGCGCTGGCTCCAGTCGGCGCCACTCATTAAATAAATGTCGGGGCGCACCGCAATCAGCAATTCGGCGCTAATATCGGCTCCCTGAGGGGGAACTTTGTCCGCCATCAGATTGCGGCCACCGGCTTCAGGAATGAACTGGCCAAAACTGTCGCGACCAAATACGGTACAACAGTTCATGCCCGTCATACCGGCATGGTTTTCAAACACAACGCCAGGCCACGCTTCGCGGGGGATTGTTGCCACTCGCTGGCGGGTACGATCCAACAATTGATTCCAACGCTGAATGAAACGCCCGGCATTCTGCTGTTCGGCAGTCACCTCCCCCAATAACCGCATACTCTCCGGTGTATGGGTTAAGGGTTGCTGGCGAAAATCGATAAACACCACCGGAATTCCGCTTTTCTCCAGTAATGCCAGCGTCCCTTCACTTTCGAGCTTCTTCAGGATCCCCGTATCGAAAACAATCAGATCCGGTTTTAGCATCGCGGCTTGCTCAACGTTAAAGCTGCTCCGGTAAGGGTTAATAAATACCGGTATGGAAGGCAGCGCTGGATAATGCCGGGTAAAAAAACGCCCCATATCCGGCGCCCGGGTTTGCAGCGAATCATCCCATCCGACAATCCCTTTAAGCGCATCGCCAGGATGCAGCAGGCTCATCGGTAACAACATCCGGCTGTCAGCGAGAATGATGCGCGTTGCGGGTGCGTTAAGCGTGACCTGGCGACCGGCAAGATCGGTCACCGTAACCGATTGTGCCTGTGCCGCCCACGGCCACACTAAAGCGGTAAATATAATAATAAGCCACTGGCCTTTCATTCTGGCGATTTCCTTACTGAGCTTGCGCTGACTAAACCACACATAAGTGTTTTTAATTTTTGCTGCCATCAATATGGCAACCCCAAACAGCCTTTTATAAAATATTAGATATATATCAAAAAGTTACAACAAAACCGCAATCAGACTACTTCGATTCAGCAACTATCACTTAGTGAATTTATTTAATGATCTTGTTTAAATCTTTTGAAAAGCGCTAGTTCATTAGTAATGATAATGTAAATGATAAGCATTACCAACATGGACTAGTTATATGATCTCGCTTGCACTACCAGGGGAACGCCGCAGGTCCAGCAATGGGCTATTTGGCATTCTGAACTCCGTTCCCCACCCAACTCTTGTTGAGATGATTGCCATTGCCGGGTATGACTTCGTGATACTCGATCTGGAACATCTTCCCCATAACGAAACGCTTCTTAGCCACTGTATTCAACTGGCACAGCTCAACCACTGCACCCCATTGATACGCCTCACCTGTGACGATATTCCGCGTGCCGGACGCCTGCTCGATATGGGAGCTGGCGGGATTGTACTATCACGGGCTGAAAGTGCGGAACAGGTTAACGCCCTGAAAAATGCGATGTTCTTTCCCCCCATTGGAACACGAGGTATCACCGGCGGCAGCGTAACCGGCTTTGGTACTTTGCCCCTTGAGGATTATATCCGCCAGGTCAATGAGAAGTTATGGCTGGTACCCATGATTGAAACGCCGCCCGGCATTGAGGCTATTGACGCCATATTGCTTATCCCTCAGGTCACGATGGTTATGGAAGGTGCGCTTGACCTGGCAATGAGCATGCAACTTGGCCCGCAGCCTACGCATCCTGAGGTTGAAGCGCTTATTCGCCAACTGGCTACACGTTGCGCAGCCGCAGGGAAATCTTTTTGCGCCAACCCCCGCACCGCAGAACAGCAGCAATACTGGCAACACCAGGGCGTGGACAGCTGGCTGTGCGGCGAAGATCGCGGTTTTTTGTTTCGGGCGCTAAAGCAACGGCTTACTGACGTTCAGTCTCTTTAACCTTTCCTACTCAACACCCAAACAGGTATACACATGTTCAACCAAAAGCCCTATGTGATCATCAGTCACGTTGTTAACGCGGCCGTGACAGAAGGTTTTATTCCCGCAGCGCAACGCCTGGGCTATTCGGTGATCCTGCTTACCGATCACGCGATGGCGCATAACAGCAAGGTGGATGACAGCGTTACGGTTATCGAATGCGAAGTGTTTAACCCACTGTCCATTCTCGACACGCTCACCGAATGGGGGATCACGCCTGCTGCGCTGTTCTCCAATAGCGATCACTTGCAAACGGCTACCGCTATTGCCGCCACTGCACTTGGTCTGCCCGCCAAGAACTGGCAAATTTGCTACGCCGCGAAAGAGAAATGGCGCATGCGCCAGCGCCTGAAAGCACTCGGGCAACCTTCAGTCTGGTCTGCTCAACTCCTTCCTGATGCATCACCGGCCGCGGACTGGCCGTGGCCAGTCGTGATCAAGCCAGGCCAGGGCGTGGCGTCTATGGATGTACGGCTTATTGAGGATCTCACGCGTTGCCAGCACTACCTTAACTCCCTGCCCGTCCGCCAGACATTGCTGGTTGAAGCGTTCATGCAAGGACCGCTGTTTACGCTGGAAACTCTCGGCGATGGCAATGAGCTGGTGGCAATTGGCGGTTTCGATGTCGAACTCTCCGCGCCGCCGCACTTTGTGGAGATGAGTGCGCGTTGGGCCGGTGAACATAGCACACGCTGGAAGCAGCAGGCGCTGGCGCAGTTGCGTGAGTTTGGCGTGGGGTTTGGCGCTTGCCACAGCGAATTTATCGTTACCGATAATGGCCCCGTCTTAGTTGAAATCAATTACCGCAGTATTGGCGATGGCCGCGAATTTCTGCTGGACCGCCTGCTGCCGGAGGGGTGGTTCACGCCGATCCTGCGCCTGCATCTTGGCGAACCGCTGCCGCCGATAAAAACGGAACAGGGTGAAGCACTCATCCATTATCTCGTCGCCGATCGCAGTGGCACATTGCAGAGCGCACCTCAACCGCTCAGCGCGCCGGGTCTGCACTACCGTCCACTGAAATCCACTGGCGATCGCATCGAACTCACCCACTCGAATAAAGATTACCTCGGCGTGCTGTACCTTGAAGCCAGCGATGACACGCAGCTAAAACAGCTCACGAACCGCACTCTCGCCGCGCTAAAGTGGGAGATTGTCTGATGAATCAGCATGACTACATTACGCTGCGTATCATAAACGCCTGCCTGCGCGAAAACGTCAGTGGTTTGATAAGCCAGGGGCAGATTACACAGGATTCTCAGCATCAGTGGCTTACCTGGCAGTCGGCCAGTCAGACATTGCGCCTGCAGGTGGATGCCTGTGATTACATGCAGCCATGGCGGGCGGTATCCCCTGAATGGCAGATAAAAACCGCGCAAGGATGGCACTCGCAGTCTGGCTATGCTAACTGGCTGGCGGCGTTAATGCCGGATCAGCAACCAGAAACGCGAGAGCTCTTTGCTACCTATAAAGAGGAAGCCGACAGTGCCGTGGCACAAGGCGAACTCTGTGCCCTCGCTTTTACACAACAGCGCGCATCACTGTTACGTTCACCGCATGAGATGAACTGGGGTGAGCGCCTGCGTCATGCCGATCAACTGGCAAGCTTCCTTGATCATCCTTACTACCCTACGGCGCGCGCTAAATTTGGTTTTAGCGAAGCCGACCTGCGCCAGTACGCGCCAGAGTTTTGCCAGCCGTTTCGTCTGCGCTGGCTGGCTTTACCCCACCAGCAATTAACCCTTACGGTACCGGAAGCCAGACCGGACTGGTGGCCATTGCCGTCACAGGTAGGCCTGGATCCACAGCACTTCGCCCGGCATGCATTGATCCCTGTGCATCCTCTTACGTTGAGCCAATTGCATGACCTTCCCGAGGGAGCGGTAATCGCGCCTGATGCCTGGCTCGATGTCTACCCCACCTTATCAGTACGTACCGTGCAGTTAGCGGACTACCCGGATCAACATCTCAAAGTGCCGCTCAGCATGCGCACACTGGGGCAGAAAAATATCCGCCTGATCAAACCCTCAACACTGTATGACGGCCAGTGGTTCGCTGAAGTGCTGACCATGCTGGGTGAACAGGACAACCTGCTGCGCGGCAAATATCGCCATGTCGATGAGCGTTTTTGTGGCCATGTTGCGGAGAATAAACAGTTAGCCTTTCTGTTGCGGCGCTACGCAGCGCCCCGCACCGGTGAAACGCTATTACCGGTTGCGGCACTTGGCAGCAAACTGCCGGACGGTCGTTATTATCTCTCTTCTCTGCTTGAACAACCCGGTATGCCAGACGTCGCGGACTGGTGGCGTGATTACTGCCAGTTGATGGCGGATGTTCACCTGACGCTGTGGTTACGCTACGGCATTGCCCTCGAATCCAATCAGCAGAATGCCGTGCTGAGCCTTACGCCAAATGAAGCCCTGACACTGGTGATGAAAGACAACGATGCGGCGCGCATTCTGCCTGAGCGTTTTAAAGCCGCCTGCCCGCACCTGGCAGAGCGCCTCATCACACTGCGCGATCCGCGCATTTGTGTGTCTGATGAAGCCGCGCTGGCACAGATGTTTATCACCATCACCCTGCAACTCTGCCTGGCAGCGGTGCTGGAAAGTCTGACCGCAGACGCACTGCTCGATCGTGAAGCGGGTTATCAAACGTTACGACATGCGCTTGAGCAGAGTCTGGCGCGTCTGGAGAGTGAAGGCGTCGACACCGCCTTTGCACGACAGCAGTTGTTTGTCTCCCCCACGCAGCCAGTGAAATACCTGTTGCTGAGCGGCAGTCTGTTAAGCAAACAGGCGTCCGGCGCTGCAGATATCAACAAATTCTACGGCCAGAGTGGGCCGAATTTCCTGCTGCGGGAAAAACGCTAATGCGCAGTACGTTGCAGGTGGTTCTGGCCTGCCACTTCCTGGCCGCGTTTACCGTACTTGGCGTACCGCTCTATCTGCCACGGCTGCTGGTTTCATTTGGCATCGCTGAACGCAGCCTGTGGGCAGGCGTGCTGTTCAGCCTGCCTTCAGTGATGACGGCAATTTCTGCCGCATGGTGGGGACGGTTTGCCGATCGCTACGGGCGGCGGTTGTCGCTGCAGCGGGCCTTGTTCGGGCTGACATGCGCATTTTTACTGGCCGGCGTATCGCCCTCGTTACCCTGGTTGATCGTCGCACTCGCGTTGCAGGGCATAGCGGGAGGAACCCTGGCTGCGGCGAATGGCTATCTTTCCACGCATCTGCGCGGTGAACAACTGGCGAAAGCCCTTAACTGGACGCAATCATCCGCCCGGTTGGCGCTGCTGAGCGCACCGCCACTAATAGGCGGGATCCTGATGTGGCTACCCGATATTGGGCAGCGTCTGTGGCTGGGGCTGGCAATGTTATCGCTGTGCGGCTTGCTGCTTAGCCTGCGGCTGCCCGCCGATCCGGCCATTGAGCCGACACACCGTGCAGTGCAGAACAACGGCATCCAATCCACGTTTCATTATCTGTGGGCGATGCAGTTCCTGTTCAACTTCGCCATGGTGGTGACGTTCCCCTACTTCCTGCCCTATGCCGCACACTGGCTACCTACGGAAGTGCTGATCGGTACGTTCTATAGCTGGCCGCATCTGATCTATCTGCTGCTTTTGCCACTCTGGCACCGTCTGGCGGGACGCAGCCTTTATTTTGTGCCAGGCATGGCGCTGATTGCGATAGCGGCATGGTGGCACAGCCAATTAACCGGAGCGTCATCGCTGCTGGCGGCTCGCACGCTGTTTGGTTGCGGCATGCTGCTGGCTTACAGCGGCGCCAATCAGATGCTAAGCGACACCATTCGCCAACACAGCGCCGGAAAACAGTTCGGGCAGATCGATGCCGCTGGCAAGTGGGCTGGAGTGGCTGCCGGTATTGGTGCGGGCTGGTTGGTTTCGCATGTGTCATTACAGGCGCCTTTCCTGGCTTCAGCGGCGGCGGCTTCTGGCGCCGTCTTACTCTTTGTTATTTCCCCTTTACGAGGATCAGGTTATGTCCGTATCACTCGCCGTTCGTGAAAACCCACTGCTGACAGTAAAAGTCACCCCGGAAAGGGAGCAGGCGGAATTTGCCGGGCTGACAGCACTGCTGAACTGCTATATTCGCGAATTCGCCCGCCCGGCGGGACGCGTTAAACAGGTGCGCCAGGGCAATATTCCGTTGTCGTTAGCCAGCCGTATGGTTTCGGGCAAAGTGATTTTGCTGCAAATGGGAGAGGATGGCAGCACGTTACTCGCCATCCGGGCTACCCGCTGGAGTTTATTGGATCGCGGCGACTTTATCGGTACTCCGTTTGTGAAAGAGTTTGGTCGCCCGTGGCGGGCCGTCCGTTGTAGTGAAGCAATGGCGCTGCTGGTCAATGATATGGTGCGGCAGACCGGACAATTACCCGATGTAGAACTGCTGGATCAGATTGAAAACAGCATCCAGGTGACTGCCTCTTTCCTGCAGCATCTGCCAAAGCAGGCCAGCGAGCATAGCTACATCCACAGCGAAGAGCGTCTGCTTTGGGGTCATCCGATGCATCCGAGCCCGAAAAGCCGTCAGGGTGTGACGCCAGAGGCGCTACTGGCTTGCTCGCCCGAAGTCGCAGCGCGCTTCCCGCTGTTCTGGTTCCGCATTCATCCCTCGCTGTTACAGGTTCGGGGCAGTGCGCCAGTTAAGGCAATGCTGGATAAGCTCCATGGCGAGCACTGCTATCCTTGCCATCCATGGGAGGTTCGCCACATCATGCAGTCGCCGCTTTATGCGCGTGCCGTTAGCCGTGGGCTCATCACGCCGCTTGGGCTTACGGGTGCAGAATTCGCGGCGACATCATCGGTGCGTACGTTGTATCGCGCCGATCTGCCCTATTACCTTAAATGCTCCATTCATGTGCGGCTCACCAACTGTGTCCGCAAGAATGCCTGGTATGAACTGGAAAGCGCAGTTGCGCTGAATACGCTACTTGAGGAACGTTTTGCGCGCCTGGAAAGCACGGTGCCTGGCTTTCACATCATGCGCGAACCAGCCGCCAGCAGCCTTGATTTCTCCGCGCTGGCGCAAGCAGACGAAGCGGAAGAAGTGCGCCATTTACAAGAGTGTTTCGGCATTCTTTATCGTGAGAATCTCACCGATCAACAGCCCTGGCTGGCGGCATCGCTGTTTGCACTCGACCACCAGGGCCACAGCCCGCTTCACCTGCAAATTCAGCAGTTGAGCGCCGCGCAGGGGCTTTCTCTACAGCAGGCGAATTTATTGTGGCTCGACAGGTATCTTTCGGTGCTACTCCCTGGTGTGCTGGAGGCGTTCTTCACGGAAGGAATGGTGTTTGAGCCACACCTGCAAAACGTTCTGGTTTCCATTGAAAATCATCTGCCGACGCAACTGTGGGTACGCGATCTGGAAGGCACAAAACTCACCACCGAGCGCTGGTCAGCCTCCGATTTGGCGATGATGTCCGGACGTGCCAGAGAGTCCGTCTGGTACAGCCGTGAACAGGGCTGGCGTCGCGTCGCCTATTGCCTGCTGATCAATCACCTGTCGGAAGTGCTGTTCCGCCTCGCCGATGACGATCAGGTAATGGAACAGCAATTGTGGGATTTACTGGCGGCGCAACTTGGCCGTTGGCGGCATCAGCCGGAAATCGCTGCGATCCTCGAAGGCGGCGCTATCCCGTCAAAAAACAATCTGAAAACCCGCCTGCTGCGCAAAGCGGATAAACACGCGGATTACACCCTGCTGCAACACCCAATGAGGAGCGCGCAATGACGCCGAAAGTCAGAGAGGCGCTGCAACAGTTGCAGCAACAGCGCTCAGAGCCGTTTTGCGCTTATGTGTATGATCTCGTTGCACTACGCCAGCATATCCGCAGCATGTGTCATGCATTGCCAGCAGGTTGTGAACTGTTTTACGCCGCAAAGGCGAATCCTGAAGCCCCCATACTTCGTACATTATGCGAATACGTTGATGGCTTTGAAGCGGCATCCGGTGGCGAACTCAACTGGTTACGTGAGCAGGTGGCTGGCAAGCCGCTGATTTTCGGCGGCCCCGGCAAGCTGCAGAGTGAACTGCGCCAGGCGGTGCAGCTCGGCGTGGACGTTTTACACGTGGAGAGTTTAACCGAGCTGCGTCGTTTACAGGCTATCGCGCTTGATGAGAATCGAACGGTCTCCGTACTGTTGCGGATGAACATTGCGCTGGAGGGGATCGGCGGTACGCGTCTGATGATGGGAGGCAAACCGACGCCTTTTGGTCTCGATGAGCATGATCTGCCCGCGGCATTACGCGAAATCGCCAGCTCTCCGCAAATCAATCTGCGCGGTTTTCACTTCCATCTGATGTCTCACCAACTGGATGTGGATAACCATCTGGCGTTGATCCGTCTGTATCTGGACAAGGTTCGCAGCTGGTGCGATCGCTGGTCGCTGAACATTGACTTGATTAACGTCGGTGGTGGTATCGGTATTAACTACCTTGAACCGCAGCATCACTTTGACTGGACATCTTTTTGCCAGCGCCTGCCAGACGTGACGCAATTCAGCCAGGCGCAAGGCTGGACGCTGCGCTTTGAGTGTGGTCGTTTCATTGCCGCTGCCTGCGGTTATTACGTCATGGAAGTGCTGGACGTCAAAAAGAATCTCGGCGAATGGTTTGCGATTGGTCACGGGGGAACGCACCATTTTCGCACCCCGGCGGCGCAAAGCCATAACCACCCGTTCAGCATATTGCGACGCGAACAAAATGCTGAATGGATAAAAGATGAGCGTGTGACGCTGGTCGGGCAACTCTGTACGCCAAAAGATGTACTGGCGCGCCAGCAGCCCGTTGCCGCGCTGGCACCGGGTGACTGGCTGGTGTTCAGCCTGGCGGGCGCTTACGCCTGGAACATATCGCACCAGAACTTCCTGATGCATTCCCCACCTGAGTTTATTTGGCTCGAAAACTGAAGAAAACGGTTTACCTTCTGACACGACAGGCGGCCCGCTGAAAAAGAGTCAGGCCGCCCTTATTTTAGCGATGGCAGTGTTGAGAGGGCGATGATGAACGTTAAGCCTCTTGCTGCAATGCTCCTGCGACGGGAGTGATTTCAGCAAGCAGCCAGCGTTCAAAATCCGCTAATGCCGCTTCATTCATTCCGGTTTCCGTCGGCTTGATCAAACAGAATGTTTTGCTCAGGCTGGCGGATTCTGGCCAGGGTGAAACAAGCAGACCGCGCCTCAATTCATTTTCGATATACATACGCGGCACCAGTGCCACGCCTTGCCCTGCCATAACGGCTGCGATCGCCATTTCATGCAGGTCGTAGCGCACTCCCAGCCCTGGATTATCCAGGTTTATGTGACTTTCTCGGGCATAGAGATGCCACGCGTCCGGATTCTGCCGTCGGTGAATCCGTGGCAGCGCGTTTAACTGTTCCTCAACGTCACCTTGCACCAGCAGCGCGGGGTGGCACACCGGAACCAGCTTTTCCTGAAACAGAAACTGCATGCGCATGCCGGTCCATGCGGGATGTTCAAAATGGATCACGGCGTCAAAGCCACTTCCGCTCAGAATAAAAGGGTCGGTACTGGCCGCAATATTTAACGTTATGTCCGGATGCAATGATCTGAAGCTGCCCAGGCGCGGGATCAGCCATCGGCTGGAAAAGGTCGGCAGGACGGCAATATCCAGACTCTTATTCCCCTCTGGCAAGCCCATGATGTATTGGGTATCCCTTTCGAGCCGCGCCAGCGTTTCGTGGACATGACGCGCATAGCGTGCGCCTGCAGGATTAAGCTTTACGCGGCTTCCCGTACGATCAAACAGCCTGCAGTTCAGCAACGATTCAAGGCGTGCAATCTGACGGCTAATAGCCCCTTCCGTCAGGGAGAGTTCTTCTGCGGCGCGGGCAAAACTGCCGTGCCTTGCGGCGGCATCAAAAGCCTGCAGAGAAGTGCTGCTGGGTATTTTTCTGCGCATAAAAGAGCCTTTCCTCTGTGCTGATAACGCCATCCAGTGAGTTAATATCACTGAACAATGAAATATTGTCGATTTTCAGGCCGGAATACACCTTATAGCATGATCAAAAGTCATTAAGCGGATTATTCATTGTCCGCTGTTTATCATGCGGAGGCAGGACAATGTTGTATATCGTGGAATGCTCATATACCGATCCCCAAAGCGAGGGAGAATGGAATGCATTTTACAGCCTGGAAAAATTACCAGCGCTGGTCTCTGTGAATGGGTTCCGTACTTCTCAGCGCTTTCGCGCCGTAAACCCCGGCTGCCCGGCTTATCTCGCCCTTCACACTGTAAAAGATGCAGAGGTACTCAGCAGTGATGATTATCGGCGCAAAGGGGGCGGTAATTTCTCCCGTTGGCAGGCATATATCACTGACTGGCATCGTAATCTGTATGCATGCGAAGCGCCGGCTCCGGCCGTCTCGTCAGATGAAATTCTGCTTCTCAGCGCGCAGCCGATAAGCGCTTTAGCCACAGCGCTGGGGAACCCGGCGATGGAAATGCACGCGGCAGGGCAGGAACGATCCCCGGAACATCGCGTTGCCTGGGTTCTGCCACGTGAAAGCGCCTTGCCGCTGGCGGAGGTGCCCGGCGTATATCTTTACGAACCGCTGACATCGCAGCTGCAATGTCCGGTTGAGCGCCACCAGCAGGGGAGCCATTAAATCATGCCTAATCTGACGTTTTACCTTTCGGAAGAATACGCTGACAGGTATACCGATCTTCCCGATTTTACCCGCACCTGTAGCGCCCTCTGCACTGACATTCTCGCCGCAGAGCCGGACAACGTGCATATCATATTTGTCACGGTAAAGCCGGGATGCGGGCATCCGGTCTATGCCGAGCTCTTTTATCGGCTGACACCCAGGCGCACGCAGGAAGTGATGGAAAACTTTATGCGTGAACTGGATCTCGCCACGCAGCAGGCCTGGGGGCTAATGGCGCGTATTCGCTGCTTTGGCTCCCCTGCTCCGTACCCGTACGCCAAAAACTAATCCTGAGGTATGTATGAACCCACTTACCTTTCCATCACGCCAGATTGGCGATTTTCAGGTCACGGCGGTGAGTGATGGCAATATGTCCGCCAGCCTGGAGTTACTGTCAGGTATTGCCACAGAGGATGCCGCATTCATTCAGCATCGCGCCGGAATTGCTGAACCCGGTAATATCCATATCAACGGTTATCTCATTCGCGGGCGGGGGCGAACCATTCTGGTTGATGCCGGTACCGGAGGGCTGAACAACGCGGGCGGGCAGCTTAAAGCCAACCTCGCAGCCATCGGAATCAGCCACAACGACGTGGACACCGTGTTATTAACGCACTGTCATCCTGACCATATTGGCGGCCTGCTTGATGCGGAAAAACAACCGGTCTTTCAACATGCGGAACTTCTCCTGCATCATCGCGAAGCGGACTACTGGCGGGATGATGAAAAACGAAAAATAGCCAGCGAACGCGGCCAACGTAATTTCATGCTGGCGCGCCAGACGTTAGAGGCTTATGCACGGAACGTCCGCTTTTTTAGCGAGGGCACCATAACAGAGGGCATTTCTGCGGTATGGCTACCGGGCCACACGCCAGGGCATACCGGGTTTCGCATTGACTCGGAGGAAAAAAGCTTACTTATCTGGGGAGATATCGTCCATTACCCGCATATTCAGACGGCACAACCGGCGGTGAGCATTCTGTTTGATGCCGATCCCGCGTTGGCCGAAGCAACCCGCAAAAAAGTTCTGGCGCAAGCCGTCCGGGAAAAACTGCTTATTGCGGGCATGCACCTGGGCCAGGCTGGGTTTGCGACCGTTTCCAGGGCCGATACGGGATACCGCCTTTCCTGCTCATGAGGATTCCGCTCCTCAGCGCCCAGCTCTTTAATCGCCTGGCGCAGGCGCAATGTCCTGCACCAGGCGTCATCAGTAAGAGAAGGGGGAATGCTGCTGCGCCTCTTTCAGCCAAAGCCCGGCATCTTCACCCGCTGCGGTGTATAGCGGCGCATTTGCATCGTGAGCAATGGCGAAAATGGCCTTCGCGACATCATCAGCATGCGTCACGGGTGAGTTGCTCTCGCCCACCATCTGGATAAATTCCTTCACCATTTGTCCGTAGGCGGGATCGTCCATCCCGGCAAAATGCGCGCGCGCATTCTCGCCAAACTTCGTTTCCGGAGAGCGCCCCGGTAATACGACATGAACACGAATACCAAAAGGCCTGACCTCAATGGACAAAGACTCGCTCCATGCATTCAACGCCGCTTTACTGGCGCGATAAAGCCCAATCATCGGCATCGCTTTAGTCGTCACGGACGAAGAGACATTGACGATGACGCCTGATTTTGCCTCTCTCATCAGCGGCAGAAACGCCTGCGTTAATGACAATGTTCCCAGGACATTGGTGTTCATTAATTGCTGCGCGGTGGCAAAAGAGGTGAGTTCGACCGGTACAGGCGCGCCAAAACCTGCATTATTCACCAGTACATCAATCGCGCCCGCTTCTTTCACCACATGGCTAATGCTCTGCGCGGAAGTAATATCGAGCGGCAAAATCGTCAGTTTGTCGCTTTCCGGCAAACAGGTCGGGTCAGGCGTTCTTATCGTGGCAATCACTTCCCAGCCCTGGTGTAAAAAAAGTTTTGCGGCGGCAAGGCCAAAGCCTGAAGAACAACCGGTAATCAGTACAGTAGGCATATTTGATCCTCTTTCATGGCAAGAGCAGTGATCATAGCCGCCGCTATCCGGACAATATATAATCAAAAGTCCCGCAAACTTTAGAGATCGTCCAATGTCAGATCCGTTGACCGATATCGTTGCCCTGCTCAATCCCAAACCTTCGCATTCAAAACTCGTTGAGGGGCGCGGAGAGTGGCGTATTGTCCGGGAGTCTGGCGGAGAGGCCTTTTACTGCGCCGTGCTGGAAGGCGAATGCCTGATTAATGTGAACGGGCAAGGTGCAAGGTTGCTTGTTGCCGGTGATTTTATTCTGATACCCGCCACTTACTCTTTCGAGAACACCAATGCGGGCAGATGCAGCCCCACGGAAATCACGATGCCAACAATAATCAGCGAAGGGCACGTGAGAATTGGCGCAGCAAGCGGGCCAGCCGATCTGGTCATGCATGTCGGCCATTGTGAATTCGATACCCCGGATAAACAACTCATCGTCTCTTTACTGCCAAACGAGATCCTGATTAAAGGACAGCGACGTTTCGTCACCTTGCTTGAACTTCTCCGTGAGGAAAGCCGGGCCAGGCGACCCGGCCGTGACGTGGTATTAATGCATCTTTTACAACTGCTGTTAGTGGAATCGTTACGCAGTAATCCTGAACTGCCGCAAGCGGCGGGCATTCTGAAGGGGCTGCAACATGAAAAGATCGCCGTCGCGCTGCATCTCATGCATGAAAAACCGGGGGATGAGTGGCAAATCGCGCAGCTCGCCCGCCACGCCGCAATGTCCCGCTCCGCTTTTTTCGCGGCTTTCAATGAGACAGTCGGCATGCCGCCAGGGCAATATCTTCTCTTCTGGCGCATGTCGTTAGCGAAAAAAGCGCTGGTGAGCAGCAAAGAGAAAATCGAACAGATTGCTTTTCACATCGGCTATCAGTCAGCGAGCGCCTTTAACGTGGCCTTCACGCAATATGTGGGCGTTCCGCCGGGCGTATTCAGGCGTCAGAATGGGGCCGCTCAAACGCATGAGCCTGCGTTGAATGAGGATCGGGCTTTTCCATAAGCCTGCGCCGCACGTAAGCCAGGACAGTAGTCGGGGGCTTCTCGCGAGATAACCGACAAATTTACAGACCCAGCTCCGACAGACCCGGATGATCATCCGGACGACGCCCCAGCGGCCAGTGGAATTTGCGTTCACTTTCTTTAATCGGCATATCATTGACACACGCGTAGCGGTGATGCATCAGCCCATCTTCACCAAATTCCCAGTTTTCGTTACCGTAAGAACGGAACCAGTTACCGGAGTCATCGCGCCACTCATAAGCGTACCGGACAGCGATACGGTCACCGTCAAACGCCCACAACTCCTTGATGAGACGGTACTCCAGCTCTTTTTTCCACTTACGCTCAAGGAATGCTTTAGCTTCTTCACGATTATTGGCGAACTCGGCGCGGTTACGCCATTTGGTATCCAGTGAGTACGCCAGGGATACTTTTTCGGCATCGCGGCTGTTCCAGCCATCTTCGGCGAGCCGGACTTTCTCAATCGCCGACTCGCGAGTGAAAGGCGGAAGTGGTGGGCGAGTTTGTGTAGCGGGCATGGTGAAGCCTCCTGTAAAAATGGATATATCAGTAGAAACAGTTTTTGATACTCAGGCCTTAAGAAGAGGCCTGTTCCAGCAATAGTTTCGCAACGTCCCTTGCACTGTCGGCGGCGCTACAATCGCCCATCACATAGGACATGGTGATAGCGCCCTCGATCAGAATCAGCAGCTGTCTGGCCAGAACGGCCGGTTGCTCAATGTTTAATTGCTCAGTGAGTTCCAGCGTGTAATCGAGCAATTTTTGTTTATGCAGTTTTGCTATCTGGCGAACGGGGTCTGCCGGGTCCCCCACTTCTCCGGCGGTGTTGATAAATGCGCAGCCCCGAAAGCCTTCTGACTCAAACCAGCCCCTGAGCACCGTGAACATATTCAAAATGCGTTGCTGGGGAGTTGCGCCTTTATCAGATTCCGTTCTGAACCACTGCATCCAGCGTTCATCACGTTCATTCAACGCGGCGGCTGCCACGTCATCTTTGGTCGCGAAATAGCGATAAATACTTTTCCTTGCCACGCCTGAGGTTTTGACCAGAAGGTCCATGCCGGTGGCATGAATTCCATTCCGATAGATCAATTGCTCAGCAGTGGTCAGGATTTTTTCTCGGGTATCGGTCGGTTTCTTGTTCATGCGATGATGGTAGAACGATCGTTCTCCCTGGTCAACAATTATCTTAAAGAGAATGGTCAAAATGAAAAATGCAGTCCGTATGTATTAACGGACTGCATTTTTATGAATGGAACGTATCGCGTTGCGATAAAACGCAGAAAACGGTTCATCATGTTATCGATACCGCGCAGGATAAAAGGCGCAGGGGCTATAAGTTCCAGCCCCTGCTTATTCCTCTTCGCCGTTACCGGTGTTCACTCAGGGCGGAAATATCCTGTGGGGTAGTCCGGCAGCATCCGCCAATCAGTCTTGCGCCAGCCTCTAACCACTGGGGCAAATGTGCCGCTAAGGATCCGCAGGTATCGCCGTGCGCATGCCACGCCTTGGTGACTGCGTCGTAAGTTTCCCCGGAGTTAGGGTAGACCACCAGCGGCAGCGCACTGAGGCTTTGCAGATGTTTGAGCGCGGCGGTTGTTTTGCTCAGCGCAATACAATTAATCCCCAGCGCGACGATTTGCGGATAAGCAGACAGCGCGTTCACCACTTCAGCCAGCGGCGTACCATCGCTTAAGTGCTTGTCGTCACGTAAGGTAAATGAGAACCACGCCTGCACATCGGGATATTCAGACAGCAGGTCAGCCAGTGCTTTTATTTCAGCGAAGGAAGGTAACGTTTCGCAGGCCAGCAGATCGGCACCGGCATTGAGCAACGCTTCAATCCGCGGGCGATGAAATACCTGAAACGCCTCGTGGCTACGCACATAGTCGCCGCGATACTCAGAGCCATCGGCCAGATAAGCGCCGTATGGCCCAACAGAACCCGCCACCAGCAGCGGACCGGCGTTGGGGTTTTCTGCGCGATAAATTTCACTCGCTTCTTTTGCCAGCTTCACACTCTGTTCAATCAGCGCTTTCGACTGCGCCTCCGTCAGACCGCGTGCCGCAAAGCCTGCGGGCGTGGCCTGGTAACTGGCGGTAATGGCTATCTGTGCGCCCGCGCGGAAGTAATCCAGATGCACATCCCGAATGATTTGTGGATTTTCCATTAATACTTTGGCGGACCAGAGATTATCGGCAAGGTTGCATCCGCGCGCTTCAAGCTCGGTAGCCAGTGCACCATCAAGCACGACAAAGGGATGACGTTCAAGCAGCGCGGCAAGGGAGTTAATCTGCGGCATAGTCCGCCTCCTTCAATTTGGTTTTGTGGGTAAGAAAATAGGCACCGTAGCAAAGGGCGACAAACGGCAGACCGCAATAGAGCGCAATGCGCTGCTCCGGATCGAACGCCAGCCCAATGCAGGCCATCAGACACAGCACGAATCCAAGTACGGGAACCAGCGGATACCAGGGTGCACGGTATTGTAACCCCGCATCCGGCTTGCCCGACTGTAAGTGGCGGCGGCGAAAGACAAAGTGGGCCGCACAGATGCTGAGCCAGACAGCCACGACGGCAAAACCAGAAATGGCGCTAAGCGCAACGAACACCGTATCAGGGGCAATCACGCTGGATAACAGCGCCAGCAGGCCGCCGATCATCGAGACAGAAAGGGCTATCAACGGCACGCCATGCTTATTGACGCGGGCAAAACAGCCCGGCAACGTTTTTTCGTTTGCCAGTGACCAGAGCATGCGACCCGAAGCATAAAGCCCGGAATTCGCCGCTGAAAGGATAGCGGTCAGAATGACGAAGTTAAAAATATCCGCCGCATACGGAATGCCTATTTTTTCAAAAACCAGTACAAACGGGCTCTTCTCAACCCCCGCCACATTTGCCGGAATCAGCGCGGCAAGGACAAAAACGGTGCCGATAAAAAACAGGATTAACCGGGCAATAGTGGCGCGGATCGCGACCGGGATAGCGTGGTGCGGATTTTCCGTTTCGCCCGCCGCAATACCGATAAGCTCCGTCCCGGAAAAAGCAAAATTGACCGCCACCATGGTCATCAGAATCGGCAAACCGCCGTGCGGGAACCAGCCTTCGCTGGTGAGGTTAGAAAGCCCCGGCGACGGTGAACCATCCTTCATCGGGATAAACCCGAAAATCACCCCGCAGCCGAGAATGATAAAGACGACGATGGTCGCGACTTTAACGAGCGAGAACCAGAACTCCCCTTCAGCAAAGAAGCGCGTTGAAATCGCGTTAAGACAAAAAATCACCACACAAAACAGGGCGCTCCATATCCAGACCGGAACATGTGGGAACCAGTACTGTATACAGAACCCGGCGGCGGTAAAGCTCGACCCCAGAGCGACTGTCCAGGTAAGCCAGTACAACCATGCCACGGTATACCCTGTCGCCGGGCCAATATAGCGCGCCGCGTAAACATGAAAAGCGCCCGTGACCGGCATCGCCACGGAAAGCTCACCAAGACACTGCATAACCAGCCAGACGACCAGCGCCCCAATCAAATATGCCAGCAGAGTACCTGCCGCGCCGGTGGTAGAGATGATGTATCCGGTATTAAAAAATAACCCTGTGCCAATGACGCCGCCTAATGAAAGCATGATCAAATGGCGCGTTTTCATGGTGCGCTTAAGCTCTCCATTCTCTTGTTGTGCGTGCATATCACCTTCTAAACGTATAGATGTCTAAATGTCCATGTCCGGGTTATTTATATCTTTATTGTTAACAAAAGGCCAGCATTAGGCTGACATCTGGCTGGGTTGGGCTGGGAATGAGCAAGAAATACGCAAAGAGCCGGCAATATCTGTGGCTACGGTCAATGGCGAATCAAGACCCATGATTACATATCAAACATTTCATGCGGCGATAAAAAAGCTGAGTCCGGTTTAATACAGGACTCAGCTCGTCTGCCTGGTACGTATAATTTCTTGCTCAATAAACAATTAAAGAATTTTATGCTTGTGATGGTTTATCCAGCCATCGCTTCTTCAGCAGAAAGGCAGCGGCTTTTGGTTTCCGGTCCCGAGTAAAAACGCCTTTTTTATTCCCGCCAACGCGTATGATTCCCTGCGAGGTCGCAAAATCGGCAAAGTTCCAGACATGCTCGCCCACAACAAACGATAACCGATCAAATACTTTATGGTACATGTCAAGAAACGCGCACTGGTATTCTTCAGACCACATTTCGTTATAAACCGAATGCAGTCCGGCCAACGTATCAGTACCGTATTCCGTAATAATGATGGGCTTTTGATGCCGCTCATGCCAGGCAACCAGCTCATTTTCTAATGTTTTCTCGGCAGCAACCAGATCCGCAGGGTTTTCATACCAGCCGTAATAGCGATTCAGGCACAGGACATCAAAAAGATCGCTTATCTTGTCTTCATTCAGCGATGACTTGGTAATGTTGACACAACAAACAGGACGGTGAGGATCCAGCTCCCTCGTCGCCTTAACGAGAGGTAAGAAATAATCCCGGCTGGCTGGCTCACGAGCGTCCGGCTCGTTGGCAATGCTCCACATGACCACCGAGGGATGATTTTTATCCCGCGCAATCAATTCGCATATTGCATCAAGATGCGCCTGCTGAGTCACATCGTTTATGGCTTCCGGGCAAAAAAGTTTCTCTGGTCGGGTAAAATTGCGGATCATCGGCAACGAAACGTTAAACCCTACAGCCGGAGTTTCATTAATGACGACAATACCGTGCTCATCTGCCCAATCCAGCATCTCTTCGGCATAAGGATAATGAGCAGTCCGATAGGAGTTTGCTCCAATCCAGGACATCAATGCATGATCGTGCACCAGCAGAACATTATCAAAGCCTTTGCCCCGTAAATCGGCATCCTCATGTCGGCCAAATCCTTTAAAATAAAACGGTTGGTTGTTTATCAGGAAGCAATCCCCGTCGACTTTGACCGTACGAATACCCACAGGCAGCGTATAACAGTCTGTACCAGCAGTGATGAGCAATTGATAGAGGAAAGCGTTACCAGGTTGCCAGAGTGTTGGTTGCGTGACCTCAAGTACCCCCTCCCGGCCCGAACTTTGTGCAACAATATTCCCTCCGCGCCCGATGAGCTGACATTTCACCTCACCGGGAGCATTGATGCGATATTGCACATAGCCTGTACTGAGATCCTCCAAAAAATGAGTGTCAATATCAATATCACGAATAAATTGGTGCGGGGTCGTATAAAGCCACACATGACGATGAATGCCTGAATAATTAAAAAAATCATGAAAATAATGCTGTTTGCGTACGCCATTCTCTTCCGCGATAACGCCAGGCGGAATGGTATGCCAGGACAATTCGTTATTAACACATACTGTGACACGTACCACGCGTTTCTCACCGACCAACGCGCTGATATCTACCTCAAACGGTGTATATCCCCCCTGATGAAACATGATTTGTTCATCATCCAGCCATACCGTTCCGCGGTGCGTCACGGCATCAAAACGAAGCACAATTCGCTGACCATCCCAGCGTTTGGGAATACGAACGTCAGTTTGATACCATACATCGCCAACATGTGTACGTACGGTCTCATCGGCGAATTGATCATTAAAACTGGCAGGGACAGCTATTTTACGCGCGCCATCAAGGCGGTCTTTCCACCACGCTTGCGAAAATCCGCAGCGGTCCGTATCTATTTTAAAATCCCACAGACCATCAAGTAATTTACATTCCCGGGATTCGGTTTCAATTGGTTTTAACATCACAAAATCCTTCTATCTGCATCTATATATGGGAAAAAAAACAACATTTATTTCAACATGAAGTCATATTGTATTCCCGCTTTAACATCCCAGTAGTGCAACTCATTACCAAGCGTGCTGCCATTTCTTTTTTCTTTTGCAATATCCGATGCTACATACATTTTCATTCCTGCAAGCGCCCCGTCAGTTACGTTGTAGAAAACACCGGTGAGGATACCTTGACCATTAATTTCAATCGTTCTCTGGGGATCTTCATATCCGTGGGTAATTAGTGGCGCGACCATGACGCTAAGATTTGGCTGGAAGAAATATTGCACTCCCGCCTGCAAAGAAAACATATCCTCTTTATTTCGATCAATACTCAGAGAGTTGGGGTAGCCAATATCCGTATCCACGTTCGATCCAATATTATTCATCGCATGCGTCACCATGCCGGCTGCGCCAAAAAAACTTATTTTCGGCATACTGTAGGTTACCTGCCCTGAATAGACCTGAGTATTATTATGAAAACTACGGGAGCGTGAAATGCCGTCCAGCAGGGCGTGAAACGCCAGAAGCTCAACTTTGATCGTGTCTTTATTCTCAAGTAAGATTTTTTTCTCAACAATAGCTTCATATTGAGACGAGACATCATCCTGCCAGGAGCCCCCCAGAGAATAGCGACTGCTATTGTCATGCCAGCTACCAGCCAGAAAAGAACGTGCGCGTTTCGTATCATAATGACCCGTTGTCGGGTTATAGATCCCTTCATTACGCACGCCTACGGCGGCATCCGGCCAAAGAAATACGCGGGTACGGTACATAGCCCATAAATCGATATTATTGCTGGGCTCGTAACGGCTGAGCACGCCCTCAGAAAGGGTTGGCATCGTTCGCGTTGAGCCGGATGCAATAAGCGGGACCCGGTATGGCAGACTACCGTAACCATTATCTGTCCCAAATCGGCCAATTTTAAAATGAAGGTTATCAGTGGGTTTGAGTTTAACCGCGCCGGAAACAAGTCCAAAACTATCGTGATCGGCAAGATAACCGCGCGTACTCCAGCGATCTTTTGCGCCTAGCTTATAAACATAATACGCCCCGGCTTCCGCGCCAATAAAATCAGAATAATAATGTGTATTTACGTCAAGCATGGCCCCCTGAACCCAGCCATAAATATCTCTTGCCGATGCCCCCGCGCTGGGTCTGTCTGCACGACGAAAATCATTTTTAAGACGAACTCTTAATACATCCTCATTATCGTTAATTTCTGCGGCCTGTGCAGTTAATGCGCTAAACGCCAGAAGTAAAAGCGCAACTACTGTTCTTTTATTTTCCATCATAGTTATTCTCTATAATAGTACATGGGAAGGTTGTTCTTTAAAAAAAGAAATATATAGATGCTATAGTTTTTATAGGTAAATTCAGTGCGCGGCGACTTTAGCGATATCTGATTCAGATAGTAACTTTTTATTATCGAAAGCCGCCTTATATTTACTTACTATTCCCCTCGCCGTTCATTTCCAGCGCATAGGATTCTTTATCTGCCTTTTTAAAGAATGGATACCAGACGATGATTTGTATTCCCACAAGGAAAACCTGCAACACAGCGATTTTCCAACTTCCCTCCATAATACCGCTTAGAATAATCGGCATTCCGGTTATCGGTGTAATCCCTGCAACTCTGGGGACAAGTCCTATGTAGGTTGCGAGATAAGCGATGCTCAGGCTAATCGCATTCATAAAGATAAAAGGGATGGCAAAGCGGAAATTAAAAACCATTGGCGTACCGAAAACTAATGGTTCACTAATACCAAACAGCGCCGGTATGGTAGTCAGTTTCCCCAGTGTCTTATATTGTTGACTTTTTGCAAAAAACAGCATCAGTAAGGTAAGACCTATCGCGCTGGCAGACATTGTATAAGTGCTGACAAATGAGCGTCCGGTGATATTGGGCAGTGCCTCACCGGCAGAATAGGCCGCAAGTTGCACTGCATCCATTGCGGTAAAAATCGGCAATACAACAGAGTAAATAACCATCGTGCCATGGATGCCCATAAACCACAGTAATTGAGCTAATGTCCAAAGTATTATGATGGAAGCAATGTTGCCCCCGACACCCTGCAGAGGTAATTGTAAAAATGCATAGATAAATTGATGCATACTTTTAAACGGAGTAACCGCAAAAAGCACAGAGATAGCAGAAAATAGCAGAATAGAGACAAATCCAGGGATAAGACTACTGAAACTACTGGAAACAACAGGCGGCACACTTGCTGGCATTTTTATCGTGAAGCCCTGCCGTTTAAAAAAAATATAAACCCATGTAGACAGTAAACTAACAATAATTGCAGTGAAAATACCCGTACCGCCTAACCACTGCATGGGAATGACCGGAGCGCCATTTTCCGAAAACGTCACTGGCGTAACAATAAAGAAATTCAGCAATGCCAATAACCCACAGAACAGGCCATCTTCATCATGTTGTTTTGCGTAGTTACCAGCAATAGCGACACCGAATATAACGGCCAGGAAATTAGTAGTAAACATGATAATGACTTTTAACGCTGCAGCAATACCTGCACTGGCGATAAATTCTTTATATGCTGGAATCGGGAGGTTCAGAAATAATGCAGCAAATGCTCCTAAGATAGTAATAGGCATAGCCCCCATCATTCCACCTGTAATACCATTCACCAGTTTGCTGGTCTGAATTTTATTAACTATAGGATGAATTTTATTGGCTATCGTTTTTCTGTCAAATTTGGACATAGGGATCCCCTGCCAATGTATATTGGCTATACAAGTCAACGCTTTTCTTATGAATTTTTAGCTCAATAAGGCCAGTGCATCAACCAGCACTTTTTCGCCGTTCATCATGCCGTAATCAACCATGTCGATGACAGCAACTTTTATTCCATGAGGTTCATATTTTTCTTTTAGGTCATCCTCAAGATACGAAATTTGCGGACCTAATAGTAAAACCTCTGTTTGCCCTTTATACGTTTTGAATTTTTCTTCAGGCATTGCGATAACAGTGACATCGATACCTTTGCTTTTAGCACTTTGCTGCATTTTAGCCATCAACATAGAGGTAGACATACCAGCAGCACAAACAAGAGTAATATGTATCATATGCATTCCTTATTATTATTTGTTTTTAATAAGTTTGTACACTTCAATCATTTCCAGGGCAATATCTCTGGTGGTCATGGCATTCATTAGATGATCCTGCCCATGAACCATAATAAGTGATACTGCGGCTTTTTTTTCTCCTCGCGCTTCTGCCTGAATCAATTCCGTCTGAAAGTAATGTGCCTTCTGCAAAGAGGCATTTGCTTCCGAGATCCGCACCTCTGCTGTTGCGAAATCACCCATCCTGGCGGCTTTCATTGCCTGCATTGCTTTACTTTTTGCGCTTCCGCCATTCACCACCAACTCGGTGATAATATCTTCCAGGCTAATTTCCGTCACTTGTACCACTCCTCACTATGATTATTTCAGATGATACTAACCATCAGTGTTCAGGTTCTCCAGCGGGAAAATTACCATCTTTAATCTGGTAAAAATTGCCATATCTCACGATATGACACCCCCTTTCAGTAACGTCATGAGCACTTCAAATCGTTGTTCCTTAAGCAGTTGCTGTAAGGCCTCACTATCAAACAGCAATTTCGTTGTCAGCTGGTAAAAGCGCCCGATCTCCGTATCTTCTTCAGAAGAAATAGAAATGAGAAAAATAACCTGTACCTCATTATGCCCCCACCATATAGGTTGCTGTAATATGCCTACCGTGACAAAACTTTCTCTGGTCATGACCTGAAATGGATGAGGAATAGCGATCAGGTTCCCAAAATCCGTTTGCCCCAGCACTTCTCTTTTCATTACCGCATCTAAAAAACCGTCAGGCAATGGAAAGTATTTTTCCGTATGCTGGCAGAGTAATCTGAGCGCTTCCTCTTTATTCTCTGCCACAATATCTGTTAGAAATAACTCTGGTAGATAATATCTATGCAAAAAAGCGTTGCTGCTGGCTTCAAAGATTTCACTGCAGGTGATAATATCTTTATTTTCCAGGAATAAATTTACTTCGAACACTGGTACCGGCACGTCAATATTGATCGGGATGGTTGTAAATATATATTCAATATTATGCCCAGCAAAATCAAAGGAATTCAGCTCCCAGGCAGTGCACTCATAAATATTTTCAATGTATTTACCAAATGCTTGTTTATATTTGTACATAAAAAGTTGTGTGGTACCTTTGCCTGACACACACACAACGATGATATTCTTTTTGTCAATTTTCTTATCTTTTTTTTCCAGCGCAAGCTCAAAAAGAATAGCGAAATAAGCAATTTCATCTTCCGGAATATTGGTAACATAATGCTCTGACAGAGCAATGCATGCCGTTGCTGCCATTGTATAGGCAAAAGCGTATTCTTTCTTTATTTCATGCAGTAATGGATTACTGAGTGGAATACCGTATTGCATCCGTATATCCAGCGGAACCATATGCTGATTTAATGACATACGTAATTCCAGGTTATCCATAAAATCGATGTTAAAGCTTTTATGTACAATCTCCAGCATCCGCCAGGTTAGTTCATCAATTTTTCGGGAAATAACAATATTTACACCGGGGTGATTATAAGAGCCAGACGATAATTTAGCTCCCATATGCAGTGCTATATAGAACTGTTCGCTTTCTGGCATGAGGGTCTGGAGTTCTTTCTGGGTACGCAGCACAATCTCTTTAGTTGCCTCCAGAACATCCGGTTTCACCAATTGCACGATTCTGTTACCGTCAATATCTACGGATTGTTCGTGTTTAGATCTATATGATGCGATGAAAATATGAGAAATAAGGTTTTCCAGTGAGACCTCTGATATACGATATTCATTTTTATGCAAAACGGATAAAACGATATTGCCAATCGCCTTTAGCTTTTCTTCTTTTTTTCCATCAGAATTCATAAAGTCATCACGTTTGATGAGATTATTTGCTATGCATACCCTTTTATTGAATTCGCTGCCGTCGATAATAATACCATAATTAGGCCGTCTTTCTAAAACCAGATTGTGTATGTGCAGAATATACTCAACTTTTTTTAGATCTGCAGTCATCGTATTGCGGGAAACATAACACTGCTCGCATAAATCATCTAGTTTGATATAGCTGTGTCGATTTAATAAAAAAGCGAGAATAAAAGTAATTCGTTCATTCGATGTCGTTGGCCGGGAAACCTTATTTTCTTTATTATCAGAAAGAGTAAACTGGTTAAAGCAATCATAATCGTCAACCGTTAATCTATACCCCATATTCGATTTCGAAGCGATCATGGCACCATGTGATATTACGATATCATTCAGTTCTTTCAAGCGGACACGAACTGTCTTTTCACTAACATTAAGCCTTGCGGCTAGTTCGCGAGCGGTATGATATTCTTCATCCATCAATTCCTTAAAAAGGACTGATAATTTGCTATACATCGTATCCCCTTGATGATAACCATCATCTTTTGCCTTATCAGACTTTATCATCGAAGAATAAGGAACTCCACCCAGGCAACCGCCATTAAGATCTGGTAATGGACTGAGTTTTCATTCTTTTTTTTTGACATCCGTCACAAAAGAAGCAATGATTTTATTTTTATTTTATAAATACATTGAATTAATTAATAAAACGCTAAGCATTTTAGAATTCGAAAAAAGCAACGTTTAATAAAAATATAAGACTTGTTATTCTGATGACAAAGAAAAATTCGAATGTATGTAAGCACACTGAATTAAAAAATCATTAAACAGTTTATGTCAGAATAATGCACAGGTGATATTCAAATCTGCCAGAATATTTTCTGGTCAGATAGGATATACCTTATTATATTTAAGATTGTGGAATAATCATTAATCACCTGAAGACTTCACTCTCTGCGGATCATCCTTTGCGCCACCGGGCAAAAAAGCGAGTCAACGCATGCACAGGAAAAACGGTGATAAATAGGGAATTCTGGCTCGCGTCCCTCACCGGGCTTTTCCAGTTCAACGGCAATAGCGACACGCCCTTGCACCTGCTGGTGTAACCCGGTGAGCCAGGTTTCAGATGCCTGTCAATCACAGGGAATAGAGGCTCAGGTGAAGTCAGATAATTTTTGCCCGGAAACGATCAACTCTTTCAGCAGCATCTGACGGCGCTCCTCCGGCGTATCGCGACTTACCATAAAGCAAATAGCGGCGACTGCCTGCCCGCTACGGGAACGAATCGGCGCCGCCATACAGCAGGTAAAACTCTCTGACAAACCTTCGGTCAGGCAATATCCCTGCTGCCCGGCACGATGAATATCTTCGAGGAATGCCTGCTTGTCGAGGACTTGCCCGTTCGCCAGTCGGTAATCCTCTTCGGGGATAAGATCGAGAATGGCGCTGTCCGACCAATTACTGAGCAGCAGACGACCAGTGGCCGTCCAGGTAATCGGCACCCGCACCCCGATATCAGAAGTGATTTTGAACGGGTGAGCATTACTTTCCGACAGCACAACGGTGTACTTATTCCCTTCCAGCATACAGAGCTGCACCGTCTCGCCATGACGGGCCACGATCTCAACCATTAACTGATGCGAGCGGCGGATAAGGTCGTTATGCGCCATGTAGTCCGCACCGTAATAGTGCATTTCACGGCCAAAAAACACCGCGCCGTCGGCATCCAGTTCAAGCAACCCTGCCTCACTCAGCAGGTTAACGAGTTCATATACGCTGGAACGCGGTGCACCGGTAGCGTCGATCAAATCGCGCATCGCCATAGGCTGACGAGCGATATGCAACTGGCGAAAAATGTCGATAACACGGTCAACACCGCGCGCCCGCGATGGCTTCTCGTCCGGCATAAGCAAATTCTCCTGATGCAGTCGGGCGGTCGCGCCAGACAGTAAAAAAGAAAAGCATCATACACCGAGCATCGCCGTTAACCCATCCCCGTTAATTAAAATTTCATTGCCAGAGTTTATATTTCTTTGTTCTATTTTGGGGCCTCATTTTAGCGCATTGCATGCAGGTTATTTTTTTAAACCACGACAGCGATAACATTTTCAGGCAGAAAATTTCGGCATTCCTTTTTTATTTTGCGATCGCAACGACATCACGAGAAATTAAATTCCTCGCGATATATTGCAAAAATAAAAAACCTGTGCAAATCTTGCCCTATCCGGTATTGCAGATAGCAGTCCGATATACCAGACAACTATCACCCGGTACTAACGGGTATTCTCAGAACAAAAAGGAGCAGCATTGCATGACGATTAAGCGTTATGGCATTGAAGGCGGCACCGGTACAGGTGGGCAGAAACTGCCGTTCGCGCGGGCCGTTGAGGCCGATGGCTGGCTCTATATCTCGGGCCAGACACCGATGCGTGAGGGCGAAGTTGTGGAAGGCGGTATCATCGAACAGACGCAACTGGCGTTCGACAACTGTCTGACCATCATGCGGGAAGCAGGTTACCGCGTGGAGGATGTGGTGCACGTGACGGCGGTATTAACCGACGCACGCTATTTCAGTTCATTTAATAAAGTATTCAGAGAGATATTTAGTGATAATCCGCCCGCGCGTATTTGTAGCGTGCAGGATTTAGTGGTCGACTGCAAAGTGGAAGTGGATATGAAATGTTTCCGCGCCGACCGCAAATAATTAAAACCGTTAAAACAGGCTGAGCGTTTCTATTTCTTCTTCGCCAACACCAGGACAGCCTGTTATTAATTGATGCTTTTGCTTGTTCATTAAAATATCCCGAAATAATCAGCGCTGCCGCTGCGCCGGTGATCGTCTGACTTATAACGGATGACACGGTATTACACCGTCTCGTTAAACATTAAAAGAGAGCATAAAAATGAATGCAACATCGCTGAAATTAAGTGCCAAGGCACTGGCGGGCGCGCTGGTATTGCTGGCTGTTGCGGGCTGTACGCCGACCGAAGAGAAAAAAGAGGCGGGTGCTGCGCCACAGTCTGCGCTGCAAACCGTGCTGCAGCGCGGCACGCTGCGCGTGGGTGACTGCCTGAGCTTTGCCCCGTTTGGTTTTTACGATAAAGACGGCAATCCGGATGGTTATGATGTCGATCTGGCTAAAGCGCTGGCGAAAGAGATGGGCGTCAAACTGGAAATGGTCAATACCACCAGCGCCAACCGCATCCCTAACCTGCAAACCAATAAAGTTGACGTGGTGTTCTGTAACTTCACCCGCAATCTGGAACGCGCCAAAGAGATCGGTTTCACCAACCCCTATGTCGTGGCGAGCGAAGCGATGCTGGTGCGCAAAAACAGCGGTATTCAGTCCGCGCATGATATGGCCGGAAAAACCATTGCCACCGTGAAAGGTTCCACTAACGGCGATGAAGTGCGCAACCTCGGCATCGACGTGAAAATTCAGGAGTACGATTCCTCTCAGGCAGCAATTCTGGCGGTGAAACAGGGCCAGGCGGATGCCATGATCGAAGATAACAACTTCCTCGCCTATCAGGCGAAACTCGATCCGTCGCTGACCGTGACCAACGAAGCGCTGGTGCCGCTGGAGTACAACGCCTTCGGTGTGAAACAGGGCGATCAGGTATGGACCAACTATCTGAATGAATTCCTTTTTGAAATCAATGCTTCCGGCGAGAACGCCCAGTTGTATGAGAAATGGTTCGGCAGTAAACCGCGCTACCCGCTGAATCCGCAATACTGATTGTTCGCCCACGGCGCAGCCGCCGATGCTGCGCCGCCTGAAGGAGTCACACCATGAGTTATCAATGGCTAACCCTGTGGCGCTACGCCGACACCTTTCTGGAAGCCGCGTGGCTAACACTACAGGTCACGCTGCTGGCGTTTGCCCTGGCGGTGGCGCTCGGTCTGCTGGCCGCGCTGGCGAAATCCTCGCCGCTGGCGCCGCTACGCTGGCTCAGCCACTGCTACGTCGAGTTCATCCGCAACACGCCGGTGCTGCTGCAAATCTTCATCATCTTTTTTGGCCTGCCGTCGCTGGGTATCACCATGAGCGCCTTTACCGCAGGCGTACTGGCGCTGGGGATTAACGTGGGTGCTTACCTGGCGGAAACCTTCCGCGCGGGCATTCAGTCGGTAGCGAAGGGTCAACTGGAAGCGGCGTATATCCTCGGTATTCCGCGCCGGCAATTCTTCCTCAGCGTGGTGCTGCCGCAGGCCGCGCGCGCAGTGTGGCCAGCCATTATCAACAACCTGATTCAGCTACTGCTCGGCACTTCGCTGCTCTCAGCCATCGCGCTGCCGGAGCTGACCGGCACCGCAACGGTGATCAATGCGCGCACCCTGCTGTACATCCAGACCTTCAGCGTCGTCGCGCTGGTTTATCTGGTGCTGAGCAACCTGTTCTCGTGGCTTGGCAACATGGCAGGACGCCGGATGTTCCATCCGCCGCTGGTAACGCCAGTAAAAAAGCCCGGCTGGTGGTGGGCAAGAAAATGGATTAACCCAGTGAAACGGGAGAATGCGCTATGAGCGAACTTATCATCGGCTCGCTGCCAATCCTGCTGAAAGGCCTGGTCGTCACTTTACTGCTCTCCATCGCCGCTATCGTCGGCAGTACGCTGCTCGGTTTACTGGCGGCAGTGTTACGCACCAGCCGTTTGCCGGTCGCCAGACAGATCGCTGTGTTCTATACCGAACTGTTTCGCGGCACACCGGTCCTGATCACACTGATGTTTATCTATTTTGGTGTGGCGTACTTCGGCTATGAAATCAATCTGTTCGCTGCCGGTATCCTCGGCCTGAGCATTTATCAGGGCGCTTACATCGCCGAAGTATTCCGCGCCGGTATTGAAGCCGTACCTAAGGGCCAGTGGGAAGTATCGTGGATCCTCGGCCTGTCGAAGCGCCAGACGTTTCTTAGCGTGATCCTGCCGCAAACGCGTGGCATTGTGCTGCCGCCGCTGGTAGGCCAGTACCTTTCTCTGATTAAAGATACGTCGATTGTCAGCATGATCGGTATGTCGGAATTGATGCACCAGGGCCAGGCGATTGTCGATCGCATCGGCCAGCCAGTGGTGATCTACGGCCTCGTCGCCCTGCTCTACTTCGTAGTCTGCTTTCCGCTTTCCCGTTGGGTTCAACATCATCAAACCAGGAGCCAGTTATCATGAGCAAATCCGCCATTACGCTGAGCCGGATTACCAAATCCTTTGGCTCAACCCAGGTGCTGAAAGAGATAAGCCTTGATGTTTCGCCCGGCGAAGTGCTGGTACTGATTGGCGCATCCGGCTCCGGCAAAAGTACCGTGTTACGCATCATGAGCGGGCTGGAAACCGCCGATGGCGGGGAAATCTGGGTTAATGAAGTGCCACTGCATGACCGCAAACGTAGCAGCGAAATCTGCGGCCACGTCGGCATGGTGTTTCAGCAGTTCAATCTGTTTCCCCATAAAACCGCGCTCGGTAACGTGACGCTGGCGTTGATTAAAGCGCAGAAACTGTCCGAGGCCGAAGCCAATAAACGCGGCCTCGCAGCCCTGGCGCGTGTCGGGCTGGCCGAGCGCGCGCATCACTACCCGGCTCAGTTGTCCGGCGGTCAGCAGCAACGTGTGGCGATTGCTCGCGCGCTGGCGGTGGAGCCGAAAATTATGTTTTTTGATGAAGCGACGTCAGCGCTCGATCCCGAACTGGTCGGCGAAGTGATGGAAGTAATGCGCAGCCTGGCGCGTGAAGGGATGACCATGGTGGTGGTCACTCACGAGATGGGTTTTGCGCGTAAAACCGCTGACCGCGTGGTGTTTATGGATCAGGGCGTGATAGCCGAGCAGGGTTCGCCGGAGCAGATTTTCGTTAATCCGCAGAATCCGCGCACCCAGCAGTTCTTATCACGCGTGCTTGAGCACTAACAGGAGGCATGATGTCGATTCACTTTCCATTGCAGGCGGACGGCGCGCTGGATGCGCAGCAGCCTGCACCGCGTTTTAAATCAGTCGCCGGTTCCGGCAATCAGCCGCTGGCTAACGGCACGCCGATCTTTAGCAGCCCAGAGGTGTTTTCCCCACTGATGCTGATGAAGCAATCAGCACTGGAGAATAATCTGCGTCAACTGGCGGATTTTTGCCGCGAACAAGGCGTGATGCTGGCAGCACACGGCAAGACATCAATGTCTCCGGCGATCCTGCGCCGCGCCGTCACGGAAGGCGGTGCCTGGGGATTGAGCGCCGCGACACCTGCGCAGGTTCGCGCGTTGCGCCAGTTCGGCATTCGTAACGTCTTCCTTGCCAACGAACTGGTCGATCCCGGCGGCATTCGCTGGATCGGCGAATGGCAAAAACAGCATCCCGATCATGGCTTCCTGTGCTACGTCGATTCGCTGCAGGGGGTTCGTTTGCTGGAGCAACATCTCGGCGACAGCCGCATTGCGGTACTGCTGGAGATGTCGGTCAGCGGCGGGCGTACCGGCTGCCGCTCATCTTCTGAAGCGCTGGAGATTGCCGCCGCGATTGCTGCCAGCCCTGTCCTGCAACTGGTGGGCGTTGCGGGGTATGAAGGCGCGCTCGGTGCCGGACGCGATGCCGCAGGCGTGCAGCGGGTAAAAGATTACTGCCAGATGCTGATCGCCACGGCGGCGCTGCTGGCCGAACATCAGCTGTTTGCCAGCCAGCATATTATCCTCAGCGCTGGCGGCGGCGCGTGGTTTGACGTGGTCTCGGCCTGTTTTACGGCCGCGAACCTGCCGCTGCCGATGACGCCGCTGATTCGATCAGGTGCCTACATGGCGCACGACAGCGGGCTTTACGCGCGTATCGCGCCTTTCGCGCAGCCCGGTGCCACACATCATTTCACCGCCGCGCTGGAGATCTGGGGACGAGTGCTGTCGCGCCCCGAGCCAGGCCTGGCGTTTGTTGATTTCGGCCGCCGTGATGTGCCGTTCGATCAAGATCTGCCGAATCCGCTGTGGGTGCGGAATGTCGATGGCAGCGCCCCGCGCGCAGCTTCTGGCATGCGCATCAGCGAGGTAAATGATCAGCATGCGTATCTGTTGCTGCCGGAAGAGGATGCGTTAAAGCCCGGCGACTGGGTAGGCTGCGGTATTTCACACCCCTGCACCGCCTTCGATAAATGGCGGTATTTGCCTCTGGTGGATGATGATTATTGCGTCACCGATTCACTGGAAACCGCATTCTGAGTGAGATATGAGCTCGTAACAGCGCGATGTATCGCGCTGTTTTAGAACGGATACTCTATGAATGATGGAGTGAATTGCGCCCATCCGTTCTTTAAATGCCACAACGTCGAGGCCGAAAAGGGGTTATTCCGGCCAGTACGATTCAGCTTTGACTTTTAATAAATGGCGTAAACGGTGAGCTTCCTTTTGCGGCGGACAACCAAAGAACCGGCTAAATTCTCTGCTGAATTGTGTCGGGCTGACGTAGCCAACCCGAAAAGAGGCTTCACTGGCAGTAACATTACTCTTTACCATTAAAAAACGCGCCTGATGCAGCCTGATGGAAATCAGATACTGTTTTGGCGTCGTACCGGTGAATGCCCGGAAATGGCGATGAAAAGAGGGGGCGCTCATTCCGGCCTCTTTCGCCAGCATGTCAACGTCAATAGGATCCATAAACCGGGTATGCATCGTGCGGATAGCACCCGCAATTTGCCGGAAATGCCCCTTTCCGGAGAGCGCCGCTCTGATTGCCGCCCCCTGAGTATCAATCAGTACACGATAATAAAGCTCCTTCAGAATACCCGGCCCCAGAATTCTGCTTTGCTCTTCATCAGAAAGCGCCACCAGCAGGCGATAAACCGTATCGGCCAGCTCTTCTCCCAGCGGAGTGGAAAACAGGATCCCTGCCTTCTCACCTCCTTTTCCTTCGCCCATTTCAATCAGTAATTCGGCAATAGTGGCGACATCAAGCGATACAGACATCGCCAGCAGAGGTTCTTGCTGGCTGGCCGTCGTCTGGCTGGTGAACGGCAGAGGTGCCGAGACAACCAGATAGTGCCCGGGATCGTAGGTAAATTCCGCCCCACCCATCAAACCGGTTTTCTTTCCCTGCAGAACAATAACAATGCACGGTTCATAAAGGACGGGCGTATGGGGCATCGACTCATTGACCCGCAACAGTTTTATCTCCTTCATCCCGGTGCGCGTGTAGCCTTCATCAGGCGCCAGCGCCAGCAAAGCAGGGATCATTTTCCGCATAAGGCTTGAGGTAACGCCGGACATTGCGCCTCCTGTATATGAAAAGATAAATTTCCCCGCCATCAGCAGGTTGATAAACCGAATTCTGACAGAAATAGATAATCTTTGTACAGGAACCTTCATTGTTGCATTGCGCTGCTTTTCATACCCTTTTGCGGACAACGTGACACAGCATGTGAGGAACAAAAAATGGCAGATTTTTTGGGATTAGCGAACCGCGTGGCGATTGTCACGGGAGCCACAGGGGATATTGGCAAAGCCACTGTAAAACTTCTCGTCAGCCATGGCACGAAGGTAATCGCGCTGGATATCAACCCGGCGGTTCATGCGCTGGCACAGCGCAATCAGGTGGCGACACAACGTTGTGACGTCAGCCAGGAAGCGGAAGTCATCAGCGCAGTCGCTCTCGCGCAGGCTGAATTCGGCGGCGTGGATATTCTCATCAACAATGCGGGCAAGACCCTGAATAAACTGGCGACTGAAACCTCCGTTGAAGAATGGGACAGCATTATGACCATCAATGCCAGAGGCTATTTTCTCCTGAGCCGGGAAAGCCTGAAGGTGATGCAGCCCCGCAGGCAAGGCGCGATTGTCAATGTGGCGTCCGTGGTCAGCATGGTGGGCATGAAAACCACGGCGGCTTACTCGGCCTCTAAAGGCGCAATTGCCCAACTGACGAAAGTGCTGGCGCTGGAGGCTGCTGAGTATGGCATCCGGGTTAATGCCGTCGCTCCCGGCGTCGTCGAAACGAATATTCTTTCCGGCATCGTGGAAGACAGCCGCGCCACGCTGGCCAGCTACGGCCACGTTCATCCACTTGGGCGGGTGGCTCAGCCGAAAGAGATTGCTGAAGCGATTATCTGGCTGGCATCGCCGAAAGCCAGCTTCGTGACGGGAACAGTATTAATGGCTGACGGCGGTTATACCGCACAATAACCGGGAGACAATGATGAAAAAGCAGAGCATTTTGATTGTCGGGTCTGAGAAAGGGCTGGGGCTGGGGCTGACAGAAGCCTATCTGGAGCGCGGCTGGGAAGTTTTTGCCACCCACTTACCGGCGGCGGACACCTCTTCACTGCTAGCCCTGGGAGAGACTTACCCAGGCCATCTCACCACCAGCGAGATTGATGTCACCGATACGTCCCATATCGGGCCGCTTATCGGCAAGATGCGTGAACGGCAGTTTGACATTATTTTTATGGTTGCCGGTATGTACGGCCCTTTGCATCAGTCCGTGTTACAGGCTTCTGACGCTGAATTTCAGCAAATCATGATGACCAATGCTTTTGGCCCTGCCCGCCTGGCCCGGCACCTGCTGCCGATGCTTAAGCCTGATGGAAGCCTGGTTTTTATGTCTTCGCACCGGGGCAGTATTGCCAGCAATACCGAACCTGGAATAGGCCTTGAGCTTTACCGGGCCAGTAAAGCGGCGCTGAACATGCTCGCTCGCTGCATTTATATGGATATCAGCCAGGGAGCGCAGACGGTTCTGTCCATTCATCCTGGCTGGGTGACGACAGCGATGGGCACGCTGGACGGTACAGTGGATGCCGAGATCGATGTGAGCACCAGCGTCAACGGCATGGTCAGTGTGATTGAGCAACACCGCAACGCCAGAAGCCATCTCTTCCTCGATTACGAGAACAACAGCTGGCCCTGGTGATAACGGACAAAGCCGCCTCTTTTTATCGTTTTGGAATCCTGCGTTCGCATATGAAAATGACCCACTCCCCAGGCCAACCGGTATGTTACCCCGACGGGCAAAACATCCCTGAATAACGCCTTGAAAATGGATGAGAAAAAGGCGCTAAAGCTTCTGGAGAAAATATTTAACAGCGGGTCTTGAGGAGTGGGATTTCTTCGCCTGCTTACAGAATAAATAAAGGCATCACATCATTATGCTTATTGCACCAGTACGGGCGAGATAATTAGCGCACTTTCATGAGATATATTTCGTTCAGCCAAACCGCGATTTATTTCCCGACATAGTTTATGCGGGTATTATATCGGGCGTGATGATAAGCGAGAGCGATTCCACCGCGCCAGCCTGAAATAATGTGAAAACCATCACACCGCTTAGCGCTAATTCATGTTAAGCGGCTATAAGTATTTCGTTCTTATGGCCGAAATGATTACCGTGAATACGTTTATCTATTTGCTAAAGTTTAACATGCCAATGATTTTTCCGGAGAATAACTTTATATCTATCATGGCGTTAACCTCTCAACAACAAAAATGAAATATATAATTTCACATATATCAATATTATCGATTAATTATTTCTCTTACCTCTCCCGATAAAGAAATTAAGCGCAGTCTGATACCCGCAGACCTGCGCAATACCTGCCCTATACAACAACAACAGGTTAGCATGCTATGAAATTATCCTTTGCGCATAAACTGTGGCTTCCACTTGCTGTCGCACTGCTAAGCCTTGCCGGGTCATTATTCTTTGGCTCAGTAAAAATTAAAGATGACCAGCTGGCGCTACGAAAAAAGGAATTAATGTATGTTTCCCAGTTAGCCCTTAGCGTGGTGAAAACGCAGGCTACACTTGTTGATAAGGGGCTGATATCAAAAGAGGAAGCACAACAGCGTTCAATCCAGATCATTAAAGACTTACGCTATGGCGACACAGGATATTTTACTATTCTGAATAACCAGGCGCAGGTCATTATGCATCCCATTAATGCCGCGTTAATTGGCAAAGGGCCGGATATTGCCGATGCAAATGGCGTCTATATTTTCAGGGATATGGTCAAGGTGACGGAGGATGGCCATGATGGTTTTACCGCCTATGATTTTCCGCGGCCGGGAGACACCGTACCAAAACCCAAAATTGCCTATAACATTCCATGGTCTCCCTGGGGATGGATTATTACGACGGGTCTTTATGTTGATGATATTCAGGACGTCTTTCTCAGTTCTCTTTACCAGAATATCGCGCAATTTATCGCTATCAGCATTCTGCTCTCGATACTGGTTTATCTGATTAACCGCAGCACGCTGAAAACACTGGGCGGAGAACCGCGTTATGCGGCTGAGGTCGTGTCGCGAATTGCCGCCGGGGATTTATCGCAGAGCGTGAATAAAAAAGCCAGTGATAACGCCAGCCTGTTACATGAGATGGGGGTGATGCGCGAGCAACTGACTTCCGTTATTGAAGAGATCCGCGATGGTGCTGAGAGGATCAACACCAATACCCAGGATATCGTTGCCGGTAATCAGGAAATCGCCGGGCACACCGATCAGCAGGCGGTATCTCTGGAAAAAACCTCCTCCAGCATGGAAGAGATCACCGCAGCCGTAAAACAAAATGCTGAAAACGCAGGACAGGCGCGTGAACTGGCGCGTGGCGCGGTGGATATTGCCTCACGCGGGGGTGTGATGATGCAGAATGTCAATGACACCATGAACGGTATTTCTGAAAGCGCAGGTAAAATTGCCAGTATCATCGATGTGGTAAACAGCATTGCTTTTCAAACCAACATTCTCGCGCTGAATGCGGCAGTTGAAGCGGCCAGGGCCGGAGAACAGGGGAAAGGCTTTGCCGTGGTGGCCAGCGAGGTACGCAACTTATCCTTACGCAGTTCTCAGGCAGCCCAGGAGATTAAAGAGTTGATTGAGGAGTCCGTCAGCCGCGTCAACAGTGGCTCGTTGCAGATTAAAATCGCCGGAAATAATATCGACGAGATGATTGAAGCCGTGCAGCGTGTTTCGGACATTATGTCGGAAATCTCCGTCGCGACGGATGAGCAGAGCATCGGGATTAGCCAGGTCAACGAAGCCATCGTACAAATCGATTCTGTCACCCATCAGAACGCGCAACTGGTTCAGCAGGCGGTCATTGCCGCAAATGCGCTGGAAAAACAAACCCGGCGGCTCACGCAGACCGTGGCTTTCTTCACTACGGCTTGATAAAGGGGATCAAGAAATCTGCCTTGAACCGCGCAACGACAGTTTGTATTGCTGCGTTGCGCGGGATCAGGGGCGGTAGGCCGGACTCGTCTTTCAAACTTAACAAACTGAATTATAAGTGATTAATTATTGATATTTTGGTTGTGTATACTCAGTTATATACTCAACAGCTTTCTTTCCAAAATCACCGAGTAACAAAGTATATAAACCAATTCAGATATGATGCAGCAATTATACCCGATTGACCTGCTCCCCATTGATTAACACACAACGATGTTAGTAATGTCTTCATCAGCAACATGAGGACAACCCCATGAAGAAGCGTTTTTCCGACGAACAGATCATCAATATTCTTCGCGAAGCCGAGGCGGGTGTTTCCTCCCGCGAACTCTGCCGTAAGTACGCCATCTCCGACGCCACGTTTTATACGTGGCGTAAGAAGTTTGGTGGCATGGAAATACCTGAAGTAAAAAGGCTTAAGTCACCTGAAGAAGAGAACGCCCGCCTCAGGAAGCTGCTCGCCGAAGCCATGCTGGATAAAGAGGCACTACAGGTGGCTCTGGGCCGAAAGTACTGACGACAGACCAGAAGCGGGAAGCCGTGACAGTGATGTGCAAAGCGACAGATCTGTCGCAACGGCGTGCCTGCAGGCTGACAGGTTTGTCCCTGTCGACCTGCCGTTATGATGCGCACCGCCCGGCTACTGATACGTATCTGTCTGCACGTATCACCGAACTGGCAATGGAACGCCGACGTTTCGGTTACCGGCGTATCTGGCAGCTTCTGCGTCGTGAAGGCCTTTGCGTTAACCACAAACGGGTCTACCGCATTTATCATCTCAAGGGTCTGGGCGTAAAACGCAGACGGCGCCGTAAGGGGCTGGCAACTGAGCGGCTTCCGCTGTTGCGTCCGGCAGGGCCCAACCTGACGTGGTCAATGGATTTTGTCATGGATGCGCTGGCCAGTGGTCGCCGGATTAAATGCCTGACCTGCGTTGATGATTTCACGAAGGAGTGTCTGACGATCAGCGTTGCTTTCGGGATTACAGGCGTTCAGGTATCACGCATTCTGGACAGCGTTGCGCTGTTTCGTGGCTATCCGGCGACGATAAGAACAGATCAGGGGCCTGAGTTTACCTGCCGTGCGCTGGATCAGTGGGCCTTTGAACATAATGTTGAGCTGCGGCTTATTCAGCCGGGCAAGCCGACACAGAATGGCTTTATCGAGAGTTTTAATGGTCGTTTTCGCGATGAATGCCTGAATGAGCACTGGTTCCACGATATTGTTCATGCAAAAGCAATTATAAGCGCATGGCGGCGGGACTATAACGAATGCCGGCCTCATTCTTCGTTGAATTATCAGACCCCTTCAGAGTTTGCAGCGGGATGGCGAAACGGAGAATACGGGAGTAAATCAACCGACATTACTAACTGATTATTGTGTTTAATACTGGGGGCAGGTCATAGTGATTGGATCCTGTTCATAATGTCTACCTAAGCATTCATTTATGTGCATCCTACTACATCGGTTGATAATGTGGCTACAGGCTTTGAGAGGATGATACGAGGGGGCGCAACGCCCCCTTATTCTTTGGGATAAGAAAGTTCAGCAGTGATTAAATGTGACCCTGATTTATCAGATTGGACGTCATACGCGAAGTTATACCGCTCTCCAGACGTAAACTTAAATCCGAATACAGGAAGACACTCACCCTTCGGTACATAAACAGGCTTGTCGTCGAAAATCTTGTGAAGAGAGTCACTATTATCACTATTGATTTGAATAGCAGTGATCCGTTCCTGCGGCTCCAGTGGTGACACCACACAAACTTGATTATTTTTGATAAATGCCGTTGTAGATTCACGACCTACCATTCGATCACCAGGCCCAGGGCATCCCGTTAAGAGAAATACAACACCCAGCAACATTTTGTTCTTCATGTTTAACGCCCCTTCCCTGTTACGATTTTCTGGTAAAGCGAGGGGACATCCTGCAACATATCTACGCCTCTGTACATCCCCATGCGCCCAGGCCTTTGATAATAAGACCACTTACTGATCCCATAAACCAGCAGTAACCAGTAATCAGCTAAAATAGAGGCTTGCTGTTCAAGAGAGTAATCAGTGAGCTTTTCTTTATCCAGCCTGTAGGTATATTCAGCAGCCCAGCTAAATGCCCCCCGCATTCTCACCCATTGCCCGTGTTGGTGTTGCCAGACATGCCCCAGCTCATGGATGAAAACATATTTATCTTCAACGAAAACCGAGTTTGCGGAAAAGTCTTCCCTATACATAGATTTTCTGTACCACAACTCCCCGTTGGGAGTCATCGCGTAGTTTTGTTTCTGTAGGCCGAACGGTAAATAGCTGTCACAATGAATCCAGACACGGCTATAAACTATCGAATCACCGAACACCCTACGAGCCATTGCAATCTCGCCTAACGTCATCCGGCGTAATGTTCCTTCCTCTGCCTGTGCGCTCATAAACTGTCCTCCTTGTATGATTTATATCAGGGTATCCAGGGAGCATAAAACGCGCAACTAACAGATCTTGGACAATGGAAGCCATAAAGCCCCGTTGGTGATACAGCAACAAGCGGAGCGTAGCGACTTCATCAGACTGTCAGAGGGTTCACACCTTATCAGGGTGCTCGTGTACCGTTAGGAGCGTGAGCGAAACGCTGATAGAGCCTACATGTCGTTTGTAGGTACGTTTATCCACCATAAACCTGTTTACGTGGCTCATAAGGCCGCACATCGGGCTTAAATGCGTGTGATCAATCTGTTTTGGTATGGAGTTTAGAGACGGCGGCACGTCTTCCGGCTTCAAAGGAAAAGCGATACAAGGTTGAGCCTGGTAACTACTTGCCACTGCGTGCTAACGTACCAAAAGCCATTAACAATCACAGTGGCTTTTGTACTTGATAGGGAACTGACATTTCTTATATGCAAATGAGACAGGTTTTTCACACTAGCTCATTGTTTTTAAAGGAATTTAGTGACTTGGTGAAGGCCGGACTCGAACATTACATTCAACCTCATGATTTAAAATAGTTAATAAAAAATATTTTCATCTTATACCAACACAGATACCAACAAGAAAATTCATTGTTCTTCGGCATCGAACCCGGACAAACATGACTGAGTTGTATTAGCTCAGATTTGACCTGACACAGTTATTGTACTGATCTAAACCTAATCTGACAGGCAGTTCTGTGCCAAGAGCGGTCGTTGCTCATTCCTCAATACATTAACCATTGGGAGCAGCAGGTCACCTTTATTTCTGCATGCCATCCTAGGGTCCTACGCCACTTCATGGTCTGTGATGGAATGGTCCTTACCCTAGTGTTCCCTTGATGGCGATGCCTTGAGGTATCTGAAGATCATCAAATTTGGCCGATGTAATGTTACGATCTCCAGTAGTGCATCGGAACAGTTCTAAGAAGAATCGATATGAGGTCAGGTTGCACGAGTCGTTTAATATTCGACTACTTGTCCCAGAAATCTTCGTTGCGGAAGCGCAGCGCATCTCAGACTTTGTATAGTTGAAAACGAACGAAGCCGGGGTGATATTCAGCATTTTGTCGCACTGACCCAGCAGTTCTTTGTGACCATCTGCCGTCATTGCAGTACCTTCATCAATTCTCTTTGACTGAATCAGAACCCCCTTTGAATAGGTGAGCTGAGGCGTTTCGATTGAGACGTGAAACAGCATGTCTGCGCCAGCTCTCTTCTCTTGTGCAGCGACACCCTTACGGTGTCTGAGAATGGATGAAGACCAAGTGATACCACCAATTTTTTCGTCAAAAGCAGCGTCCAACCGGCCGATCAGAGCCCCAGTGATATCGTCTTCATCCGTGACCAACCCGTTCGAATACTTCTGCATCGCAGCTCTGACTGCGCGATCTGCTGCGTGCGCTGCTTCCTGGAAAGCTTGCTCAAGGCGATTTTTCATTATTTATTCCCACTCCAGCTAAGTCCTGAACCAAATAAACTGAAATCATCGTAATGGCGGCTCTGAACTGCTCCCCATTGCTTAACACGCATCGAAGTATGTATGCATTCTGAACGTCTACTCCTCGCAACTCAAAGCAGACTGTCAGATTTGATTGTGTGCTACCAGTGAAAACCGTCAGATCAAGTCTGAGCTAATACAACTGAGCTAAGATGCCGAAATCTGTTATGCATCATCTTCCTCGACAGACTCCAAAGCATCAAGATCTATTCGGACCATAGCAATAGAGCCAATACGGATGAAAGCATCTTCTCCATCTATGTCGGTTAACTGATATCGCTCTGTTGATTCCGGCTCTGATTCAAGAATGTCAAAAAATGCATTCAATTGACCAATATCATCGATTTCGTCGTCGTCCGAAACCTCGGGCTCACAGTACAGCCCAATAACTGGACCACCGTTCACCATGGTGATATGGACATTCCCATAGCTTCCTTCACTTCCGTCACTGTCCTCATCATCAGGAACAGGTGTAAAACCATCAAACAAGAATTGGTGAAAAATCACCTCTCGGGCATTTAAAGCGTAACGATGCTGCTCAGAGTCAAAAACAAAAAAAAGCTCACGGTCTGGTACTACACTTTCCTGAAAGTGTGAGTAAAAACGACGCTTATCAGCCGGGGAAATAGGTAACAGCAAATAATCTTGTTGCCCTCGTAGCCAGAGTTTCACCGTCCAAATGCAGCCATCCATTTCAATGCCATTAGCCGCGATATTTTCCAGCTCATCATCACTACGGCTACCTTGATTGCGTAGTTTCTTCAGCAATTTATCGCTATCTGGAAAAACAGCGCTCAATGGCTTTTTTAAGACCGCGCTGATCGCTTGCGCCAGCCCCAACTTAGCCGCAACTTTCCCTGTTTCGATACGCTGGATCTGCTGTTGGCTGGTACCAACCATATCTGCCAACTCACGTTGAGTGATTGATAGTTTGGTACGGAGTTCTTTGATTTTGTTTTGCAAGATGACATCCCTACTACTAAGAAGTAACGGATGCCATTAAAACACATTTAAGAGTAAAAAACACAAATACGAGTTTAATATCAGAGGGAAATATTCGTTAACGTAAAAGCACGTCCTTACCGGAGAGTGTGCGGGAACACAGTTGGCATCTAAAGCAGAGCGAAAAAGATGATCGATTAAACCGATCGATTGATAAAAATTGATCTGCAAAATGAATTATCCGGCCCGGTAGTACCTGTGATAAATTCCCAAAAACTCATTTAACGTATTGTTTATTAATTTATTTCCTGTCTTCTGGCGGGCGGCTTTCTTTTGTCCTGCAAGCATGGCATCGGAATGCGACAGCAGGTGTTGGAATGAAAAGATGTGCCAGATGTAACAAGAAAAGAGGCGTTCTGGACCGGATTTTCGGGCTGGATAAAGAATTCTGCGATGACTGTCTGATGGTGGTTAACCAGGAAATCAGAGAAAAACGAGTGGTATCCACACCAGCACGAAAATCACCGGAACGCTCCTCCTGATAATGTTTCTTACCCGGCAGGTTATTGCCCCTGATGGGGTGACAACTCTGAAGCTTCCCTCTGTTTACATTCCCTTTGCTCAATGAAAATCAACATCGATATCAGCGTCATCATTCCTGCCTTCAATGCGGCTGACAGCATCGGAGTTCTGGTCCATACACTGCTTGGCGAAACAACGCTCAGTACTGAAATCATTGTTGTGGATGATGGCTCAACCGACGAAACATGGACGGTACTCAGCGCCATTACAGATGAACGACTTATTCTCATTCGTCAGGAAAATCAGGGTGTGTATGCTGCCCGTAATGCTGCACTGGCGATTCACCGTGGCGAATGGGTGGTGTTCCTGGATGCAGATGACCGGGTTGCGGCAGATTTTCTGCAGAAGCGGCTGCGCACAGCACGCGAAGCACTGACTGATATCGTCCTTTTCAATGCCCGGCATACAGACAGCGCCGGACATCTGCGGCATCCCGTTCACCGCAGACAGCCTTACGGCCAGACGCTGACGGGTCAACAGTGGATACGCCATTGCGTCAGTCAGAGGGAGTGGCCGCATTATCTGTGGCTGCAGATAATCCGTTCAGCGTATATTCGCGAGCATGACCTGCGATTCCAGGAAGGGAAAAGCCACAAGGACATTCTCTGGACGATACAGCTTGCCGCCGCAGATGGCCGGTTTTATTTCTCTGACAGACAGGATTACCTGTGGGTGAATAACCCGGCGTCAATTACCCACCGCCCGGATTATTACGATATCCGTGCGTTCAGCTATAGTGACGTGATTGCAGATATTCTGGCACTCAGTACACAGACGCAGTACCGGTCTGTCAGACGCGCGCTGGTCAGGCATGCGCTGGTGGAAAGCCGTCACTTTCTGGGCCTGTACCGGCGCAGGGTGAATGACCGGCAGGTGGTCCGGGCGCGTTTTCGTGCGCGGATAGCCTTTCGCCATCTGGTACCCGGCGTGAGCAACCTGAGCGATGTCTTTTTCCTCCTGAAACTGGTCCGCAATATTTATCTGCCTGGAGTCAGCAATACTCCCGCAGCCGTTTCGCAGGTGCGGCGTTAAACATGGATATCTCAACGCTTCTGGCACGGTCGTGGCAAACTGCGACAACGGGTAATGACTCCATTCGCTCTGCGAGGGATATCGTCGAACGCTGGTATGACAAAGGCGGTGACCTCACCCGGCGGACCCGGCGATTTATGCTGCGGGAATGCCTGTGGATAGCCGCACATTACCGGGATACCGAAGCGGTACTCACCCGACAGTTCCGGCTGCTGACTGTGTTACTGTATCTGGGCGGTTATTTTCCGAAAGGGAATGCCGGTGGCATGCTCCCGGAGAAATGTTTCATTTTACTGAACGCCCCGGAATTAAGCCCCCTCCTGACAGACGATACGGCTCCCGATGTTCTGGCGGCGTCCTGCCGCACCCTCTTCTACTGCAGACAGATATCTCCGCTAAGGTGTTACCGCCATACCCGCTGTCTGAGCGAACATCTGTATCAGCTGATGGAGATCTGATAAAAGCGCCAGTCGTTGTACTGGCGCCTGAGGGGCTGATCGCTGACGGTGTCGGCGTCAACGATCAGGGCTAATTTCCTTATTTCCCTCCGCTGAATCTGCCGCCTGTGATGTCAGTTACTGTTTTATATCCCTTGCGGGTCATCAGCCCGGTAGCCTTCTGGGCGCGGAGCATATCAATGCTGCCGATAAACGGAGACTGCTCTTTCACGCTGAAACCGTGACGGTCAGTACGCACCAGGTCGTACTTTTCCACGATAAAATTCACCGCGTCACACAGTGAAATGCCCGCTTCAATGTGCTTCTGGATCACTCCGTCGTTGCCAAACGGCGTGTCATTCAGCATCAGACCGTAGTGTTGTTCCAGCAGATACTTCAGTAATTTTCGCCAGATTTCGACTGACGACAGACGTGACGATGCCGCCCTTTGAGGGGACCGGGATTGTGTTTGCATGGTTTGCGCTCTTTGTTGGTTTGACTAAGGAAAAGCGTCCGGGATTTATGCGATTGTTGCAGTTGTCGGGTAAATTACGATGTACAAATAGCCACAGGAACCGAGCGTATCGGCCTCACATATCAGCCCTTTTGCGTGGAGCGTAATGCAGCGCTGAATGTGGGGCGTGAGTTCGCTGCTGGTCAGCATGAGCTCCATCTGTTTCATCAGTACCGGAAATGCCTGGTCCAGATGGCGTAAATCTGCGTCATTAAATGTCCCGGCAATGCTGGCGCGGTCAGCAAGGTAATGCAGGTGGTTACCCTCCTGTACAAGCCGTGCACCAAAACACGGCGTGATGTTACGTCTGAGGCCCCACCAGGGTTCCGCGATGTTATGGTTGATCACACGGGTTGCTTTCTGCATGTATGTACTCCTTAACGGTGAGTTAATTCAGGGTGACGCTGCGCAGGATCACATACGGACCGTTGCGGTCCTGTCGGCGTTCAGCAAACACGGCCAGCACACCCCGGATATCCTGCACTTCCCTGCCGTGGTAATGGCAGATACTGCCGGACCACTTATATTTCCCTGTACAGAAGCGAAACAGCCGGGACTCAGCATGCTGGCGGTATATCGCCATTGCCTGACGTTTGCTGATGATTTTCATCGTTATTCTCTCCCTAAAGCCAGCCACGCTCGGCAAACGAGACGATGTCCATGCCTCCCACGACCAGGTGGTCCAGCAGGCAGATATCCACGAGTTTAAGTGCCTGCTTCAGATGGTCAGTGAGCCGTCGGTCAGCATGGCCGGGTTCCGCATAACCTGACGGATGATTGTGTGAAAGCACAATGGCAGCCGCGTTGTATTTCAGTGCTGCCTTTATCACTTCACGGGGATGTATCTGCGTATGGTTGATGGTGCCGGTGAAGAGCGTTTCATGAGCAATAAGACGATGCTGGTTATCAAGGAAGAGCGTCATGAAGACTTCACGCTCCAGCGTGGTGAGCTGCAGACGAAGCCAGTCGCGAACTGCATGGCTGGAGGTAAATGCAACGCCGGGCTCGCGTAACTGGCGTTCCAGCAGGGTCAGTGCGCGTCTGATAGTGCGCTGTGCGGCGGGAGAGATTCCCCTGCGGTCAGGGGGACACGTGGTGGTATTCATTTGCTTTTCCTGTCTGTTGACGTATCCGGGACGGATGTGTTGTACAGTTTCACAGCAACGACGAACTCGTCGTGCTGGGATTCGAACCATGCCCATATATGGAAGAGAGGGGTACCTGCCGGGAAATGCAGGAAGGGTTCGTCGGTCACAACATCACCGTTCTCATCCCTGACCGTTGTTTTCCCCAGTGCATCCCACAGGACATTAAGGTGAGACAGTTCATACGGCATGGCGGAACGCTCAGTCGATAATGCGCATGATGGCGCTGCATTCCGGGTGATGCAGCGCATAGTCACGCAGGCGCCAGTAATGTTCCGTCATGGCGTCGCATTCCGTGCGGCATGCGTGATAACTGTAAGCGATAAGACAGACCGCAATCCCTGCAGCTTCGGCGCTCATGTCTGCGGCGTTGCCATTCATGGCGTTGAACAGCGACCAGAAGGCATCGTTGTCCGTTTCCGGAGCCATGAAGGCCCCGCCGTTGCTGAGAGAATAAAAACTCCAGATACCGCCGCTGTAGTCAGCGCAGAACCGGTCCATCCACGCAAAGACCTGCGGTTCAAGGGTTATCCACTGCGGGATGTTGCCAAAGTGCTGCGGCCAGAATTCCACACGCTGTTCGTCCGCTACAGGCGTGGCTGTCAGAGCAGGTGCAGAACCGTTATCGCCAGCCTGCAGAGGTCGCTGATTGTTATCGTTAATATTAATAATGTCGGTCATGTTAATTTTCCTTATGCATGGAGATGTTGAATGGAAGTGTCGGGCCGGGGGTTATTGCTGTGGCGTGTTGAGGGTGATTACCTGACCAACAGGTCCATCATGTTCTCGGCCATCACCCAGAGCGCACGGTTTAACTTAACGTCGCCATCAATCCCGTTTACTGCACGGGTGTGGGTACGTTTACCCTGCGCGGTACGGCCACTTAGCCCGCCTTTCAGCAGGTTTTCCTGAATGCGCTGGTAAGTGGTCCACAGGTCATCGCTCTCGTCCTGCCAGCGGCGGGGTGCAAGAATTTGCGATTCAGTCACTGGCTGGTACTCTTCCCCAAAGCGATATGTCAGCGCCGCTTTAGCCAGTGCATGTTGTGCGGGTGGCGGTAGTTGCACGGACTGCATGGCGTCGCGTTTTTCTTCCACCCGGTCAAAGACGCTGAGAACCTCATAGGCCCCCTCAATCACCTTCCCGACGACATCGCCCCTGTGCGGCACGCGGATCTCGCCAAACGACTGTCCACAGACGAGCGAATTGGTGCAGACGCTTCTGAATATCCCCGGCAGCAACTGAAAACTCGATGCGCCATCGTGAGAATTCAAAATGATGATTTCCGGCACCTGCTGACCGTTTACCTGACCGGCACGACGCAGGCGCAGCATATGCTTTGTATGTTCCCTTCGGCTCTGGTCGCGCACTCGTGACTGACAGGCAAAGAATGGCTGGAACCCTTCGCGCTTAAGGTTCTCCAGCAGGGTGATCGTGGGTATGTAGGTATACTTTTCGCTTCTGGAGTCATGCTTGTCTTCCCCGAAGACGCTGGGGACATGCTGCATCAGTTCTTCGTGGGTTAAGGGACGGTCGCGGCGAATCTGGTTCACCCGGCCAAAACGACTGGCTAATCGCATGGTTGATTCCTCATCTGATTAATCTGATGGCATAAAAGCAAAAGCCCCTGCTCCGTGAGGAGGCAGGGGCAGATATGATGTTCTCAATGGGACGGATAGGGCGGGACTACAGCGTATCCAGCATCTTCAGTATCTGCGCCATCAGGGCGGTGATAAGTGCAGTGACCAGCAACGTGACCGCTTCCCGGGCTGTATCAATACTGCTGTCATCGTAGCCTGCCTGACGCAGGCGAATTTCAATAAATTGTCGCGCCTGATGCCCGCCGCACCAGGTCAGAGCCTGGCTCAGGGCCGTCACCAGCATTTTCAGAAAGGTCATAGAGTTTGCTCCGGACTGTCTGGCGGCAGCCCTCTGGTGGAGTGAAGATTTATTTGAGGAGGCTGATACAGGAAAGTGGCTCAGTGGTAGGTGTAACGCCATCCTCCCTTATCCGTGGTGACGACGACTTCTGAAGCCACGCAATTATTATAAAAACTCACTCTGACGGACTGCCCGTAGCGAAGGGTGGCAGGCATAATGGTTTCCTTATTTTTTGAAGACAGGTACTTCTGGTTATCGATACGACAGTTACCGCGGTTCACGTCTATGTTTTCAACGTTGATACTGTCATCCAGTGAGGTGACCACGACAGTGACATAGCGTGTTCCGGCAGGGTGGACCTGGTTACTGGTCTCCACTTTGATGGGCGGCGTTGGCTCTGCCAGCACCCGGGCTGACAGTACAAGCAGTGCGGGTACCAGCATGTGTTTAAATTTCATAATCTGTTCCTTTTAAAAATAACGTAATCAACAGGTATTAAATTCAGATGCAGGCTAGAGTGCATCTTTACCCACGCAACCGTGTGTCCCGAATGCCGGTAGTACCTTAGCCGCCCCGGCCAGCGTGAATGTGGCAGGCTTAACACCGTCTCCGGTTACTGAGACCTGTTTACCATTACGTAACTGAGCCCAGGCCAGCGCCAGGTTATTACCGCCCACTCGACTGCCAGATTCGCTGATATCAATAAGTGCCCCACCGTCGATACTGACCTGAAGGCTTTTATCTTCATCCATACTGACCTGATGTCCGCTGGCGTCAGTAAATATGACCGTGGCCGGTTGAGAGCCATAATCCTCACAGCTCAGAGACAGTTGTGACTGACCTTTCCCTTTGATGACAAACTCTGATACTCCCTGCGCCCAGCCCTTGCTCCATGTCTCATGATTACCTAAGGCCTGCGCCAGTACGGGTATCAGAGAACAGGCCAGCAGAAAAGTGTGCATCATTTTTCTTTTCATTATTAAAACTCCTTTGTTTGTCGACTCCCCTACTAGCAAGGAGATATCTATATGATTTAAATAGAACATTAACAGCCATAAGTATCCCGTGATGATTTTATAGCCATACAATTGAAGGGGATAACGATGAAATTCGATCGAACCGATCGATAAAATCGATCGTAGTTAAACAATGATATTTATCGAAAAGCCCCACCGGGCTTATCGGCGGTCCGAGTTCGCTTCTGGAGGATGGTATATATCTCAAAATTTGCTGAAAAGCAGGAGGTGACCGATTATGCAGGTTTTCATTTTTGGCGGGCATTATCCGTTGATATTTTATCAACAGACGACGCTGGTGAAATGCTACCGGTAATGTGAACTACAGAGCTGATTATGGGCGCCAGCATCCGCTTCGGATGATGGATCAAAATCTGGCTTATTTCTTTATTTTCGAGAACCCCTGACTTTTGCTTTTTCCGGGCATAACAAAAATCAGTTTTGACAGTGTGTACAGGTGTAACTCAAACACTTTGTTATTAATTTTATTTATATCTGAGGATAGTCCCTGAAGTATATCCGCTCCATTATAATCATCATAAATGAATAACTCATTTGTTTCATCATCGTTGTATGGGTTGACCTCATAGAGGCACCTGTCTCCGGCAAAACCTCCTTTGGATAAGCGTGGGCCGATAAAACCTTCTGTTATTACAAAGTAACGAATACTTCCTTTGAGCCCTTGTTTATCCAGAACATTAAACCATGTTTTGTTTATCGACAATCCAGCTACATGGTTAAAATTTATTTCTCTGAAGTAGAGAGTAAAATGAAGATAGGGGTATCCATCACGACGTCGAAGGAGAACCCAGAAATATGCTGCTATGTGTGTATACAATGTCAGGGATTTAAAGTTATTAGTGAATTTCGTTGCCAAATCCTTAATGAGGTCATTATGGACATCGGTTGTCAGGTAGTTGCGTGTGTTTTTATCAACATCCAGAGAAAAGCAAATATACCCTGCTTTGGGATGAGATCTTAACACTTCATAATGATAGTCTCTCAGTCTTCGGTATGCCGACATTTTTTTATAGATACACTGTCTTGTTACTGCAATGATTTGTTCTTTATATTCAGGAGAGCATTCATCCGAGAATATGATCTCGCCATCAGTAATCCCCTCATAGTGATAATTTAATGCAGCAATGAGATCTATGGATTTTTCTCTAACGCTGTCATTGTAAAAAAGGCACCAGGTATTTACTAGCATGTTCAGGCGTGCTCTGTCTCGCCTTATGTTCTTATGCATGTCAGATTTCCTAGGGTAAAGGAACCTGAAATCGTCCATCATGTTGTAAGCCTTCATCTGGTTTCCTTTTCAACAGGCAGCAGGACCGTAAGTCACTTTTAGCTTATAACATAACCGCGCAACAAAGGAACATTTGTTGTGGTAAAAAATGGCATGACTTGTAGAAAAAACCAATGAGAATATGGGATGAGATGTACTATAGCTGCATACTGGCTTTATGCGGTTATCGCTGTGTATGGTGGGGATTGTTCGTTCTCGCAGGCAATTTCGGATTCTGATTGGTAAAGTACTGTATCTGATAAATGGCTGTCGCTGGAGAACCCGGACTGGTATTAAGAGCAAAGATGCAAGGTGGTTTATACCGGTTCATTGAGACCCCAGGCTGAAAGGACAACGATTGTTACAATGGTACAGGGCGTGGAGATTGATAAGTTATTTTTTACCAGACAGACAAACAAATATGTGACAAAAATCCCAAGCCATTGACGCGAAACCGCCCTCAGTTGTTATTCCCGACATGAAATTGTCATCGTCTTAGACTGGTCGTAAGCACTCCCAGTGAAACTCGATAGATAACTGTTCTGAATGCTGTATAGCAGACTACCTAACTTGAGAGTGATGCTGTTCTGTTAAAAATACAAAAGCTATCGTGCAAGACCTGTTTTTACTTTTGAGAGTTTAGCTTCTTGTGTTGGTAATAGTAATATATGTCTTTTATGATTAAATCATGCATCATTATCACTTTTAGGTGAGATTAAGTTATATTATAATGGCTAATGCAAATTCAATTACAATCTATTTATTACATAACCTCTCACAACGTTAACCCCCATCATTCCCTTTCCAATAAGTATATCCCCATACACCTGTCAGTTGATGCAAATCACTGTTCACCTGTTATCTTTATTGCCAATTGAATGATATCACTGGACATGTTAAATGATTTCTCATTGTAATCATGATTGTATGTCTCAATATCTAAAACCCCAATAAAAATAAAGCCACGAAAAATGTAATTAGTAGCCAAGCGCAGGGTCTTTAATAAGCACTCAGATTTATTTCTATAATGATCCTGTTAAGAAATGTAATTAATTACCTGGCTCACGGTTTGTATGTACTACTTGCAGACTGCCTTCGCTGACTGAATGTGAAAATTCCCATTCGCTTTCGTTGATAGCCCACCTGTTGCCAAATAATACCAGGAGTTCCGCTATGTTTAATAACGTATTACTAGACCATCGTCATGCCCCGTTTAATTATCGCTATTTAGAACGACTGGAGAACGTCATAGCTTGTGCTCTGACTGAGTACCCTCGAACCTTTGCCCTCAGGGTAGATTTACACTTTTCCCCTGAATGGGCAGCAGACGACAGTGTCTGCTGTCACCCCAACACATCATCTAACGTCATGGCGCGCTTTACTCGCTCCCTGATAGCAAAGATCGACCATTATCGCCAACAACGTTGTCTGAAAGGCCTGCGGGATTATTCTTGTAAGTTACGTTATTTCTGGGTCAGGGAAACTGAAACGGCTCTGCACAGCCACTACCACGCGCTACTGTTCTTCAACAAAGACTTATTCCGGTCTCTGGGGTCGGCGGGATACAGCAGCCTTTGGAACATGATACAGGAAGCCTGGCTGAGCGCACTGGGGTTAACGGATTATCCCGAATACAGCTATCTGGCCCATTTCCCGGAAAGTGGTTCTTACATTCTTGAGCGTGACAAACCTGTATTTCGTCAGCAGTACGAAGACCTTGTCTTCCGTGCGAGTTACCTGGCAAAAGAGCGGACAAAAAATTACTCCGCTGATACACGTTCCATGGGTGCCAGCCAGGGGTAGGCTGGCTACACAGTCGTTCTGGCTGTAACACGGTATTTTTTTACAGGCATTCCCAATCCTCTGAAGGAGTACCGGCGTGCAATGTCACTCAACCACACCGAACTCCTCCCGTCATTCATTTTCAGAGGGAGAGATTCCATGACCACAGCCATTAACCCCACTCTTTGCGCAGAAGACCCACTTATCGACATGGTATACATCACCACATTCACCGGTATGACCGACAAGTGGTTCTACAAGCTTATTCAGGATGGCGAATTCCCGAAACCCATCAAACTGGGACGGAGTTCGCGTTGGTATAAAAGCGAAGTAGAAAGCTGGATGCAACAGCGTGTTGCAGACTCGCGGGGAGCCTGAATATACAAACCTCGGCCACCGGGAAATGTCATTCCCGTAAAGCGGCTAGCTGCATACCACTCCGCTAGCAGTGGGAACACGATAAGCGGCGTTACTGTGACGCGAAACCCAGCCCCATTTGCCATCCCCCCTGAACCACCAACTCCAGTCATCCATAATAAACTGTAACCCGCCATCCTCCATACAGACAGCCATCTCGCTCTGGGACGGTGCCTGCATGTCGTATGGCGGTAAGGAGTCAGTCCGATGAATTTTAAAACCGTCACCGGAGAAGCACCGCACGCTGATATTCGGATTCTGAAATGTTACTTGGCAAACGATAGCCAAAACCATTTTGTCACCGCTGATGAAGTCTGCAATGGCCCTGGTCATTATTGGACCTGTGCCAGTTGTGGATGTCGACTCAGGTTATATACAGGGGACTTTGGGGAACATAACTGGTTCGAGCATGACCAGCGCTCAGTCGCATACAATGAGTTGATAAAATGCACCTGGGTTGACCCGGCGGTAAAGGCAGCGGACCGTGAAAGGAAATTGCGTAAGGGTATACGCGATATACAGACACCTATCCGGATATCAGAAGACTGGTACTGCGTATTATGCGACAGCAAATATCGCGGACAGAAGAAATGCCCTATCTGCCTTCACGGCATATACAGCACTGAACTCGTCCACCGAGATATTTCACGTAGGGCCTGGAAATGGGCGCGGTAAGTGCAGCCACTGAAAATTAAAGCGACAGCTTGTGCGATCACCGTGCGGAAATGAAGGCAGTCCAGCTCATACCCTGCATCACTACCCCCGTTCCCCCTTAAGCCAGTTAGTTATCTTTTAAGCTGGCTACTGCTCGTGTTTGCGATGTCAAAATTTCCGCACACCAAGTCGTTGCTGAAACCATCTCAACGCCAACGAAGGATGACCGCTTTGAGTAGTTTAGTTGGGATTCGATCAAGATAATATTTCCAATAGAGTGGAAACAGCCAACTTAGAAAAGCTATGAAACTTTGCTTCTTATTGTTACTGTATAACAAAAAAAGAGGTCACCATGAAAACTACGTTATACAAAGATTTTACCTTTGAAGCCGCACATCGTCTTCCCAATGTTCCGGAGGGCCATAAATGCGGTCGCTTACACGGACACTCTTTTGTCGTGCGACTTGAGATAACCGGTGAAGTGGATAAGCATACTGGTTGGATTATCGATTTCGCCGAACTTAAAGCCATTTTTAAACCCACGCTTGATCGTCTGGATCATTACTATCTCAATGATATTCCTGGATTGGATAATCCCACCAGCGAAGTGCTGGCGGAATGGATTTGGAATCAGATTAAGCCACAACTCCCGCTCCTTAGCGCAGTCGTCATTAAAGAGACATGCTCCGCAGGGTGCATTTATCGCGGCGAATAATATTTACCTAGTAGCCAAATTTATATTGGCTACCTAACCTTATTAAAATTTATTGTTATATTTAACTAATGCAACAAGAGTATTTATATATTGTAATGAATTAGCCGTCTAGTTCTCATCATTTCAATTTAACTTTCCTTAACTCAAACTTAATACTGTCAACACTAAAAAACAGCAGTTGTAAAAGAGATTTTCTCTATACAAATCAATCACCCCAAAGTGAATTAATCACATCAATTTGTTATCTGTGAACTTACTAAACTTTGATTTTTTCACTTGAATATGGGATTCATCTCAGTATCCTGTCACTGTCGACTGAATTTTTGCTTCTCTATGTGTGTCGTTCAGACATGGAAACCGCTTACTTCACCCCATGACTGTCCATTTTTCGCACAAATCATACATGCGAAGACAATTTCAAGGATTGTGATGATGAGCATATTACCTATTGGGTCGCTGGTTATTTCTGAGCATTTTGAGGGCATCGGAAAAGTCGTCAGCATTGATATTGAGGCAAACAATGCAATAGTTGCTTTTTTTGAGTCACCGATTCACCCTTACGCACGGCAAACAGAAGTTTCTTTAGAACAACTCATCCCCACGATACCGCACGAAGAGACGGTAATTTATTGCATTGAACCACAAAGCCAACGATGGGCCAGAGCCAGATTTGGTGGTTCGCGCCCCAAAGGGGATTTTCTCGTCATCTTTCGCGAAGATGACAGCACGACATTGCCAATCGATGAAATTTTTGTTCTGAATAAAGCACCTGACACCCCAGTAAACCCAGTTGATTTTCTTGCCCTCCAGGCTAATGATGCACCGTTCTTTTTCACTCACCGCCAGGCCTTTATTGAGACTTACATCCAGCAACGTGCAACCTGCCGCGCGATGGCGTCCATTTCGAGTAGTGCCGTTGAACTCGAACCCCACCAATTGGCGGTGGTACGCCGTGTGCTTCAGGATAAAAACCCTAAGTATATTCTGGCCGATGAGGTTGGTCTGGGGAAAACCATCGAAGCCGGAATGGTCGTCCGTGAACACGCGTTAGAAGCAACTGGCCACGTCAGCATGCTTATTGCGGTTCCAGCACCGCTCGTTAACCAGTGGCGGGAAGAACTGGGTGAACGCTTTCAACTGAAACAACTTATTATTGATGCCTCGACGGTTCTCACAGGTTTGCGACAAAATGAGGTCACAGAAGGCATCGTGATTTGCACCCATTGCGATGCCTGTACCCTGATTGAACGGGGATTCACCCCTTCGCTTATCGCGGTCGATGAGGTCCACCAGATTGCCTCCTGGCCGTGGTCAGAAGATAAAGATGAACGTTATGACTTCAACCTGATCGCTGAGGGTTGCCGGAAAGCCCACTACGTTCTGTTACTCACGGGGACCCCTCTGCATGGGCATGAAAGGAATTTCTTGTCGATGCTGCACTGTATCAATCCCGAAGCCTACCAAGTGGATGAGCCCCATCTGCAAGACTTTACCGAACTGGTCAAAAATCGTGAAAACCTCGGCGGGATCTTCTCGGGGTTAGTACCTTCCGTCTCAAACGTCAGCTTACGCCGTAATCTGGAAACACTGCAGCAGCAGTTCCCAGAAGATACTGTTCTGATGACGCTCTGCCAGCAACTCATCCCGCTTATTGGGACGTTCTCCCCCAATACCCCGGAGCGTGAAGAAAGGATCCGGGATATTCGCCGGCACCTAGGGGAAAACTATCGCATTCATCATCGACTGTTGCGTAACCGCCGTCAGGTTTCACTCAGCTTCGATGAAACGAAAAACCTCAACCTAAACCTTCTGTTTCCAGGGCTAAATGGAGCAGCGGAGTGCCGCTGGTATTGCGATGGGTTAGCGTTAGACGAACTGATTGATGAGTATCGTTCATTATCTTTACTGCCGCAGAATACGCAGTGGGCAATGAGTGAAGACACGTACCTCTTTTGGATTGACGATCTCCTATCCAGCCCACTCTGTGTCATGCAACGCGCTAAAGTACATTTGGGTGAAGCGGAACGCACTCAGGAAGAACGAAATCTGTTAGAACACATTGTTTCAACTGCAAAAAATGAACTTCAGGCCATTGATAACAAGCTTGCCATCACCCTGAATGAGTGGCTGCAAAAGAATCCGACAGGAAAAGCCATCGTCTTCTGCGATCGTCCGGATCTTGCCCAACACTTGGCAATAAAGTTCGAACTGCTGCTGGAGTACCCCCTGGAGCGCTATCAGCCGGGTCAACCCCTAATGTACCTGAAACCCGGCAGCCCCATTCGGATCCTGATCTGTGATAAAAGCGGCGAAGATGGTCTGAATCTCCATGGGGGTCTGCGACTGGCCGTTCACTACGGTTTACCGCGCTCCTGTAGCCGTATTGAACAGCGCCTTGGTCGTCTTAACAGGTACAGTGCAAACCTGAAAGGCGTAAAACCCGTCCAGAGTCTGATCCTGAAAAATCACGCCGACCGCGGATTACGCAACGTGTGGGCCAGCATTCTGAAAGACAGCATTGGCGTATTTAATAACACCATCGCCAGCCTCCAGTTCGTCCTCGACGATTATCTGGAAAATGCGTGGCAAAATGTCTACCAAGAAGGTCCGGTGGCCCTTGAACGTATTGCCAGCGAATTCCCTGGCGAACAGGGCATTCTGGCCAATGAAACGCATAAAATTAACATGCAGGAAAAGCTGCTGGCGATGGATGACGAGATTGCAGAGGCGGCGGTTTTTGCGCAACAGATAAGCGCTGATGATCATCTTGCAGTAGCGCAGTGTAATTCGCTGACAAGTTGGATCACGCGTGCGCTGCGTTTTCGCGCCACCGGCACCGCAGAAAAAGGTATCAAGTTTCAGTTCGAACTCTCTGACCGCAGCACAGGGACGCTGGTCGATTTTAAAACCTTTCTCACCACCTGCCTGCTCAGCTTCGACAAAGAAGGGGGTAACCCACCGTCAACACATCTGATGAGCGCTGAACGCATTCCGGCGATCGACGGAACAACCGTTTATCCGCTGCGTTATGGGCAGCCATTTGTCGATACGATCTGGCAACTGTTAAACCAAGATGCCAGGGGCAGTTCCATGGCGGTACTGCGGGTGCTCCCAAAGCCACTGAATGAGCCCAATTACTTCTTCCAGTCTACCTGGCTTGTCACCCATCGCCAGACGCAGGACACCTACGCCCAACGCCGTATCGCAGACGAGTTGTACCCGCCGCGTATTGTGCAACACTGGCTGTCCTCTAAGGGTACACCGGTGACGAATCCGCAGTTGCTGGAACTGCTCAATAACGAGTACGCCAAACATGAAACATCGCAGAAATTCTATGCAGATATGAATCTGCGCCCTAATCTCTGGCAAGAAATTGAAGAGCTTGTCTCACCGGACACTTGGAAAGAGATGGTGGAACGAGTCTATGCCAGTGACCGGGAACAACAACAGGCAACCTTCGGCGAACAAGCCAGACTCCAGTTAATGGCCGTCAAAGCCGTGGTGGTGTGCAGCAGAAATCTACTGGAGGAAATCGTCTGATGGAAGAGGAATGGTCACGCCTGCAGCAGGCGCTAACCACCTGTTTTAATCAAGGGGTCACCTTTAAGAACGGCATCGAAAATCAGTTTCTGAACAGACTGATTCAGATCATCACCGATGCTTCGGCAGGTCATGGTGACATTTTTGCCGGCTACGCCGATGCGTTACGTGCCGCTCACGCGAGTGGGATTAGCGCGCCGTGGCTACCCCTGCCGCAGGAACTGACCGACGCTCCGGCGCCTGAGTGGGGCATGACAAAGTCGCCAGCCGCGCAACAAATTCAACTGGCTGAAGAGGCGGACCTGGCGCTGACCAGAGCCACCTATCAGCGTAAGATCCGCAGGAACTTGCTGCGCCCCGAGACCGATCCGGCACTGAAGCGCCTGTTACCCGAGGAGCCCTGGCTGACTCACTATCAGGGATTCGGTCAACAGGCCGCCATCCGGACGCTGCTAACGTCTGATAATAACTGTACATTGCTTGTGAATCTGCCCACCAGTTGCGGTAAAAGTCTGCTCACCCAACTCCAGGCGCTCAGCGCACCGACAAACACCCTCACGCTGGTGATCGTCCCCACCGTCGCCCTCGCAATTGAGCAGGCTGACGACATGCAAAAACTGCTTCGCGGCACCGACCAAGATCATGGTGGAAGTTATGCTTGGATCGGAGGACAAGATCAGTCCTCGCGTCAGGCAATTAAGGAAAGAATCAAAGCGGGAACACAGCGTGTGCTCTTCTGTTCCCCGGAATCCGTTCGCTCTTCTTTGGTTCCGGTGCTGTTTGAGCTTTCCAGAATAAATATGATTGGCGCGATCGTCATCGACGAAGCGCATTTGATCGATCAATGGGGCGCAGAGTTCCGCCCTGACTTTCAGCTGATTGCCCCTATGATTCGCTCACTGAAAGCCCTAGGAAAATGCCGTTTTCGTACGCTGCTACTTTCGGCGACTTATAGCAAAAGCACCCGGGACATTCTGGTCGAGCAGTTCCATGATGAAAATAGCGAACTGATTGAATTGTCAGCTAATTTCCTACGCCCGGAGCCGGAATATTTTGTGCATCATGAGGCAAATGAAAACGCGCATCGTCAGCGGGTCGAACAGCTTCTGATGACCTTACCCCGCCCGCTGATTTTGTATTGCACTACCCGCACAGATGCGGAAATGTGGTCTGCCCGTCTGAACGAACTGGGCTACTGGCGAACCGGCATGTTCCACGGTCAAATTGACACAAACAATCGCAAGAAATTGATTTCAAAATGGAAAAATGACCAGCTCGATATCATGGTCGCTACCTCTGCCTTTGGGGTAGGGATGAATAAAAGGGAAATCCGCAGCATCATTCATGCTGCCATTCCGGAAAATATCGACCGCTATTACCAGGATTGCGGGCGTGCTGGGCGTGACGGCAGATCCTGCCAGGTGCATCTGGTATGGCATAAGGCGCAAATGAAAACGGCAAAATCGCTGGCCATTGAGACGCTGATTGGCGTAGAAAAAGGTTTTGCCCGGTGGAAAGCAATGTTTGACGATCGTAAGAAAAGCCCGATCGCTGACTACATGATTTCACTGAACACCAAGCCCGTTCATATTGATCACCAAGGCGATAAAAACGAAGCCTGGAACCGTCGGACATTGCTGTTAATGCAAAGAGCCGGACTCATCAAACTGGTCTTTGCTGATCCGAAAATTCCTGACGACCTGCGAGATAATCTGGATGACAACAACACGCAACTGATTGAATGGTTCGAAAGCTACTATAACCACGTTCATATCCGTCACTGTGACGATGCGCATTATTCAGAAGCGCACTGGAACACCCATGTGGAGAAGATCCGCCACTCTGAGTTGAATAACCGCCGGGCAGCCTTTACGGTAATGGAAACGTGGTTGGAGGATCCTAGCAAACCACTGTGTAAAATTCTGCAGAAATTCTATGAATATCAGAGCCATCCTCCCGAGTTAACCTGTGGAGGTTGTCCGGGATGTCGCCAGAAAGGGAAAGGGGCGTTTTCGCCCACCGTGGGCACAGATGTACAAATTTTACGTTCCGAGCCGAAGAAAAAAGCACTCTTCGTAGGTGCGGAAAAGAAAGTTTATTACAACGAAAATATGAAGTTACATTCGTTGTTGATGGAACTTCGTGTGACGTTGCGGTCGCTGATCACCTCTGGCGAATACGTGTTTATTCGTGCAGACAGGCCCGTGTTCCTGCAACTAGAGAACAACCTGGATTCGCTTTCGCATTTCTGGAGCGCACAGAAAATGACAGCACCTGCATCGGATGGACCAGAGATCGTGATCATCCCTAACACGGCCAATGCGTTCCCAGACCTACCCATGACGCGCTTTGAGCGAATTATTATTGCACCTGAGCATCTCGCCGACCCTCAGTTCCCACATCGAACATGGTGCGCAAGCGCCGCTAATGCGCTGTCGCTGGACACTTTTATCAGGCAACTACAACATGTCAATAATTAACAACGCAAACCCAGGAAGTGGCCTGATACTGCTTCCTTTGATTGAACGCGTTCTGCAAAGCGCACAGGAACCATTGTCTCAGGACACGCTGCTCGCCCGCTATCGTCCTGATAACCTGCCCGCTAACGATAACGCGTGGGGAAAATTAAAAGAGAACCTGAACTTCTGGTGCAATCTGGGACTCTGGCCGATGCTCGAAGGAAAGATGTTACCGCTTGAAGAAGGTGTGCGTCCGTTGGCGCATCGGTTGCTTGCCTGTACGATTGATGCTTGTCGTGAAAACGGCGTTGCCAGTGGGAATGAATGCGAACCGCTGTGGCGGGTACTGAGTTGCCTGCTGAGCCTTCAGCAACACTCGCTCGGGGGCCTGGAACCTCTCTCCCCTACGATCATCACCAACAAAGTGCATAAATGGTTACCCGGCGAAACCATCAATACCAACACCGAAAAACTAGTGAGAGAATTTGGTCGTTTTCTCGGTTTTCTCGAGTTAATGCCGGACGGAAATTATGTCACCGACCCTACCCGGGCCATTCAATATTTTCTGCCGGAGATCTTTGACGATACGCTTACCCTTCCCGCCAAAATCTTTATGGCAAACATGGAGGAGGTCATGCCAATGATGGACGGGGGCCAGTTCAGAAACTCCGTTCATGACGTGATGCAGCAGGAAAAAGACTGGGTCGCGCCGGAAGGTGACAATCTCTGCACCAGCACATCCGTTGCGCTGCAACGACTTGAAATCAGTAAGCGCATTATCCTCGCCATCGGCAGTGATGATAAAGACGCCTTATCACTCCACTTACCTGGCGGTAAAATTCGCCGGGTTAGCCAAATCACGCTAAGGGAGGATGCAGAATGAGCATGATGGAGTACTGGCCATCCAGGAAAAATATCGTCCAATGCATTCGCAATGAAGCAGAAGAATTAGAGGATCATGTGCTTCTGGCCGTGCATGAACCGATGCTACTGACCCGACGCGACGTCAATGAAAATCATAAAATATTGCGTGATGAAGACCTGTTCCATCAGTTACTTCATACGGAGCGCGCCATCCCACTGATTGGCCGCTCGGGGATGGGGAAATCACATCTGGTGCGCTGGTTAGACTGCCGGTTCAACATGTACCTGGCGGAAAACGGCCAGAGCGGGCAATGGGAAATTGTCCGGATACCCAAAAACTCCAGTCTACGACAGGTGCTTTTACGCATCCTGAAAAACTTGACGGGAGAATTTTTCGACAACGCACGCATGCGCGTTAATGAAGTAACAGAACAGTATCCGGCGAAAGATCTGGCAGACCTACTGTTGACCATGATGGCCCATCAGTTGCAGGACATGCAAAAAGCGGTCATGGAAGAAGGTCAAACGCTACTGGCACAAGGTAAAGACATTCCAGCAGACCGACTCGCCTATATGGAAGCCATCATTGAAGAGGTGGAAAACGGTATCTGTGATCTGATCACCGACCCCAACTTCAAACAGAATCTTCTGAATCCGGGCCACTGTATTTTCAAACTTGCCAGTCGGATGAGTAGTGGTCTGGAAGAAGGAGAAGAAGATCATGATAAATATGAACTTCTTCCGGAAGATCTCTATTTTGTCTTTGAGCCTGACGATCTGTCCGCGCGTGCACGCCGCTATCTTAACCATTCTCAACTGCATGAGTCAGACCAAGTGGAGGCGCGTACCCGTGCAGCGCGCGTGCTCAATGAAGCCATGCATACCTCGCTGAAATCACTCTTCAAGCGCCTGTTCACCTTCAATGGAGGATCTTTTCAGGAGCTTTTTCAGGAAATCCGCAAGGAGTTTCTGCGACTTAATCGCCGTCTGGTGATTCTGGTAGAAGATATGGCGGCGATCTCCGCCATTGAAGATGTCCTGATCGACAGCCTGATCGAAGAAGCGGCACCTGGCGGCGTGCAAACCCTCTGTCCTGTCCACTCAGTGATTGCCGTCACCAACAATTATCCCGGCTATAAACGCCGCCAGGAAACGTTAATCACGCGTGCTGGCTACGAGTGGGTCATCGAGAACGTCGATAAAGACAATAACGAAGATCGTATTGTCTCGCTCTGTGGTCGCTATCTGAACGCCGCACGCTTTGGATCAGAGGAGTTAAAAAACAGTCCTGAGCACGGTAAGCCCCAGTGGCCATCTGTCTGGCACAGTGATGAGATCCCCAATGCACTAGAAGATTTTGGTTATTCTGCCAATAAGAAATTCCCGCTCTTCCCGTATAACCGCAATGCCATTCTGGCATTGGCGGATAAGCATTGCCGCGACAGCAGCGGCGAGTTGATTTTTAACCCGCGCACAATCATTAACCGCATCCTGTTAGATATTCTGCGCGATTGCAGAATAGAAGCGGAAAAAACACAGTTCCCGCCAACTCATCTCGCTGGAATTAATGCCGTTCCCGAGATTGAAGACAAGATTTCACAGATGGTTGTCAATCGGGTTGGCAGTTCGGTGACGCTTGCCGCCATCTGGGGATATGGCATTGATTCCTTTGATGAACTACGTGCGAAACTGCCGGGCAGCGTTGCAAGTACCTTTGGACTCGATGAACTTGCAGCGCAACTGAATGGTAAAACCCCCACCACGGAACCGGTGAAAATAGAAATAAAGAACGCACGCGAAACGGCGGGCAAAACAGATAGCACGGCGGCGGGTAAAAAGCTTGACGATCCAGAGTTAAAACCAAAAGAAGAGGCAAAATCTAATGCCAAATCCGAATTGCCGTTTATTAGAGCGGTCCGTGCATGGGTAAATGACAACGTCATTCTGCCGCAGGATGTTGCCCGTGATTTGCGTGCGGCACTGAACGCCTGTTATGAAATTCATGCGCAGCCAGAGTTGTTCGGAATGTCTTCACGGCCACCGCTGAAAGAAGGTCGTTTTACGTTGATTTCACTGCCAAAAGCGGCATCTGACCCCTCAAGCATTATTACAAACTTTTACTCTGAGCAAGACCTGACCGATCCTTCCCGACGGGTCGATGTGTATAACGCCGCGGTAGCCCTGTTACGTATCCGGCATTACGCCGGTTTAAAGCAAGGCTTTAATTATCCAGAGGCGCAGGAAGACTACACTCGCTATCAAAACTTCATCCAGTGGTGGGTGCCGCAGGCTACGGAAAGCGCCATTAATCACTTCCGGGCGCGTAACTTACGGGATGCGCTGAAAAAGCACCTGCAAAAAGCTCTGCTGCTTGGCCTGGTGACGGGTAAAGAGGAACCGGCGGAGATCGTCAATACCCTCTGCCTCACCCAGAAAGGTGTCGGGAGAACCGAAGGGAAAAGTACCGGTCGAACGCTGACGACCTCTCCTTCCGAGATCTGTTTCAGAGGAATTGAGGCGACCCTGCATCCGCACGCCAGCGCCAGAGTCGCCGAAGCCAGGGCGCAGGCGCTCGTAGGATGGGATGATGCCAGAAAAGCGTGGCTTGAACAGGTTGCCATCACTGAGCAAGGCTCAGGCTTGGGCAGCAGTCGTGCGCTGGATGCCGATGTAATATATTCCGCGCTGAAAACAGTGTTAAAACAGCCGCTTGGAGCGGAAATTGAACGTGCGGCGCTCTCCGTCAAACAGGAACTTGCCAGCACGCTAAAAAATGTTCAACTCTTTGCCAACATTAAAGATAGCGACGATTTCCTCAGCCAACTGAACGACTGGCAGACGTTTATTGAGACTGTGCGGACCGAGCACTATCCCACAGGCAGCGCTCAGTACAAACCATCTTCATGGCTGCTGGGTGAAATTGAAGCCCTCAGAACCGACGCCGAGGAGAGTCTGGCGACTTTAATTGCGTTACTTTCCATTGAAAAACAGAAAGATAGTGCGAAATTGTGGCTGGAGATCTGTCGGCTTGACGGTGACTACGTTTCAAGAATCAGCAGCGTACTTGCGCAATGGCAACTGGTACAACCCAAGATCGCGTTCACACTCCAGCAGATGAACGCCAAAGGGGATATCCAGCAACTGACTCTTGCTCTGAATAAAGTGAATGACCGTCTGAAAACACTTGTGAGCGATATCATCGCTTCTGGAGCTGATCAATGACCACCTTGCGCCAACAACTGGCTGAAATGCAAAAAGAACTCGATCTTAGCGTTCAGGCTGGTAAGGCCTCACAAATCATCGATAAATGTAATCTGGTGTGCAGCAAAACTAACACCATTGCCGATAAGTTTGCATTGCTTAAACAGCAATATCCCGCCCAGCAACAACTCCCGCGGGGCATTGCGGTTACCTGGAATGACGAGCAGCGTAGCGAACTGATCGCTGCCGCGAACAGCGTCAAAAGTCTCAAGTTGCAGTGGGGACGCTGGCTGAAAAACCAGTCGGTAGACAATTCTGGCGAGGAAGAAAACCTTGCAGATCAGGAAGAGTCGCCACAGGAATCCCTAGATGAGACTCTGACCGCCTCAGAGGAACCTATCGCTTACGACATCATTCAGAATGATTCCTTGACCCATTGCGTCAGCCAACTCGGCGCCCTGCACAAGGACCTGAGCAAAGAACTGAAAGATGCTTGGGATACATGGCTGGAAGAGTTACATCAGCAGGTTCACGTCGATGACAAAACGCTGAATTTCCAGAAAAATGCTAACAAATTTGACGATATCGCCTCCGACTATGAGCGTCGACGTCAGGATTTCGAAAACTTAACGCAGAGCCAACCAGTCAACGATGAAAAGATTCTCCAAATCAAAGCGCTCGCCGAAAAATTGTATTCCCTGCGCGGCATGATGAAAACGGACTGGCCTGACGTGGTGCAGGCATTTTTCAATCGCATTAATGGCCCGCAGAGCCTGCGTCCGACGTTAAGCGCCCTGACGCCTGAGGTGCTTGAGTGGTTAAGGGATGAAGAGATGCTGGATGAGTTCGTGATCACAAGGAAATAGTTTATGTCTACGGCTGATTTGTCCCACCTGCACCAGGCGCTGGATCTGCTCGAAGAGCGGGAAGCGGAACTGCTGGTTTGGGGAGATACGGATGGCGCATTTACCCATGCCGATATCATCTCGCTCTTTACCCGGCACCTTCCGTACGAAGATGCCGAGTCGTTACTGGCAGAACTGCAGAATGCTGCCATGCTCTTCAGCGTCCCGACCAGCAAAGGGGGGACGCGCTACCGCACGCGTATGGCGGAATCGGTCTACTTGTTCCGCCACCAGCGTCAATGGTTCCGCGATCAGCCGCTTCAGCGAGCCCGGACGCTTGTCGCCGACTACCGTTTCGTCCGTCGCCCGCGCAACTATCCGAAGCGGGAACTTCCGGCGCAAACGGTGCTGAGCAAATGGGTCGACGTCCCGTGGATGAACGAGATTAAACGCCAGGCGCTTTCCCGACTGATCGGCGACTTTTCCATTGCCGGCTTTCAGGAACGCTCAACCGAACGTATTTTGCGCGCCTGGCACTTTCATAGTCATCATGCTCACGCGAAAGAAGCCACCGGGACCATTGTCTGTGCCGGTACAGGGAGTGGTAAAACGCTGGCGTTCTATCTCCCGGCACTCACCTCGCTCCTCAATGATATTCAGCGCGACAACGCACAGCGGGTCAGGACGCTGGCACTGTATCCGCGTAAAGAACTGCTTAAAGATCAGTTCATGGAAACCTGGGGCAAATGTCGTGAACTCGACAGTCAGGCCCTAGCACTGGCAGGACGCAAGATCCGTATTGGTTCTTTTTTCGGTGACACCCCGTTCAACCATCAATACTCAACGAAAGATAAAGACAAGGATATGCCCTTTGATTTACTCCGTTGCACCACGCCGAAATGTCCGGGGCAAATGCACTGGAAAGCAGAAGATATCAAAGCGAAAAGAGAGATTCTTCGTTGTAGCCACTGCGATCACAGCGTAGACAGTGACGAAGTGATCCTGACCCGCGTCTCGCTGATGAAAAACCCGCCTGACATCCTGTTTACTACCACCGAAATGCTCAATCAGCACCTCGGGAATAACCAAACGAATCACCTATTTGGCGTTGGCATCGGCGTAACACCGCCGCCGGTAGTCCTGCTGGATGAAGTACACACCTATGTGGGGAATACCGGTGCGCAGACGGCCTATCTGCTGCGACGCTGGATGCAACTTGCGCGCAGTCGCCCCCATTTTGTCGGGCTGTCGGCAACGCTAAGTGACGCCGAACGTTTCTTCGCCGATCTGGTTGGCGCGCATAAAAAACATGTGGCCCTTATCGAACCGAAGCTCCACGAAATGGAAGATGAAGGGGCTGAATATCTGCTGGCATTACGCGGTGATCCGGTCTCGCAAACCGCCCTGCTGTCTACTACTATCCAGACCAGCATGCTCGCCCGGCGTATTCTGGATACGAAAAGGAAAAAATCACGCGGGACATGGGGGCAAAAAACCTTCGTCTTCACCGACGATCTGGATATCAATAACCGACTTTATCATCAACTGTGTGACGCCGAAGGCTGGCGGTCGCGTGGTCAAAACTTATACGTTGCGAAACCGCCGCTGGCCGCTCAGCGTCTGGAAACACCGCAAAACAGCCATACGCTGACTCTGGCAGGACAGAACTGGCGTATCGCGCAGGATATTGGTCACCCACTTGACGAAAATGACCGGGCCATCGTTGCCCGAACGTCCAGTCAGGACGTCGGGGTCGATCCTAGAGCGGAAGTGGTAATTGCAACCGCGTCGCTGGAGGTGGGCTTTAACGACCCCTCCGTTGGCATGGTTATTCAGCATAAAGCGCCACGTAACGTTGCCTCCTATTTGCAGCGTAAAGGGCGTGCCGGTCGTTCAAGAACTATGCGTCCGTGGATGGTCGCAGTCCTGTCCGAATTTGGCCGCGACCGCGTCGTTTATCAACGCTATGAAGAGCTCATTAATCCAGAGATAAAAGGACAGTCGTTGCCGATGGGCAACATTCATATCCAGAAAATGCAGGCGGCAATGGCGACACTTGACTGGCTGAGCATGAAGATCCCCGGAAGTAATATCTGGTCATTGCTGAATAAACCGCAGACAAAGCGAGAGTCTCTTGACCATCTTGATCGTATGTTCCACCTGATTACCGCCGTGATCGAACAACATGCGTGGCAGCAGGAGTTGGAAAAGTATCTGTTCTACGCGCTGCGCATCACTGACGAGCAACTTCAGCGTGTACTGTGGTCGCCGCCCCGTTCGATCATGATGGAGTTGCTGCCGACATTAAAACGACAACTCACCACCCAATGGTCGCGGATGGGCCAACCGGAGGCTGACCGTTCGACGGGACGTTCCCCGCTGCCGGCCTTTATTCCTTCAGCGCTATTCAGTGAACTCAATCTGCCGGAACTGGAGATCCATCTCGAGCGAAAGTTCAAGAAACGTGAACATTTGCCCTTTATTCAGGGTCTGAAAGAGTTTGCGCCGGGGCGCATTTCCAAGCGCTATGCCGTTTACTCCGACAATGAAGCAGACTGGCTTATCCCGAACAACTTTGTTCCGGCGATGAATTGCGTTTCGGATGTTGATTTTGAAATTGAGCAGGCTTTCGGCGATACCTGGCAGCCCGAGTGTGTCATTGAGTATGAAGGTCATCCCCCTATTAGGGTCATTCGCCCGATGCAGGTGCTTACGCGCGCGCTGCGATTCGAGCAAAATCTCACCGAGAAAAGCAACTCGCAACTGTACTGGCATACCCGGTTTAACCCAGACGATCAGGCCGATCCGCTCCCCATTCCTGCCGGCCCGTGGACGGACACCCTCCGCTCCATTACGTTCTTTACCCACCAGAACATGACACCTCTCGACGTCACGCGTTACGCCACCCACGCAACAGCCTCATTACGCAATAAAACCAAGCAACAGGCGCATGTGAACTTCAGGTGGGTCGACAATGGCGAGCCTGTCGGGGTTGGCGTGCGGCAGTGGGTGGATGGCGCCCGGCTCAGATTTACGCTGCCGCCCACTCTGCTGCAACGCCTCCGGCATGACCCGGCCATTCAGCGCGCACTGCGAACGCTCTATTTCCAGCATCGGATCAAACATGAACCACGCTTCGAATATGACACGTTCACCGCTGACTGGATCTACGAGTGCTACCTAGCGGCGGTTACGCGGGAATTGGTCACACAGTCGTCTCTGGCAGACTCTATCGCGGAATTAAAAACCCCGGACGGCCGACGTCGACTGACTGATATCGCGGACACACTCTTCCAGGCAGAGAATATCTTTGAAAATAGCGAGGATGGTGAAGACGACGCCGAAAGCCAGGAACTGCAGCAACATTTGCGCAACTTGTTTAAAGAGACCGACATTCTGGAAATGGTGGACAGGCACAGCGCGATCCTGACTCAGGATCTCAGTGATGATGTCGATTTTCAGGACTGGCTACAGCATCTGCTGACAACGACCCTTGCCGGAGCGGTCAAACAAACCAGCCACCTGTTGCTGCCGGATGTCGATGAACGCGGTCTGGTGGTGGATACCGAACTCAACGACGAAGTACTGGACATCTGGCTGACCGAATCAGAACCCGGTGGCTGTGGCATCATTACCCGTCTGGAAGACGTTTTTCATCAGGATCCGGTCTCCGTACTGAATCTGTTTATGCGTAGTTTTGCCGCCAGCGATTACGAGCAGATCGACTACGACCTGTTCGAGATGCTTTCGCGGCTCCCCTCTTCCAGCGAGCTCCAGGAGGCCTTAAATGCGATACGTAAGGCCAGCAGCCATCCGCAGCGCCGTGAGGCTAACGCCCACCTCAGAGCGCTGCTGAAGGCGCAGGGATTTGCACTCAGTCACAGTTTTATGTCGGTGCTGCACACACGGGTACTACGTCCGGGCAGCCAGGCGTCACATGATGCGCAGATGCTTGCATATCTCAACGCATGGCGGGAACTGGAAGACAAAGCCGGATACGAAATCGCTCTGAATATTTTTGCCCATACCCAAGCGACGCAAGAACTGCCTGACGCCAGTGTGATTAAAGTTTTTGAGCGCTTTTGCAAAATTCAGGGAATGCTCTGGCAGCGCGGCAATGCCATCCGTCAGTCGGTTCTCAGTTATTACAATCCGTTTAAGTCCGGTAACAACCTGACTGAACGACTGCTGCTAAGCTCACTGTTTCAACAGACGGCGTGCAGCATCAGCATCAGCGAGAGCGACTGGTTAGCGCAGTTACATCACGCCATTACCCAACACGGCTTTGCAGAACTGCATATCCCGCGCGAGGCCCGCCATCGTATTGTGGAAGTGATCTCTCTGGTGCAGGTGATCCCGATTGAGTACTTTGGTTTGCATCTTTATCCCCGCGAATCCGCCGTGGATTATCAGGATGGCAATCTAGTGTTACGTATTGAACTGGCCGAAGCGCTGCTGTAAGGAACGCAGAAATGGAAGAACAACGACAAATTTTCCTACATGGCCCACTGGGCCAGCGACATTTGCGGGAAATTCTAAGCGCGCAGTTTAGTGGCTTGATCCTCTATCCAGAACCGATCTGGCTGATCTCACCGTGGATGAGCGACTTTGACGTGATTGATAACCGGGGCGGTCAGTGGAGTTTTCTTGATCCTTCATGGGGGGCCCGGATGGTCAGCTTCCAGGAATTGCTCGCCACCGCCGTCAACAATGGCTGTCCGCTACGCATCGTGACACGTGAAGACACGCGCAGCGTGGTCTTTATCGAGCGACTGTTGACGCGCTTATCGCCCGATCACGACATGCAATACCTATATCACGAGAACCTGCACGCCAAGGGGTTGCTGACCAAACATTTCTTTCTGAAAGGATCCATGAATTACACCTGGAGCGGCGCAAACCTGAACGATGAGCATCTGCTGTTTTCAACCAATAATACGGTGATTTCAGATGCGTTGATTGAATTTAGCGGCCAGTACACCTTTGGAGACACCCATGACTGATACTCCTCAATGGCTGCGTGACTTCTTTGGCAACGGAAATTTACTGAAGCTGGACAGGTTGCTGGAAAACGTTGAAAACGCCTACCCTGCGGACTTAAAAACCGTCTTACTGCCGCTCTACGAGAGCGCGACTGACGCTCAGTGGCCGATCATTCTGCCCTGGTGCGATGCTCATCGCTGGGTATTTTTTGCCGCGGCAGAAACGGATCGCACCACGCTGGAGCTCAGCAATGTGTTGAATGCCAGGCTGGGGTCTGCCGATGTTATTGCCGATAGAAGGGTGACTTTCGTCCCCGCGCAGGGAGCGACATCGCTGTCTGAAACGGCTCTGCTGACGCACTGTCCGGCCGGATTTATCCGGATCGAATTACTGCCCACAAAGCAGAAAGATAAACCAGCAAAAGAGCGGGTCTTCGCCGCGCTCAAAGACGTTATCGCCCTGTTTCGTGACAGGCCATCAATCGTACGCACGGTCAAACGCCCCTTTGGGCGGATCTTGAGTGATTTCATTCTGGCGAATAGCCAAAAAGACGAAGCCACAAGCGACGCTTTACTACAGGAACTGAAGAACAACGGCGCGCTTTCGCGACGCAACCTTATGCTGCTCGAACTCCAGCAGGCGGGTAAGTTAGAGAAGTGGGACACGCTGCTGAATCACGATTCGCTTGCTGATTTGGTTCGGGGACGCATTCCCATAACTCTGATGCGGATGCTGCTGAAAGCATACCAGCAGCGCTATTTTACACCCGACAGCCACGGGTATCCGCAGGCCTCCCCGGCGGATCTTCGCCCGCAATGTCTGGCGCTACATCCTCTGTTTACGCAGATGCCTTTTTTATCCCAGCATGAAGCTGACTTTGCGGCGTGGAAAACTTGGGCCACCGGCGTGATACTTATTGGCGAAGTCGACCTGCTCAACGCGTTGCCAGAACGCCTAAAAACCGACTGGTTGAGTGGATTGCACACCTGGGCCAGTCGGCCGTTCAACGTTGTGAGTCCGTCAGCGACGACAGTGACGGCGTCGGTCCCGGATACGCTGCAACAGCTTGCCGCATATCTGCAAACCTCCCTGACGGCAACGCAAGAGGAGATTACCGGCTACGCACAAACGCTCCACACGCTTGATCAGCAGTTGATAGAGCAGGCGATGGCGGTACCGCTGCTGAAAACACTCATCGAGGAGATCCGCCATCTGACCAATCCGCAAATCGTGGGCTGGGATATCTGTTTCTCCCGACTATGTCAGTCAGAAGTCGACAGCAACAGCCTGGTGCAACTGGTCGCACTGGAAAGTGAAAACTGGCCCGCCGACTCGTTCCATGAAGCGACGATGCTCCAGTTACTATCAAGTCAAGTTCCACCAGACGCTTTCCCGATCCTGCGTAACGTGATGCCTGCCTTTATTGAATGGCTTGAACGTCATCAGTTCAGTCTGAGTAGCACGACGTGGCTAAAGTGGCTGGATGTTCTTGCGATGGAACAAAGCGTCAGTCAGGCGGATATCAAACTGGCCACTATGGCGACAGACCGCTTCCTACAAGGCTCTGTTAGCCAAGAAGCGTATCAACAGTCCGGTGCCATGCTGGAACTGATCGTCGAACGCGCCAGTTCATTCCGCAACCTGCCAGCGCTGGGCGAGTTGATCGAACTCTTCCTTGATGCTCCGGTGCAGGATCGGGCGACGCTCACCTCGCTGTGGCTCAGCGTTCAGTCTTTTGTGAGCGGAATATGGGCGCGACTGGATCCGACTACTCGTACCGTGATGCGCAACTTGGCGACTGACGTGCTAGGGGAAGGTGCAGAGCGCGTATTTCCGGCTGAGCAGGATAGCTGTACGGCAGATGCAGAAGATGAATTGCCGGACTTATCCGGAGCCAAAGTGGCGATTTATAGCCTGACAGAAGGCGCGGCAAGACGCGCGAAACGGATGCTGGAAACGCTGTTCCCCGGGATCAGAGTGGAGATCAGCCATGCGCACACAGCAACCGACAAGTTGATTAATCAAGCAAAACAGGCTGATTACTTCATCTTTTCGGCAGGCAGCGCCACTCATCAGGCCTTTTACGCGGTCTCAGCGCAGCGCAGAGATTTAATCTACCCGACAGGTAAAGGTGCCGGGTCAATGCTGAACGCGTTTATTGCGCACGTTCAGCAGGTCTCAGCAGTAGTGGCATAAAAAAGGGGCAAATGCCCCTTTTTTATATATTGGCGTTCGCTGCTTTGATATAACTTGTGACCAGATAATCCGTCACTAATGAAATATCTTTCGACAGGTTCTGCAGTTCATTCCATTTACGGACGATAGGCTGACCATCAATATCCGTACCGAAGTTCCACGCGCCACTACTCCATGCACAAAGCGACTTGATGCGGTTTAACTCTTCGACAAAACGAGTATAGGAAGGGATATCAGTCCAGCCAGGTTCACCTTTATAGTCCTGATGCACCTGATCGATTTCATCCATCAGGCTACCCAGTGCAAGAATACCGACGCCGTGTAATAGGCGGGAATAGCGCGGCTTTTTGTCCCAGTCATCGGTAAACACGGTTTCCACCGCCGACCAGAAGTTATTCAGCAATTTCACCATCTTCGCTTCGTCACCCAGTCCGGTCGTCGGATCGCGGAAACGGTACAGGGCCCCTTCACGCAGGCTAGAATCAATCATTTTGATCATCGAGTTGTCAGCGATCACCCCATCCGGGTTGGTGGCGGTTTTAATGCGTCCGGCCAGCGGACCTTCGCCAAAGTTCAGACGCTGAGTCAGCAGCGACGGGAACTTCCGCAACTGCAGATCGGAAGGCAGACGACCATGGGTATGCGGTGCCAGTTCATATAGCAGCGTTTTCGGCAGTGGCTTGGTGGAGTTCACCAGCATAAACTGTTCACGCTGCTCTTCGGCGTCATTGGCGATAAACGCTGAGACTGGCATCATAAAGGTGTTAATGTCCGCTTCACGCAGCGCCGCAGTACGCTGCTGTCCATCGACGATGAAACCAGGCTTTTCAAAGCTGGCATCTTCAGAGAATGGAATTACCAGATGACCCATATCAGCGTTTTCCGTCAGGGGTTCAAAGCGAACACGCTGATCGAAAGCGATAATTACGGGGTTGGGAATCATTGGATTCGCGCTTTCAATGTAGCGCTGTATTTCCTTGATATGGTTACGGACCTCCGGACGCTGATAGCCGACCAGATTTTCATCTCCGCGACGAATACGCGAGATCGCCGCAATTTTGCTGATTTGTTTGCCTTCAATGGCCAAGCTGTAAAGCTGTCTCTTCTCACCCTGCCGGATACGCAAGGCGGGGACACGAAACTCACTCATGATTAATCCTCTGAGCGTAATGACAATGTGTGCTGTAAGCGACTGTACAGCACCTGAATATTATGGAACCCGCGACGGCGATTACGCTCAGCGCCGCGGAAAATAATCACGTTAATCCCAATGGATTTGCAGATATTGCACTGGCATTTACGCCAAGGGCGGTCGTCCAGAGTTCGTTCGTAATCGACACGGATTTTCTCCGCTTCTTTTTCACCCGAGTGTAGACGCTCATAGGCCAGTACGGCCTCCAGAGTTTTTTCCAGCGACAGCGCGTCCTTATCGTACTCAAACAAGGCATACATGGCATCTTTCTCCAGATGACGCGCCAAATCCTGATCGATCACACCAGATTTGATTTTACGGCTCAGGCTGGGGTTGGCATCGAACTGAGGCACACGCACTGCGGTATAAGCGCGCCCTTCCTGCGTATGGTAGTTATTTTTACGATCTTTAAACGCCTGCTGAAGCGGCGTGGTGGAGTCGATACTGGTGACGCCCAAGCGGATGAAATCGACAAAGCTTTCTGGCCGCGCAATTCCCAGCAGATGTACCTGGGTGTCGCTTTTAAGCAGCGGCTTAATCTCTTCCAGAGTCTCGAGGATCTGCGCCGTTTTCAGCGGCACCATACCCCCCATGGTGATATTTTTATAACCCATCGCCAACAGCGCTTCTACCGACTGACGATAAGATTCCTTGCTCCACCCGTGCGCCACGCCAAACGGCGTGAAGCAGGTTCTCTGAGACTTCACCAGAAATTCCTGCGCCAACGTCAGTGTAATATCCTGACGGCGGCGGCACTCTGCCAGCACCTCGCCCGAAAACGACTCGCCCGGTTTTTCATAGCCAAAAACGATATGGTCGAGCGATACCCCGTAGTTAAAGCGAGACGTTTCATAGAACTCGATCACTTCTTCAACGCGGTACGGCGGGACTTCCTGATTCACGTAGGTAAATGCGCCACAGTCTCCCATAGTCTGCATATCCTCAGGCAGACGGAAGAAATGCTTCATTCCGTTACGAAAGTAACGTAAACGCTGAGCACGGGTATATTTGCTCTCGCCGCTGCCAAGACCATCGACTACGGCTTTAGACACCAACATACCGTCGTAAGGGTGAGAGAAAACCTCATGCGGATAATGATCATCACGTTGACGCACACGATGCTCGTTACGCGTTTCGTGGAGGAAGTCGAAACTGGGATCGATAAAATCCTGACTATCAGGGAAAAAATACTTTAGCTTCGACAACTTACTCTCCTGTGACGCCACTGCAAAGCCTCAAAAAACGGGGGATTCTATCATGAAACCCAGGCAAGTAGCATTAAGGTTTAGCCTCCATTAAGGCCCTAAACTCAGCCCGGAAACGTTTTTCTTCAAATGAATTTCCCGAGTCACGAAATTCACGCAATGCATGTGTTGCACTCATACCAGGCTTTTGTTGCATAAGCTTTAAAATGAAAGACTTAACTTCCTCAGGACTGCGGCGAATCCCTTTTTTTACTTCACGTTCAGGTAATTCCTTGAGTTCTTCAAATAGATTTTGAGAAAACTCATTTAAATCACTTAGCTGTTTTGACGTAAACTCCTTCACAATATATTTTGCCACACTGATATTAAGCATGAGCATATTGCATCTCAACCACTGAGCCATATTTTGGTTGGTTTTGAAAAAATATGGAGTCAACCTGGCATTGATTTTTTTGGATGTTATAATAAGCAATTGTTTTTTTGCATCAACAAGATACTCAAGACCATTAATAATATCTAACTCAATTGCATTAATATAATCTGGAGAGCCACAGATAATATAATAATCTTTTTTGTTTTTTTTCATTAAATCTAAAATAGATGTAGGATGCTTAGATTTAAAAATAGATCTATTGGTTATTTCTTTCCACCATGTTCTATAAAAACTCTTCCCTGCATATTCTTGAGAATACAATGGTATTGATTCGTCATATCCAACAGCAAAGGTCGCTTTATAGGGCACCACATTATCTTTGTGGTGAAGGAGGCCTAACCCAGCAGAAAGCACCCATAAATCAATTGGATAATCATTTAAGATCGCTTTAGCTGTCGCCCAATGCCCACCTTTATAGAGATCCTCTGCACATACAGTTGCAGATGTAGATATAGCTTCATTCAGAGCATTACACCAAGAAGTCACGAGCACATTTGAAGGAGTTCGGCCTGATGAAAATTGACTCAGGCTCAATATATCTCCGCTTCCGCAGTGTTTGCCATTTGTGCATGTTGTTATTAAGTGGATCTTGCTCACAATCGCCCCCCTAAATCGTGTTACACAAGCTACCTCAGAAAAAGGGGAATGACAAGAAGGGACTGATGTTAGTGAGGAATGTATTCGAAATACTCATCTTGAGAATGTGAACATCTTTGGCATCGCCTCAAAATGCCTTTTTGCTCAAGAGATAGACAAAAATTTCGACATGACTCAAGAAGAGCCTCAGGACTCTCATCTTTATCTTTAGAAATCAATGCCCTGGCAAGAGTGTCGTAACTAAATCCTCCCGTTGAGTGCGATACAATGTTCATTGCAAGTTGGGTATCGAAAGTTTTCATAGCGCCCCCCTGAGTCACCAGAATAATACAGTTATAAAAAAGTATTGATTGTAGTTCAAGCTGGCTTTTCCAATTCGCGCATAGCAGATAAAAGGAATTAGACTACTTACCAAAGTCATAAGGACTGACTTTCCTCTCCCGATTTGCATCCAGAAAATCAGCCCACCATTGCAACATCAGCTTACGTTCGTCGATAAATTCTGCTTTATGGATATACGCGGCCCTTACCGAATTACGTTCCATATGACTCATCTGGCGCTCCACCGCATCCTTCGACCATAGCCCCGACTCAATTAACGAACTACAGGCCATAGTACGGAAACCGTGACCGCAAACCTCAACTTTCGTGTCATAGCCCATCACACGTAGCGCACTGTTTACTGTGTTCTCACTCATTGGCTTACGCGGATCATGATCGCCAATAAAAATCAGCTCATGTTCGCCACAGAACTGTTTTATCTGTTTCAGGATCGCCAGCGCCTGCTTTGAAAGCGGCACCAGATGGGGGGTGCGCATTTTTGATCCCCGGTGAGAATGTTTCACGCCGGGAATAGGTTCTCGTTCAGGCGGGATCGTCCACATTGATGCTTCAAAATCGATCTCCGCCCAGCGAGCAAAACGCAGCTCACTGGAACGAATAAAGATAAGCAGAGTGAGCTCCGTTGCCCAACGGGTGAGTGGTCTGCCAGTATAGCCATCGATTTTCTGTAGTAACTCTGGGATTCGCTTTAACTCCAGTGCTGGACGATGTTGCCTATTACCAGAAGCAATCGCCCCTGCCATCTCCTGCGCGGGGTTATAATCAATTAGCCCGCTCTGCACTGCGTAACGCATGATAGCTGTGGCACGCTGTTGGAGGCGGGCTGCAACCTCAAGACGTCCAGACATCTCCACGGCCTTAATTGGTGCTAATAAATCGCGAGTTTTTAACTCAGTTATATTACGTTCACCAATCGCTGCGAAGAGATTATCTTCCAGGCTTTTTAGCACACGATGGGCGTGATCTTCAGACCACTTTTTATTGGTGCCATGCCACTCGATCGCCACCTCTTTGAAGGTTCGTGCTTTACTCTGTTCAACCTTATCATTTTTCTTTTTGTCTCCCGGATCGACGCCATTCGCTAGCAGCTTACGCGCTTCGTCACGACGCGCTCTGGCATCCGCCAGTGTGATTTCAGGATAAACCCCCAGTGCCAGCATCTTTTGCTTGCCGTCAAAACGGTACTGCAAACGCCAGTACTTAGAACCATTAGGGTGGACAAGCAGGTGCATACCGCTGCCATCGGTCAGCTTATATTGCTTATCCGTTGGCTTGGCTGTTCTGACTTTGATATCTGTTAACGCCATACTTATCCCCTCCCTGTTGGTACAAGCATTATCGAACCGGAAATACCATCATCTATACCAACATGTGTTGGTAGATGTACGTTGATGTCGGTTGACCTTGAGAGAGTTAATATAGCGAAAAAGGTAGTTAACTGCTGGATTTTAGACATAAAAAAAGACCTCAGTTGAGGTCCATTTACATGCTTTTGGTGCCGAAGGCCGGACTCGAACCGGCACGTATTTCTACGGTTGATTTTGAATCAACTGCGTCTACCGATTTCGCCACTTCGGCACTGAAGGGGATGCGGAAACGTGTGGGATTATACCTGCCGTTCGCGGCTATGCAAGCCACGATATCGCGTTCAGTTGCTAAGTGATGAAAAAACCAGCGTTGCGTCAAGCTGTTGGTACTCCCTTTTCCTGTCGCAGTGCTTTATCCGCTACATTAACCCATCTTTCGAAATTCCCTGTCCCCTCTACCACGTTATTTATCATCCTCACCCTGCTAATTATTTATAAAATAGCGAAACGGTCATTTTTAATATATGATATTTTAATAAACAGATTATCTATTTCATTTTCGCTAATTTGCCATATCGGTTAAAAGACCTATGACAATTAGCCTGTTTCATTTTTTTCATTTCATTTAATACTCTGATGATTACCAGGCTCATTGACGAACGCTATTACGTGGAGATGACGCATGCATGTACTCATGATTGACAAGCAGTCGATATTTATTGAAGGAATGGCATCAGTACTTTCGCACTTTATCCCAAATGTGAAGATTCGAGGTCTGAATAATCAGAATGAAATTAATGAAACACTAAATGAATTTCCCGCATCGTTAATTCTGCTGGATGGTGACGGAAATAAAACAGAGAGTCTTGAATTACTCGATACGCTGGCATTGCACCACCCCACTATTCCGGTGGTGATGCTGATGAATAAATGCCAGCCGACATTACTCAGGCAGTTTCTGCATCACCATGCGATTGCGTTTGTCAGGCGTGATTCTCCGCCGGAAACCATCGCGCAGACGCTGCGTACCGCGTCGCTGGGAATGCTCTGCTTCCCGCAGGAAAGCATCACGCTGCTGGATGGCGGACACGGCGCGATTGCGCGGCTCAGCGAGCGTCAGCGTGAAATCCTCAAGCTGCTGGCTGCCGGGGAATCCAACAAGCAAATCAGCCGCCAGTTAAATATCAGCGCCGGTACAGTGAAAGCGCATCTGGAATCTATTTTCCGCCGTCTGAATGTGAATAACCGCACTCAAGCCGCGATGATGTATTCGGACGAATAGCCCAGCCTGAATTTTTATTAACAGTTAATTGTTGCTACATTTTCCCCTGAGCAAATACAGGAGCACTATGCCCGTGCATAATGCTCCTGCCAGAGATATTTAACATCAGCATTTACAGCAGCGCAGATGCACTGTGACTCTTATTTGGCGGACGTTGTCTTGCGGGGTGCTCTGGAAGATGTCGCTTTTTTAACCGCCGACGTTTTTTTACGTACTGGTGTTTTTTTCGGCTTCTCATCTTTACGCATCGTGTGGCAGAAATAATAAATAGCAATCACGCCGACACCGACATCTTTTAATATCCAGAACGGCAGTTCTTGCGCCATTAACATGACATTGAACAGCAAATAGGGAAGATTGAGAAACCCCTGAACGGTAAATCCTAACGCAGTAATTAATAATCCAATGCGATACCACACAGGGATATTGGGCATACGGGAGCTGAGGGCGCTGACAAAAATAATCACCGCAATCGCCCCATCCACCAGCGTGGCCGCCCAGAAAATGAGTTTCAACGTCATGATGGATCTCCCGATTTAGGGCGTCGTGGCGCGCGGCGGCGCGATGGGGTGGCTTTTACGCCACGGGCGACGCGTTTTAGCTCGCCGGCAACCTGTAAAATATCGTGCCCTTCCCGACGGTTAAAAAAATTCGCCAGCCAGGCAATCATCCCGACGCTGATCGCGCCGACAAAATAGCCAATGCCCATCGCGATATCGCTATCTTTGAAGTTCATCCCCAGCCAGCGCGCAATAAAGCCGCCCAGCGTGAAGGTCGTGCTGACGCTTATAGCCCCGATGATCACCCCTGCCGCCAGCCGACCGTGCTGATGCAATTTTTTTGGTTGCCAGAAAAACGAGACGCTCAGCCCGCCAAATAACCCGGCGAGCGCGGCCAGTCCCTGACTTAACATCTGAATGCCGTCAACCATGGCAATCTCCTCCTCAACAGGCGGCCTCAACGAATAGGATGAGGCCGCAATACTGACTACTGGCAAGGAGGAAGCGTGACGGTTGTCGCGTCATTATCTGTAGTGAGATAACGCGTCGCGCTTTCCGGGCTGTAGATCAGATGTTTGTTACTGCGCAGACCGCGTACGCTATCGACATCGGCGCTGTACCATTTTCCTTTCCCCGGCGCAGGCTTGCCGGTCCAGGGATCGCCGCCCAACACTTTCTTGTTCAGCGCCCAGATGTTCCACAGCGAATCTTCCGCCTTCCCACTCCAGCCCAATTTGAGCGCCTGTTCGCGGGTCACGTACTCAGCGGGCAGCACATCATCACGATTTAGCGTTTTGAGCAGAGCCGTCAGTTTCTTCTCATCCTGCACGGTCTTGTTGTTCTGTTTCGCCAGTTGCTGGTTGGCCGCCTGTACCACCGCGCTGCATTGCGGTAAGTCGGCATACGCCGGTACAGCGGTTAACACAGCCAGAAACAGTATCGACAGTGTGTATTTCATGGGAATCCCTCCAGTCAGTTCAGTTTACGGGGGCCATAAACAGCGCACGTTCCGCGTCACGGCGACGGGTCAAGCCAGCGAGAATTTTGCCGCCAGCTTTATTCCAGCGCGGAAGCTGATCCGCCGCCTCCTGGTATTGCCCCTGGTTGAGCAGGCGCAGCAGCGTCGAGTTCTGCAAATTGCCCAGCCCGACGTTAAAGGCGAACGCCACCAGCGCATCGAACTGGTTCTGGTTGAGATCGACCGTCACGAGGCGATGAACCCCGCGCTCGGTCATCCCCAGATCCGCCCGCAACAAATCTTCCGCTTCCACCTTGCTTAACGCTTGCGGGAAATTCTCATGGGGCAGAATCAAATGGCCGTAGCCGATGGTCCATTTACCGACCGCATCGCGGTACTTCTCCAGGCTTAGCCCTTCAAAAGACTTAATTAATGTCAACCCGGCCGCGCCGGTGTTTGCTGGTTGATTAGCCATTGTCATCACTCCTCACGTTAGATTGGGGAAGAACTTGTCGGGTGTACTCTTCAATCAGCCGCATCACGCTTTCCGGTGGTTCCAGCACGGTGAACTGCATCTCAATGTCCACATGTCCGCTGTCACGACCGCTGCCTTCGCGGCTCGGCGGCGACATGCTGACAAGGAAACGGCCAACCGTGTCATCGGGCGTACCGGAAACCGCGCTCTGCTGCTCAACGGCATCGGTTCGTACTGTCAAAAAGACCTTCATTTTTTCCAGCATCAGCCCGCGCGGCGTGGAGAGCGCCACCAGCGGCAAGGCAAAGTGATGTTGATCATCCAGCGCCATTTCGACGACTTTTGGCACCAGCCTGCCGTCATCGCTGTGCTCAAAAAAGGGGTCCAGCGCCTGCATGTATTGATGCGCGATAAGCTGGTTTGCCGCCGAAGCGGCGTGCTGCATCCCGCGCGTGATATCCGCCAGCGAGAGAGATGCCCCAACCGGACCGCCGGGTGACGGGCTTTCCGGCGGCGGCGGATCGGGCGGTAGATCCGAAGAGGGCGGATCCGCAGGCGGCAACCCGCCGGTCTCTTCTGTCGGTGGATCGTCGGGCGACATTCCGGCGCGCTCGTCCGGCGGAGCCGTAGGCTGCTCGCTCGCCTTCTCTTGCGTATTCCGGTTGCCGCGAAGCCAGTCTTTCATTGACATAGTGCGCTCCGTGAAAAATGAGGCTGCAACGCAGCCTCAGCGTGAACATCAGAATTAACGCGTTGCGTCAGCCGGAGCTTTTTCAGCGCCAGCAGGCGTTTCGGGGTAGGCATCAAGCTGTTTCGATTCCAGCTTTTGCGCCTCAGACGGCAGAACAGCCGGGCGTGTTGCGGCATCCGTCAGGAAATCAATCACGCGCATCAGCGCTTCCGGCGGCGGCTGACGTTTGACCTGGGTGTGGATGCTGTATTTCGCGCGGGTATCGGTGGAGCGGGTTTGCTGATCTTTGTGCGAAACACGTCCGCTGATTTTGACGCTGAACGGTCCCCAGCCGACGGACGCTTCCAGCGAGGCTTCCGCTTCGGTCTGGCTGCTGCTGGCTTCGCTCTGCGAGACTTCCAGTTCGAAGTCAATGGTCCCTTCTTCGATGCTGATGTTCGGGTGAGAGATGGCCGCCAGCAGCGGGATGCGCATGGTTTTTTTCACCACGCCCTGAATCACGCCTTTGTCGTCAACCACGGTTTCGTCGTAATCGAACTGCACCGACTCCGCTTTACCATCCTTAATACAGACAGAGAGCAGGAAGTCGGCATAGGCCTTACTCGCCTGTACCTGTGCTTTGATCATTGCCTGCAACGGGCCGCCGATCATATGTTCCAGCGGTAGTGCATTAATGACCGATCCAATGAATTGTGAATCCATAATGCGTACTCCTGTGAGTTGTACAGAAACATCGTGTTGCGAATTCGCAGGACCCACACTACAGGCCGGGAAAGTCTGAAAATATTGGCTGGATGACGGGTTAAAACAGGGGAAATGGCCCAGGGCAGAAGGCATGGCTTTGGCGAAACGGGCGGTCTGACGCGCGACATTCTGCCGGAGAAGCGCCAGATGCCCTACACTTCATGCGTCCCCCTCAAAACCTAAGGAATCCGTAATGAGCATCATCAAAAGTTACGCTGCACCGCAGGCCGGCGCCGCGCTTGAATTGCAGGAATACGATGCCGGCCCGCTGGCGGCAGAAGATGTGGAAGTGCAGGTGGATTATTGCGGTATCTGCCATTCAGACTTGTCGATGATCGACAACGAATGGGGCTTCTCCCAGTACCCGCTGGTTGCCGGGCATGAAGTGATTGGCCGCGTGGTGGAACTGGGTAGCGCTGCACAAAACAAAGGGTTAAAAGTGGGCCAGCGAGTGGGAATCGGCTGGACGGCGCGCAGCTGCGGGCACTGCGATGCCTGTATCGACGGCAACCATATCAACTGCCTGGAAGGCGCGGTGCCGACCATTCTGAATCGCGGTGGTTTTGCCGATAAGCTCCGCGCCGACTGGCAGTGGGTGATCCCGCTGCCGGATAGCATCGATATCGAAACCGCCGGGCCGCTGCTGTGCGGGGGCATTACCGTGTTTAAACCGCTGCTGATGCACAACATCACCGCCACCAGCCGCGTTGGCGTGATTGGGATTGGCGGCCTCGGGCATATCGCCATCAAGCTGCTGCATGCAATGGGTTGTGAAGTGACGGCGTTCAGTTCAAATCCGGCGAAAGAAGCGGAAGTGCGGATTATGGGTGCCGACTATGTCGTGAACAGCCGCGATCCGGAAGCATTAAAAGCGCTGGCCGGTCAGTACGATCTGATCATCAACACCGTTAACGTCGATCTTAACTGGCAGCCTTATTTTGAAGCGCTGACCCACGGCGGCCATTTCCACACGGTGGGTGCCGTGCTGAAGCCGCTGGAAGTCCCGGCATTTACCCTGATCGCCGGTGACCGCAGCGTTTCGGGTTCGGCAACCGGCACGCCATTTGAGCTGCGTAAACTGATGAAGTTTGCCGGGCGCGCCAAAGTCGCGCCAACCACCGAGATGTTCCCGATGTCGCGAATCAATGAAGCCTTGCAGCACGTGCGCGACGGGAAAGCCCGCTACCGCGTGGTGTTGAAAGCAGATTTCCAGAACGGAGTGGAAGCGTAGCTTTGCCCGATCCGCAAAGGGATCGCGCAGGGGAGTGATAAGGGGGACGCTGTGGTCCCCCTTTTTACGTTCACGCTGGCGAGATTTCAGAAACCACAGAATGCCGATCAACGAAACCACTCCACAACGGTGAAATAAATGCCGGATGGCGGGTCGCTCTGACATGTGGTGTGTAAGCCCGGTAAGCCACCGGGCAAGTGTGCTTTATTTCGCGATAGCAGCAAACACTTCGGCAATCGCCACCGCGCCGGGATCGCTCACGCCATCAAGGTTTTCACGGTTAACGTACGACGAGCGCCCGGCCCCTGCTTTTTGCATCGTTGCCGTACTGGCTGCCCCGCTTTTCGCCGCAGAGACTGCGGCATTTAGCCCGTTATCGCGCAACGCTTCCAGCGCCGGTTGCAGCGCATCGATCAGCGTACGATCGCCCAGATCCGCCCCGCCGTAGTGCTTCATCTGTTTTAGCCCCAGCAGTAACGCCTCTGGCAACGCTGTACCGTTATGTATCGCCTGGCCTGCCGCAGTGAAGAAGATCGACATCAGCACGCCGCTGGAGCCGCCCATTACCGTCGCCAGCCGTTCGCCGATCAGTTGCAGCAACTGCGCGGTGTTATTCAGCGGCAGCGCCTCTTCTTCCAGCAGCCGGGCAATCTCACGCGCGCCTTCGGCGAAGGTCGAACCGGTATCGCCATCGCCCACTTTCGCATCCAGCGCGTTCAGGCGATTTTCCAGGCCAATCAACGTCTGCACCGCCGTACCGACCAGCGCTTTTACCTGTGGATTGTCTGAAGGTTCAATCTCCAGCCCGTCATACACCGCACTGTGCTGCTGGGTTTTCATCGGCGCGAACGCCACCGGTTTTTGCCAGCCAACGGTTTGCACATTCGCGCAAATCGCCTGCTCGAACGCGTCATTCAGGCGCAGCAACGACAGGGAAAAACCTTTCATATCCAGCGAACTGACCAGCGGCGCAGGGCCAATCAAATACGCAATTTGATCTTTCAACGCCGAATGCGCCAGCTCTTTGGTCAGCAGCGCCATTTCAAGCGCCGACACGCCGCCAAGGTTGTTGATCAGCACGGCGACACGATCGTCGCCCACCGCTGCTTTCAGCGGTTTCACCAGCGTGTCGATAAGCGACTTGCTGTTCTGTGTGTCGACAATTGAAGCGCCCGGCTCGCCGTGAATCCCCAGCCCCAGTTCGACCTTGCCGCGCTGAATACGCCCTTCCTCTTCGCTGCCCGGCAGGTTGCAGGTCTCCATCGCCAGCCCAAGGCTGTAGACGTTATCGCAGGCCTTTTGCGCGATGTCGCGCACTTCACTCAGCGATTTCCCCTGATCGGCGGCATGGCCGGCAATCTTATGCACCAGCGCCGTTCCGGCGATGCCGCGCGGCTGTTTGTTATCCGGCAGCGCGATGTCGTCGGCGACGATCACCATCTCGACTTTCAGGCCGTAGCGCTTGGCTTTTTCCGCCGCAAGGCCGAAGTTAAGCCGGTCGCCGGTGTAGTTTTTAACAATCAACAGGCAACCGCGATCGCCGGTCACCGCCACGATGGCGTTCAGCACCGCATCGACGCTGGGCGAAGCAAACACATCACCGCAGACGGCGGCGGTCAGCATGCCTTTGCCGACAAAGCCAGCATGTGCCGGTTCATGGCCGGAACCCCCACCGGAAATCACCGCTACGCGGCTTTTATCCCAGTCAGCACGGGCCACAATGCGAATGGCGGGATCAATATCGAGTCGGACAAGGTTGCCGTGCGGGGCGGATATCACTAAGCCTTCAATGGCGTCATTGACCAGTTGTTTGCGGTCATTGAAAAAGAACCTGGACATAATTTCCCTAAATGTTGTGAATCGTTACTCAATCATAGCCCGAAGCACAATGGACGTGGCAAAGAACAGAATTTACTGAAAGCCATTATGGCGTGGTACGCCCCGGATGCGGGTAAGCCACTGCAACATATCTGCTCCTTTGGCGAAAAAAAGAGAGGCCGCAGCCTCTCTTATGTAATACAGAACATCATTGATGTATTAGCTTTTGCGCATCATCAGCCACAAGCTAATCAGGAAGAACAAGCCGCTCGGCAGCAGCGCACCGACCACTGGCGGAATGCCATACACCAGCGTCAGCGGGCCGAAAATCTGATCCAGCACGTAGAAAACGAAGCCGAAGCTGATGCCGGTCACCACGCGCACACCCATCGCCACGCTACGCAGCGGGCCAAAGATAAACGACAGTGCCATCAGCATCATGACCGCCACCGACAGCGGCTGGAAGATTTTGCTCCACATATTGAGCTGATAACGGCCGGAATCCTGGCCGCTCGACTTCAGGTACTTCACATAGTTGTGCAGACCGCTGATGGAGAGCGCATCCGGATCCAGCGCCACTACGCCGAGTTTGTCCGGCGTGAGGTTGGTTTTCCAGGTCCCGCTGACGGTCTGCGAGCCGGTCACTTGCTTCGGATCGGTCAGGTTCGATTCATCCACCTGCGACAGCCGCCAGATTTTGTTCTCCGCATCGAATTTAGCCGACGCGGCGTAGCGCACCGATTGCAAACGACGCTGATCGTTGAAGGCATAAATACTGACGCCGCCAAGCTCATCATCACCTTTCACACGTTCGATGTAGATAAAGTTGTTGCCGTCTTTCGCCCACAGCCCGGCCTGCGTGGAGAGCAGCGAACCGCCATACATCGACTGCGCACGCTGGTTACGCGCCATCTGCTCGCCCTGCGGCGCAACCCATTCGCCAATCGCCATGGTCAGCAGGACCAGCGGAATAGCGGTTTTCATCACCGACAGCGCCACCTGCATGCGGGTGTAGCCGGAAGCTTGCATTACCACCAGCTCGCTGCGCTGCGCCAGCATGCCCAGACCGAGCAGCGCGCCAAGCAGCGCGGCCATCGGGAAGAAGATCTGGATATCTTTCGGCACGCTGAGAATGGTGTACATCCCGGCACCCAGCGCGTCGTAACTCCCCTGCCCGGCTTTTTTCAACTGATCGACAAATTTGATAATGCCGGAGAGCGACACCAGCATGAACAGCGTCATCATGATGGTGGAAAAGATGGTTTTCCCGATATAGCGGTCAAGTACGCCAAAAGCCTGCATTATACCGCTCCTCTACGCGTAAAACGGGCGCGAACCCGGCGCATCGGCACCGTATCCCACAGGTTCAGCACCACAGCCAGCGCCAGGTAGACCAGGTTAACCGTCCACATCCAGATCATCGGATCCAGCTTACCCTTCGCGCCGTTTGAGCGAAGCGTGGTCTGCAACAGAAAGAACACGAGATACAGCAGCATCGCGGGCAGCATCGATAACACGCGTCCCTGACGCGGGTTAACCACGCTCAGCGGCACGACCATCAGCGCCATCATCACCACGGTAAAGATCAGCGTTAAGCGCCAGTGCAGCTCCGCGCTGGCGCGCGGGTTGTCCGTATTGAACAACGTACGCATGTCCATCTGTTCGGTATCGCTTGGATCGAGCGCAACGGTCTGGTGACCAATAATTGCCTGGTAGTTCTGGAAATCAGTGATGCGGAAGTCGCGCAACATGGCGGTACCCTCAAAGCGTGTGCCGGTGTTGAGCGTCACCACCTGGGAACCATCTTTATGCTGGGAAAGCTGGCCGGAATCCGCCACCACCACTGACGGGCGTGCATTGCCTTTGGGGCGGATCTGCGCAAGAAATACGTTGTGAAAGCGGTTGCCTTCGACACCTTCAATAAACAGCACCGAGTTGCCGTCTGTCGCCTGCTGGAACTGCCCCTGCGCCAGCGCCGCCATACCAGGGTTCGCTTTGGCATCCGCCAGCACCTGATCCTGATGACGGGATGACCATGGACCAGCCCACATTACGTTAACCGCAGCGATAATGCCGGTAAACAGCGCCAGCACCATGGCGGCTTTGATCAGCACCGCACGGCTCAGACCGCAGGCGTGCATCACCGTGATTTCACTTTCGGTATAGAGTTTGCCCAGCGTCATTAGCAGACCAAGGAACAGACTCAACGGCAGGATAAGCTGCGCCATCTCCGGCACGCCCAGCCCCAGCAGCGAGAGCACGAGGTTTGTTGGGATTTCGCCATCAGCGGCTGCGCCTAAAATCCTCACCAGTTTCTGACAAAAGAAAATCAGAAGCAGGATGAATAGGATCGCAAGCTGGCTTTTTAGCGTCTCCCGCACCAGATATCTTATGATTATCACTTTAAATACGCCCGTAAAAACCAGTCTTTTTCCTGGAAAATCGCTTGTTTCATGGCTTAAACGTCATTTATTCTCTTGAGTCGTCGAAATCATCGCTAAGATTAATATACTCAGCGGATGGGTGCGTAAGAGCCAATTCTGACGTGCCGAAACCGAAGTACCATTAAGATTAACACGAAGTCATCGCAACAGCGGACATGCGTTACGTAAGCTTGCAATTCTATCCGTAGCCGCCGCCGTTGTCTTTAAGATTCAGGAGCGTAGTGCATGGAGTTCAGTGTAAAAAGCGGTAGCCCGGAGAAACAGCGTAGTGCCTGCATCGTTGTGGGTGTCTTTGAACCGCGCCGACTCTCCCCGATCGCCGAGCAACTCGATAAGATCAGCGATGGCTACATCAGCGCGCTGCTCCGTCGCGGAGAACTGGAAGGTAAGCCAGGACAAACCCTGCTGCTTCACCACGTACCGAATGTCCTCTCCGAGCGTATTTTGCTGATTGGCTGCGGTAAAGAGCGTGAACTGGATGAGCGCCAGTACAAGCAGGTCATTCAGAAAACCATAAACACCCTGAATGATACGGGCTCGATGGAAGCCGTCTGCTTCCTGACCGAACTGCATGTCAAAGGGCGCAACACCTACTGGAAAGTGCGCCAGGCCGTTGAGACAGCGAAAGAGACCCTGTACAGCTTCGATCAACTGAAAACCAACAAAATCGAACCGCGTCGTCCGCTGCGTAAAATGGTCTTCAACGTGCCGACTCGTCGCGAGTTAACCAGCGGCGAACGCGCTATCCAGCACGGTCTGGCTATCTCTGCGGGGATTAAAGCAGCCAAAGATCTCGGCAATATGCCGCCGAATATCTGTAATGCCGCGTACCTCGCTTCGCAGGCGCGCCAGTTGGCGGACACCTACAGCAAAAACGTCCTGACCCGCGTGATTGGCGAACAGCAGATGCGCGAACTGGGCATGCACTCGTACCTGGCTGTCGGCCAGGGCTCGCAGAACGAGTCGCTGATGTCGGTGATTGAGTACAAAGGCAACCCGTCGGAAGACGCTCGCCCGATTGTGCTGGTCGGTAAAGGCCTGACCTTCGACTCCGGCGGTATCTCCATCAAACCTGCCGAAGGCATGGACGAGATGAAGTACGACATGTGCGGCGCGGCGGCGGTGTACGGCGTGATGCGCATGGTGGCCGAACTGCAACTGCCGCTGAACGTGATTGGCGTGCTGGCAGGCTGTGAAAACATGCCAGGCGGGCGCGCGTATCGTCCGGGCGACGTGCTGACCACCATGTCCGGCCAGACGGTCGAAGTGCTGAATACCGACGCCGAAGGCCGTCTGGTGCTGTGCGATGTGCTGACCTACGTTGAGCGCTTCGAGCCGGAAGCGGTGATCGATGTCGCGACGCTGACCGGCGCATGCGTGATTGCCCTTGGCCATCACATCACCGGTCTGCTGTCGAACCACAACCCGCTGGCGCACGAACTGATTGGCGCGTCCGAGCAGGCTGGCGACCGCGCATGGCGTTTACCGCTGGGCGATGAGTACCAGGATCAGCTGGAATCCAATTTTGCGGATATGGCGAACATCGGCGGCCGTCCTGGCGGTGCTATCACCGCGGGTTGCTTCCTGTCGCGCTTTGCCCGTAAATACAACTGGGCCCACCTGGATATCGCCGGTACCGCATGGCGCTCCGGCAAAGCCAAAGGCGCAACCGGTCGTCCGGTGGCGATGCTGTCGCAGTTCCTGCTGAACCGCGCCGGGTTTAACGGCGAAGAGTAAGTCGTCAATGCCGGATGGCTATGATTGCCGGATGGCGGCTATGCCCTGTCCGGCCTGGAACCTCGCGCAATGTGAACTCTATACCCTATGGATTTCGCGTTGCATCGCGGCGGCAACTGAGCAAATCCCCAGGAGCATAGAAAACTATGTGACTGGGGTGCGCAACAAATCTGCCGGGAGCAGATTTGAACGCTGCCTGCAGCGGCCCCTTGAGGGCGAGGCCCAGGGATGGGCCGAGTATTCGCAGCCAACAAAGAGGCAGCGTGAAAGACGACGGGTATAGATATGAAAAATGCGACCTTTTACCTTCTGGACAACGATAACGCCGTTGACGGCTTAAGCGCCGTCGAGCAACTGGTGTGTGAAATTGCCGCAGAACGTTGGCGTAACGGCAAGCGCGTGCTGATTGCCTGTGCCGATGAGCAGCAGGCGATTCGGCTGGATGAAGCATTATGGGCGCGCCCGGCAGAGAGTTTTGTGCCGCACAATCTGGCAGGCGAAGGTCCGCGCGGCGGCGCGCCGGTCGAACTGGCCTGGCCGCAAAAGCGCAACAGCAGCCCGCGCGATATTCTCATCAGCCTGAGCGCGGAATTTGCAGATTTTGCCACCGCTTTCACAGAAGTGGTAGACTTCGTCCCTTACGAAGACTCTCTGAAACAACTGGCGCGCGAACGCTATAAAGCCTACCGCGTGGCCGGTTTCAACCTGAACACGGCAACCTGGAAATAATGGAAAAGACATACAACCCCAAAGATATCGAACAGCCGCTGTACGAGCAGTGGGAAAAGCAGGGCTATTTCAAACCGAACGGTGATGAAAGCCAGGAAAGCTTCTGCATCATGATCCCGCCGCCGAACGTCACCGGCAGTTTGCATATGGGCCACGCCTTCCAGCAGACCATCATGGACACCATGATCCGCTACCAGCGCATGCAGGGGAAAAACACCCTGTGGCAGGTGGGTACTGACCATGCTGGTATCGCAACCCAGATGGTGGTTGAACGTAAAATTGCCGCAGAAGAAGGGAAAACCCGCCACGATTACGGTCGCGACGCGTTTATCGACAAAATCTGGCAGTGGAAAGCCGAATCCGGCGGCACCATCACCAACCAGATGCGTCGTCTTGGCAACTCCGTGGACTGGGAGCGCGAGCGCTTCACCATGGATGAAGGCCTCTCCAACGCGGTCAAAGAGGTGTTTGTCCGCCTGTATAAAGAAGATCTGATTTACCGTGGCAAACGCCTGGTGAACTGGGATCCGAAACTGCGCACGGCGATTTCCGACCTTGAAGTGGAAAACCGCGAGTCGAAAGGCTCAATGTGGCATATCCGCTATCCGCTGGCCGATGGCGCAAAAACCGCTGATGGTAAAGATTATCTGGTGGTTGCCACCACCCGTCCGGAAACCCTGCTGGGCGATACCGGTGTGGCCGTCAACCCGGAAGATCCGCGTTACAAAGATCTGATTGGCATGTTCGTGGTGCTGCCGCTGGTTAACCGCCGTATTCCGATTGTTGGCGATGAACACGCCGACATGGAAAAAGGCACCGGCTGCGTGAAAATCACCCCGGCGCACGACTTTAACGACTACGAAGTGGGCCGTCGCCACAAGCTGCCGATGATCAACATCCTGACCTTTGACGGCGATATCCGTGAAAGCGCACAGGTTTATGATACCAACGGCAACGAATCCGACGTTTATCCGGCGGATATCCCGGCAGAATTCCAGAACCTGGAGCGTTTTGCCGCGCGTAAAGCGATGGTCGCTGCCGTGGACGCGCTTGGCCTGCTGGAAGAGATTAAACCGCACGACCTGACCGTTCCGTACGGCGATCGCGGCGGCGTGGTTATCGAACCGATGCTGACCGACCAGTGGTACGTACGTGCCGATGTGCTGGCGAAACCGGCGGTTGAAGCGGTGGAAAACGGCGACATCCAGTTCGTGCCGAAGCAGTACGAAAACATGTATTTCTCCTGGATGCGCGATATTCAGGACTGGTGTATCTCCCGTCAGCTGTGGTGGGGTCACCGCATTCCGGCGTGGTATGACAACGACGGCAACGTCTACGTTGGCCGCAGCGAAGAAGAAGTGCGTCAGGAAAATAACCTGGCTGCTGATATCGCGCTGCGTCAGGACGATGACGTGCTGGACACCTGGTTCTCCTCCGCGCTGTGGACCTTCTCCACGCTCGGCTGGCCGGAAAACACCGATGCGCTGCGTCAGTTCCATCCGACCAGCGTGATGGTCTCCGGTTTCGACATCATCTTCTTCTGGATCGCCCGCATGATCATGATGACCATGCACTTCATCAAAGATGAAAATGGCAAGCCTCAGGTGCCGTTCAAGACCGTCTACATGACCGGTCTGATCCGCGATGATGAAGGGCAGAAGATGTCCAAATCCAAAGGCAACGTGATTGACCCGCTGGATATGGTTGACGGTATTTCGCTGGCGGATCTGCTGGAGAAACGTACCGGCAACATGATGCAGCCGCAGCTGGCGGAGAAAATCCGTAAGCGCACCGAGAAACAGTTCCCGGATGGTATTGAACCGCACGGCACCGACGCCCTGCGCTTCACGCTGGCGGCGCTGGCTTCCACCGGTCGCGATATCAACTGGGATATGAAGCGTCTGGAAGGTTACCGTAACTTCTGTAACAAGCTGTGGAACGCCAGCCGCTTTGTGCTGATGAACACCGAAGATCAGGATTGCGGCTTTAATGGCGGTGAAATGGTGCTGTCGCTGGCCGATCGCTGGATCCTCGCTGAATTCAACCAGACCATCAAAGCGTACCGCGAAGCGCTGGACAACTTCCGCTTCGATATCGCCGCAGGGATTCTGTACGAATTCACCTGGAACCAGTTCTGCGACTGGTATCTGGAGCTGGCCAAACCGGTCATGAACGGTGGGTCAGAAACTGAACTGCGCGGCACCCGCAATACGCTGGTAACAGTGCTGGAAGGTTTGCTGCGCCTCGCGCATCCGATCATTCCGTTTATCACTGAAACCATCTGGCAGCGCGTGAAAGTGCTGAAAGGCATTACCGCTGACACCATCATGCTGCAGCCGTTCCCGCAGTACGATGCGTCGCAGGTTGACGAAAAAGCGCTGGCGGATACCGAGTGGCTGAAACAGGCGATCATCGCGGTACGTAATATCCGCGCTGAGATGAATATCGCGCCGGGCAAACCGCTGGATCTGCTGCTGCGCGGTTGCAGCGAAGAGGCGATGCGTCGCGTGAACGATAACCGCAACTTCCTGCAAACGCTGGCGCGTCTGGAAAGCATCACCGTGCTGCCAGCCGATGATAAGGGGCCGGTGTCGGTCACTAAAATTATCGATGGCGCAGAACTGCTGATCCCGATGGCAGGTCTGATCGACAAAGAAGCCGAGCTGGCGCGTCTGGCAAAAGAAGTGGCGAAGGTCGAACAGGAAATTGGCCGCATCGAAAGCAAGCTGGGCAACGAAGGTTTTGTCGCGCGCGCACCGGAAGCGGTAATTGCGAAAGAGCGTGAAAAACTGGACGGTTACGCTCAGGCGAAAGCGAAGCTGATTGAACAGCAGGCAGTCATCGCCGCGCTGTAATCCTCTTCAGGCATGAAAAAGCCGGGCTGCGATGCCCGGCTTTTTTTATCCCTCCGGTGGGTTGCCCGGCGGCTTACCGGACAACCAACGTTTCAGCCAACACAACGCAGCCCGGATAAAACCGGCACAATAAACTCAGAACAGCGCCGGGTAGAACGACAGACCGCGCGCCAGCAGGTTGGCCGGATCCTTCGCCGGTTGTTGATCGTGATTCTCCAGCGGCAATGACGACAGATCGCCGTGCAGATGCGTGTTTTCCAGCAGATAGCGGGTAAAACGCACCTTCGCCCATGGCCACGCCAGGAATAGCGTTACCGAACACACCAGCAAATTAGTGACGGAGATCCAGAACACGCGCCCCAGCGTGACCGTAGAAGAGAAACGAATATCCCCTTCCAGCGCCAACTGGCTGTAAAGGTAATTACGCAGCTTCACGAAAGCGAAAATATAACAAATGATCGCGCCGGCGATATAAACCAGGTAGCTGAAGATCAATTTGCCATAAAACGGCCCCATCAGCATCGCCAGTTGCTCCGGATTGTCGCCAACCGCGTAAGCATATTGCGAGAGCATAAAGAAGGCCGGAATGGTGATATAAAGCGCGATGGCAATAAACGGCACAAACAGCAGCATCGACAGCACAATAATGGTGATGCACTTTTTCACCGAGAATTCGCCGGAAAATTTCAGCTTACCGTATTGCAGATTATTCACCAGCATACTAAACCACTGAGCAGTATATACGCCCTGCATTATCGCCACACCCAGCAATAATACCAGGGTACCAACGCCAATCATGGTGAAAATAGCGGTATACGAACCGCTGCTCAGCGCCGAGGTGGTAAAGAAAGAAAACACAATAATGGCAGCAGCCACGATCAGCAACGGGCAGCCCATCATCACCCACCACGCGCGCAGCGGGCTGGCGTAAAAACTAAAGCGGACTCCGTTAATCTCCGTCATCAGAAATTGATAACGCAAACCCTGAGTAATCAGCCATGGGAAAAAGATCAGGAATAACGCCATCATGCACAATTGCAGGACAATATTGCCATGCACCATGTTAATGATGAAAACTGCATACAGCACCAGCATGCACAGCCAGCCGACAAATACCGAACGCCCGGTCGCGTGGTAAGAAAAACGTGCGCCATCCAGTTCAGTATTGGCGTAGAAATAACGGCGGGCACGGACTAACGCCCATGGCAAATATAACCCCAGCGTTATCATGGTTAGCAGAATATTAATCAGCCAGATCAGGAAATAGCCTTTGCCACTTCCCTGAAAAAGGAAATGGCGTACCGGCACTGTCGCGGAACCCTGAGTATCGAAAGTCATAACAATCCTTATCGCAAAAAAGAAAAGCACAGCCTAATAAGACGTAAAAATGTTACGGAATAGTTATTTCCAGCCTCAAGTTTAAATAGCTTACGGATAAAAAAATAGCGACCAATATTCCTGGTCTTGCCAGATTGCTGTGAGAGTGGTATTAAGCGTGATCACGTGAAAAAGTAACCTAACAGAGAGCAGAGATGAATGTGACCGCTCCGGTAGAGGTAAAAATGCGCCGAATTGCTGCAACAGACAATGCCGCAATCGCATCTGTGATCCGCCAGGTATCGGCGGAATATGGCCTCACCGCCGATAAAGGCTACACCGTTGCCGACCCTGAACTGGATGAGCTTTATCAGCTTTACAGCAAGCCGGGTTACGCCTATTGGGTCGTCGAACTGAATGGCGAGGTCGTGGGCGGAGGCGGCGTTGCGCCGCTAAAATGTAGCGAGCCGGATATTTGCGAACTGCAAAAGATGTATTTCCTTCCCGCCGCACGTGGTCAGGGGCTGGCGAAAAAGCTGGCACTGATGGCGATGGATCACGCCCGTACGCAGGGCTTTACTCGCTGTTACCTGGAAACGACCGCGTTTTTAACCGACGCCATAGGCCTGTATGAACATCTGGGGTTCGAACATATCGACGGGCCGCTGGGCTGCACCGGTCATGTTGACTGCGAAGTGCGCATGCTGAAAACGCTGTAACGGTAAACGAGCGGGTAGCGCACCCGCTCCGAATGCTGATTACGAGCGGCTCGCCTCAAGCATTAATGAACGATACAGACCAGCTGCCCGCTCCTGCGGCAGCGCCTGCACCCCGTTCAAAATCTCCAGCATCATGTCGCAAACCACTTTCTCCTTGCCAGACGCCTTATCCGGATGGTTGAGCAATTGCACATCCTCCCCGTATTTGCTGTAGAGCTGACGCACAATCGGTTCGAGATCCCCCTGCGCCTGCTTCTCCTCTTGTGGCGTAATGGTGTGCTTATCCGGCCCGTAGGTCGCCTGTAGCATGGCGTAATCGGTGTCCAGACGACGTTTCAGCGTCTCGCGCGAGTTAAGCGCCACAGGGTTAACGCCGCCTTTTACCTCCGGATAATGGAAACGAAAGCAGGCATCATCGCTGATTTTTTGCATTTCTACCGTTTGATCGATCAACACACGCGTTTCCGCGACCACCAGTTGATCTGACGCCAGCGGCATACGCTGCATTTGCAAAGCGCTAAACCGGGGCTGGATGGTGTCGATAATTTTTTGCTCATTGGCACCGGCTTTCATCAGCACCACCACCTGGTTACGCAGCTCGCTAAACAGCTTCGGTTCGTGTTCGGCCATTAATTGCCAGGTGGGAACTCGCTGCACCATCGCATCAAACCGCGCCTCGGCGGTTTGCGCATTTTTTTGCGCCTGCAAATAGCGGATGTCGATAAAATTCCACAGGGCGATAAATACCGCCACCAGTACTGCCGCGCTGCCCTTACTTAGCCACCCTTTTTTTCGCATCAGCCCGGTGACAATGGTTATCGCCGCACCGGCATACGCCGCCATCAATACGTGCGTCCAGTTCATCCTTTGTTCCCTTAACGTTGGATTACACCGGCACGCCGCTGTGAAAACGGAACTCCGTATCCGGTGTTGAGATCAGCGCCGCTTCCACTTCGCCAAAATGGCGCACGCGCGGGCTGATATCGACAGTAGAAATCTGTTGTGCCAGCGCCAGATAATCCTGATAGTGACGCGCCTCTGAACGCAGCAGCGACAGATAAAAGTTCTGCAAATCCGCCTCCAGCCACGGCGCCAGCGCGGCAAAACGTTCGCAGGATCGGGCTTCAATGTAAGCGCCGCAAATGAGCTTATCGACCAAAGTGAGCGGCTCATGAGTGCGAACCTCTTTCAGCATGCCTTTGGCATAACGGCTGGCGGTGATTTTGACGTAGGGAATATTACGGGCGTTCATCGCTTCCCGCACCTGCCAGAAATGGTGCAGTTCCTCTTTAATCAGCAGAACCATGCTGTCGATAAGCTGGCGTCCCCAGGCATCGTCGGTCTGCGGCATGACGCTTTTGCCGATCTGTTTATGCAGGGCGACAAAATCCGGTTCCGGCCCTTCGCGGAAAGCGAAGGCTTCGTAGGGTTTCAGCCACTCCAGCAGCGCATCCGAACCGGCTTTATCCGCCACATATTTGCGTACCAGCAGCATGGCGGTTTGCGCCGCTTTCAGTTCGCAGATCATGTGGTCGGTCAGCAGCAGCGGCAGCATGGCCGGGTCGCGGGCTTTTTCTATCCAGGCGTTGGGTGTCGGGCAGTGGAGAAAATCTAAAACCGGGGCGAGTATTTGCGGGTAATCCATGGCGGTTCCTTGCTTTGCGGCAGCAGGCGCTGCCGCAACGGTCACTCAGTGGCGCACGCCGTTGTCTTCTTCATCGACGTAATCGTCGTCGTCACCTTCTTCGCCGTCTTCGCCTTCTTCACCGTCAGGATCTTCGTAGTAAGTCCCCCAACCGTCGTACTCAACGCCGATTTTCTCCGCGAGGTTGATCAGCTGTTCAACTTGCGTGTCGATAAGCTCGGCGTTCAGCGCGCATTCGCTCAGAACGTCGCAGCAAATCACCACTTCACCTTCGTCCAGCTCCAGCTCTTCCGGCTCAGTCACTTCATAACCCAGCTTGAACGCTTCAACGGCAGCTTTTTCCAGCGTCTCAAAATCATCTGCCGACAGATGATGCTCAATGGTGTATAGCGCTTCAGGATCGCTGCCGTCTTCCAGCAATTCTTCAATAATCAAACGCGTCTCTTCGCGCTGCTCTTCCAGGTGTTCCGGGTTCGCCATGGCTCGTTCCTCATAATGTGGCAGATACACTTATTGTCACACACCGCCGCCGTTGCCTCCACTCCTCGCCGAAAAGATTTATCCGCCGGGGTTGCAAATGCATATTCATACATATAAATTGAATTTTAATTCAACAAGTGGCCTTAGCCATGTGAGGAAAACATGTCTGCGTTTTACCAGAAACATTTTTTGAAACTGCTCGATTTTACACCTGCGGAAATCAACGCCCTGCTGCAACTCGCCTCGCAATTAAAAGCTGATAAGAAAAAAGGCCAGGAAGTGCAGAAACTTACCGGCAAAAACATCGCGCTCATCTTCGAAAAAGACTCTACCCGCACCCGATGCTCTTTCGAAGTTGCCGCATACGATCAGGGTGCCCGCGTTACTTATCTTGGGCCAAGCGGCAGCCAGATCGGCCATAAAGAATCGATTAAAGATACCGCGCGCGTACTGGGTCGTATGTACGACGGCATTCAATATCGCGGCTACGGCCAGGAGATTGTCGAAACGCTGGCGCAATATGCAGGCGTGCCGGTGTGGAACGGTTTAACCAATGAGTTCCACCCGACGCAACTGCTGGCGGATCTGCTGACCATGCGCGAGCACCTGCCGGGCAAACCGTTCAACCAGATGACGCTGGTCTACGCCGGCGATGCGCGCAACAACATGGGCAACTCCATGCTGGAAGCGGCGGCGCTGGTCGGCCTGGATCTGCGTCTTGTTGCGCCGAAGGCCTGCTGGCCGGATGCCAGCCTGGTGGCGGAGTGCACCGCGCTGGCAGTGAAAAACGGTGGCAATATTCTGCTGACAGAAGATGTCGCCGCTGGCGTGAAGGGCGCAGATTTCATCTATACCGATGTCTGGGTATCGATGGGTGAAGCCAAAGAGAAATGGGCTGAACGCATCGCGCTACTGCGTCCTTACCAGGTGAACAGCATGATGCTGTCGCTGACCGGCAACCCGCAGGTGAAATTCCTGCACTGTCTGCCGGCCTTCCATGACGATCAAACCACGCTCGGCAAGAAAATGGCGGAAGAATTTGGCCTGCACGGCGGTATGGAAGTCACCGATGAAGTGTTTGAATCACCAGCAAGCGTGGTATTCGACCAGGCGGAAAACCGGATGCACACCATCAAAGCCGTGATGGTGGCAACGCTCAGCCAGTAAGTTTTGCCCCTCACCCGCAGGGGTGAGGGAGCATTATCAGGCAACCAGCAGCTTCACCACCGCTTTGCGCACTTTCGCAGGTGCATTGATCGCACACAGCGGTTTATGTACTTCGCCTGGCCAGAAGACGACAAAATCCCCTTCGCTTAGCACCACGGTTTTTTCCTCGCCGCCTTTCGGCAAAAACGCAATGTCTTTATCAGCCAGCCAGTCAGTATCCGGTGCGCCCGCAGGCAAGGTGCTGAAGGTCATCCCTTCCTGGCCTTTCAGGACGATCTGAATATCCAGATAGCGCGCGTGATACTCCGCGCGGCGCTCGGCGAATGGCTGAGTCGAATCCTCAGAGATGAGATAAAACAGGCGGTTACCGTCGATGTCGTGTTTGCCGATCGCCGTCGCATCGGTGACATGCTGTTTAACGTGTTCAATAGCCTGGCGCAATTCCTGCGGCAGCCAGGATTGCAGATGGTGAATATTACCAACGATCATGATTTAACCCTCGATATAAAACATCGTTTCATTTTTAAATGTTTATACGAAAATTCACACTGCCATACCACCACTTTTTACGGGAGATTTGTGACAACGCATGTTTATCGGAAAATATGTTATATGCCTGTTAATCCTCAGGCGGAATTTATGCAGTAATAGTGCATAAACCCGGTCAGCGGGAACAACACTTCATCTGTTAGTTGCTGATATTTAATATATTATTTAAAAACCTCTCCCTGAATCACACTTTGCTGCTTCATTTATTTGCGTGCTAATTCACTGGTTATTTCCCTTTTCACCCGCTTGTAAAACAGGTTTATTCACTATTTTGCATATTTATTCTAATCATTACGATTAGCGCATAAAAATCAAGGCGTTACACATCAATGAAATCCATGCATATCTACAAAATTATAACAACCGTGAATAATATCAGCCATTAATGCGTAGCCATTCATCTTTATAATAAGGCTAATTATCTATTCTCTGACGCGAATCATGCATTCGAACAACAGCCCTTTAATATCCCATCCGACGTGAGCACAATCACATTATTAATTCATACGACTTCTACTATGAGCCGTGAAATTAACAACCATTAACCCGCGAAGAAATTAAAAAGATTTCATCGCGCGCCCCCTTTTTATTCTTAAAAAACAGTTAAAGGAATAATTATGGAAAAGCACTACGTCGGTTCTGAAATAGGTCAATTGCGAAGCGTTATGCTGCATCGCCCCAATTTAAGTCTGAAACGTTTAACCCCATCGAATTGCCAGGAATTATTATTTGATGATGTGTTATCGGTCGAGCGCGCCGGCGAAGAGCACGACGCCTTCGCAAACACGCTGCGCGAGCAGGGTGTGGAAGTCCTGCTGTTAACCGACCTTCTGACACAAACGCTTGATATTGCTGAGGCGAAAGCCTGGTTGCTGGACATGCAGATCTCCGACTATCGCCTTGGCCCCGCCTTCGCCGCAGACGTACGCAGCTGGCTGGCAGATATGCCGCATCGCGAGCTGGCGCGGCGGCTCAGCGGCGGATTAACCTACGGAGAAATCCCGGCATTTATTAAAAATATGGTGGTGGATATCCACACGGCGAATGATTTTATTATGAAGCCGTTGCCCAACCATTTATTTACCCGCGATACATCCTGCTGGATTTATAACGGCGTATCGATTAACCCGATGGCCAAACCAGCTCGTCAGCGCGAAACAAATAATCTGCGCGCAATTTATCGCTGGCATCCGGCCTTCGCTGACGGTGAATTTATTAAATACTTTGGCGACGAAAATATTAATTATGACCATGCCACTTTAGAAGGCGGCGACGTATTAGTGATCGGTCGCGGCGCGGTATTAATTGGCTTGTCAGAACGTACCACGCCCCAGGGCGTTGAGTTTCTTGCCAATAGCCTGTTCAAACACCGCCAGGCTGAACACGTTATCGTCGTCGAACTCCCCAAACACCGCTCCTGTATGCATCTCGACACCGTGATGACGCATATCGATATCGACACCTTCTCCGTTTACCCGGAAGTGGTGCGCAAAGATGCGCATTGCTGGACGCTCACCCCGGACGGACGCGGCGGCCTGCAACGTACGCAGGAGGGCGATCTGCTGCACGCCATTGAGAAAGCGCTCGGCATTGACCAGGTACGGCTAATCACCACCGGCGGCGATGCCTTCGAAGCCGAACGCGAACAGTGGAATGACGCCAACAACGTCCTCACGCTGCGCCCCGGCGTGGTGGTGGGTTACGAACGCAATATCTGGACTAACGAAAAATATGACAAAGCCGGGATCACCGTGCTGCCCATTCCTGGCGATGAGCTGGGACGCGGGCGCGGCGGTGCACGCTGCATGAGCTGCCCACTGGAACGAGACGGAATTTGAAGGAGCCATCATGGAAAGAAAACCTACGCTGGTTGTCGCACTCGGCGGCAACGCACTGCTGAAACGCGGTGAACCGCTGGAAGCGAACATTCAGCGCCAGAACATTGATCTTGCCGCGCGCACCATCGCCGGGCTGACCGAGCAGTGGCGAGTGGTGCTGGTACACGGCAACGGGCCGCAGGTTGGTCTGCTGGCGCTGCAAAACAGCGCTTACGACAAAGTCACGCCCTACCCGCTCGACATTCTTGGCGCCGAAAGCCAGGGGATGATCGGCTACATGCTGCAACAGTCGCTGAAAAACATCCTGCCGCAACGCGAGGTCAGCGTACTGCTCACGCAAGTGGAAGTGGATCCGGCCGACCCGGCATTCACCAACCCCACCAAATACATCGGCCCGGTTTACAGCGAAGCGCAAGCCCATGCGCTGCAGCAGGAAAAAGGCTGGGTCTTTAAGGCAGATGGCCACTACTTCCGCCGCGTAGTTCCCTCCCCGCAGCCCAAACGCATTGTCGAGAGCGACGCCATCAGTGCGCTGATAAACCGCGATCATCTGGTCATTTGCAATGGCGGAGGTGGCGTACCAGTGGTGGAAAACGCCAACGGCTACCACGGCATTGAAGCGGTGATCGACAAAGACCTGTCGGCGGCGCTGCTGGCACGGCAAATCGAAGCGGACGCTCTGCTGATCCTCACCGATGCCGACGCGGTGTATCTCGACTGGGGCAAACCCACGCAGCGCCCACTGGCGCAGGTAACCCCGGAAATGTTGCAAGAGATGCAGTTCGACGCAGGCTCGATGGGGCCGAAAGTCGCCGCCTGCCGCCAGTTTGTCGAGGCCTGCAACGGCATCGCGGG
>Ga0209370_1000216_pt1 | contig 104983 bp, 88 predicted proteins | sample AgamicAtPrz_FD_187164 | JGI IMG/M metagenome (GOLD analysis project Ga0209370, IMG submission 187164) | Agave microbial communities from Guanajuato, Mexico - At.P.rz (SPAdes) (version 2) | ecosystem: Host-associated > Plants > Phyllosphere > Phylloplane/Leaf | place: Guanajuato, Mexico...
GCAATCTCAAATGACTATGTGATTTCTCGCATGGCCACTTGTGATGCTGATAATCTTGGCGACTATCAGTCCGTACTCACAAGCACCCACACGAATTGCTTGATTCAATTTGTTAAAGAGCGTTTGGTTAAGCGCTTTTCGTCTCAACCGAGGCGCGCATTCTACGCTTTCCTCATTTCGTGTCAAGCGTTTATTTTGAAGTTTTTCGTTTCACTTCAAACACTTGACTCGCTGCGATCTCTCGTAGCGGGAGGCGAATCATACAGCGTTACAACCTGCTGTCAACTGCCTTTTTCACCGCTGCCGACCGGATGATCGAAGCACCTCCGATACCACCTGAAACATTCAACCAATTGATTAATAAGAGGTTTTCCGTTTCGACTACGTCGGAAGTGGGGCGCATTATAAGGGGATCTGAGAGGGCGTCAACCGTTAATTTCATTAAAGTGAAATATCGGGGGAAAAGACCGCGTCAGGGCTGCCAGGTGTTCGCCACAACCCTTGCAGCGCTCGATCTCATAGGCGCCAAAGAACCCTCGGCGAACACTTCTGAGACACAACCACTCCCAAGACAAGCACCTAGCAGCGCCAGCACCATTCCCAGCCAACCCTTACACCGCCCTCCCCCGCCCCATCAATCGTGGAACACGCCGCCACACCGGGGGAATGCGCAGCACCAGCAGCAAGACCCCGATAGCGGCATACACCGCCCATTCCTTCAGGTCCGAGCGCACGATCCACAGGAAGTGCAACAAGCCCAACCCGAGGATCACATAGACCAGCCGGTGCAGCTTCTTCCATCGCGCACCAAGGCGTCGCTGGCTATACCGGTTGGAGGTGACCGCCAGCGCCAGCAAGCCAAGAAAACCCAAGGCACCGACAATGATGTAGGGCCGCTTGCGTAGCTCGACGCCGAACTGCCCCCAATCCAGCCCTAGGATGAACACCATGTAAGCAGTCATGTGCAGCACTATATAAGCAAAGCACCACAGCCCCAGCTGACGCCGCACCACGATCCACCCCGACCACCCCGTCAGCCGCTGCAGCGGCGTCATGCTCAGGGTAATCAAGAGAAAGATCAGCGCCCCCTGCCCAAGATGGTCCACCATGATCTTGCCCGGATCAGGACCAAGCAGCCCCATGGCCGCCTCGTACAGCCACCATACGGGGAACAGGCAACCAGTCACGAAGATCGCCAGGCGCAGCCAGGGATAACGCATCAGTAATTCTTCCGCAGATCGAGGCCGGTATAGAGCGAAGCCACTTCATCGGCATAGCCGTTGAACATCAGCGTATCGCGCACATTGGGACTGAACAGTCCGCTGGGCAGGCGACGCTCCCGGGCCTGGGTCCAACGCGGGTGGTCGACCGTCGGGTTGACGTTGGCATAGAAGCCGTACTCGTCCGGCGCCAGCCCCTGCCAGGTAGTTTGCGGCTGCTCCGCCACCAGGCTGATGCGCACGATCGACTTGATGCTCTTGAACCCGTACTTCCACGGCACCACCAGGCGCAACGGCGCGCCGTTCTGGTTGGGCAGCTCGCGGCCATACATGCCCACCGCCAGAATCGCCAGCGGGTTCATCGCCTCGTCCAGGCGCAGGCCCTCCACATAGGGCCAGTCGATCAGGGCGAAACCGGACCGCTGGCCGGGCATGCTCTTGGGGTCTTCGAGGGTTTCGAAACGGATATAACGCGCCTTCGAAGTTGGCTCGACCTGCTTGAGCACCTGCGCCAAAGGAAATCCCAGCCAGGGAATCACCATCGACCAGGCCTCCACGCAGCGCAGGCGGTAGATCCGCTCCTCGAGCTGGTAAGGCTTGATGAAGTCCTCCAAGGCATAGCGCCCGGGCTTGGCAACCTCGCCATCGACCACCAGGCTCCAGGGTTCGGTCTTCAGGCTGCCGGCATTGGCCGCCGGATCACCCTTGTCGGGCCCGAACTCGTAGAAGTTGTTGTAGTGGGTGGCGTCCTTGAACGGCGTGATCGCCTCGCCACTGACGGTGACCGCCTGCCAGCGGGCGCTGGCCAGCTTGTCGTTGAACCAGCCGGGGGCGGCACCGGCCTCGACGTCGGCATAGCGGGACATCTCGGCAGCCGCGCCCAACCGCGGCAACGCGCCCAGGGCCGCGCCCGCCAGGCCTGCGCCCAGCAACGTACGGCGGGAGAAGTAGATGGATTCGGGGGTGATCTCCGACGCTTTGCAGTCGGACGGTCGGGGAAGCTTGATGAGCATGGCGGCTCCACAGTACGGGTCACTGATGTACACGTAAGACTATGGAGCCGGCAGGTTATTCCGCGATTAAATCCTTGTCAGGATTTACGACGGCGCGCCCGCAACAGGAACTGGATCGGCCCCGAGGCGGCATAGGCGAGGAAGATCAGCAGCAGGATGCGCGGTGGGTCGCTGAACACCACGGCGAACACCAGCACCACGGCCAGGATCGCGACAAAGGGCACGCGGCCCTTGAGGTCGAGTTCCTTGAAGCTGTTGTACTTGATGTTGCTGACCATCAGCATGCCTGCGGCGGCCACCAGCAGCGCCACCAGGAACGACAGCTTGGAGCCCTGGATGCCGTAGTCGCTGAACGCCCAGACGGTACCGGCCACCACGCCAGCCGCCGCCGGGCTGGCCAGGCCGATGAAGTAGCGCTTGTCGGCGGTGCCGACCTGGGTGTTGAAGCGTGCCAGGCGCAGCGCGGCGCCGGCCACATAGATGAAGGCGACCATCCAGCCGACCTTGCCCATGTCGCCCAGGGCCCAGCCGAACGCCAGCAACGCCGGCGCCACGCCGAAGGCGACCATGTCCGACAGCGAGTCGTACTCGGCACCGAAGGCACTTTGCGTATTGGTCATGCGAGCCACGCGGCCATCGAGGCCGTCGAGGACCATGGCGACGAAGATCGCGATGGCGGCGAAGGCGAAATACTTGCTCGCCTCCCGCGGATCACCCGCGCTCAGGGCGCTCTGCGCGCTCATCGAGCTGATGATGGAATAGAAGCCGGCGAACAGGTTCGCGGTGGTGAACAGGTTGGGCAGCAGATAGATACCGCGGTGACGCACCTTGCGCCCTTCGGCATCGTGGCCTTCTTCGACATGTTCATCGATAGGTAGCAGGCTTTCGGCGTCGGAGGGCTTGTTCGGCTCTTCGGGACGTTCGCTCATGAAAAGTACCTTGCAACAGGGTGGAATATGTTCGACATGGGCTCGGCAAAACCGTTCTAACAGCGAGCCACTGGTCGCTTTATACCAGAAGCTGACCGCGCAAACGAAAAAACGCGGCCGAAGCCGCGTTTTTCATTTATCGACGCAAGACTCAGTTCTTGGTCTTGTCGACGATCTTGTTGGCCGAGATCCACGGCATCATCGAACGCAGTTGCTCGCCGATGATTTCGATGCCGTGGGCGGCGTTGTTGCGGCGCTTGGCGGTCATCGAAGGATAGTTGGTGGCGCCTTCGCTGATGAACATCTTCGCGTACTCGCCGTCCTGGATGCGCTTCAGGGCATTGCGCATGGCCTTGCGGGATTCTTCGTTGATGACTTCAGGGCCGGTGACGTACTCACCGTACTCGGCGTTGTTGGAGATCGAGTAGTTCATGTTGGCGATACCGCCTTCGTACATGAGGTCGACGATCAGCTTCAGCTCGTGCAGGCACTCGAAGTAGGCCATTTCCGGGGCGTAGCCCGCTTCGACCAGGGTTTCGAAACCGGCCTTGACCAGCTCGACGGTACCGCCGCACAGAACGGCCTGCTCACCGAACAGGTCGGTTTCGGTCTCGTCCTTGAAGGTGGTTTCGATGATGCCGGTACGGCCGCCACCGACGCCAGCGGCGTAGGACAGGGCGACGTTCTTGGCGTTGCCCGAGGCGTCCTGGTAGATGGCGATCAGGTCAGGGATGCCACCGCCCTTGACGAACTCGGAGCGCACGGTGTGGCCCGGGGCCTTCGGCGCGATCATGATCACGTCGAGGTCGGCACGCGGAACGACCTGGTTGTAGTGGATCGAGAAGCCGTGGGAGAAGGCCAGGGTAGCGCCCTTCTTGATGTTCGGCTCGATCTCGTTCTTGTACAGCTGGCCCTGGAATTCGTCCGGGGTGAGGATCATGACCAGGTCGGCAGCGGCGACGGCGGTAGCGACGTCAGCCACTTTCAGGCCGTGGGCTTCTGCCTTGGCAACGGTAGCCGAACCTTTACGCAGACCGACGGTAACGTCCACACCGGAGTCCTTCAGGTTGCACGCCTGGGCGTGACCTTGCGAACCGTAGCCGATGATGGCGACTTTCTTGCCCTGGATGATGGAAAGGTCGCAGTCTTTATCGTAGAAAACTTTCATGAAATACCCCTGTTATATCTCGGCCCCAGCGGAGCCATCGCTAGTTTTTGAAGTTAGATGCTGAGCACTTTGTCGCCACGGGCAATGCCGGTGACGCCACTGCGCACGGTTTCGAGAATCGATGCGGTGCCGATGGCCTGGATGAAGCTGTCCAGCTTGTCGCTGGTGCCGCTCAGCTGCACGGTGTACACGCTGGCGGTCACGTCGACGATCTGGCCACGGAAGATATCCGTGGTGCGCTTGATTTCGGCGCGCTGGGCACCGGTGGCCTTGACCTTGACCAGCATCAGTTCGCGCTCGATATGGGCGCTTTCCGAGAGGTCGACAAGCTTGACCACTTCGACCAGCTTGTTCAGGTTCTTGGTGATCTGCTCGATCACCTCGTCATGGCCAACGGTGGTCAGCGTCAGACGCGACAGGGTCGGGTCTTCGGTCGGCGCCACGGTCAGGCTTTCAATGTTGTAGTTGCGCTGGGAGAACAGGCCGACCACGCGAGACAAGGCACCGGGTTCGTTTTCCAGCAGCAGGGAGATGATGTGCCGCATATCAGGTACGCTCCGTCTTGCTCAGCCACATGTCACGCATCGAGCCGTCCTTGATCTGCATCGGATAGACGTGCTCGGTCCGGTCGACCGCGATGTCGATGAACACCAGGCGGTCCTTCATCGCGAAAGCCTCTTCCAGTTTCGGCTTGAGGTCTTTCAGGCTGGTGATGCGAATGCCCACATGGCCATAGGCCTCGGCCAGCTTGACGAAGTCCGGCAGCGACTCGACATAGGAATGCGAGTGGCGACCGTTGTAGGACATGTCCTGCCATTGGCGAACCATGCCCAGCACACCGTTGTTCAGGTTGACGATCTTCACCGGCAGGCCGTACTGCATGCAGGTGGACAGCTCCTGGATGTTCATCTGGATGCTGCCTTCACCGGTAACGCAGGCCACGTCCTGGTCGGGGAAGTTGAGCTTGACGCCCATGGCCGCCGGGAAACCGAAGCCCATGGTGCCCAGGCCACCGGAGTTGATCCAGCGGTTGGGTTTGTTGAAGCGGTAGTACTGCGCCGCGAACATCTGGTGCTGGCCCACGTCGGAGGTGACGAAGGCATCGCCGTTGGTCACTTCGCACAGGGTCTCGATCACCTGTTGCGGCTTGATCAGGTTGCCGTCGCCCTTGTCGTAGGGGAACAGCGCACCGTCGCCGCGCCATTCGTCGATCTGCTTCCACCAGGCGTCCAGCGCGGCCTTGTCGGGCTGCTCGCCAATCTCTTTCAAGATCGTGAGCATCTCGCTCAGCACGCTTTCGACCGGGCCGACGATCGGCACGTCGGCCTTGATCATCTTGGAGATCGACGCCGGGTCGATGTCGATGTGGATGATCTTGGCGTTCGGGCAGAACTTGGCCGGGCCGTTGACCACGCGGTCGTCGAAACGCGCACCGACGGCGAAGATCACGTCGGCGTGGTGCATGGCCATGTTGGCGGTGTAGCTGCCGTGCATGCCGAGCATGCCGAGGAACTGGCGGTCGGTGCCCGGGAAGCCACCAAGGCCCATCAGGGTGTTGGTGACCGGCAGGTTCAGCGTCTTGGCGATTTCGGTGAGGGCTTCGGAGCCGCCGCCGAGGATCACGCCACCGCCGGAGTAGACGATCGGGCGCTTGGCCGCCAGGAGCATTTCGGCCGCCTTGCGGATCTGCCCGGAGTGACCACGAACAGCCGGGCTATACGAACGCAGCTTGACCTTTTTCGGGTAGATGTACTCGAACTTCTCGGCCGGGTTGGTCATATCTTTTGGAATGTCGACCACTACCGGGCCAGGACGGCCGGATTGCGCAAGATAGAAGGCTTTTTTCAGGACTTCGGGGATTTCCGAGGCGTGCTTGATCATGAAGCTGTGCTTCACGATCGGCCGGGAGATACCGATCATGTCGGTTTCCTGGAATGCGTCGGTGCCGACCATGGTGCTGGGCACCTGGCCAGACAGGATGACCATCGGAATGGAGTCCATGTAGGCGGTGGCAATGCCGGTGATGGCATTGGTCGCGCCCGGACCGGAAGTCACCAGTACCACGCCGGCCTTGCCGGTGGCACGGGCGTAACCGTCCGCCATATGGGTGGCAGCCTGTTCGTGACGGACCAGGATGTGCTGGACTTCCGGTTCCTTGAACAGGGCATCGTAAACATGAAGGAGAGCACCACCAGGGTACCCGTAGATGTGCTTAACGCCTTCGTCACGCAAGAAGCGGACGACCATCTCAGCGCCAGATAAAAGCTCCACGTTGTTCACCTCTAAAACGCCAGAATACCGCCCTCACTGAGCGGGTCTTAATAGGTTTACTGCCAAGCAGAGCATGAGCGAACGTCAGCACTGACTGAGCAAGTATTGGGAGTGCCCTGGTGTGTTGCGGGCCTTCCCACCCAGCGCGAGGTAACGCGTTGCGGGGTGTTACAAGTCGGCGCGGGTGTGCGCCTCATGATCTGCTTAGCGGGTCTGCTTCTGGCAGTCCCTCTACAGCGGAATCTGGATTCTTGTGATTCGGCGCGCACAAGTCAAGAAAAATTATTGCCAATTTTTCCACAAGATGAATCGTCGCAACCACTAAAAAGTCGCACAGCAGCAGATTTAAGAAGATTTCCATAAAAAAGGGCCACAATCTGCGGCCCTTGATGGAAAAAGAGAAGAAATCAGGCGGAGGGGCTGATCAATTGGTCGAATTCTGCCAACAGGCGCCGTAGCTCGCGGCTTTGTTCCGGACGGTCGACAAACACCGTCTCGGCCATGACCAGGATGCCCGAGGCATTGGGCAGCGGGTGTCCGTGCTCGAGGATGAGTTTCATCCGCGGCAGGAAGATCCATTGCAGCCACTGCTCGAAGGCCATGCTGTCGACGGCGAACGGCACCACGCTGGCCAGCGCCTCGGCGCTGGGCGTGGCATCGCTCCACCAGCCCTGGACCTTGAGCTCGCGCTCGATCAGCAGCAGGTGGTCGGCGATATCGAGGATGCGCTGTTCCATCACAGGTTGACCCGCGCCTTCTGCCGCGCCAGGGCCGCGCCGGCACTGTCACCTTGCTTCTCGCGGGCCTGGGCGATGGTGTTCCACAGCTGGGCCTGCAGGTCGGGACGACCGTTGGCGTAGGTCAGGGCGCGGCGCGCCAGTTGCTCGGACTGCGCGGCATCGCCCTGCGACAGGCGCACCTGGGCCAGGCGGAACAGTACCTGCGGCTCACGCGGGGCGATGCGCTGGGCACGCTCCAGGCTCGACGCGGCGCCGTTGAAGTCGCCACTGCCCTGCTGCTGCTGGGCGGTGGTCAGCAGCGCCAGCACCGGGCCGTCGAGCTGTTCGTCGGCGGACAGGCCGCCGCCTGTGACATTGCCCCGCGGAATCCCGGTGGGCGCGCTGGTGACCGGCGCCGGGTTGCTCATCGAGGCGATGTCGAACGGCTCGTCGGCGATCGGGTTGGGGTTGGTGCTGATCGGGCCGCTGCTGACCGGACCTGGGGTGATAGGCCCAGTGCTGATCGGCGCCGGGCCGGTACCTGCCGGGAACGACTGGATCGGCGCGCCGCCGGTCCCTTGCGGGATCATCACGGTGACGCCGGAGTCTTCCGGCAACGACCGGGCCTGGCTGCTGCCGCCGCTGGTCGGATAGGCCGACGTGCGGTTGGCCGAGACGCGCTCGCTGTTGGAGACCCGGGTGCTCGAATCGACCACCGGAATGTTGCCACGCGGGACGCTGGCACAGCCGTGCAGCACGGTCACTGCCGCCACGGCAGGAATCCACCACTTGTTCACTTCACACCCTCTTCAGAAGCTCGCGCTCAATTCATCCAGCCCTTGACCCAGTCCATCACCTCTTCGGCCGGGTTCTGCTCGCCACCACAGGTGGCGCCAGCGGGTGGTTCACTGCCACGAATATACGGCATCTGCACCGCTCCCGGACAGCTGCCGTCGGAACCCTGGCCGCTGTAAGGATCGATCCAGGCCTGCACCACGTTGTCCGGCTGCGGCATGTCCAGCGGCAGCGGGTCGGCCTTCTTCATGAAGCTGGTCCACACCTGCAGCGCGCCGGTGGCACCGGTGAACGGCGTCTTGCCGTTGTCGTCGCGACCCAGCCAGACCACCGCCAGCAGGTCCTGGCTGAAGCCGGAAAACCAGCTGTCGCGCGAGTCGTTGCTGGTACCGGTCTTGCCCGCCAGGGTCAGCGAGCTTGGCAGCACGCTGTACACCGAACGGCCGGTGCCTTCGCGCATCACCCGCTGCATGGCGTTCTGCACCAGGTAGATCGAACCCGGGTCGAAGGTCTGCTGGATCTGGAACGGGTAGCGCTTGAGCGGCTCGCCTTCGGCGGTGAGCACGCTGCGGATGCCGCGCATCGGCGTGTTGAAGCCGCCGTTGGCGATGGTCTGGTACATGGTCGCGACCTGCATCGGCGACATGCCGCCGGCGCCCAGCAGCATCGACGGGAACGCCGGCCAGTCGACCTGCACGCCGAGCCGACCGATGGTCTTGATCACGTTGGGCACGCCCACTTCCAGGCCGAGCTTGGCGGTCGACAGGTTGTAGGAGTTGGCCAGGCCCTGGTACAGGTAGATGGTGCCATGGGGGCGGCGATCGTAGTTCTGCGGACGCCACACCTGGCCGTCGGCGCCCTTGACCGAGAACGGCTCGTCCTGCACCCAGCTGGTCAGGGTGAACTTGCTCGGTTGCTCCAGCGCGGTCAGGTAGACCGCCGGCTTGACCAGCGAGCCAATCGGCCGCACGGCGTCGATGGCGCGGTTGAAGCCGGCGAAGCCCGACTGGCGACTGCCGATCAGCGCCTGCACCTCACCGGTTTCGGGGTTGGTGACGACCATCGCCGATTCCACTTCGTCGGCGCCCTTGCGCCCGGCCAGGCGCTTGAAGGTCTCGCTCATGGCGGTTTCGGCCTTCATCTGCAGGATCGGGTCGAAACTGGTGAAGATGCGCAGGCCTTCTTCGGTCAGGTCTTCGTCGCGGTAATCCTGGCGCAGCTGACGCTTGACCAGGTCGAGGAAGGCCGGGAACGAGCTGTCGGCCAGGCTGCCGCGCTTGGTCACGCCCAGCGGCATCTTCTTCGCCGCGTCGACCACGTCCTGGGTGGCCACGCCCTGCTCGGCGAGCAGGTCGAGCACCAGGTTGCGCCGTTGCAGGGCGCGCTCGGGGTGGCGGCGTGGGTTGTAGTAGGACGGGCCCTTGACCATGCCCACCAGCAGGGCGATCTGGTGCAGCTTGAGCTCCTGCAGCGGCTGGCTGAAGAAGAACTGGCTGGCCAGGCCGAAGCCGTGCACCGCGCGCTGGCCGTCCTGGCCGATGAACACTTCGTTCAGGTAGGCCTCGAGGATCTCGCGCTTGTCATAGTGCACTTCCAGCAGCACCGACATCATCGCTTCGGTCAGCTTGCGGCTGAGGCTGCGCTCGTTGGTGAGGAAGAAGTTCTTCACCAACTGTTGGGTCAGGGTACTGCCACCCTGGCGCATGGCGCCCGAGGAGGTGTTGACCCACACCGCCCGGGCAATGGACTTGGGCGATACGCCGAAGTGGCTGTAGAAGTCGCGGTCTTCGGTGGCGATCAGGGTTTCCACCAGGTACGGCGGCACCTGGTCGATCTTGACCAGGATGCGGTCTTCGAGGTTCTTCGGGTAGATGCCGCCGATCATCAGCGGCTCGAGGCGCACCACGTCGAGCTTGCCGCCATTGGCGCCACTGAGGCCCGCGACATAGTCGCCGGAGAAGCGCACGCGCACGAACTGCGCCGGTTCCATGCCCTCATAGAACTGGAAGCCACGGGTATTGAGATCGACGGTATTGCCGTTGACCGACGCCGCGCCAGGGCCGTTGGCCGCGCTTTCACGGCGGTAACCGAGAGCGTCGAGTTCGGTGAGGAAGTCGTTGCGGCTCAGTTTCTGGCCGACGAACAGCTCCAGCGGCCGGGCATACACCTTGGCCGGGATGGTCCAGCGCTTGCCGGAGAACTTCTCCTGGACCGTCGCATCGAGGTAGACCGCGAAGCCGGCGATCACCACCAGGCCGACCAGGCTGAGCTTGAGTGCCCAGCCCAGCCAGGCGCGGGCGCGGCCGGTCGGGCGTTTTTTAGGGGTGCGGGAATTTCGGGTACGTGTCATGGCGGCGGATTATACGCACTTTGGAAAAGGGGGGCAGACGCCTACGGCGGTTTGCAGGGACGGCACCATTGACCATAATGTCCGATTCGAATTCCCTTACCCCTGAAGGATGATCCGTGAGCCAAGCCCTGATCAGCGCGCTGCAGAACCCCGCCCTCTATCCGCACCCTGTCGCGGGCTTCCAGCTCATCGAGACGCACATCTCCTGGGTGCTGCTCACCGGCGAGTACGCCTACAAGATCAAGAAGCCGATGAACTTCGGCTTCCTCGACTTCACCGGCCTCGACCAGCGCGGGCATTTTTGTAACGAAGAGCTGCGGCTGAACCAGCGCCTGACCGAAGGCCTGTACTTGGAAGTGCTGCCGATCACCGGCAGCGTCGAGGCCCCGCAGATCGGTGGCGAAGGCCCGGCGATCGAGTACGCGCTGAAGATGCGCCAGTTCCCCCAGGACCAGATGCTCAGCACCCTGCAGGCCAACGGCGAGCTGAACGCCGGTCACATCGACCAGATGGCCCGGCAGATCGCCGAGTTCCACCTGCAGGCGCCGAACGTGCCGGTCGACCATCCGCTGGGCACCCCGGACGCGGTCATGGCGCCGGTGGAACAGAACTTCGAGCAGATCCGCCCGTTCCTGACCGACAAGGCCGACCTGCAACAACTGGACAACCTGCAGGCCTGGGCCCAGGACAGCTTCAAGCGCCTGCACGGCCTGCTCGAGGCGCGCAAGGCCAATGGCTTCATCCGTGAATGCCACGGCGACATCCACCTGGGCAACGCCACCCTGATCGACGGCAAGGTGGTGATCTTCGACTGCATCGAGTTCAACGAGCCGTTCCGCCTGACCGACGTCTACGCCGACGTCGGCTTCCTGGCCATGGACCTCGAGGACCGCGGCCTGAAGTGCCTGTCGCGGCGCTTCATCAGCCAGTACCTGGAGCTGACCGGCGACTACCAGGGCCTGGAGCTGCTGAACTTCTACAAGGCCTACCGCGCCCTAGTGCGGGCCAAGGTCGCGCTGTTCAGCCTGTCGCCCGACGCCGATGGCGTGCAGCGCGCCACCACCCTGCGCACCTACCGCAACTACGCCAACCTGGCCGAAAGCTACAGCGCCATCCCTTCGCGCCTGCTGGCCATCACCGAGGGTGTCTCGGCAGTGGGCAAGAGCCATGTGGCGATGCGCCTGGTCGAGGCCCTGGGCGCGGTACGCGTGCGTTCGGACGTCGAGCGCAAGCGCCTGTTCGGCAAGCAGTCGGCAGCCGACGCCGGCCAGCTCGAGGCCGGCATCTACGACAAGGAAGCCAGCATCGCCACCTACCAGCGCCTGCATGAGCTGGCGGCGATCATCCTGCATGCCGGTTTCCCCGTGGTGCTCGATGCGACCTACCTCAAGCACGAGCAGCGCAAGGCGGCGGCGGACGTCGCCAGCGAGACCGGCGTGCCGTTCCTGATTCTCGACTGCCAGGCCCCCGACGCGGTGATCGCCAGCTGGCTGGCCCAGCGTCAGGCCGAAGCCATCGACCCTTCGGACGCCACCCTGGAAGTGATCCAGGCGCAGCAGGCCAGCCGCGATCCGCTGGATGCCGAGGAGCAGAAGCACAGCAAGCGCGTGAACACCCAGGAAAGCGCCAGCATGGACCAGCTGATCGAGCAGATCCGCCAGCACCTGCCCGGCCTTTGAGCCACAAGGCGTGAAGCAGTCGACAGTTCACGCCTGAAGTCCGGCGCCCCTCCAGTGATGTCATTACAATATCATCACACCCCACGGAGGAGGCGCCGCCATGAATCAGCCCCGTCAGCTGGACAACGTCCTGTACTCGATGATCCGCGACGAGAAGATCGCGGCGTTCAACCGCGAGAAGCCCAGCGATACGACTATCGACTTTCGCGGCGGTGATTTCCGCGGCCTGGACCTGCGCGACCTGGACGTGCGCGGCATCGACTTCACCGACGCGTACTTTCGCGCCGCCGACCTGCGCGGGCTCGACCTGCGCGAGAACGGCCTGGAGGGCGCCAGCCTCGCCCACGCGCAGATCTCCGGGACCTACTTCCCAGCCGAGCTGAGCGCCGACGAGATCCTGATGTCGGTGAAGTTCGGGACGCGGATGCGTTATCGCAGCGCTCGCCAAGGGTAAGCGTCTGGCCTGCACCAGGCTGTGGATGGGAACTTTGTGGGAACGGACACACGTGGGAGCGGGGTCCCGCGATAGCGTCAGCCCCAGCGATCGCCATCGCGGGGCAAGCCCGCTCCCACGCAACCCGCTCCCATTAGGGTCCCATCCAGCGAAAGAACTGCATCCCGTCGGCCCCGATGGCAAAAGGCCGCGTTATTCACAACCCCCGCTACACTCCTCATTGACCTGCTCGCGATTTATCCCCACGACCCGTTCAGCCATCGCAAGGAGGCTCGATGAACGATGAATTGCAGCATCTGAAAAACCTTGGCAAGACCTCCGCGCAATGGCTGCACGCCGTCGGTATCCACAGTGCTTCGGACCTGCGCCGGCTCGGCGCGGTGGGTGCCTATCAAGCCGTGAGAACGCGAGGATTCCGGGCTTCGAAGGTGTTGTTGTACGCCATCGAGGGGGCCCTGCTGGACATGCACTGGAACGACCTGCCGGCCGAACGCAAGCAAGCGCTGAATCAACAACTCGACGCGAAGTGCCCGGCGCAGAAAAACGAAAAATAATTCGCAAAAGGCATTGACGCCGAAATGAGAATCGTTATGATTATCGCAACTGGTCGCGAGACCGGTTGGGTAACCTGAATGCTCCCTGGTTCGGACGCTCAGATTATCTCCTCATCAGGCTAATCACGGTTATTGACCCGGCACTTTGCCGGGTCTTTTTTTGCCCGCGATTCAGGGCGCCTTGCGCAGTTGGGCGCAGTAGTCCTGCTCCGGCGTCGCCGGGGTGTACCAGACGAAGTCGGCCATGCCCGGCTCGACCGCCTCTCCCACTTCCGCCAGCAACAGCACCTTGCCCTCGGCCTTGGCGTCGAGGTCGGCCAGATGCAGGGGCACGCCCAGGTCCTTGCGCGCATGGTAGCTGCCGGTAAGCAGCAGTGCCGGTTGCGGCGCGGCCAGCAGCCGCTCGGCGATGCGTCGGTCGCGCTGCTGCTGCACCGCCAACATGGCCGGCAGCTGGCTTTCCGGCAGCAGGTTGCAGTGGCCAGCGCGCACCTGGGCCAGCAGCGCCTGCACCACGGCCGGCGCATTGGAGCGCTCGCCCGGCGGTGTCACTGGCTGGCGATAGGCCTGGCGGACCTCCTCCGGTGACAGGTTCGCGGCCAGCAGCGGGTAGGGTTGGCCCAGGGCCTCGCGGACGATCGGCCCGTACAGCGCCCAGTCCCAGCCGGGTTGCCAGTCGAGGGCCTTGGGCAGGTCGGCTGCCGGCGACGCCTTGCCCTTCTGCGCATCGACCAGGGCCTGCTGCCGCGGCTCGAGCATTTCCAGCAGCAGGCTGCCCTGCGGCCGGCGGCTCTCCAGGGCGCGCAGCAACCAGAGCTGCAGGCGATGGTGGTCAGGGTTGTCGTGCTTTTCACCCACCAGCACCCGTGGCGCATCGGCCAGGCGCTGGACCAACTGCCCAGGGCGCAAGGCCTGGCCGCTGGACAATTCGATGATCCGCCCCAACTGGGCGTTGTCGCGGCCCTCGGTACCCTGCCAGGCCGGCACGGGTGGCAGGCTCGCCTGGCAACCGCCCAGCGCCAGCACCAGGCAGATGGACAGGCCGGACAGCAGGGGATGGCGCATGGCGAAAGCCTCTTAGCGAGTGATGATCAGCGGATGGCCGCGCTCCGGGTGCGGCTGGACCAGGACATCGATGCCGAACACTGCCCGCAGCGCCGCCGGCGTCAGCACCTGTTGCGGGGTGTCCAGGGCATGGCAGCGGCCCTGCTCCAGCAGCAGGATATGGTCACAGTAGCGCGCCGCCAGGTTCAGGTCATGCAGGATCACCAGCACCGCCGCGCCGCGGTCGGCGAAGCTGCGCACAGCTTGCAGCGTGGTGTGCTGGTGCAGCGGGTCGAGCGCGGAGGTGGGCTCGTCGAGCAGCAGCGTGGTACCCGGCTCGCCAGGCCACAGCTGGGCCAACACCCGCGCCAGGTGCACGCGCTGGCGCTCACCGCCGGACAGCGCCAGGTAGCTGCGCTCGACCAGGTGCCCCGCATCCGCCGCCGCCAGCGCCGCCTCGACGATCTCCCGGTCACGCTGGCGGCCGCTGGCATGGGGCAGTCGACCTAAGCCGACCACCTCCTCGACACTGAACGCAAAGCCCAGGCTGGACACCTGCGGCAACACCGCCAGGCGCCGTGCCCGTTCATGGCCCGACCAGCCCTCCAGACCGCGACCATCGAGGCGGAGCTGCCCGGCGCTGGGCGCCAGTTCGCCACACAGGGCACCGAGCAGGCTGCTCTTGCCGGCGCCGTTAGGTCCGAGCACGCCGAGGACCTGCCCGGGCCGCAGCGTCAGGTTGATGTCGTGCAGCACCAGGCTGCCACCGCGCTTGAGAGAGAGCCCTTCGACGTCGAGCATCAGTTGCGCACCTTCACCAGCAGGAACAGGAAGAATGGCGCCCCGATGAACGCGGTGACGATGCCGATCGGCAATTCCGCCGGGGCCAGGGCCAGGCGCGCGATCAGGTCGGCGAACAGCAGCAGGGTACCGCCCGCCAGCAGCGACGCCGGCAGCAGCACCCGGTGATCCGGCCCTGCCACCAACCGCACCAGGTGCGGCACCACCAAGCCAATGAAGCCGATCAGGCCGGCGGCGGCAACCGCCGCCCCCACGCCCAGCGCCGTGCAGAACACCAGTTCGCGCTTGAGCCCCTCGACCTCGATGCCCAGGTGACGGGCTTCCGACTCGCCCAGCAGCAACGCGTTGAGCGCCTGTGCCCGACGCGGCAGCCACAGGGCCACGGCCGCCGCCACCAGCAGCAAGGGCCAGAGCCGCTCGTAGCTGGCACCGTTGAGGCTGCCCAGGTTCCAGAACGTCAGGGTGCGCAGGGTGGCGTCGTCGGCCAGGTAGGTGAACAGGCCCACCGCCGAGCCGCCCAGCGCGGTCATGGCGATACCGGCCAGGAGCATGGTGGCCACGTTGGTCTGGCCGTCACGCCGCCCCAGGCGGTAGACCATCGCCGTCACGCCCAGGCCACCGACGAAGGCGCAGAGCGACAGCAGGTAAGGCGCGAACCAGTCGGGAATACCCCCCAGCCAACTACCGCCGACGATCGCCACCGCCGCGCCCAGGGCGGCGCCGCTGGCGACGCCGACCAGCCCCGGGTCGGCCAGCGGATTGCGAAACAGCCCCTGCATCGCCACGCCGGACAACGCCAGCACGGCACCGACCGCCAGCCCCAGCAGGGTGCGCGGCAGGCGGATCTGGCCGAGGATCATCTCGGCCTGCTCCAGGCCCTCGCCGGAGACCGGCAAGCCGACCAGACGTAGGCCGGCGCGCAAGGTGTCGAACAACGGCAGGCTGACCGGGCCCAGCGCCAGCGACAGCCAGACCGCGAGCAGGCACAGCAGCGCCAGGGTAATGAACAACGTACGTGGTCGAACCCGCTGCCTCATGGGATGAAGCTGGCCTTGGCGGCGGGATAGAAGCTGGCGGCCAGTTCATGCAGGGTGGCGGGCAGGCGCGGGCCCAGGCCGCCGACCAGCAGCGTCGGGTCGAGCGATAGCAGGCGCTTGTCGCGCACCGCGCGCGAAGTCGCCAGGGCCGGGTTTTCCTTGATCAGTGCCTGCAGGGCCTGCTCGCCGCTGAGGGCCCGGTCGGAGAACACCACCACGTCCGGATTCAGCGCGGCGAGGGCCTCCACCGAGAAGTTCTTGTAGCCCTGGTGATCGGCGAGGTTACGGCCTCCTGCCTGGCGCAGCACCCAGTCCCCGGCAGTACCCTGCCCTGCGATCATCGGCTTGGCGCCAGCATGACCGACCAGCAGCAGGACACCGGGCGCCTTGTGCCCGGCCTGGGCCTGCTCGACCTGCTTGTGCAGCGCCTCCAGTTGCCGGCGATAGTCCGCCGCCAGCGCCTCGGCCTTCTGCTCGTCACCGAGCAACGCCCCCAGGTGCTTGAGGTTCTCGTCCACCGCGCCGACCTCGGCCTTGCTGGAGAACAGCTCGACCCGCACCCCGGCCTTGCGGATCTGCGCCAGCACTGGCGGCGGCCCCATCTCCTCGGTGCCCACCAGCACGTCGGGGCGCAGGCTGAGGATGCCCTCGGCCGACAACTGGCGCTGGTAGCCGATGCTGGGCAGCGCCTTGAGCGACTCGGGGTGCTGGCTGGTGGTGTCGACACCGACCAGCCGCTGCTCGCCGCCCAGGGCGCTGATCCACTCGCTCAGGGCGCCACCGGCGCTGACCCAGCGCTGCGACAGCTCGGCGGCCATGGTTTGGGCGGACAGGGCAAGACCGGCGCACAGGGCAATCAAGGCAGCGGGACGGCGCATCATCGGATTCCTTTGCAGAGGGCGGGCAGCACACCTTGTGGCGGGCGGCACAAGTGCGCACCATAGACAGCCTGGCGCGGCGAATGCGGGCAATTTGATAATTATTCGCATTGAAGCGTCAAGCCATCCCTTTGTCACACGGCTTAACCGGAAGCTCCGCTGCAATGCATTTTCTCTGCGCCTCCAACGACCTCGCCGAGGGCCACAGCCGCGCCTTCAGCGTAGCCGGCGTGCCACTGTTCGGCGTGCGCCGCCAGGGCAAGGTCCACCTCTACCGCAACCGCTGCCCGCACCGTGGCATCCCGCTGAACTGGGCGGCGGACAGCTTTCTCGACGACAGCGCGAGCCTGATCCAGTGCGCCCATCACGGGGCCCAGTTCCTGATAGAAAGCGGCGAATGCATCACCGGCCCCTGCGCGGGCGAATGGCTGGAGGCCCTGGACTGCCAGGAAGACAGACAGGGCATCTGGTTCACGGATTGAGCAGCACCGGCAGCGGGCGATCGATGACCAGTTGCTGCGCATCCAGGCGGGTGCCGTAGGCCAGAACCTCGACCCCTTGCGCCACGGCGGCGCGCAGGGCCTGGGCATAGGCGGCGTCGATCTCCTCGGCAGGACGCACGGCCTCGATGCCGGTCAGGTTCACGCAATACAGCTGCACCGCACGGATGCCCTGGCGCGCCAGGGCGGCCAGCTCGCGCAGGTGCTTGGCGCCGCGCTGGGTGACGGCGTCGGGGAAGGCCGCCACCGGCGTGTCGGGGTAACCCAGGGTCACGCTCTTGACCTCGACATAGGCCTTGGAGCCGTCGGCATACTCCAGGTAGAAGTCGATCCGGCTGCGCTCCTCGCCATAGGCCACCTCACGCTTGAGCGTGGTGAAGCCGGCCAGCTCGCTGACCACGCCGGCGCGCAGCGCCTCTTCCACCACGGCGTTGGCGCGCCCGGTGTTGACGCAGGCCAGGCGGCCCTGGGGCGTTTCGCTGATCTCCCAGGTACCGGGCAACTTGCGCTTGGGGTCGTTGGAGCGGCTGAACCACACCTGCCCGCCCTCGCGCATGCAATTGAGCATGGAACCGGTGTTGGGGCAGTGGATGGTGATCTGCTCGCCGCTAGCCAGCTCGATGTCGGCCAGGAAGCGTTTGTAGCGGCGCAGCAGGCGCGCCTGTTCCAGGGGCGGAAACTGCATCGGTCAGCCCTGCCAGCTCTGCAGGCCACGGGCGATGCGCTGTACCGCCTCTTCCAGGCGCGGCAGGCTCTGGGTGTAGGCGAAACGCACATGATGACCGGCCTGATGCCGGCCGAAGTCCAGGCCCGGGGTGAACGCCAGGTGCTCGGTTTCCAGGAAATGCCGGCAGAATGCGAAGGCATCGCCGCCGAACGCGCTGATATCGGCATACAGATAGAAGGCCCCCTGCGGCTCCACGGCGATGCCGAAGCCCAGCCCGCGCAAAGCCGGCAGCAGGTAGTCGCGGCGCCGGGCGAACTCGGCGCGACGCTCCTCGAGGATCACCAGGGTTTGCGGCTCGAAGCAAGCCAGCGCGGCATGCTGGGCCATGCTCGGGGCACTGATGTAGAGGTTCTGCGCCAGCTTTTCCAGGTCGCCCACCGCCGACGGCGGGGCCACCAGCCAGCCCAGGCGCCAGCCGGTCATGCCGAAATATTTGGAAAAACTGTTCAGGACGAATGCCTCATCGTCCACTTCCAGCACGCTCGGCGCATCCATGCCGTAGGTGAGGCCGTGGTAGATCTCGTCCACCACCAGATGCCCATGGCGCTCGCGGGTGGCCCTGGAAAGGCTGGCCAGCTCGTCGCGGTCGAGCACCGTGCCGGTCGGATTGGCCGGCGAGGCGACCAGGGCGCCGACAGTGTCCTTGTCCCAATGACGCTCGACCAGATCAGCGGTCAGCTGGTAATTGACGTCCGGCCCCACCGGCACCAGCTGCGCGCCGCCTTCGACCAGGCGCAGGAAATGCCGGTTGCACGGATACCCCGGGTCGGCCAGCAGCCAGTGCTTGCCCGGATCGACCAGCAGGCTGCTGGCCAGCAGCAGCGCGCCGGAGCCGCCCGGGGTGATGAGCACGCGCTCCGGATCGAGGTCCACACCGTAGCGCTGGCCATAGAACCCGGCGATCGCCTCGCGCAGCTGCGGCAGGCCACGGGCCGCCGTGTAGCGGGTGTGCCCGGCGGCCAGGGCGGCCTGACCGGCGGCGACGATCGGCGCGGCGGTGGTGAAGTCCGGCTCGCCGATCTCGAGGTGGATCACGTCGTGGCCCGCGGCCTGCAGCTCGTTGGCACGGGCCAGCAGGGCCATGACGTGGAAGGGTTCGATGGCGCGACTGCGCGCACTGTGTGGCTGAGCCATGGGCCTTCTCTCAATTGGGTCTAAACTGGTGATTCTACCTGTGCACGCCAACGAACGCGCCGGTCAAGCCGCTGTCAAAAGCAGGCATAGGGCGGGGTAGCGCACCCCGGATCTATCTGGTAAGTTCGGCGGCTCGCAGTCGCAGGGCCGGCGGGCGCCGGAGATGGAAGCAGCCTGCGCATTGGATCAGATGAGTGAGAGGCGGTCTATTCATGTCCACCGTAGAAAAGCAAAAAGTCCAGACCATGTACGGTGTCGAACCCTACGTAGAGACCAAGGGTGAGGAGTACATGGGCGAGCCCATGAAGAAGCACTTCACCAAGCTCCTCAACGCCTGGAAAGGTGAGCTGATGGTCAGCGTGGATCGCACCGTGGACCACATGAAGGACGAAGCAGCCAACTTCCCCGACCCGGCGGACCGTGCCAGCCAGGAAGAAGAATTCGCCCTGGAGCTGCGCAACCGCGATCGCGAGCGCAAGCTGATCAAGAAGATCGACAAGACCCTCGACAAGATCAAGGCCGACGAGTACGGCTGGTGCGACTCCTGCGGCATCGAGATCGGCCTGCGCCGCCTCGAGGCCCGTCCGACCGCCGACCTGTGCTTCGACTGCAAGGAAATTGCGGAGAAGAAGGAAAAGACTGTCGGTAAAGGCTGACCCCTGACCCTCGCAGACGGGGCGTATCGGTTGTGGAAGCGGGCTTGCCCGCTTTCCACGACGGGTACGCCCCGTCTTCATTTATATAGCTGTGCAATCCATGAACGACTCCCGCTACATCGGCCGCTTCGCCCCCACCCCCAGCGGCTTCCTGCACTTCGGCTCGCTGGTCGCCGCCCTCGCCTCCTGGCTCGACGCCCGCGCCGTGAACGGTCGCTGGCTGCTGCGCATGGAGGACACCGACCCGCCCCGGGAGATGCCCGGCGCCCGTGACGCGATCCTGCAGACGCTGGAACGCTACGGGCTGGAGTGGGACGGCGAGGTGGTGTTCCAGAGCCAGCGCCACGATGCCTACGCCGCGGTGGTCGACCGCCTGTTCAACATGGGCCTGGCCTATGCCTGCACCTGCTCGCGCAAGCAGCTGGAAGGACACAACGGCATCTACCCGGGCTTTTGCCGCAACGCCGGGCACGCCCGCGAAGGCGCGGCGATCCGTCTGCGGGTGCCGGAGCTGATCTACCGATTCAGCGACCGGGTCCAGGGCATGTTCGAGCAACACCTGGGGCGCGAGGTGGGCGACTTCGTCATCCAGCGTCGCGACGGGCTGTATGCCTATCAACTGGCGGTGGTGCTGGACGATGCCTGGCAGGATGTCACCGACATCGTGCGCGGCGCCGACCTGCTGGACAACACGCCGCGCCAGCTGTACCTGCAAGAGTTGCTGGGGTTCTCGCAGCCGCGTTACCTGCACATTCCATTGATCGTGCAGCCGGACGGGCACAAGCTGGGCAAGTCGTACCGCTCGCCACCGCTGGAGGCGGACCAGGCGACGCCGTTGCTGCTGCGAGCCCTGCGGGCATTGGGGCAGCAGGCCGATCCGGCACTGGCGGGGGCCAGCCCGGCCGAGGTGCTGGCGGTGGCGCGACAGCAGTGGCGGCCGGAGAATATTGCCCGGCAAATGACAGTGCCCGAAGCTGAATTGCGCTGATGCCCTGGTCCGACCAGCCAACGCGCCCACTGTAGGAGCGGCCTTGTGCCGCGATGGGCTGCAAAGCAGCCCCGGCAATATCTGAGGCAACACTGAAAACCTGGGGCCGCTACGCGCCCCATCGCGGCACAAGGCCGCTCCTACAGGGACCGCGCAAGACAGCAAGCCCTGCGTTTCAGCAAAATCAAAAGCCCAACAAATTCAACCCCTTGGCTAACTGCACTGATTCCCGCTAGCATCGCCCCAGCCATTTGCGCCAATAATAAGTCCAAGCCCGCAGCGCCCAACCCATCGAGGCCAGCATGTACATCTATCGTTTGGTCCTGCTTCTGGTCGTGGGGATCTACCTGTTCTCCCCGGCCATCATGGACTGGTGGATCGAGCCGACCGGAGCCTGGTACCGCCCCTACCTGCTCTGGCTGATCCTGATCGTCGTCACCTTCATCCTGCAGAGCCAACGAGATGCCGATGAGCTTTAGCCTGACCCAGATGATCCTGATCAGCGCCGCCTACCTGCTGGTGCTGTTCGGCGTGGCCTGGATCAGCGAACGCGGGCTGATCCCGCGCGCGGTCATCCGCCACCCCCTGACCTACACCCTGTCGCTGGGCGTCTACGCCAGTGCCTGGGCCTTCTATGGCTCGGTCGGCCTGGCCTACCAGTACGGCTACGGCTTCCTCGCCTGTTACCTGGGGGTGTCGGGGGCCTTCCTGCTGGCGCCGGTGCTGCTCTACCCGATCCTCAAGATCACCCGCACCTACCAGCTGTCGTCGCTGGCCGACCTGCTGGCGTTTCGCTTTCGCAGCACGTGGGCCGGCGCGCTGACCACCATCTTCATGCTGATCGGCGTGCTGCCGCTGCTGGCCCTGCAGATCCAGGCGGTGGCCGACTCGATCAGCATCCTTACCGGCGAACCAGTCAAGGCGCGGGTGGCATTCGCCTTCTGCGTGCTGATCGTCCTGTTCACCATCTTCTTCGGCTCGCGCCATATCGCTACCCGCGAGAAGCATGAAGGCCTGGTATTCGCCATCGCCTTCGAATCGGTGATCAAGCTGCTGGCCTTGGGCGGCGTCGGCCTCTATGCGCTGTACGGTGTGTTCGGCGGGCCACATGGCCTGGAAGTCTGGCTGCTGCAGAACCAGACCGCCCTCGCCGCCCTGCACACGCCGCTGCAGGAAGGGCCGTGGCGCACCCTGCTGCTGGTGTTCTTCGCCTCGGCGATCGTCATGCCGCACATGTACCACATGGCTTTCACCGAGAACTTGAGCCCGCGCTCGCTGGTCAGCGCCAGCTGGGGCCTGCCGCTGTTCCTGCTGCTGATGAGCCTGGCCGTGCCGCTGGTGCTGTGGGCCGGCCTGCGCCTGGGCGCCAGCACCAACCCCGAGTACTTCACCCTGGGCCTGGGCATCGCCGCCAACAACGAAGCGCTGGCGCTGCTGGCCTATGTCGGCGGGCTCTCGGCCGCCAGCGGGCTGATCATCGTCACCACCCTGGCGCTGTCGGGCATGGCCCTGAACCACCTGGTGCTGCCGCTGTACCAGCCACCGGCCGAAGGCAACATCTACCGCTGGCTGAAATGGACCCGACGGGCGCTGATCGTCGCCATCATCACCGCCGGCTTCGTCTTCTACCTGACCCAGAACACCCACCAGAGCCTGGCCAACCTGGGCATCGTCGCCTTCGTCGCCACCTTGCAGTTCCTGCCCGGCGTGCTTTCGGTGCTGTACTGGCCGACCGCCAACCGCCGCGGCTTCATCGCCGGGCTGCTGGCCGGCATGCTGGTGTGGATGGTGACCATGCTGCTGCCGCTGCTGGGCAACCTGCAGGGCTTCTATATCCCGCTGCTGGACATGATCTACGTACTGGACGACACCAGCTGGCACATGGCGGCCATCGCCTCGCTGGCGGCCAACGTCCTGCTGTTCACCCTGATCTCGCTGTTCACCAACGCCAGCAGCGAAGAAGTCAGCGCCGCCGAGGCCTGCGCGGTGGACAACGTGCGTCGCCCGCAGCGCCGCGAGCTGCACGCCGCCTCGCCCCAGGAGTTCGCCACCCAGCTGGCCAAGCCGCTGGGCGCCAAGGCCGCGCAAAAAGAGGTGGAACAGGCCCTGCGCGACCTCTACCTGCCCTTCGACGAGCGCCGCCCCTACGCCCTGCGCCGCCTGCGCGACCGCATCGAGGCCAACCTCTCCGGCCTGATGGGTCCGAGCGTGGCCCAGGACATGGTCGAGACCTTCCTGCCCTATAAATCCGGCAACGAGAACTACGTCACCGAGGACATCCACTTCATCGAGAGCCGCCTCGAGGACTACCACTCGCGTCTGACCGGCCTTGCCGCCGAGCTCGACGCCCTGCGCCGCTACCACCGCCAGACCCTGCAGGAACTGCCCATGGGCGTGTGCTCGCTGGCCAAGGACCAGGAGATCCTGATGTGGAACAAGGCCATGGAGGAGCTCACCGGGATCGCCGCCAAGCACGTGGTCGGTTCGCGCCTGGTGACCATCGGCGAGCCCTGGCGCGGCCTGCTGCAAGGCTTCATCAACGTGCCCGACGAACACCTGCACAAGCAGCGGCTGGCCCTCGATGGCCAACCGCGCTGGCTCAACCTGCACAAGGCGGCCATCGACGAGCCACTGGCACCGGGCAACAGCGGCCTGGTGCTGCTGGTCGAGGACCTCACCGAGACCCAGGCGCTGGAAGACAAGCTGGTACACTCCGAACGCCTGGCCAGCATCGGCCGCCTGGCGGCGGGGGTGGCCCACGAGATCGGCAACCCGATCACCGGCATCGCCTGCCTGGCGCAGAACCTGCGCGAGGAGCGCGAGGGCGACGGTGAGATCATCGAGCTGTCCAGCCAGATCCTCGATCAGACCAAGCGCGTGTCGCGCATCGTCCAGTCGCTGATGAGCTTCGCCCATGCCGGCGGCAGCCAGCAGAACAGCGAGGAGCCGGTGTGCCTGGCCGAAGTCGCGCAGGACGCCATTGGTCTGCTGGCCTTGAACCGGCGCAATTTCGAAGTACAGTTCTTCAACCTCTGCGACCCGGAGCACTGGGTCGAGGGCGACCCGCAGCGCCTGGCCCAGGTGTTGATCAACCTGCTTTCCAACGCCCGCGACGCCTCCCCTCCCGGCAGCGCCGTGCGCGTGCGCAGCGAAGTGAACGAACACACCGTCGACCTGATCGTCGAGGACGAAGGCAGCGGCATTCCGAAAAGCATCATGGACCGCCTCTTCGAACCCTTCTTCACCACCAAGGACCCGGGCGAAGGCACCGGACTGGGGCTCGCTCTGGTCTATTCCATCGTGGAAGAGCATTATGGGCAAATCACCATCGACAGCCCGGCCGACATCGAGCGCCAACGTGGTACCCGGATCCGCGTGACCCTGCCCCGGCATGTCGTAGCGACGTCCCCTGAAATTCGAGACCGTCGAGAGAATTGAATCAATGCCGCACATTCTGATCGTCGAAGACGAAACCATCATCCGTTCGGCCCTGCGTCGCCTGCTCGAACGGAACCAGTACCAGGTCAGCGAAGCCGGCTCGGTGCAGGAAGCCCAGGAACGCTTCAGCATTGCCAGCTTCGACCTGATCGTCAGCGACCTGCGCCTGCCGGGCGCCCCGGGCACCGAGCTGATCAAGCTCGGCCAGGGCACCCCGGTGCTGATCATGACCAGCTACGCCAGCCTGCGCTCGGCGGTGGACTCGATGAAGATGGGCGCGGTGGACTACATCGCCAAGCCCTTCGACCACGACGAGATGCTCCAGGCCGTGGCCCGCATCCTGCGCGACCGGCAGAACGCACCAGCGGCCGCACCAGCCGCCGAGCCACGCGCAGGCAACGGCAAGGCCGCCAGCGACAAGGCAGGTAGCGCGGCCGCCAACGGCGAGATCGGCATCATCGGCTCCTGCCCGCCCATGCAGGACATGTACGTCAAGATTCGCAAGGTCGCCCCGACCGACTCCAATGTACTGATCCAGGGCGAGTCGGGCACCGGCAAGGAGCTGGTCGCCCGCGCCCTGCACAACCTCTCGCGCCGGGCCAAGGCACCGATGATCTCGGTGAACTGCGCGGCGATCCCGGAAACGCTCATCGAATCGGAGCTGTTCGGCCACGAGAAGGGCGCGTTCACCGGTGCCAGCGCCGGGCGCGCGGGCCTGGTCGAGGCCGCCGACGGCGGTACCCTGTTCCTCGACGAGATCGGCGAACTGCCCCTGGAAGCCCAGGCCCGCCTGCTGCGCGTGCTGCAGGAGGGCGAGATCCGCCGGGTCGGGTCGGTGCAGTCGCAGAAGGTCGATGTGCGCCTGATCGCCGCGACCCACCGCGACCTGAAGAACCTGGCCAAGGCCGGGCAGTTCCGCGAAGACCTGTACTACCGCCTGCATGTGATCGCCTTGAAGCTGCCAGCCCTGCGCGAGCGCGGCAGCGACGTCAACGAGATCGCCAATGCCTTCCTCGCCCGCCAGAGCGCGCGCATCGGCCGCGACGACCTGCATTTCTCCCACGAAGCCGAGCAGGCCATCCGTCACTACAGCTGGCCGGGCAACGTGCGCGAACTGGAAAACGCCGTGGAGCGCGCGGTGATTCTCAGCGAGAGCGCGGAGATTTCCGCCGAGCTGCTGGGCATCGACATCGAGCTGAGCGACCTGGAGGACGATGACGTGCTGGACAACCTGCCGACCCTGGCCGGCGCCAACAGCGCCAGCCACGAGCCGACCGAGGACCTGTCGCTGGAGGACTACTTCCAGCATTTCGTCCTCGAGCACCAGGACCACATGACCGAGACCGAGCTGGCGCGCAAGCTGGGCGTCAGCCGCAAATGCCTGTGGGAACGCCGCCAGCGCCTGGGTATCCCGCGACGCAAGAGCAACGCCACCAGCGACAACTGATTCAACGCCGACAGCTCGCGGGGAAAGACCGCTCCCACGCCACCCTTGCCTGGTGCGTGGGAGCGGGCTTTCCCCGCGATGCGTTTGCGCGGTAACACATCAGTTCCCGCAAAAATCTGTTACCCACCCTGTCAGCCGTAACATCCCCCGAGGCGTAAGGTAACGAAATTTCTACATTTGCCCCGCCCCAAAACCTGCCTGAACCGCTGAAACCCCCGATTTCATTGGGTTTTCAAAAGTTGGCACGGCACCTGCTATATGTCTGGTACAAGAACAATAACAAGCACTGCAACTCAGAATAAGAACAAGACGAAACGGCTCACGCACAATAAGAACAAGACGGCGGAGGCGCAGCTAACTGATTCTTTTGGAGAGGCGTTGTGTTTGGGGCTTGCCCCACGATCAGGCAGAGAACAACAAAAACTGCACTCAAAAGCAGCACCTGAACTGATTGGATCGACAGATCAGCATCAACTCGGCGACCAAAGCAATCCGTTTGCTCTTCACCCCCGGTTTGGGGGTCGTCCACAAGCTTCGAGATTTGTGGACAGGGCATTCAACAAAAACAAGAAGCCCGGCAAAAAAACAATAAGAGCACGCAACGACTTTGATGGGGAGCTTCGGCTCCCCATGTCGTTTCTCCCTTTCGCATCGCCCTTGCCACACCGCCTACACCATTCCCCCAGTAAATGCTAGAATCCCCGCCCATCATGCGGCCATTCTCCTATCCTTGGCCGATCATTCCTTCAAACAGTGCATCCCATGCTGAAGAAGCTGTTCCAGTCGTTCCGCCCGCCCGTTCGTGGCCAGCACCACAGGCGCACCACGCCTGAAGTGATCAACAAGAGCCAGCACTCGCTGCAGCGCAGCCAGTTCAGCCGCCATGCCGTGAGCATCGTCGAGCGCCTGCAGGCAGCCGGTTACCAGGCCTACCTGGTCGGTGGCTGCGTGCGCGACCTGCTGCTGGGCATCACGCCCAAGGACTTCGACGTCGCCACCAGCGCCACCCCCGAGCAGGTCCGCGCGGAGTTCCGCAACGCCCGCATCATCGGCCGGCGTTTCAAGCTGGTGCACGTGCATTTCGGCCGTGACATCATCGAGGTCGCCACCTTCCGTGCGCCGCACTCGGATGAAGACCAGTCCGATAGCCACCGCTCGTCGCACAATGCCAGTGGCCGCATCCTGCGCGACAACGTGTACGGCACCCTGGAAGAAGACGCGCAACGCCGCGACTTCACCATCAACGCCCTGTACTACGACCCGGTCAGCGAGCGCATCCTCGACTACGCCAACGGTGTCCACGACATCCGTAACCGCCTGCTGCGCCTGATCGGCGACCCGACGCACCGCTACCAGGAAGACCCGGTACGCATGCTGCGCGCCGTGCGCTTCGCAGCCAAGCTGGACTTCGGCATCGAGAAACACACCGTGCAGCCGATCCGCGAGCTGGCGCCAATGCTGCGTGACATCCCGCCGGCACGCCTGTTCGAGGAAAGCCTCAAGCTGTTCCTCAACGGCCAGGGCGCGATCACCTTCGAGATGCTGGTCGACCTGCAGCTGTTCGAGCCACTGTTCCCGGCCAGCAGCCAGGCCCTGGAAGAGCGCCCGACCTACACCCACACCCTGATCAGCCAGGCCCTGAGCAACACCGACCTGCGCGTCAAGCAGGGCAAGCCGGTGACCCCGGCGTTCCTCTTCGCCGCCCTGCTCTGGCCGGCCCTGCCGGGCCGTGCGCTGTACCTGCAGAGCCAAGGCGTGCCGCCGATCCCGGCCATGAACGGCGCGGCCCACGACCTGATCGCCGAACAGTGCGCCCGCATCGCCATCCCCAAGCGCTTCACCCTGCCGATCCGCGAGATCTGGGACATGCAGGAGCGCCTGCCACGACGCAGCGGCAAACGCGCCGACATGCTGCTGGACAACCCGCGCTTCCGCGCCGGCTACGACTTCCTGCTGCTGCGTGAAAGCGCCGGCGAGGAAACCGACGGTCTGGGCCAATGGTGGACCGACTACCAGGACGCCAACGACAGCCAGCGCCGCGACATGATCCGCGAGCTCGGCAGCCGCGACGACAGCGCCGGCGGTACTGCCGGCCCGCGCAAGCGCAAGCGCAGCGGCGGCAAACGCAAGCGAGACGACGAGCAGGCCTGGGACTGAACATGAACACCCGTGCGTTCATCGGCCTGGGCAGCAACCTGGATGAACCCGCCGAGCAGCTGCGCAGCGCCCTGCAGGCGCTGGACCTGATCGCCGACACCCGCCTGGCGGCGGCCTCGGCGCTCTACACCAGCGACTCACTGCTGCCCGGCCAGCCGCGCTACACCAATGCCGTGGCGGCCATCGACACGGCCTTGGCGCCGCTGGACCTGCTCGACGCGCTGCAAGCCATCGAGAACGACCAGGGCCGCGTGCGCCAGGAGCGCTGGGGCCCACGCACCCTCGACCTCGACGTGCTGCTGTTCGGTGACCAGGTCATCGACGTGCCGCGCCTGCAGGTGCCGCACTACCACATGCACGCCCGCCCCTTCGTGCTCTACCCGCTCGCCGAGCTGGTGCCCGCCGAATTCCGCCTCGCCGATGGGCGCGCCCTGGCGCAGCTGCTCGAAGATTGTCCGTTCGTCGGCCTGGAACGCCTGTAATTCGGGCGTTTGCGACGGCGGTAACGCCAGTAACACCGGTGCCGTAACAATGCGGTAACACGGCTGGTTGACTTCCCCCACCTCGCTCACGACTATAGGCGTCCCGCGGCGCCACTCTGCCGCAATCACCCATTTAGGCTCGGACGGACCTGTGCCCGAACATCACAGACGATGATGTGCCGCTCCGGAAGATGAATACACGCGTTGTACGCAGTTGTTGTTCACAGCGCCTGAACGAGGATTCCCCTACATGCCTGAAGTAACCCTGACCACCCTGCACGGCCTGAAGGCCAAGGGTGAGAAAATCACCATGCTGACCTGCTACGACGCGACCTTCGCCAAGGCCGCCAGCCAGGCCGGCGTGGAAGTCCTGCTGGTGGGCGACTCCCTGGGGATGGTCCTGCAGGGCCATGACAGCACCCTGCCCGTCACCAACCGCGACATGGCCTACCACACCGCCTGCGTCAAACGCGGCAATGATGGCGCGCTGATCCTCGCCGACCTGCCGTTCATGGCCCACGCCACCCCCGAGCAGGCCTTCGCCAACGCCGCCGAACTGATGCGCGCCGGCGCCCACATGCTCAAGATCGAAGGCGCCGCCTGGCTCGGCGAGACCATCCGCCTGCTGGCCGAGCGCGGCGTGCCGGTGTGCGCGCACATGGGCCTGACCCCGCAGACAGTCAACGTGCTGGGCGGCTACAAGGTCCAGGGTCGCCAGGAAGCCCAGGCCCGCCAGATGCGCGCCGACGCCATCGCCCTGGAGCAGGCCGGCGCGGCCATGCTGCTGCTCGAGTGCGTGCCCAGCGAGCTGGCGGCGGAGATCACCCAGGCGGTGAGCATTCCGGTGATCGGCATCGGCGCCGGTAGCGCCACCGATGGCCAGGTGCTGGTCCTGCATGACATGCTCGGGCTGTCGCTCAGCGGCCGCGTGCCGAAGTTCGTGAAGAACTTCATGGCCGGCCAGCCGGACATCCAAAGTGCCCTGGCCGCCTATGTCCAGGCGGTCAAGGACGTCAGCTTCCCTGGCAGCGAACATGGGTTCAGCGCATGAATACCGTCAAGACCGTCCGTGAACTGCGTGCCGCCGTGGCCCGCGCCCGAGGCGAGGGCAAGCGCATCGCCTTCGTGCCGACCATGGGCAACCTGCACAGCGGCCATGCCGCGCTGGTGACCAAGGCCGCCCAGCGCGCCGACTTCGTGGTCGCCAGCATCTTCGTCAACCCGCTGCAGTTCGGCGCCGGCGAAGACCTGGACAAGTACCCCCGCACCCTCGCCGCCGACCAGGAAAAACTGCTCCAGGCCGGCTGCCACCTGCTGTTCGCCCCCACCGTCGAGGAGATGTACCCCGACGGCATGGCGGTGCAGACCCGGGTGAGCGTGCCGCAGCTGTCCGAAGGCCTGTGCGGCGCCAGCCGCCCCGGGCACTTCGAAGGCGTGGCGACGGTGGTCAGCAAGCTGTTCAACATGGTCCAGCCAGACCTGGCCGTGTTCGGCGAAAAGGACTTCCAGCAACTGGCGGTGATCCGCGCCATGGTGCGCGACCTGAACATGCCGATCCAGATCATCGGCGAGCCGACCGTGCGCGCCGAGGACGGCCTGGCGCTGTCGTCGCGCAATGGCTACCTGACGCCGGAGCAACGTGCCACCGCCCCGGTGCTGTACCGCACCCTGAGCGGCATCGCCGACGCCCTGCACCGTGGGCAGCGCGACTTCGCGGCGCTGATCGCCGAAGGCCAGGCCCAACTGGAAGCGGCAGGCCTGCGCAAGGACTACCTGGAAGTGCGCCATGCCCTGACCCTGCGCCCGGCGATGATCGACGACCGTGACCTGGTGGTGATCGCGGCGGCGTACCTGGGCAACACCCGGCTGATCGACAACATCTACCTGCACCTGGAAGAGCAGACCGCCTGAGATCCCCGCGTGGGCGCGGCGAACCGCCGCCCCACGCACGCCAGGTATCACGCCGGTGACAATTTTAATCCACACCGTTCGCCTCCCCCCATTCCCGCCTTGGCGCCAATGCCTATAATGTCCAGCTTGCAACCGGCAACGAATGCCGCTGTCCAAGCCTGACCATGCACCAAGGAAACCACCCGCAATGGCGTATTACCGTACCCCCCACGATGTGACGGCCCTGCCCGCCTGGCAGGCGCTTCAGCAACACCGCGACGCCATGCAGGGCTTCAGCATGCGCGAAGCCTTCGCCGCCGACGGCAAGCGCTTCGAGCAGTTCTCCTTGAGCAGCTGCGGCCTGTTCCTCGACTACTCGAAGAACCTGATCACCGAGCAGACCCGTGACCTGCTGGTGAACCTGGCCAAGGACGTCGACCTGGAAGCGGCCATCAAGTCGATGTTCAGCGGCGAGATCATCAACGCCTCCGAAGGCCGCCCGGTGCTGCACACCGCCCTGCGCCGCCCGGTCGGCGACAAGCTCAGCGTGAACGGCGTCAACGTGATGCCGGAAGTGCACAAGGTGCTCAACCAGATCACCGAGCTGGTCGGCCGCATCCACGACGGCCTGTGGCGCGGCTACAGCGAAAAACCGATCACCGACGTGGTCAACATCGGCATCGGCGGCTCGTTCCTCGGCCCCGAGCTGGTCTCCGAGGCGCTGCTGCCCTACGCCCAGCGCGGCGTGCGCTGCCACTACCTGGCGAACATCGACGGCAGCGAGTTCCACGAGCTGTCGGCCAACCTGCGCGCCGAGACCACCCTGTTCATCGTCTCGTCGAAGTCGTTCAACACACTGGAAACCCTGAAGAACGCCCAGGCCGCGCGCACCTGGTACCTGGCCCAGGGCGGTTCGGAAGCCGAGCTGTACCGCCACTTCATCGCCGTCTCGAGCAACAAGGCCGCGGCCGTGGCCTTCGGCATCCGCGAAGAGAACATCTTCCCGATGTGGGACTGGGTCGGCGGGCGCTACTCGCTGTGGTCGGCCATCGGCCTGCCGATCGCCCTGGCCATCGGCACCGCCAACTTCAAGGAACTGCTGTCCGGCGCCTACACCATGGACCAGCACTTCCAGACCGCGCCGTTCGAGAAGAACATGCCGGTGCTGCTGGCCCTGCTTGGCGTGTGGTACGGCAACTTCTGGGGCGCCCAGGCCCATGCGATCCTGCCGTACGACCACTACCTGCGCAACATCACCAAGCACCTGCAGCAGCTGGACATGGAATCCAACGGCAAGAGCGTGCTGCAGGACGGCACCCCGGTGAAGACCGACACCGGCCCGGTGATCTGGGGCGGCGTCGGCTGCAACGGCCAGCACGCCTACCACCAGTTGCTGCACCAGGGCACCCAGCTGATCCCGGCCGACTTCATCGTCCCGGTGGTGAGTTTCAACCCGGTGGCGGACCACCATCAGTGGCTGTACGCCAACTGCCTGTCGCAGAGCCAGGCGCTGATGCTCGGCAAGACCCGCGAGGAAGCCGAGACCGAGCTGCGCGCCAAGGGCCTGAACGAGGCCGATATCGCCAAGCTGGCGCCGCACAAGGTGATCCCGGGCAACCGTCCGAGCAACACCCTGGTGGTCGAGCGCATCAGCCCGCGTCGTCTTGGCGCGCTGGTGGCGATGTATGAGCACAAGGTGTTCGTGCAGAGCGTGGTCTGGGGCATCAACGCCTTCGACCAGTGGGGTGTGGAGCTGGGCAAGGAACTGGGCAAGGGTGTCTACCAGCGCCTGGTCGGCGCCCAGGAAGACAACGCCGAGGATGGCTCGACCCAGGGCCTGATCAACTATTTCCGCGGCCGTCACCGCGGCTGATCCACATCCTGCACCGGCCTCTTCGCGGGTAAACCCGCTCCCACAGGGATTTCACTGAACCTGTGGGAGCGGGTTTACCTGCGAAGAGGCCGGCACAGGCTGAACATCTCATCCAGCTACACTGTCCATCGAATAGCCGTTGCAGTCCCTCGCCCCTAACAAGAGCAGGACCACCCGCCATGTTCGATATCCGCGACTATCCCCAGGCCCTGGCCGTGAGCCAGTCCGCCACCCTCAGCGACGACGACTACCGCCGCCTCTACCGCCAGTCGGTGGATGATCCCGACACCTTCTGGGCCGAACAGGCCAGGCGCCTGGACTGGATCAAGCCCTGGTCGAGCGTGCAGCAATGCGATCTGAACACCGGCAGCGCCCGCTGGTTCGACGGCGCCCAGCTCAACGTCAGCCATAACTGCATCGATCGCCACCTGGCGACGCGCGGCGAACAGACCGCCCTGCTCTGGGAGGGTGACAACCCCGACGACAGCAAGGCCATCAGCTACCGCGAACTGCATCGCCAGGTCTGCCGCCTGGCCAACGCGTTGAAAGCCCGTGGCGTGAAAAAGGGCGACCGCGTGTGCATCTACATGCCGATGATCCCCGAAGCCGCCTACGCCATGCTCGCCTGCACGCGCATCGGCGCCATCCACTCGGTGGTGTTCGGCGGCTTCTCTCCCGACGCCCTGCGCGACCGCATCCTCGACGCCGACTGCCGTACCGTGATCACCGCCGACGAAGGCGTACGTGGCGGCAAGCGCGTTGCGCTCAAGCAGAACGTCGACAAGGCCCTCGCCAGTTGCCCGGCGGTGAGCAGCGTGTTCGTGATCAAGCGTACCGGCGCTGATGTGGCATGGAGCGAAGGCCGCGACCTCTGGTACCACGAGGTGACGGAAAAGGCCGCTGACGACTGCCCGGCCGAACCGATGAACGCCGAGGATCCGCTGTTCATCCTCTACACCTCGGGCAGTACCGGCAAACCCAAGGGTGTGCTGCACACCACCGCCGGCTACCTGCTGCAGGCAACCATGACCTTCAAGACCGTGTTCGACTACCGTGACGGCGAGGTGTTCTGGTGCACCGCCGACGTCGGCTGGGTCACCGGCCACAGTTATATCGTCTACGGCCCGCTGGCCAACGGCGCGATCTCGCTGATGTTCGAGGGCGTGCCCAACTACCCCGACACCTCGCGCTTCTGGCAAGTGGTCGACAAGCATCGGGTGAACATCTTCTACACCGCGCCCACCGCCCTGCGCGCGCTGATGCGCGAAGGCCCCGGTCCCTTGCAAAGTACCTCGCGCCAGAGCCTGCGCCTGCTCGGCAGCGTCGGCGAGCCGATCAACCCGGAAGCCTGGGAATGGTACTTCGAGGCCGTCGGACAGAAACGCTGCCCCATCGTCGACACCTGGTGGCAGACCGAGACCGGCGGCATCATGCTCACCCCCCTCCCCGGCACGCCCCGGCTCAAGCCGGGCTGCGCCACCCAGCCGATGTTCGGCGTGCAACCGGTACTGCTGGACGACAAAGGCAAGCTGATCGAAGGCCCCGGCGCCGGACTGCTGGCGATCAAGGCCAGCTGGCCCGGGCAGATCCGTAGCGTCTACGGCGACCACCAACGCATGGTCGACACCTACTTCAAGCCGATGCCCGGCTACTACTTCACCGGCGACGGTGCCCGCCGCGACGCCGATGGCGACTACTGGATCACCGGGCGCATCGACGATGTGATCAATGTATCCGGCCACCGTATCGGCACCGCCGAGGTGGAGAGCGCCCTGGTGCTGCACGACAGCGTCGCCGAGGCCGCCGTGGTCGGTTACCCCCACGACCTCAAGGGCCAGGGCGTATATGCCTTCGTCACCCCCATGAACGGCGTCGTACCGGACGACACGCTCAAAGCCGAACTGCTGGCCCTGGTCAGCAAGGAGATCGGCAGCTTCGCCAAGCCCGAACTGATCCAGTGGGCCCCTGCCCTGCCCAAGACCCGCTCGGGCAAGATCATGCGGCGTATACTGCGCAAGATCGCCTGCAACGAACTGGACAACCTGGGCGACACCTCGACCCTCGCCGACCCCAGCGTGGTCCAGGGCTTGATCGACAAGCGTCTCAATCAATAACCTGCGGCCCGGGCGGCCGCCCTGAATCAAGGTCGCCATGGAAGCCCTACGTCGTCGCATCGAAACCCAGGTCATGAGCCTTACCGGGCTGGCCCTCGGCCAGCTCGACCTGGAATCGCCCAAGGGCGATCCCGGGCTGTTCGGCCCGCAGAGCATCAGCTGGCAGGTGCATGGCGACTTCCCCAGCATGCTGGTGGGCGGTATCAGCGCATTGATGCTGCAACTGCTGCACCCGCTGGCACTGGCCGGGGTCTGGGACCATTCGAACTTCCGCCAGGATCTGCTCGGACGCCTGCGCCGTACCAGCCAGTTCATCTCCGGCACCACCTTCGGCTCGACCCGTGACGCCGAGTGGCTGATCGACAAGGTCCGCACCATCCACCTCAAGGTCACCGGCACCGCGCCCGATGGCCGTCCCTATGCGGCCAGCGACCCCGACCTGCTGACCTGGGTGCATGTGGCCGAAGTCAGCAGTTTCCTCGCCGCCCACCTGCGTTATCGCAATCCCCGTCTGCCACGCGCCGAGCAGGACGCCTACTATGACGAGATCGCGCTGATCGCCGAGCGTCTCGGCGCACGCGACGTGCCACGTTCCTGCGCCGAGGTCGACGACTACCTGCGTCGCATGCGTCCGCAACTGCAGTGCGACGCGCGCAGCCTGGAGGTGGTGGACATCCTGCTCAAGGCCCCGGCGCCCAGCCGGATGGCCGAGCCGGTGGGCAAGCTGATGCTCAAGGCCGGCATCGACCTGCTGCCCGAATGGGCCAGCGAAATGCTCGGCCTGCAACTGGGCGCGGTCGAGCGGCGCATGATCCGCCTGGCCCTGAACAACACCGCCCCAGTGCTGCGCTGGGCCATGCGAAACGGTTCGGCGCACCGCGCACGGCGGCGCATGGGCATCGAATGAGGTATTTTGCTCCGTTCATCGGAACCGATTTAACGTGCCATACTCCAAGCACTCCAGCCTGATACAGACGATGCGACACATGCCCAAAGGATTGACCCGCGCTCTCGGCGCACTGCTGGCCCTCGTGGCCCTGTACGGCCTGCTCGGCTTTTTCATTCTCCCCGGTGTCGCCCTGCGTATCGCCAACCAGCAACTGGCGCAATACGCCACGGTGCCGGCGCACCTGCAGCGCATCGAGCTCAACCCGTTCAGCCTTGAACTGACCCTCTGGGGCCTGCAGATCGGCGAGCCCGGCAAGGAGCAGGTCGGTTTCGAGCGCCTGTATGCCAACCTCGCCCTTGACAGCCTGTGGACCAAGGCCCTGCGCCTGGACGCCGTGGAGCTGGACAAGCCACGCACCGAGCTGCTGTTCGCCAAGGACGGCAGCCTCAACCTGGCCCAGTTGTTCAAGCTCCCGCCCAGCGAGCCCAAGCCGGAAGAGCCGCCCAGCGATCCGTTCCCGCTGCGCATCGCCAGCATCAAGCTCAGCGAGGGCTACCTGCACTTCCAGGACCTGCGTCCGAGCGAGCCGATCGAGTTCCTCTACGACTCGATGAACCTGGAGCTGAAGAACCTCAGCACCCTGCCCGACGACAACGCCGACATGACCCTGGTGGCCAATGGCCCGGCCGGTGGGCGCATCGACTGGAGCGGCACCCTGAGCCTGACCCCGATCGCCTCCGAAGGCACCCTCAAGGTCACCGACGGCAAGATGAAGCTGTTCTGGCCTTATGTGCGCGACGCCGTGCCGCTGGTGCTGGAAGACGGCATGCTAAGCCTCGACACCCACTACAAGCTCAACCTTTCCAAGGAAACCGAGCTGCTGCTCGACAACACCTCGGTGCGGATCGCGCCCTTCGCCATCAAGACCCCGGACGGTCGCCCACTGGCACGCCTGGCCAGACTGGAAGTCAGCGAGACCTCCATCGACCTGGCCAAACAACTGGTCACCGTCGGCAAGATCCGCAGCGAGAAACTGGAGACCTGGGCGGCCCTGGAGAAGGACGGCCAGCTCGACTGGCAGAAGCTGTTCGCCAGCCAGCCGGTTAAAGCCACGCCAAAGGAAAAGGCCGAGCCCGCCACCGCCGAACCCACCCCGGAAGAACAGGCTGCCAAAGAGCCGAGCAAGCCCTGGCAGGTCCTGCTCAAGGACGTGCAGGCGCGCAACTACATGGTCCACCTGGCCGATCGTAGCCAGAAAGAGCCCGTGGCCCTGGATGTCGGCCCGCTCAACCTAGACCTGCAGAACTTCGACAGCCTCAACCAGTCGCCCTTTACCCTCAAGCTCGACACCGGCGTGGGCAAGCAGGGCAAGCTGCAGGCCGCGGGCCAGGTCAACCTGGCACCGGTCACGGCGAAACTCGACGTCGCCACCCGCGACATCGACCTGCGCGTCGCCCAGGCCTACATCAGCCCGTTCATCCGCCTGGAACTGCGCAGCGGCATGCTCTCCAGCGACCTCAAGGTCGACCTCAAGAGCACCGAGCCACTGGCCTTCAGCATCACCGGCAAGGCCCAGGCCAACCAGCTGCACACCCTGGACACCATCAAGAACCGCGACTTCGTCAAATGGCAGCAGGTCAACGTCGATGGCCTGTCCTACGTGCACGGCGATGCCCTGTCGATCGACAAGGTCACCCTGCTGCAACCCTATGCGCGCTTCATCATCAACGAAGACCGCACCACCAACGTCGACGACCTGCTGATTCCGCAACCCGCGGACAAGCCTGCTGCCGCGCCGAGCAAGCCGGCAGCGTCCGGCAGCGGCAAGGAACTGGGCATTCGTATCGGCCAGATCAGTATCAACGATGGCTCGGCCAACTTCGCCGACCTGACCCTTACGCCGAACTTCGCCACCGCCGTGCAGCAGCTCAATGGCCAGATCGGCACCATCGACAACCGCAAGCCACTGCCGGCCAAGGTGGATATCAAGGGCAAGGTTGACCGCTACGCGCCGGTCACCATCAAAGGCGCGCTCAACCCGTTCAACCCGCTGGCCAGCCTGGACATCGCCACCAGCTTCAAGCGTGTCGAGCTGACCACCCTCACCCCCTACTCCGGCAAGTTCGCGGGCATGCGCATCCGCAAGGGCCGGCTGAACCTCGACCTGCACTACCTGATCACCAATGGCCAGCTCAAGGCAGAGAACAAGGTGGTGATCGAGCAATTGCAACTGGGCGAGAAGGTCGACAGCCCGGACGCCGTGGACCTGCCGATTCGCCTGGCGGTCGCCCTGCTCAAGGACACCGAAGGCCGGATCTCCATCGAGCTGCCGGTGTCGGGCGACCTCAACAACCCGCAGTTCAGCGTGATGCCGATCGTCTGGCAGACCCTGCGCAACCTGGTGCTGCGCGCGGCCCAGGCGCCGTTCAAGCTGCTCGGCGGGCTGGTCGCCGGCGGAGGCTCGGAGGACCTGGGCAATGTCTCTTTCGCGGCGGGCTCCAGCGACCTGACCCCTGACGTGCAGACGTCCCTGGACAAGCTAGCCTCGGCTCTCAAGGAACGTCCCGAGCTGCGCCTGGAGATCGAGGGTACCGCCGCGCAGAGCAGCGACGGACCGCTGATCGCCCAGCAACGCCTGGAGCGCGAGTACCAGGCCACCTGGTACAAGATCCTCCAGCGCCGCGGCGACAAGGTGCCGGCCAACGCCTCGTTGCTGGTGGTAGATGACAGCGACAAGCCGGCGATGCTCGAAGGTATCTACCGCAACCGCCTGAAGCAGCAGCCGCCGGCCGAATGGGAGAAGCTGGGCCGTGACGAGCGCAGCGCCAAGCTGCGCGAGGCGGTGATCAAGTCGTGGGCGGAAAGCACCGCGCTGCTGCGCACCCTCGGCCAGGAACGCGCCAGCAGCATCAAGGACTACCTGGTGGACAAGGGCCAGCTGGAAGATGACCGGGTGTACTTCGTCGACACAAATCTCGGCCAGGCCGAGAGCGATGGGCGTGTGGTGACGCCGATGCACCTGGATGCCGAGTAACCCTTCACCACCGAGTCGCCCTCATCACCGGCTTGCCGGCGATGAGGCCAGTACAGGCAATCAATCCCATCAGACCAGCCGCTGCCCCGACACCGCCGGGTGATACAGCGGCTGCACCTTGTTCCCCGCAGGGTCCAGCAAATGGAAGCTACGGGCACCATCGCCATGATTGAAGGGGCGATCCAGCAGTGTCACGCCGTGGGCCTTGAAGTACTGGTACCAGGCTTCTAGCTCTTCCACGCTGTCGACGATGAAGCCGTAGTGATCCAGGGTCTGCAAACCATTGGCCGCCCCTGCACCACGCCCCAGCGACAGGTTGTCGTTGCCGCAGGTGAGGTAGACCAGGTCTTCATTGGCGCGGTTCAGCACCTCCATGCCCAGCACATCCACGTAGAAGCGCTCGCACTCCTCCAGGTTGGGGACCAGCAAGGCGATATGACGCAGACCATTCAGGCGACCTGGACGGGCAGGTAGTTCGGACATGAGCGCGACTCCTTTTTTGTATACAATTCAAAATAGAATTTAAAACAAAAGGAGCTTTCTGTGTACTGCCTGTTTATCAAGACACGTGTGAAAGCCGGTACCGCCGAGGCATTCCTGGCGGCGATCCAGGCCAATGCCGCCGCTTCAGTGGCTACCGAGCCGGGCTGCCTGGTGTTCGATGTGGCCCAGGATCGGGAGAATCCAGATGTGATCTACCTGTACGAGATCTACCAGGATGACGCTGCATATGAGGCCCATACCCAGACTGCGCATTTCCGGGACAGCAGGCCGCTGGTGGAACCGTTGATCGTGGAGCAGGTGTGCTACGAGAGTGATGTCATCGCACGTAATCCAGCGCTGTAGGAGCGGCCTTGCCGAGGCGTCGGACCGGCCGGAAAGGGCTGCAACGCAGCCCCAAAAATTGATGGGGCCGCTGCGCGCCCCTTTCGCGGCACAAGGCCGCTCCTACAGGGAAGCGCAAGCACAAGCCCCGGCAAATGCCGGGGCTTGTGCTTGAAGGGGTGGCCAAGTCCTTTTGGCCGACGGGACATTCCTTACTCGGACTTCAGGCCATCAGCCGAGACAGCCTGCACGCCCTTGATCTTCTTGGCGATGGCGACCGCCATGTCTTTCTGTGCATCGGTAATGGCCACGTCCGAGGACAGCGACACTACGCCTTTGTTGGTTTCGACCTTGATGTCACTGCCTGGCACGCCTTTCTCGGTCATCAGGTCAGCCTTCACCTTGGTGGTGATCCAGGTGTCGGAAGTAGCTTCCTTGGCTTTGGTCACCTCACCGGCCGCCAGCGTCATCGGGGCCTGGGTGGACTGGGCAGCGAACGCCGCGTTAGCCATGGTCAGGGTCAGAGCGGTGGCAGTAGCGGCAGCAATGGCGAACTTCTTCATGTGGGTCACTCCTGTTTTTCGAAAGGTCTGCGCCGTGGATCCTGGCGTCAGGTAGGAGTGATGTTGCAGGGCGTGTGCCAGCTTTTTGATTTTAATTTTTATCTTATATATCAATTAGTTAATAACTAACCACTACATGGCTGGTCGTGCATTTTGCAAGCCCGGGCAAAATCCTGCATGCAAGATGCAAGTCCGCAAGACAAAACCACAGGCATAAAAAAAGGACCCCGAAGGGTCCTTCCTTTCAGCCTGGGTAGGCTTAGACGCCCGATGCCTTGGCAGCGGCAACGTCCTTGATCGACAGCTTGATACGGCCGCGGTTGTCCACGTCCAGTACCAGCACTTCGACTTCCTGACCTTCCTTCAGCACGTCGGTGACTTTCTCGACGCGAGCATCGCTCAGCATGGAGATGTGCACCAGGCCATCCTTGCCAGGCAGGATGTTGACGAAGGCGCCGAAGTCGACGATGCGCTCGACCTTGCCGACGTAGATCTTGCCGATCTCGGCCTCGGCGGTGATGCCCAGGATGCGCTGTTTGGCAGCGTCCGCGGCTTCCTTGGTCTCGCCGAAGATCTTGATCGAGCCGTCGTCTTCGATGTCGATCGAAGCCTTGGTCTCTTCGCAGATGGCGCGGATGGTGGCGCCACCCTTGCCGATGACGTCACGGATCTTGTCGGTGTCGATCTTCATCGCGATCATGGTCGGGGCGTTGGCCGACAGCTCGGTACGCGACTCGCCGATGATCTGGTTCATCTGGCCGAGGATGTTCAGGCGCGCTTCCAGGGCCTGGCCCAGGGCGATTTCCATGATCTCTTCGGTGATGCCGTTGATCTTGATGTCCATCTGCAGCGCGGTGACGCCCTTGGCGGTACCGGCTACCTTGAAGTCCATGTCGCCCAGGTGGTCTTCGTCACCCAGGATGTCGGTCAGGACGGCGAACTTGTCACCTTCCTTGACCAGACCCATGGCAATACCGGCAACCGGCGCTTTCATCGGCACGCCGGCGTCCATCAGGGCCAGCGAGGCGCCGCAGACCGAAGCCATGGAGCTGGAACCGTTGGACTCGGTGATTTCCGACACCACGCGGATGGTGTACGGGAACACGTCGGCGGCCGGCAGCATGGCCTGGACCGAACGACGGGCCAGACGGCCGTGGCCGATTTCGCGACGACCGGCACCGCCCATGCGGCCACACTCGCCCACCGAGAACGGCGGGAAGTTGTAGTGCAGCATGAAGGGGTCTTTCTTCTCGCCTTCGAGGGTGTCCAGCAGCTGGGCGTCACGGGCAGTACCCAGGGTCGCGACGACCAGGGCCTGGGTTTCGCCGCGGGTGAACAGCGCCGAACCGTGGGTCTTCGGCAGGACGCCGACTTCGATGTTCAGCGGACGCACGGTCTTGGTGTCGCGACCGTCGATACGCGGCTTGCCGTTGACGATGTTTTCGCGAACGGTGCGGTATTCGATCTCGCCGAAGATGTCTTTGACTTCGCCGGCCGAAGGCTGGCCTTCTTCACCGGAGAACTTGGCGACCGCCTGGTCGCGCAGCTCGCCCAGGCGGGCATAGCGGTCGGCCTTGACGGTGATGGTGTAGCCCTGGGAAACGGCTTCGCCGAATTCAGCGCGGATGGCGTTGAACAGCTCGGTGTTGGCAACGGCAGGCTTCCAGTCCCAGGTCGGCTTGGCGGCTTCGGCAGCCAGCTCTTTGACCGCCTTGATCACGGCCTGGAATTCATCGTGGGCGAACAGCACGGCGCCCAGCATCTGGTCTTCGGTCAGCTCCTGGGCTTCCGATTCGACCATCAGCACGGCGTCGGAGGTACCGGCAACGACCATGTCCAGGCTCGAGGCAGCCAGTTGCTCGTAGGTCGGGTTCAGCAGGTAGCCGGTGCTTTCGTGGAAGGCAACGCGGGCGGCGCCGATCGGGCCTTCGAACGGAATGCCGGAGATGGCCAGGGCAGCCGAGGTACCGATCATCGCGGCGATGTCCGGATCGGTCTTCTTGCTGGTGGAAACCACGGTGCAGACGACCTGGACTTCGTTCATGAAGCCTTCAGGGAACAGCGGGCGGATCGGACGGTCGATCAGGCGCGAGGTCAGGGTTTCCTTCTCGGAAGGACGGCCTTCACGCTTGAAGAAACCACCAGGGATCTTGCCGGCGGCGTAGGTCTTTTCCTGGTAGTGCACGGACAGCGGGAAGAAGCCCTTGCCCGGATCAGCCTGCTTGGCACCGACCACGGTCACCAGCACGGTGACATCGTTGTCGACGGTGACCAGCACGGCGCCGGTGGCCTGACGGGCAATGCGGCCCGTTTCGAGGGTTACGGTCGATTGACCGAACTGGAATTTCTTGATTACCGGGTTCACGGTTTCCTACCTTCTTCAGTGGCTCTTGGGGGAACTGGTTCTTGCGAATTCTTGGGCAGAACGGGGAATCGGCCCCATTGACCGTCCAGATACAACACGAGGCTGGGAGCCTGGCGCCGGGCGGATGAACCGCACGACGGACCAGGCTGCCAACCTCGCAGATCGCGTGGCGTGTCCAACGCCAGGGTTGCCGGGCAACCCTGCCGATGCATGCGACACGCCATGCAACACCACTGGCCAGGCCGCTATTAGCGACGCAGACCCAGGCGACCGATCAGGGCGCTGTAACGGGTGGTGTCTTTGCCCTTCAGGTAGTCCAGCAGCTTACGACGCTGGTTGACCATACGGATCAGACCACGACGGGAGTGGTGGTCTTTTTCGTTGGCCTTGAAGTGGCCTTGCAGCTTGTTGATGTTGGCGGTCAGCAGAGCAACCTGCACTTCCGGGCTACCGGTATCGCCGGCGGCTTGCTGGTATTCGGCAACGATCTGAGCTTTTTCTTCGACGCTGAGGGCCATTTGGCTTCTCCTGATAAACGGATCCCGCGAACGGTCTCCAATAGGCCAGGGACAAGTCCCCGTATTAATAAGAAGAGGTGTGACCGTGCCTAATAACAGCCACCCTCGTATCCACCGGTTTCAGCCGAAGCCCCTGCCGATGGTTCCGGTCATTCCGACCGAATCAGTCGACGCGGCGCGATGCGCCCGTCTTCGCTCACTTCACCGATACCGATGAAGCGGCCATTGTGATCCTGTACCCGGACCATGCCGAACTGCGGCGCTTCCGGCGCGCGTACCGCCTGGCCATGCAGCCAGTAGAACGCGCTGTGCTCGGACAACTGCACCAGCGGCCAGTCCTGCAACCCGCTGTCCGAAGGCATGAGGAAGCGATCAAGCGCTTCGTTGCCGCCTTCGGCGTGGGCCTGTTCGAGTTCCTCGAGCGTCACGGTCTGTGCCAGCTCGAAGGGGCCCGCCTGGGTACGGCGCAGTTCGGCGACGTAGGCACCACAGCCCAGCGCCTCACCGATATCCTCCACCAGGGTGCGGATATAGGTGCCCTTGCTGCATCCAACCGACAGGCGCGCACGGGTGCCTTCGCACTCGAGCAACTCCAAGCGGCCAATAGTAACAGAACGCGCCTCGCGCTCCACTACCTCTCCTGCACGTGCCAGCTTGTACAGTGGCTGGCCATCGCGCTTGAGGGCCGAGTACATCGGCGGCACCTGGAGGATTTCACCCTTGAAACGCGGGATCACGGCCTCGATGTCGGCGCGACCAACGGTCACTTCGCGGGTCTGCAGGACTTCGCCTTCGGCGTCCGCGGTGCTGGTGGTCTGCCCCATCTGCATGACCGTCTCGTAGCCCTTGTCGGAATCGAGCAGGTACTGCGAGAACTTGGTCGCCTCGCCGAAGCACAGCGGCAGCACGCCGGTGGCCAGCGGGTCGAGGCTGCCGGTGTGGCCGGCCTTTTCCGCGTTGAGCAACCAGCGAACCTTCTGCAGCGCCGCGTTGGAGGTGAATCCCAGCGGCTTGTCGAGCAGGATGATGCCGCTGACGTTGCGGCGGATACGTTTGACCTGGGCCACCGCTTACTCCTTGGCGTCCAGCTCGTCGGCATCCTTGTGCAGGCGGTCTTCGGCCACCGCACGTTCGATCAGTGCCGACAGGTGGACACCACGGCTGACGCTCTCATCGAAGTGGAAGTGCAACTGCGGCACGCTGCGCAGCTGCATGACGCGGCCCAGATGCAGGCGCAGGAAGCTCGCGGCACTGGTCAGCGCCTTGAGGGTCTGCGGCACGGCGTCGGTCCCGTCCTGGCCCATCACGGTGATGAACACCTTGGCATGGCCCAGGTCACGGCTGACGTCGACGGCGGTGATGGTCACCAGACCGACACGCGGGTCTTTGACTTCACGGCGGATCAGCTCTGCCAGCTCACGCTGCATCTGATCACCGATACGTTGGGTACGGCTGTATTCTTTTGCCATTCTTGCTACCTGTAACGTAAAGCGGCAAACGCCCGGTCAGGCTGAAGCCTGACCGGGCGCTACCTTGTGAGGCGCCGCCAGCCGCCTTGCGACGGGGCCTGCGCCATGCTCGCCCCTTACAGGGTACGAGCCACCTGGACTTTCTCGAAGACTTCGATCTTGTCGCCGACCTTGACGTCGTTGTAGCTCTTGACGCCAATACCACACTCCATGCCGTTACGCACTTCGGAGGCATCGTCCTTGAAGCGACGCAGCGATTCCAGTTCGCCCTCGAAGATCACCACGTCATCGCGCAGTACGCGGATCGGACGGTTGCGGTACACGGTACCTTCGATGACCATACAGCCAGCGATGGCGCCGAACTTCGGCGAACGGAACACATCGCGGACTTCGGCGACACCCAGGATGTTCTCGCGAACATCGCTGCCGAGCATGCCGGTCAGGGCCTTCTTGACGTCTTCGATGATGTCGTAGATCACGTTGTAGTAACGCATATCCAGACCTTCCTGCTCGACGATCTTGCGCGCACCGGCATCGGCACGCACGTTGAAGCCGAACAGCACCGCGTTCGAGGCCAGTGCCAGGTTGGCGTCGCTCTCGGTGATACCACCGACGCCGCCGCCAATGACGCGGACCTGAACTTCGTCGTTGCCCAGGCTGCCGAGCGAACCCTGCAGCGCTTCGAGGGAACCACGCACATCGGTCTTGAGGACGATGTTGAGGGTCTTCTTCTCTTCCTGACCCATGGTCTCGAAGATGTTTTCCAGCTTGCCGGCGTGAGCACGGGCCAGCTTGACCTCGCGGAACTTGCCTTGACGGAACAGCGCAACTTCACGCGCTTTCTTCTCGTCAGCAACCACCGACATCTCTTCGCCAGCGTCCGGCGTACCGTCCAGGCCAAGGATCTCGACCGGGATCGACGGGCCGGCTTCCTTCACAGGCTTGCCGTTCTCGTCGAGCATGGCACGCACGCGGCCATAGTTGGAGCCGACCAGAACCATGTCGCCCTGACGCAGGGTACCGTCCTGAACCAGGATGGTGGCCACCGGGCCGCGGCCCTTGTCCAGGCGCGACTCGACCACGACACCGCGACCAGGAGCGGTCGGAGTGGCCTTGAGCTCGAGGATCTCGGCCTGCAGCAGGACAGCTTCAAGCAGTTCGTCGACGCCGGTACCCATCTTCGCCGAAACCTTGACGAACGGCGTGTCACCACCCCAGTCCTCGGAGGTCACGCCTTCGACCGACAGCTCGTTACGGATGCGATCGAGGTCGGCACCCGGCTTGTCGATCTTGTTCACGGCGACAACCAGCGGAACGCCAGCCGCTTTCGCGTGCTGAACGGCTTCGCGGGTCTGCGGCATCACGCCGTCGTCCGCCGCCACCACCAGGATGACGATGTCGGTCGCCTTGGCACCACGGGCACGCATCTGGGTGAACGCAGCGTGGCCCGGGGTGTCGAGGAAGGTGACCATGCCACGGTCGGTTTCGACGTGGTAGGCACCGATGTGCTGGGTAATACCACCGGCTTCGCCAGCGGCCACCTTGGCACGACGGATGTAGTCGAGCAGCGAGGTCTTGCCGTGGTCGACGTGACCCATGACGGTCACGACCGGAGCACGCGAGGTGGTCTCGCCTTCGAACTTCAGCGATTCGGCCAGGGAGTCTTCCAGGGCAGTGTCGCTGACCAGGGTGACCTTGTGGCCCAGCTCTTCGGCAACCAGCTGAGCGGTTTCCTGGTCAAGCACCTGGTTGATGGTGACCGGGGTGCCCAGCTTGAACATGAACTTGACGACTTCAGCGGCCTTGACCGACATCTGTTGCGCCAGTTCCGAGACGGTGATGGTCTCGCCGATGGTCACGTCACGAATGACCGGACCGGTCGGGCTCTGGAAGCCGTGCGCATTGCGCTTCTTGCCCTTGCCCTTGCCACCGCGGCCACGACGGAAGCCATCGCTTTCTTCGTCGGTGGTGCGAGGTGCAGCGCGCGGAGTCGGAGCCTTTTCCTTCTCCTTGACCTTGACCTTGACCGACATGCGCGGCGCTTCGCCACGACCGGCCGCAGCCGGGCCACCACCGCGACGATCGTCATCACGGGTACGGCTTTCGTTGCGACGGGTCTCGTCTTTCTTGCGCTCGGCGGCACGGGCGGCGGCGTCTTCGGACACCGGCGCGTTGGCCACTACCGGGGCAGCAACCGGGGCAGGCTCGGCCTTCGGCGCTGGCGCGGCGGCCGGGGCCTCGGCTGCCTGACGGCGGGCCTGCTCCTCGTTGCGCTGGCGAACTTCGGCTTCTACCTTTTCGCGGGCGGCATTTTCAGCGGCGCGGCGTTCTTCCTGCTCACGCTTCTGCTCAGCCTGGATCTCTTCCGGGCTGCGCTGCACGAATACTTTCTTCTTGCGTACTTCTACGCTGATGCTTTTGCTACCGGCGACACGCAGAGTGCTGGTGGTCTTGCGCTGCAAGGTGATCTTGCGCGGCTCTTCCGCCTTGCTCTTGTGGCTGCTCTTCAAATGAGTCAGCAGGGTCTGCTTCTCATTGTCGGTCACTACCTGACCGGCGTCGGTGTGCGGCAGACCTGCCTCACGCATCTGCTGCAGCAGGCGCTCTACCGGTGCCTCGACCTCTTGGGCCAGTTCTTTCACCGTGACTTGCGTCATGCACTTCTCTCCTCAGGCCGCGCCTAATTACTCGAACCAGTGGGCTCGGGCGGCCATGATCAACTTGCCGGCACGCTCTTCGTCGATGCCGTCGATGTCGAGCAGGTCGTCAATCGACTGCTCGGCCAGGTCTTCGCGGTTAACCACGCCGCGCACCGCCAGTTCCGCCGCCAGGTCCTTGTCCATGCCCTCGAGGGAGAGCAGGTCTTCAGCCGGATGGGCGTCTGCCAGTTTTTCTTCGGTAGCGATGGCCTTGGTCAACAAACGGTCCTTGGCTCGAGCGCGGAGCTCATTGACGATGTCCTCGTCAAAGCCATCGATGTTGAGCATTTCTTCCAACGGTACGTAGGCAATTTCTTCGAGGCTGGTGAAGCCTTCGTCGACCAGCACTTGTGCCAGCTCCTCGTCGACTTCCAGTTCCTCGATGAAGTTGCGCAGGATGTCGCCGGTCTCAGCCTGTTGCTTGGCCTGGATGTCCTTCTCGGTCATCACGTTCAGGGTCCAGGCGGTCAGCTGGCTGGCCAGGCGGACGTTCTGGCCGCCACGTCCGATGGCCTGTGCCAGGTTGTCCTCGGCCACGGCGATGTCCATTGCATGGGCATCTTCATCAACGATGATCGCGGCAACTTCTGCCGGCGACATGGCGTTGATGACGAACTGCGCCGGGTTCTCGTCCCACAGGACGATATCCACACGCTCGCCACCCAGCTCGCCGGATACGGCCTGGACGCGCGAACCACGCATGCCGATACAGGCGCCTTGCGGGTCGATGCGCTTGTCCTTGGAGCGGACGGCGATCTTGGCGCGCGACCCCGGATCACGGGAGGCGGCCATGACTTCGATGAGGCCTTCGGCGATTTCCGGCACTTCGATGCGGAACAGCTCGATCAACATCTGCGGCGCGGTGCGCGACAGGATCAGCTGAGGACCTCGGTTCTCGGTGCGGATTTCCTTGAGCAGCGCACGCAGGCGCACGCCGACACGGAAGGTCTCACGGGGAATGATGTCTTCGCGGGCCAGCAGCGCTTCGGCGTTGTTGCCCAGGTCGACGATGACGTTGTCGCGGGTAACTTTCTTGACGGTACCGGAGATGATCTCGCCCACGCGCTCGCGGTAAGCATCGACCACCTGGGCGCGCTCAGCTTCGCGAACCTTCTGCACGATGACTTGCTTGGCGGTTTGCGCAGCGATGCGACCGAATTCGATCGACTCGATCTTCTCTTCGATCACGTCGCCAACTTTGGCTTCAGGATGACTTTCCTGAATCTTTGCTGGCCAGACCTCGATTGCCGGATCATCCAGATCCGCTTCTTCGACGACCGTCCAGCGACGGAAGGTCTCGTAGCTACCGGTGTGGCGGTTGATTTCCACACGCAGGTCGACTTCGTCTTCAAAACGCTTTTTGGTTGCAGTAGCCAGGGCCACTTCCAGCGCTTCGAAAATGACGCCGGGCGGTACACCCTTTTCGTTGGATACCGATTCAACAACCAGCAGTACTTCTTTGCTCATCGTACGCCTCGCCTTGCGCAAGCCATTGGCCCCGGGTCTTTCACCGGGCCCGGCACGTCTCAGTCAAAACTGGGAATAATATTGGCCTTGTCGATCGAGTCGATCGGCAACAGGAACTCGTGCTGGTCTACCTGCACCACCACATCCTGCTCCTCCACACCGCGGAGAAGGCCCTGGAAGTTACGACGGCCCTCGAAGGGCGTACGCAGCTTGATCTTCACCTGCTCGCCGGCATGCGCAGCAAACTGTTCTAAGGTGAACAGCGGGCGGTCCATGCCTGGAGAGGACACCTCGAGGGTATATTCAGAGCTGATCGGATCTTCCACATCGAGAATGGCGCTTGCCTGACGGCTGACGGCTTCGCAGTCGTCCACCAGGATCCCGTCTTCCTTGTCGATGTAGATACGCAGTACCGAATGCTTGCCTTGGGAGACGTATTCGATCCCCCAGCATTGGTAGCCCAGGCCCTCGACCACCGGGGCCAACAAGGCCTGCAACTGTTCTAGCTTGCTCGACACCTGAACCCCCTCGTGCATGCTGTGCAAATAAAAAATGGGCGAAGCGCCCATCCCTGAAAGCGCCGTTGGACAACGGCGCCGAAAACTGTTCGGCTAGCAAAAAGCCCCTGAAAAGGGGCTCTGCTGAAGCTGGTTGCGGGGGCTGGATTTGAACCAACGACCTTCGGGTTATGAGCCCGACGAGCTACCAAGCTGCTCCACCCCGCGACAAAGCTGGGGCGAAAGTATAAGACCGAACCCTGTGCAGGGTCAATCCAACCTCCACCTGCAAGAAAGCCCGCTAAAGCGGGCTCTCATGCTTCAATTGGTACCGAGAAGGGGACTCGAACCCCTACACCCTATGGGCACAACCACCTCAAGGTTGCGTGTCTACCAATTCCACCACCTCGGCAATACTACTTCTTGAAACCCGTTACTGCTGCTCTTTGGCTGGAGGAGGTACGTCACCAGAGTTGGTGGTTTCGCTCTTCTGCTGCTGGAGCACCGGTACATCATCATTGACTGCCGGCTTTGGCTCTTTGACTTCCAGCACTGCTGGATCTGGCAGACCTGCTTGAGTCAGCTGGTGAGCCTGCTGCTTGGCGAAGTATCCTAACCCAAGTGCAGTCAAAAAGAAAGTGGCAGCAAGTATAGCAGTAACTTTACTCAAAAAGGTAGCGGAACCTTGGCTTCCGAACACAGTATTTGAAGCACCTGCGCCGAAAGATGCACCGGCTTCCGCACCTTTACCCTGTTGCAGCAGCACCATTACAACCAGTGCCAACGCTGCCAACAGATGAAAAACAACTACGACTGTTTCCAGCATTTGTTCAGTTTCCTGCGGCGCGACAAATTGCACCGAATTCGTCTGCGTTCAGGGAAGCTCCACCAATGAGCCCCCCATCGATATCCGGCATGCCGAACAGTTCAGCCGCATTGGCCGCCTTCACGCTGCCGCCGTAGAGAAGTTGCACATTTTCTGCAACTTCGGCGTCCTTCGCCGCCAACTGCTTGCGGATGGCTGCATGCACATCCTGGGCTTGCTGTGGCGAGGCCGTCAAACCAGTACCAATGGCCCAAACAGGCTCATAGGCAATAACCGCATTGGCGAAAGCCCTGATACCGAACACGTCGATAACACTGCTTAGTTGACGCCCTACAACTTCGAGCGTCTCACCTGCCTCGCGCTCTGCAAGAGTTTCCCCTATACACAGCACTGGCGTCAAACCACTTTTCTGAGCGGCTGCAAACTTCTGATTCAGTACTTCGTCGCTTTCACCAATAATCTGGCGGCGCTCGGAATGCCCAATCAATACATACTTGCAACCGACTTCAGCCAACTGACTCGGTGCAACTTCGCCGGTCAGTGCGCCTTGTTCAGGCTGTACCGCAGAATTCTGTGCTCCAACGATGATCCCCTTGCCTTTTAGCCCATCAACGACTTCGTTGATGAACAGGGCGGGTGGGAACACCGCGACTTCGATACCGTCGGGAATGAGCATTTCGCCCAAGCCCTGAGTCAGCTCAGCGACGCTGGCGCGGGTACCGTGCATCTTCCAGTTACCAGCTACCATGGGGCGACGCATGCTTTACCTCGTCGGTCAAAGTGGGCGCAGATCTTACCCAACCCGATCTGCGCTGGCAAGCCTCTTTCAGGCACAAACTTCTTCGACCAGCTTGGCCAGGGCCTCGGCATGGCCACGTACCTGGCTTTCGTCGTCGCCCTCGACCATCACCCGCACCAGCGGCTCGGTACCGGACTTGCGCAGCAGCACCCGCCCGCGACCGGCCATGGCCTCGGTGGCCTTGGCACTGGCCTCCTTGACCAGGGGGTTCTCCAGCGGGTCGTTCTTGCCGGCCGCGAAGCGCACGTTGATCAGCACCTGCGGGCATTTGCGCACGGCCTGGCGGGCCTGGGCGAGGTTTTCGCCACGGCGCTTGAGCGCCATCAGCACCTGCAGCGCGGCGATGATCGCATCACCGGTGGTGGTGTGGCTGCCGCAAACGACATGACCGGAATTTTCGCCACCCAGCAGCCACTCGCGCTCGAGCAGTTCGGCCATGACATAGCGGTCGCCCACCTTTGCCCGCACGAACGGGATATCCAGTTCCTTGAACGCCAGCTCCAGGCCCAGGTTGCTCATCAGGGTACCGACCACGCCGCCCTGCAGCTTGCCACGCTCCTGCATGTCGCGACCGATGATGAACAGCAGTTCGTCACCGTCGACGATGGCGCCGGTGTGATCGACCATCAGCACGCGGTCGCCGTCGCCGTCGAAGGCGATACCGAGATCCGCATGCCCGACCAGGACCGCCGCCTGCAGCGACTCGATATGGGTCGAACCGCAGCCCTCGTTGATGTTCAGGCCATCCGGAGCGGCATGCAGCACGGTAACATCGGCACCCAGCTCACGGAAGACGCTCGGCGCGACCTTGTAGGTGGCGCCATGGGCGCAGTCCACGACGACCTTCAGGCCTTCGAAGCTGGTGCTGCTGGGCACACTGCTCTTGCAGAACTCGATGTAGCGTCCCGCCGCGTCATTGATGCGCGAGACCTTGCCCAGCTTGCTGGACTCGACGACATTCATCGGCTGGTCAAGCAGCTCCTCGATCATCAGCTCGACTTCGTCCGGCAGCTTGGTGCCGGCACCGGAGAAGAACTTGATGCCGTTGTCGTCATGGGGATTGTGCGAAGCACTGATGACGATGCCAGCTTCGGCGTGGAAGGTGCGGGTCAGGTAGGCGATGGCCGGCGTCGGCATCGGGCCGAGCAGCATCACGTCGGCACCGGCGGCGGACAGGCCCGCCTCGAGGGCGGATTCGAACATGTAGCCGGAGATCCGCGTGTCCTTGCCCACCAACACGCGGCAGTTGCCCTGCTTGCGGAAGGCCATGCCTGCGGCCCAGCCAAGTTTCAGCATGAAGTCCGGGGTGATCGGGAATTGGCCTACGCGACCACGGATACCATCGGTACCAAAGTATTTTCTGCTCATAGTGACTCCAATGTTCTTATTCGGCGTTCTGGACCGCGGCGATCATGCGCACGATATCGACGGTTTCGGCGACATCGTGCACCCGCAGGATGCTTGCGCCCTTGGTCATGGCCAGGGCGGCCAGGCCCAGACTGCCGTAGAGCCGCTCACCGACCGGACGGTCCAGCGCGAGGCCGATCATGCTCTTGCGCGAAACACCCACCAATAGTGGCCGCCCCAGGCGATAGAGTGCTTCCATGTGTTTGAAAAGGCTGAGGTTGTGCTCAAGGGTCTTGGCAAAGCCGAACCCCGGGTCGAGGATGATGCGCTCAGCCCCGATGCCGGCCGCCGCGCAGGCGGCCATGCGCTGTTCAAGATAGCGCGTTACATCGGTTGTCACATCCTCGTACTGCGGATTGTCCTGCATGGTGCCCGGCTCGCCACGCATGTGCATCAGGCACACCGGCAGGCCGGTATCGGTCGCCGCATCGAGCGCGCCGTCACGCTCCAGGGCGCGCACATCGTTGATCAACCCTGCGCCAAGGCGGGCCGTCTCGCGCATGACCGAAGGCGTCGAAGTGTCGACCGAGATGATCACATCGAGCCGACTGCTGATCGCCTCGACGATCGGCGCAACACGCTCCAGCTCCTCGATGGGCGAAACCGCACGCGCCCCCGGACGGGTGGACTCGCCACCTACGTCGATCAGGGTCGCACCGGCCGCCACCATCTCCTCGGCATGGCGCAAGGCCGCATCGCGCTGGCTGAAGCGCCCACCATCGGAGAACGAGTCTGGGGTGACATTGAGGATACCCATGACATGGGTACGGGACAAATCAAGAACCCGGTTGCCGCAAGGCAACCGGGTCGGGTACTGCGTCAAGCTCATAGATACCCTTAGTGTTGAGCCGCTGGACCGCCGATCGGCGACTCCGGACGATCGTCCTGGGAAGCCTGGTTGCCGGAGGTACCGGAATCATTGTCCCAGTCACGCGGCTCGCGCGGGGTACGACCAGCCATGATGTCGTCGATCTGGTCGGCATCGATGGTTTCGTACTTCATCAGCGCTTCGGCCATGGCGTCGAGCTTGTCGCGGTTGTCGGTGAGGATCTGCTTGGCCGTGGCATAGCACTGATCGATGATGCTGCGCACTTCGGAGTCGATCATCTTGGCGGTCTCGCCCGAGACGCTGGCATGCTGGCTCGCCGCGCTGCGACCGAGGAACACCTCGCCCTCCTCTTCGGCATACATCAGCGGGCCGAGTTTCTCGGACAGGCCCCACTTGGTGACCATGTTCCGGGCAATCTGGCTGGCGCGCATGATGTCGTTGGAGGCCCCGGTGGTGACACCGTCGAAGCCCAGGGTCATCTCTTCGGCGATACGGCCACCGTACAGCGAGCAGATCTGGCTGATCAGCGCGCGCTTGGACAGGCTGTAGCGGTCCTCTTCCGGCAGGAACATGGTCACGCCCAGGGCGCGGCCACGGGGAATGATCGAGACCTTGTAGACCGGGTCGTGCTCGGGAACGACGCGACCGACGATGGCGTGGCCCGCCTCGTGGTACGCGGTGTTCTGCTTCTCTTTTTCGGACATGACCATGGTCTTGCGCTCGGCGCCCATCATGATCTTGTCTTTAGCCAGTTCGAATTCCTTCATCTCGACCAGGCGCTTGCTGGCACGGGCGGCGAACAGCGACGCCTCGTTGACCAGGTTGGCCAGGTCGGCACCGGAGAAGCCCGGAGTGCCACGGGCGATGACCGCCGCGTTGACGTTCTCGCCAACCGGCACCTTGCGCATGTGCACCTTGAGGATCTGCTCACGACCGCGGATGTCCGGCAGGCCGACCACCACCTGGCGGTCGAAGCGGCCGGGACGCAGCAGCGCCGGGTCGAGCACGTCGGGACGGTTGGTGGCGGCGATGACGATGATGCCATCGTTCATCTCGAAGCCGTCCATTTCGACCAGCAACTGGTTCAGGGTCTGCTCGCGCTCATCATGACCGCCGCCCATGCCGGCGCCACGGTGGCGACCGACGGCGTCGATTTCGTCGATGAAGATGATGCACGGTGCGTGCTTCTTGGCCTGTTCGAACATGTCGCGAACCCGGCTGGCACCCACGCCGACGAACATCTCGACGAAGTCGGAACCGGAAATGGTGAAGAACGGCACCTTGGCTTCACCGGCAATGGCCTTGGCCAGCAGGGTCTTACCGGTACCGGGCGGGCCGACCATCAGCACGCCGCGAGGGATGCGGCCGCCCAGGCGCTGGAACTTGCCCGGGTCGCGCAGGAACTCGACCAGTTCGCCCACTTCTTCCTTGGCCTCGTCGCAGCCTGCGACGTCGGCCAGGGTGGTTTTCACCTGGTCTTCGGACAGCAGGCGCGCCTTGCTCTTGCCGAAGCTCATCGGCCCGCCCTTGCCACCGGCACCGCCCTGCATCTGGCGCATGAAGAACATGAACACGGCGATGATCACCAGGATCGGGAAGCTGGCGACCAGCAACTGGGTCCAGATGCTCTGCTGCTCAGGCTGTTTGCCTTCGACGGTAACGTGGTTGTCCACCAGGTCGCCGATAAGGCCGTTGTCAGTGATGGCCGGGCGCACGGTCTTGAAGTTGTCGCCGTCGGTGCGCTTGCCGGTAATGATGTAGCCGTCGACGGTCACGCGCTCGACCTTGCCATCCTTGACCTGCTGGATGAAGTCGGAATAGTTGAGGGTCTGCGGCTCGTTAGGGCTGGAGAAGTTGTTCATCACCGTCACCAGGACGGCGGCGATGATCAACCACAGGATCAGGTTCTTTGCCATGTCGTTCAATTCGCTACCCTCTGAGGCCGGCGCACGACGCAGCCGTGCCTCGCATGATATTCATCGCCCTAACTTACTACATTACCCACGCATCCGCAGGCACCGTCTGTAACCCTTTGTGAAAGCTAGACTACACGAAGTTCGGACGATCCAGACGGGGCGGCCGATTGGAAATAACTATCGGCAACCCCGCAATACGCCTTTCATGCGCCCTTGAAACCCTTGCCCAGCAGGTACTGTTCACGGGAACGGTCTCGCGAGGACGACGGCTTGCGCATCTGCACCTTGTCGAACTTGCTGCGCACGTCCTTGAGGTACATGTCGAAGCCCTCGCCCTGGAAAATCTTGATCAGGAAATCTCCGCCGGGCTTGAGCACGCGAGTCGCCAGATCCAGGGCCAGCTCGCAGAGGAACATGGCGCGCGGCATGTCCACCGCAGGCGTACCACTCATATTGGGGGCCATATCGGAAATCACAAGGTCGACGTGCGAATCGCCGACCGCCTGCAGGATCTGCTGCAGCACTTCGTCCTGGGTGAAGTCGCCCTGGATGAAGGTGACATCGGGGATCGAGTCCATTTCCAGGATGTCCGAGGCGATCAGCCGACCCTGGCCACCAATCAGACGACTGGTCACCTGCGACCAGCCACCGGGAGCCGCACCGAGGTCGATCACGCTCATGCCGGGACGGATCAGGCGGTCTTTCTCCTGGATCTCCAGCAGCTTGTAGCTCGCGCGCGAGCGGTAGCCATCCTTCTGCGCCTGCTTGACGAAAGGATCGTTGAAATGTTCGCGCAGCCAGTTTGCGCTGCTTTTGGAACGTTGTACCACGGGGCACCTCGATGATATGCGTCGTGTTTGACTGGGCGGAGCCACAGGCCCTCGGGTAAAATGCCCGTCAATTTTACAGAATCAGACGAAAAGGGTCAGATTATGCCGCTCAATAACGAGCAGAAGAAGCAATACAAGTCCATTGGTCATGACCTGAAGCCGGTCCTGATCGTTGCTGGCAACGGTTTGAATGAAGGCGTGATCGCCGAGCTGGAGCGCGCCCTGGTCGACCATGAGCTGATCAAGGTCGAGATTCGCTCGGAAGATCGCGAGGAACGCGCCGAGACCATCGCCGCGCTGTGCAAGGCCGGCCGCGCCGAACTGGTGCAGACCATCGGCAAGAAAGCGCTGATCTACCGCAAGAACCCGCAGCCGAACAAGCAGCTGTCCAACATCCACCGTTACAAGTAACGTCCAGGACAGCGCAATACCCATGTAGGAGCGGCCTTGTGCCGCGAAAGGGCCGCAAAGCGGCCCCGGTAATATCTGCAGCGAAGCTGATACCTGGGGCCGCTTCGCAGCCCTTTCGCGGCACAAGGCCGCTCCTACAAAGGCCGCGTCACACTTCGACTAGCGCCGCGCCCTGACCGGGACCGGCTGGGCCACCAGCACGATGCCGGAGAAGCCCAGCACCAGGAAGCAGAACATCTGCCAACGCTCGCCCACGGAAATCCCGTAGCGCAGCGTGTAGTAGCTGACGCAGGCGCCGAAGCCGAGCAGCAGCATCTGGCCGCGGAACTGCCGCCACCAGGCCGCCAGGCCATCCACCCTCGCCAGCACCGCCAGCTGGGTCAACAGCCCGAGCATGGCAACGCCAATCAACCAGCGGTCGATCTGCGCAGCCACGTCGTGCACCAGCAACGGTGCCAGGCCACTGACCTTGAGCGCCGGCACCAGCCCCACGTGGAACACCCACAGGCCGCCGACCCAGAACACCTGGGCCAGTTGCCAGAGGATCCCCTCGAGGGATGGCGCCCGCAGGCGCCGGTCAGATGTGCTTGACTTCGACAATCTCGTACTCGACCGTGCCACTTGGCGTCTTGACGACGACAGTATCACCTTCTTCCTTGCCGATGATGGCACGGGCGATCGGCGCACCGCTGGAGAGCTTGCCCTGCTTCACGTCGGCTTCGTCTTCGCCGACGATCTGGTAGGTCACCTCTTCATCGGTCTCGGTGTTCGCCAGCACCACGGTGGTGCCGAAGATCACCTTGCCGGTGTGGGCGATGGTGGTGACGTCGATCACCACCGCGTTCTGCAGACGGCCTTCGATATCGCGGATGCGCGCCTCGACCATGCCCTGCTCCTCGCGGGCGGCGTGGTATTCGGCGTTTTCCTTGAGATCGCCCAGCTCGCGAGCCTCGCCGATCGCCTGGCTCAGGCGCGGGCGCTCGGTCTTGCTCAGGAACAGATGCTCTTCCTCCAGGGCGCGAGCGCCCTGGACGGTCATCGGGTACTTGGTAATGCTCATGCTTTGAGTCCTGCATGCAGATCCTGCAGGCGACGAACGGTCTTTTCCGGACCGAATTTCAGCGCCTCGCAGATGGCTTCACCGGCCGCAATGGTCGTGGTGCAGTAGATCTTGTGCTGCAACGCATTGCGACGAATCGAGTAGGAGTCGGCGATCGACTGGCGGCCTTCGGTGGTGTTGATGATCAGCGACACTTCGTCGTTCTTGATCATGTCGACCACGTGCGGACGACCCTCGGTCACCTTGTTCACGCGACGCACTTTCAGGCCGGCCGCCTCGATCACCTTGGCGGTGCCTGCGGTGGCGACCACTTCGAAGCCCAGGGCGATCAGGTCGCGGGCAACGCCAGCCACCTGCGGCTTGTCGTCGTCACGCACGCTGATGAACGCGGTACCGCCGGTCGGCAGCACTTCGCTGGCGCCCATCTGGGCCTTGGCGAAGGCTTCGCCGAAGCTGTCGCCGACGCCCATGACTTCACCGGTCGATTTCATCTCAGGGCCGAGGATCGGGTCAACCCCCGGGAACTTGGCGAACGGGAAGACGGCTTCCTTGACGCTGTAGAAGTTCGGGATGATTTCCTGGGTGAAGCCCAGCTCTTTCAGGGTCTTGCCGGCCATGACGCGGGCCGCGATCATCGCCAGGGAAGTGCCGATGCACTTGGAGACGAACGGTACGGTACGCGAGGCGCGCGGGTTGACCTCGATCACGTAGATCTTGTCGCCCTGCAGGGCCAACTGCACGTTCATCAGACCGACCACGCCCAGCTCCAGGGCCATTTTCTTGACCTGGACGCGGACTTCGTCCTGCACTTCCTGGCTCAGCGAGTAAGGCGGCAGCGAGCACGCCGAGTCGCCGGAGTGAACACCGGCCTGCTCGATGTGCTGCATGATCGCGCCGATCACCACGTCGGTACCGTCGCAGACCGCATCCACGTCCATCTCGATGGCGCAGTTGAGGAAGTGGTCGAGCAGCACCGGGCTGTCGTTGGAGACCTGTACCGCTTCACGCAGGTAGCGCTTGAGCTCGTCCAGCTCGTAGACGATCTCCATGGCGCGACCGCCCAGCACGTAGGACGGGCGAACCACCAGCGGGTAGCCGATCTTGCCAGCGGCAGCGATGGCTTCGTCTTCGCTGCGAACGGTGGCGTTTGGCGGCTGCAGCAGGTTCAGGCGCTGGACCATCTGCTGGAAGCGCTCGCGGTCTTCGGCGCGGTCGATGGCGTCCGGGCTGGTACCGATGATCGGTACGCCGGCTTCTTCCAGGGCACGCGCCAGTTTCAGCGGGGTCTGGCCGCCGTAGTGGACGATCACGCCTTTCGGCTTCTCGACGCGGCAGACTTCCAGCACGTCTTCCAGGGTCAGCGGCTCGAAGTACAGGCGGTCGGAAGTGTCGTAGTCGGTGGAGACGGTTTCCGGGTTGCAGTTGACCATGATGGTCTCGTAACCGTCTTCACGCAGCGCCAGTGCGGCATGCACGCAGCAGTAGTCGAACTCGATGCCTTGGCCGATACGGTTCGGGCCGCCACCCAGGATCATGATCTTGTCGCGGGTCGACGGGTTGGCCTCGCACTCTTCCTCGTAGGTCGAGTACAGGTAGGCGGTGTCGGTGGCGAACTCGGCGGCGCAGGTGTCGACGCGCTTGTACACCGGGAACACTTCCAGCTTGTGGCGGTGACGACGCAGGTTCTTGTCGGTGATGCCGAGCAGCTTGGCCAGGCGCTGGTCCGAGAAGCCCTTGCGCTTGAGGCGCAGCATGTAGTCCTTGTCGATCGACGACAGGGCCAGGGTCTTGACCTTCTCTTCTTCCTTGATCAGGTCTTCCATCTGCACCAGGAACCACAGGTCGATGCCGGTCAGGGCAAAGATTTCCTCGATGGTCATGCCCGAACGCATGGCGTCGGCGACGTACCAGATACGCTCGGCGCCCGGCACGGTCAGTTCGCGCTTGAGGATGCTGGCGGCTTCCGGGCTGGCCAGGTCGACTTTCGGGTCGAGGCCGCAGGCACCGACTTCCAGGCCGCGCAGGGCTTTCTGCAGGGATTCCTGGAAGGTACGGCCGATGGCCATGACTTCACCCACGGATTTCATCTGGGTGGTCAGGCGGGCGTCGGCTTTCGGGAATTTCTCGAAGGCGAAGCGCGGCAGCTTGGTGACGACGTAGTCGATCGACGGCTCGAAGGACGCCGGGGTGCGGCCGCCGGTGATGTCGTTCTGCAGTTCGTCGAGGGTGTAGCCGATGGCCAGCTTGGCAGCGATCTTGGCGATCGGGAAACCGGTGGCCTTCGATGCCAGGGCCGAGGAACGGGAAACCCGCGGGTTCATCTCGATCACGACCATGCGGCCGGTGTTCGGGCAGATACCGAACTGCACGTTGGAACCGCCGGTCTCGACACCGATTTCACGCAGCACCGCCAGCGAGGCGTTGCGCATGATCTGGTATTCCTTGTCGGTCAGGGTCTGTGCCGGAGCAACGGTGATCGAGTCGCCGGTGTGCACGCCCATCGGGTCGAAGTTCTCGATCGAGCAGACGATGATGCAGTTGTCCTTCTTGTCGCGGACCACCTCCATCTCGTATTCCTTCCAGCCGATCAGCGATTCGTCGATCAGCAGCTCCTTGGTCGGCGACAGGTCCAGGCCACGGGTGCAGATTTCTTCGAACTCTTCACGGTTGTAGGCGATACCGCCACCGGTGCCGCCCATGGTGAACGACGGACGGATGATGCATGGAAAACCGAGCTTCTCGAGAACCGCATTGGCCTCTTCCATGCTGTGGGCGATACCGGAGCGCGGGCACTCCAGGCCGATGTCCTTCATGGCCTTGTCGAAGCGCGAACGGTCTTCGGCCTTGTCGATGGTGTCGGCGTTGGCACCGATCATCTCCACGCCGAACTTCTCCAGAACGCCATGGCGCTCCAGGTCCAGGGCGCAGTTCAGCGCGGTCTGGCCACCCATGGTCGGCAGGACTGCGTCCGGGCGCTCTTTTTCGATGATCTTGGCCACCGACTGCCACTTGATCGGCTCGATGTAGGTGGCGTCGGCCATGGCCGGGTCGGTCATGATGGTGGCCGGGTTGGAGTTCACCAGGATGACGCGGAAACCTTCCTCGCGCAGGGCTTTACAGGCCTGGGCGCCGGAGTAGTCGAATTCGCAGGCCTGGCCGATCACGATCGGGCCAGCGCCGAGAATCAGGATGCTTTTGATGTCTGTACGTTTTGGCATGGTTGTCACTCAAATCCGGGGTCAGTCGGCAAGCCGCTTTGAACAATCTGGGTCAGGCGCTGCCGGGCGCGGCGCGAGCCGGCCCGGGGCCTTGAAGCAGGATGCTCAGCGGCGCTTGGCCATGGCATCGGTGAAACGATCGAACAGTGGCGCGACGTCGGTCGGGCCTGGGCTCGCTTCAGGGTGACCCTGGAAGCTGAACGCGCTCTTGTCGGTGCGCTCGATACCCTGCAGGGTGCCGTCGAACAGCGACTTGTGGATGGCGCGCACGTTGCCCGGCAGGGTGGCTTCGTCGACGGCGAAACCGTGGTTCTGGCTGGTGATCATGACCACGCCGGTATCCAGGTCCTGAACCGGGTGGTTGGCACCGTGGTGGCCGTGGCCCATCTTCACGGTCTTGGCGCCGGAGGCCAGGGCCAGCAGCTGGTGGCCGAGGCAGATGCCGAACACCGGGATCTCGGTGTCGAGGATTTCCTTGATCGCCTGGATCGCGTAGTCGCACGGCTCGGGATCGCCAGGGCCGTTGGACAGGAACACGCCATCTGGGTTGAGCGCCAGGACTTCGCTGGCCGGGGTCTGGGCGGGCACCACGGTGACGCGGCAGCCGCGGGCGACCAGCATGCGCAGGATGTTCAGCTTGACACCATAGTCGAAGGCCACGACGTGGTACGGCAGGTCGGCAGCTTCAATAGTCGGGTGGCTGTCAGTCTTCAGCTCCCACACACTGGAGCGCCACTCGTAGCGCTCCTTGGTGGAAACGACCTTGGCCAGGTCCATGCCCTTCAGGCCCGGGAAGGCACGAGCAGCGGCGATGGCGGCTTCTTCGCTGATGTTGTCGCCGGCCAGGATGCAGCCATTCTGGGCGCCCTTCTCACGCAGGATGCGGGTCAGGCGACGGGTGTCGATGCCAGCGATGGCAACGACGTTGTGTTCTTTCAGGTAGTCGGGCAGGGACTGGGTGTTACGCCAGTTGCTTGCCAGCAGCGGCAGGTCGCGAATGACCAGGCCGGCGGACCAGACGCGATTGGATTCGGCGTCTTCGGCGGTGGTGCCGGTGTTACCGATGTGGGGGTAAGTCAGGGTAACGATTTGCTGGGCGTAGGAAGGGTCTGTGAGGATTTCCTGGTAGCCGGTCATTGCAGTATTGAACACGACCTCACCAACGGTCTGACCGTCGGCTCCAATGGCTTCACCGCGAAAAATGCTGCCATCGGCAAGGGCGAGTATGGCTGGCTTAGTCAAGAAGACCTCCCGTAAATCAAGCCTGAAAGGGCGATCGCAGGTTGCAAAAAAGCGGAATGACGTATGGACACGTCACCCCGCTTTTATGCTGAATTAGTCTGCGCGCTTTTAGTGGACACACTAAAGCTGTAGCTTACAGAAAAATGCGTTTTGGGTCTACCGGGAATGTGTCTCTAAAACGCAGGATTGCGACAGGCCGGCTTCGGCGGCGGCCTCTTCGCGGGCAAACCCGCTCCCACAGGGACCGCGCACAGCTTCAGCCCCGCGCTAACTCTGTGGGAGCGGGTTTACCCGCGAAGAAACCAACACCGCGCCAACGGCTCAACGCAGCTCGAGCACATCCTGCATGTCATACAGCGCAGGCTCGCGCCCATCCAGCCACAGCGCCGCGCGCACCGCACCCTTGGCGAAAGTCATGCGGCTCGAGGCCTTGTGGGTGATCTCCAGGCGCTCACCTTCGGCAGCGAACAGCACGGTGTGATCACCGACCACGTCACCCGCACGCACGGTGGCGAAACCGATGGTCTGGCGATCACGGGCGCCGGTCTGGCCTTCACGGCCATACACCGCCACCTCGCGCAAGTCGCGCCCCAGCGCATTGGCAACCACCTCGCCCATGCGCAGCGCGGTACCCGACGGCGCATCGACCTTGTGCCGATGGTGGGCCTCGATGATCTCGATATCGACATCGTCACCCAGCACCCGCGCCGCCATGTCCAGCAGCTTGAGGCTGAGGTTGACGCCCACGCTGAAGTTGGCGGCGAAGACGATCGGGATCTCCTTGCCCGCCTCGACCAGCAGCGCCTTCTCCTCGGCGCTGAAGCCGGTGGTACCGATAACCATGGCCTTGCCCGCCTTGCGGCAGAACGCCAGGTTCTTCAGGGTCACCGACGGATGGGTGAAGTCGATCAGCACATCGAACTCATCGGCGACCTTGGCCAGGTCGTCAGAGATGGTCACGCCGATGCGCCCCAGCCCCGCCAGCTCACCCGCGTCGGCACCGACCAGGGAGCTGTCCGGACGATGGATGGCCGCGGTCAGGCCGGCCTTCGGCGCCTGCTGCTGCACGGCCTCGATCAGCACCTTGCCCATGCGCCCGGCGGCGCCCATCACTGCAATACGTCGCATAGCCTGTTCCTTCTCAGAGATCGCCGAAGAAGCGCTTCACGCCTTCGAACCAGCCACTGGCCTTGGGCGAGTGAGAGCTGTCGCCCTCAAGGGAGTCGCGCAGCTCTTCGAGCAGCTCACGCTGACGACGGCTGAGGTTGACCGGGGTTTCCACCGCCACACGGCACAACAGGTCGCCCGCCGCGCCACCACGCACCGGCGCCACGCCCTTGCCACGCAGGCGGAACTGCTTGCCGGTCTGGGTACCTTCGGGGATTTTCAGCTTCACCCGGCCATCGAGGGTCGGCACTTCCAGCTCGCCGCCCAGGGCCGCGTCGGTATAGCTGATCGGCACTTCGCAATACAGGTGCTTGCCGTCGCGCTGGAAGATCGGGTGCTCGCGCACATTGACGACCACATAGAGGTCACCGGCAGGGCCGCCATGGGCGCCCGCCTCGCCTTCGCCGGACAGGCGAATGCGATCACCGGTATCGACACCGGCCGGCACCTTGACCGACAGCGTCTTGTATTCCTCGACACGACCTTCGCCGTGGCACGAACCGCAAGGGTCGGTGATGATCTTGCCCTGGCCGTGGCAACGCGGGCAGGTCTGCTGCACGGCGAAGAAGCCCTGCTGCATGCGCACCTGGCCGATGCCGCCGCAGGTCGGGCAGGTCGACGGCGTCGAACCCTTCTTGGCGCCGGAGCCGTCGCACGGCTTGCAGTTGACCAGCGTGGGCACGCGGATGTTGACCGTGGTGCCGCGCACCGCCTCTTCGAGGTTGAGCTCGAGGGTGTAGCGCAGGTCACTGCCGCGCTGGACACCACCACGACCGCCACCGCGGCCGCCGCCGAAGAAGTCGCTGAAGACATCGCCGAAGATATCGGAGAAGTTGGCGCCGCCGAAACCGGCACCGCCGCCACCCATGCTCGGGTCGACGCCGGCATGGCCATACTGGTCGTATGCCGCGCGCTTGCTGGCATCGGACAGCACTTCGTAGGCCTCGTTGGCCTCCTTGAACAGGTCTTCCGATTCCTTGTCGCCCGGGTTGCGGTCCGGGTGGTACTTCATCGCCAGACGGCGGTAGGCCTTCTTGAGATCACCTTCACTGGCGCCACGCTCGACACCCAGGACCTCATAAAAATCACGCTTTGCCATAGGTCATATGCACTCTTGGGGGCGTTCGGCATACCTCGGCGCATCGTGCGCCATGCCACCAGCACCTGTCGTCATGGACGAATACGCCGTGACAGATGCCGTAAATAATTCTCGTGTTCCAGACACGCCAACGCGGGAGCAAGCTCCCGCGCGGCGACATCCTACCAGTTCACCATCAAACGACGGTGAACCGGCCGACAACATGCAGGAATTACTGCTTGTTGTTGTCTTTCACTTCTTCGAACTCGGCGTCAACCACGTCATCGTGCTTGGCTTCCGGTTCGGCCTGCTGGGCGCCGCCCTGCGGTTGCTCGGCCTGCTGCTCTGCGTACATCTTCTGAGCGACTGGCGCCGAGACCTTGGACAGCTCCTCGACCTTGGCGTCGATGGCGGCCTTGTCGTCGCCTTTGACGGCGGCTTCCAGGGCGACCACGGCGGCCTCGATGGCGGTCTTCTCTTCAGCGGTGACCTTGTCACCGGCTTCAGTGACCATCTTGCGGGTCGAGTGGACCAGCGCGTCCCCCTGGTTACGGGCGGCGGCCAGCTCTTCGAACTTGCGGTCTTCCTCGGCATTGGCCTCGGCGTCACGCACCATTTTCTCGATTTCTTCGTCGGACAGGCCGGAGTTGGCCTTGATCACGATCGACTGCGCCTTGCCGGTAGCCTTGTCCTTCGCACCGACGTGCAGGATGCCGTTGGCGTCGATGTCGAAGGTCACTTCGATCTGCGGCACGCCGCGTGGAGCCGGCGGAATATCGGCCAGGTCGAACTTGCCCAGCGACTTGTTCTGCGAAGCTTGCTTGCGCTCGCCCTGCAGCACGTGGATGGTCACGGCGCCCTGGTTGTCGTCGGCGGTCGAGAACACCTGCGACTTCTTGGTCGGAATGGTGGTGTTCTTCTCGATCAGCGCGGTCATCACGCCACCCATGGTTTCGATACCCAGGGTCAGCGGGCTGACGTCCAGCAGCAGCACGTCCTTCACGTCACCAGCCAGAACGGCGCCCTGGATGGCGGCACCCATGGCAACGGCTTCGTCCGGGTTGACGTCTTTGCGTGCTTCTTTACCGAAGAAGTCGGCAACGGCCTTCTGCACCATCGGCATACGGGTCTGGCCACCGACCAGGATCACGTCGTCGATCTTGCTGGCGTCGATACCGGCGTCCTTCAGGGCGATGCGGCATGGCTCGATGGTACGGTTGACCAGGTCTTCGACCAGCGACTCCAGCTTGGCGCGGGAGATCTTCACGTTCAGGTGCTTAGGACCGGTCGCATCTGCAGTGATGTACGGCAGGTTGACGTCGGTCGACTGGGCGGAGGACAGCTCGATCTTGGCTTTTTCAGCGGCTTCTTTCAGACGCTGCAGGGCGAGGGGATCGTTCTTCAGGTCCATGCCGGACTCTTTCTTGAACTCGTCGACGAGGTAGTCGATCAGGCGCATGTCGAAGTCTTCGCCACCCAGGAAGGTGTCGCCATTGGTGGCCAGTACTTCGAACTGGTGCTCACCGTCGACTTCGGCGATTTCGATGACCGATACGTCGAAGGTACCACCACCCAGGTCATAGACGATGACGGTGTGGTCGCCCTTGCCCTTGTCCATGCCGTAGGCCAGCGCGGCGGCGGTCGGCTCGTTGATGATACGTTTTACGTCCAGGCCAGCGATGCGGCCGGCGTCCTTGGTCGCCTGACGCTGGCTGTCGTTGAAGTAGGCCGGAACGGTGATGACCGCTTCGGTGACCGGCTCGCCGAGGTAGTCTTCGGCGGTCTTCTTCATCTTTTTCAGGACTTCGGCGCTGATTTGCGGCGGAGCCATCTGCTTGTCGGCAGCCTCGACCCAGGCGTCACCGTTGTTGGCCTTGACGATCTTGTAAGGCACCAGCTTGATGTCTTTCTGCACGACATCTTCTTCGAAACGGCGGCCGATCAGGCGCTTCACCGCGAACAGGGTGTTGTGCGGGTTGGTGACCGCCTGGCGCTTGGCCGACTGGCCGACCAGGATCTCGCCGTCGTTGGCGTAGGCGATGATCGAAGGCGTGGTACGCGCGCCTTCGGCGTTCTCGATGACCTTGGCGGTGCCGTTTTCCAGCACGCAGACGCAGGAGTTGGTGGTCCCCAGGTCGATACCGATGATTTTACCCATGTTGATTCTCCCGAAACTTGAATTTGGTAGCAGCGACTGCTTTGGCCAACTGCACTAATACTTGAAGGCTTGACACCTAGATGGGGGTGCCCGGAAGGATTTCAAGCCTTTTCATTGATCGAAGGCTGCGGGGCGCTCGGCGCCTTGCTGACCACCACCATGGCGGGGCGCAGCAGGCGGCCGTTGAGCAGGTAGCCCTTCTGGAACACGTTCAGCACGCTGTTCGGCTCGACATCGGCGCTTTCCTGCATGGCCATCGCCTGGTGGTGCTCGGCGTTGAATGGCTGGCCGTGCGGCTCGATGGTCTCCAGGTTGTAGCGCTTGAGGGTGTCCTGGAACATCTTCAGGGTCAGCTCGATGCCTTCGCGCATCGGCTTGATGGTCTCGTCATCAGCGCTGGACAGTTCCAGGCCACGCTCCAGGCTGTCGATGATCGGCAGCAGGTCGCCGGCGAACTTCTCCAGGGCGAACTTGTGGGCCTTCTCGACATCCTGCTCGGCACGGCGGCGGATGTTCTGCAGGTCAGCGGCGGCGCGCAGGGACTGGTCCTTGGCGGCGGCCAGCTGCTCCTCGAGCTCCAGTACGCGGGCATCGGCATTCGCGGCGCCTGCTTCTTCGGAATTCAGGTTCTTCTCATCCAGCTGTTCGTCAGCCATTGGGTTTCTCCTCCACGATTTCTGTCGTGCGAGCCAGGCTCGCCATGTCTTGCCGGCTATATGGGGTCGGAAAAACCAGGTTCAAGGGGGAAGGTGCTTTTCCACATTCGCCGACCGGCTATTGGCAGACCCGCGAAAAGCACTGTATAAATATCCAGACAAGACTCTTCGGGAGCCGCCCCATGCTGGTGCACCTGTCCATTCACAACTACGCCATCGTCGAACACCTCGACCTCGAGATCGCCCGTGGCATGTCCGTCATCACCGGCGAGACCGGGGCCGGCAAGTCGATCATGCTCGACGCCCTCGGCCTGGCCCTGGGCGACCGCGCCGACAGCGGCGTGGTGCGCCCGGGCACCGACAAGGCCGACATTCTCGCCACCTTCGACCTGGTCGACATCCCCGAGGCGCACGCCTGGCTCGCCGAGCGCGACCTGGAAAGCGACGGGCCGTGCATCCTGCGCCGGGTGATCACCGCCGAGGGTCGCAGCCGTGGCTACATCAACGGCACCCCCTGCCCGCTGGGCGACCTCAAGGCCTTGGGCGAGCTGCTGATCGACATCCACAGCCAGCACGAGCACCAGTCGCTGCTGAAGACCGACACCCACCGCCGCCTGGTGGACGAGTACGCCGGCGCCAGCGACCTGGCCCGCCAGGTCCAGTTGGCCGCCAAGCGCTGGAACCAGACGCGCCAGGAGCTGGAGCGCCTGAGCAATTCCGGTGACGAACAGCGGGCTCGCCATCAGTTGCTCAGCTACCAGCTGGAAGAACTGGACAATTTGGGCCTTGGCGAGAACGAGCTGGAACAGCTGGAGCAGGAGCACAAGAACCTGACCAACGCCGAGGCGCTGTTCGGCATCTGCCGCCAGGTCATCGACCAGTGCAGCGAAAGCGACTCGGGCAACGTGCTGAGCGCCCTGACCGTCAGCCTCAACCGGCTCACCGCTGTCGGCAACGGCCCCAAGGCACTGGGCGAAGCGGTCAACCTGATCGCCAGCGCGCAGATCCAGGTGGAGGAAGCGGTCGGCGAGCTCAACCGCTTCCTCGACAACTTCGACGCCGACCCGATGCGTCTGCAGGCCCTGGAAGAGCGCCTGGACACCATCTATACCCTCGCCCGCAAGCACCGCGTGCACCCCACCGAATTACCGCACCTGCAGCAGCGGCTGATGGAGGAGCTGGAAGGGCTGAATGCCAGCGATGAGTCGATCGAGCGCCTCGGCGAGGAGTTGGCCGCCTACGCCCAGCACTATAAAGAGAAGGCCGGCGAGCTGAGCGCGCTGCGCCAGCAGGCCGCCAAACAGCTGGCCACCGCTGTCGAGCAGGAAATCCAGCGCCTGGGCATGCCCGGCGGGCGCTTCTGCATCGAGCTTACGCCCCTCGACAACGGCGACCTCTCGCCCCATGGCCTGGAGCAGGTCGAACTGCTGGTCAGCGCCAACCCCGGCCAGCCACTCAAGGGCCTGGCCAAGGTCGCCTCGGGCGGCGAGCTGTCGCGTATCAGCCTGGCGATCCAGGTGATCACCGCGCAGACCTCGCGCATTCCGACCCTGGTGTTCGACGAAGTGGACGTGGGGATCGGCGGCCCGACGGCAGAGATCGTCGGCCAACTGCTTCGCCGCCTCGGCGAGCGCGGCCAGGTCCTGACCGTGACCCACCTGCCCCAGGTGGCAGCGCAGGGCCACCACCACCTGTTCGTGCACAAGGTGCGCAACAACGACACCACGCACACTGCCGTGGCCAGCCTGGGCAAGCGCGAACGGGTCGAGGAAGTGGCGCGGATGCTGGGCGGGATCGACCTGACCAAGGAATCGCTGGCCCATGCGCGCAAGATGGTGGTGAGTAGCAAGGCCTGAGCCTGCGCGGTCCCTGTAGGAGCGGCCTTGTGCCGCGAAAGGGGCGCAAAGCGGCCCCAGCTATCTCTACTTTGACGCTGAGATCCTGGGGCTGCTTTGCAGCCCTTTCGCGGCACAAGGCCGCTCCTACAAGGGGATTCGCATTGCACCTCTGAAAGCACAAAGGCGACCCAAGGGTCGCCTTTGTCATCAATAACGAGCTAAATCGTTACTTCTTTTTACGCACATACAGAACCAGATTGTGGTCCACCAGCTCGAAACCATGCTCGGCAACGATCTCTTTCTGGCGCTTCTCGATTTCGGCATCGAAGAATTCAATGACTTCACCGCTGTCCACGTTGACCATGTGATCGTGGTGCTTGCCATCCGCCAGCTCGAACACCGCGTGGCCGCCATCAAAGTTGTGGCGCTCCACCAGGCCCGCCGCTTCGAATTGGGTCAGTACGCGGTACACGGTCGCCAGACCGACATCCTCGCCAGCTTCCATCAGCGCCTTGTAGACATCCTCGGCACTCATGTGACGCTGCTCGGCGGAGTCGAGCATCTGAAGAATCTTGACTCGAGGCAGGGTTACCTTGAGGCCCGCTTTGCGCAATTCGCTATTTTCAACCATGGTCAGCTTTCTCGCCGATGCTGCTTCGCAGCTTCTCTTAATACGGGTATGATCGGGGTTTACGTTGTCCAGCCAAGATAGTGGAAGTCGCCCACCGATGCAAAACACCAAGCTCTTGCTAACCAGCCTCACCCTAGTGGGACTGCTCGCACTCGCCGGTTGCTCGTTTCCCGGGGTTTACAAAATCGACATCCAGCAGGGCAATGTCGTCACGCAAGACATGATAGACCAATTGCGCCCGGGAATGACCCGCCGGCAAGTAAGGTTTATCATGGGCAACCCCCTGCTGCAGGACACCTTCCACACCAACCGCTGGGACTACCTGTACAGCCTGCAGCCCGGCGGCGGCCAGCGCCAGCAGGAGCGCATGAGCATCTTCTTCAACGAGAGCGACCAACTGGTCAGCCTCTCCGGCGACTTCATGCCGGGCGTCAGCCGCGACCAGGAAATCCTCGGTGGCAGCGGCGACACCACGGTCAGCCCGGACAAGCAGCCGAGCCAGCCCGAAAAGCCGGCCAAGCCAGGCTCGCTGGAAGACACGCTGCAGAAGGAAATCGACAACATCGAGACCACCCCGGTCCCGACGCCGGCACCGCTGGACACCTCGCCGCAGTAAATGCGCAGACACTAAAAAGCCCGGATCCAGTCCGGGCTTTTTATTGCGCTGTCGAAAAGACCTTGGATCAGACCACCGCCATCACAACTCAGCCATTGATCTGCTTGGCACGCTGGCAAAACGCATCGACCATGGTATTGGCCGCCTGGTTGAACAGCGGCCCCAGGGTCGCCCGTACCAGCGCGCCGGCGTAGTCGAACGACAAGTCGAGGCTGATCTTGCAGGCCTTCTCGCCCAGCGGCTTGAACACCCACAGGCCATGCAGCTGGGTGAACGGCCCATCTTCCAGGTTCATTTCGATCGACTGCCCCGGCACCAGCACGTTGCGCGTGGTGAACTGCTGGCTCATGCCGCCCTTGGCCACTTCCAGCTTGGCGCGCATGTGCGTGTCGCTGGCCTCGAGCACGGTGGAGGCCGAGCACCAGGGCAGAAACTCCGGGTAGCTGGCCACATCGTTGACCAGGTCGTAGAGCGCCTGGGCAGGGAACGGCAGCAGGGCGGAGCGTTGAATATGGGTAGTCATCCAGGCGTCACTTCCAATCTGGGCGGCGCATCGCAGCGCCTCGAATACGGTTCTGCACGGCAGAACAAGGCCTGTATTGTCCGGGATTCACACAACTGGCTCAAGCGCACCTAAACCCCGTAGCCGAGGACGCGGACTCTCCCTATAATGCCGCCCCTATGGCTAAGCAAAAGAAACATCCGACCGGGACCATCGCGCAGAACAAGAAGGCGCGACACGATTACTTCATCGAACACAAGTTCGAGGCCGGGCTGGTCCTGTCCGGTTGGGAAGTAAAGAGCCTGCGGGCCGGCAAGGCGCACCTGACCGACAGCTACGTGCTGCTCAAGGATGGCGAAGCCTGGCTGTTCGGCAGCCACATCACCCCGCTGACCACCGCCAGCACCCACGTCATCGCCGACCCGATCCGCACCCGCAAGCTGCTGCTGAACAAGCGCGAGCTGGAGCGCCTGGAAGCGGCGGTGGCGCAGAAGGGCTACACCTGCGTGGCGATGTCGCTGTACTGGAGCAAGCACCTGATCAAGTGCGAGATCGCACTCGGCAAGGGCAAGAAGGAGTTCGACAAGCGCGACACCGTGCGCGAGCGCGACTCCAACCGCGAGCTGCAGCGCACGATGCGCAACAAGGGTAAGGAAGAGTAAGCAGCCCTTCGCATTGCGGCGCCTGCTTCGCGGGCAAACCCGCTCCCACAGGTATGTCGCTGAATTCAGATTCGGCGCCATACCTGTGGGAGCGGGTTTACCCGCGAATGCCAGCACACTGGCCTACCGCCCGCTGCGCCGCTCCGCCCGCGCCACCCGCTGGGCCTGCTGCTGCGCCTCTTGCAGCACCTCCTGCACATACAGGATGTGTCGGCTCGACACCTCCCGCGCATCGTCCGCCCGCCCCTCGACAATCGCCAGGTACAACTCGCGATGCTGACTGATCAGCATGTCGCGGGTCTCCGTGCGCTGCTGGTACATGCCGCCGATGTTGGTCACCACGTTGCGCTTGAGCAGGTCGAACAAGCCGCGGATGGTATGCAGCAGCACGGCGTTGTGGCTGGCTTCGGCAATGGCCAGGTGGAAGCGCGCATCGGCCGCGCCCTCCTGCGCCCGATCCACCTCGCCGACACGGTTGTAGCAATCCTGCAGCGCGTCGAATGCCGTCTTCAGCCGCTCGCGATCAGGCTCGGTGGCGCGCTGGGCCGCGTAGTAGGCGCACGACGCCTCCAATGTATGACGGAACTCCAGCAAATCGCGCTGGGCCTCCGGATTACGCTCCAGCAACTGCAACAGCGGGTCGCTGAACGTTGAGCCCAAGGCTTCGGCCACATAGTTGCCGCCACCCTGGCGACTGACCAGCAGCCCCTTGGCCACGAGCTTCTGGATCGCCTCGCGCAGCGACGGACGGGACACGCCGAACTGCTCGGCCAGGACGCGTTCGGCGGGCAGGCGCTGCCCCGAAGTCAACGTACCCTCGAGAATCATCCCTTCCAACCGGTCGACGATGTCGTCGGACAGGCGCCGCTGGCGGACCTGATCAAAAACCATTGCTTGCTCTCCACGAACCCCGGGGATGCGAATCCGGGGGCGCCTATTCTGCGCCTATCCAGCCTGCGCCGACACCCATCAGGCGGCGATTTTCCCTGCCGCTCAGATGCCCGCTCATCGGCATCCGACCAAAGTTTTCCACAGGACAAATTGACACACCCTGCGCGGCGCTCTTAACCTAGCGCCCAGCCATTGTAAATTGGTCTTACCAATTATCCAATGCCAGTGCCTTGACCAACAACAATTAGGGGCCACCCCATATGCAAACCTGGCAACAACTCTATACCCCGCTTGGTAGCCTCGGCCTGTCCGCGCTGGCGGCGGTCATCCCCATCGTGTTCTTCTTCCTCGCCCTCGCCGTGTTCCGCCTCAAGGGCCACGTCGCCGGCAGCATCACCCTCGCGCTGTCGATCCTGGTGGCGATCTTCGCCTTCCAGATGCCGGTAGACATGGCCCTGGCCGCCGCGGGTTACGGCTTCCTCTACGGCCTGTGGCCGATTGCCTGGATCATCGTCGCCGCGGTGTTCCTCTACAAACTCACGGTCAAGAGCGGCCAGTTCGAGGTGATCCGCAGTTCGGTGCTGTCGATCACCGACGACCAGCGCCTGCAGGTACTGCTGATCGGCTTCTGCTTCGGTGCCTTCCTCGAAGGCGCGGCCGGCTTCGGCGCCCCGGTGGCCATCACCGCCGCGCTGCTGGTGGGCCTGGGCTTCAACCCGCTGTACGCCGCCGGCCTGTGCCTGATCGCCAACACCGCGCCGGTGGCCTTCGGCGCCCTGGGCATCCCGATCATCGTCGCCGGGCAAGTGACCGGCATCGACGCCTTCCACATCGGCGCCATGACCGGCCGCCAGCTGCCGCTGCTGTCGCTGTTCGTACCGTTCTGGCTGGTGTTCATGATGGACGGCGTGCGCGGCGTGAAGGAGACCTGGCCTGCCGCCCTGGTGGCCGGCCTGAGCTTCGCCGTCACCCAGTACTTCACCTCCAACTTCATCGGCCCGGAGCTGCCGGACATCACCTCGGCCCTGGCCAGCCTGATCGCCCTGACCCTATTCCTCAAGGTCTGGCAGCCCAAGCGCTCGTTCGCCGAAGCCAAGGGCAGCGTCGGCGCCGCCGTGGTGCAATCGGGTGGCAGCCAGCCTTCGCCGTACAGCTTCGGCGAGATCTTCAAGGCCTGGTCGCCGTTCCTGATCCTGACCGTGCTGGTCACGATCTGGACCCTCAAGCCGTTCAAGGCAGCCTTCGCCCCGGGCGGCGCGATGTACAACTTCGTGTTCAACTTCGCCATCCCGCACCTCGACCAGCTGGTGATCAAGACCGCGCCGATCGTCACCGCGCCGACCGCCATGCCGGCGGTGTTCAAGCTCGACCCGATCTCCGCCACCGGTACCGCGATCTTCCTCTCGGCACTGATCTCGATGTGGGTATTGAAGATCAACTTCAAAACTGGTCTGACCAATTTCAAGGAGACCTTCTGGGAACTGCGCTGGCCGATCCTGTCGATCGGCATGGTGCTGGCCTTCGCCTTCGTCACCAACTACTCGGGCATGTCCTCGACCATGGCCCTGGTGCTGGCCGGCACGGGCGCCGCGTTCCCGTTCTTCTCGCCGTTCCTGGGCTGGCTGGGCGTGTTCCTGACCGGTTCCGACACCTCGTCCAACGCCCTGTTCAGCTCGCTGCAGGCCACCACCGCGCACCAGATCGGGGTCAACGACACCCTGCTGGTGGCGGCCAACACCAGCGGTGGCGTGACCGGCAAGATGATCTCGCCGCAGTCGATCGCCGTGGCCTGCGCCGCCACCGGGCTGGTGGGCAAGGAATCCGACCTGTTCCGCTTCACCGTAAAGCACAGCCTGTTCTTCGCCACCATCGTCGGCCTGATCACCCTGATCCAGGCCTACTGGCTGACCGGCATGCTGGTTCATCACTAAAGTGAAAGGGCCCGGGCGCCAGCGAGCGCCCGGCATCACCTTCAACCCACGCTGCGAGAATCCATGATCATTTCCGCCTCTACCGACTATCGCGCCGCGGCCCAACGCAAGCTGCCTCCCTTCCTCTTCCACTACGCCGACGGCGGTGCCTACGCCGAGCACACCCTGCGCCACAACGTTTCCGACCTGGCCAGCATCGCACTGCGTCAGCGCGTGCTGAAGAACATGTCGGACCTGAGCCTGGAGACCCGGCTGTTCGACGAGACCCTGAGCATGCCCGTGGCCCTGGCCCCGGTCGGCCTCACCGGCATGTACGCCCGCCGCGGCGAAGTGCAGGCGGCGCGCGCGGCGGCGGCCCATGGCATTCCGTTCACGATGTCGACGGTGTCGGTATGCCCGATCGAGGAAGTGGCCCCGGCCATCGACCGGCCGATGTGGTTCCAGCTGTATGTCCTGAAGGACCGTGGCTTCATGCGCAACGCCCTGGAGCGCGCCAAGGCGGCCGGCGTGAAGACCCTGGTGTTCACCGTCGACATGCCCGTGCCCGGCGCCCGCTACCGCGACGCCCACTCTGGCATGAGCGGCCCGAACGCGCCGCTGCGCCGCGTGTGGCAGGCCATGACCCACCCACAGTGGGCACTGGATGTCGGCCTGCTCGGGCGCCCACACGATCTTGGCAACATCTCCAAATACCGTGGCAACCCCACGGGCCTGGCCGACTACATCGGCTGGCTGGGCAACAACTTCGACCCGTCCATTTCCTGGAAAGACCTGGAGTGGATCCGTGAATTCTGGGACGGCCCGATGATCATCAAGGGCATCCTCGACGCCGAGGATGCCCGCGACGCGGTCAAGTTCGGCGCCGACGGCATCGTCGTCTCCAATCACGGCGGCCGCCAGCTCGACGGCGTGCTGTCCAGCGCTCGCGCCCTGCCGGCGATCGCCGACGCGGTGAAGGGCGATATCAAGATCCTCGCCGACTCCGGCATTCGCAGCGGCCTCGACGTAGTGCGCATGGTCGCCCTGGGCGCCGATACCGTGCTGATCGGCCGCGCCTTCCTTTATGCCCTGGCCACCCATGGCGAGGCGGGCGTGAAGAACCTGCTGGAGCTGTTCGAGAAAGAAATGCGCGTGGCCATGGTGCTGACCGGCGCCAAGTCCATCGGCGAGATCACCCGCGACTCGCTGGTCCGCGAACTGGGCGCCTGAGCGCGCCCGCCAACGCCTGATTGCCCGGGGCACGCCGCGCACAAGACGCCGCGGCCCCGCGAGGAGACTGCATGAGCCTGCCCGCCGCGTTCCTGCGTGATGCCGAGCGCTTGATCCCCGCCGAACGCCGCTTCGACGACCCGACCTCGACCCTGGCCTTCGGCACCGACGCCAGCTTCTACCGGCTGATTCCCAAGCTGGTGGTGCGCGTGGAATCCGAGGACGAAGTGGTCGTGCTGCTGCAGCTGGCCCAGCGTGACCGGGTACCCGTGACCTTCCGCGCCGCCGGCACCAGCCTGTCGGGCCAGGCGCTCAGCGACTCGGTACTGATCGTGCTCGGCGACAACTGGAATGGCCGGGAGATTCGCGGCCAGGGCACGCAGATCCGCTTGCAGCCGGGCGTGATCGGCGCTCAGGCCAACGCTTGGCTCGCCCCCTACGGGCGCAAGATCGGCCCGGACCCCGCCTCGATCAATGCCTGCAAGATCGGCGGCATCGTCGCCAACAACGCCAGCGGCATGTGCTGCGGCACCGCGCAGAACACCTACCACACCCTTGCCGGCCTGCGCCTGGTGCTGGCCGACGGCACCCGCCTGGACAGCGAAGACCCGGCCAGCATCACCGCGTTCGAGCAAAGCCACGCCAAGCTGCTGGACGAGCTGGCCCGCCTTGGCCGCGAGACCCGCGCCAACCTCGCATTGGCCGACCGTATCCGCCACAAGTACCGACTGAAGAACACCACGGGCCTGTCGCTCAATGCGCTGGTGGACTACGACCAGCCGCTCGACATCCTGCAGCACCTGCTGGTCGGTTCCGAAGGCACCCTCGGTTTCATCAGCGCCGTCACCTACGACACCGTGCCTGACCATCCGCACAAGGCCAGCGCGCTGCTGGTGTTCCCGAGCGTCGAAAGCTGCTGCCGGGCGGTGACCCTGCTCAAGCCGCAGCCGGTGTCCGCCGTGGAGCTGCTCGACCGCCGCAGCCTGCGCTCGGTGCAGGACATGCCCGGCATGCCGGCCTGGGTGAAAGGCCTGTCCGCCAATGCCTGCGCCCTGCTGATCGAGTCCCGCGCCGCCAGCCGGAGCCTGTTGCACGAACAGCTCGACCAGGTGATGGCGGCCATCGCCGAGTTCCCGCTGGAGCAGAAGGTCGCCTTCAGCGAAGACCCGGCGGTGTACAACCAGCTGTGGAAGATCCGCAAGGACACTTTCCCCGCCGTCGGCGCCGTGCGTCAGACCGGCACCACGGTGATCATCGAGGACGTCACCTTCCCCATCGAGCAACTGGCCGAGGGCGTCAACCGCCTGATCCAGCTGTTCGACAAGCACCGTTACGACGAGGCGATCATTTTCGGCCACGCCCTGGAAGGCAACCTGCACTTCGTCTTCACCCAGGGCTTCAACAGTGCTGAGGAAGTAGCGCGCTACCAGGCGTTCATGGATGACGTGGCGCAACTGGTGGCGGTGGAGTTCGGCGGCTCGCTCAAGGCCGAGCACGGCACCGGGCGCAACATGGCACCGTTCGTCGAGCTGGAATGGGGCAAGGACGCCTACCAGTTGATGTGGCAGCTCAAGCGCCTGCTCGACCCCAACGGCATCCTCAACCCCGATGTGGTGCTGAGCGAGGATCCGGATATCCACCTGAAGAACCTCAAGCCGCTACCGGCCGCCGACGAGATCGTCGACAAGTGCATCGAGTGCGGGTTCTGCGAGCCGGTGTGCCCGTCGAAAGGGCTGACCCTCAGCCCACGCCAGCGCATCGTCATGTGGCGCGATATCCAGGCGAAGAAACGCGCCGGCGTCGACACCCGCGAACTGCTGCGCACCTACCAGTACCAGGGCATCGACACCTGCGCCGCCACGGGCCTGTGCGCCCAGCGTTGCCCGGTGGGCATCAATACCGGCGAGCTGGTGAAGAAACTGCGCGGCCAGGCGGCCGAGCACGGCAAGGCCGCCGACTGGCTGGCCGAGCATTTCCACGCCACCCTGCGCGGCGCCCGCTTCACCCTGGCCGCCGCCAATGGCGCGCGCAGGCTGCTCGGCGCCCCACGCATGAGCCGCCTCAGCGCCAGCCTCAGCAAGGCCAGCAAAGGCCGCCTGCCGCAATGGACACCCGCCATGCCACAGCCGCTGCGCGCCATCGACTTCCCCGCGCCAAGCCACGATGCCCGGCCACGGGTCGTCTACCTGGCCGCCTGCGTGTCGCGGGTGATGGGCCCGGCCTACGCCGACCGCGAACAGAGCTCGCTGCTGGACAAGACCCGCGCCCTGCTGGAAAAGGCCGGCTACCAGGTGGTGTTCCCGGACAACGCCGACAGCCTGTGCTGCGGCCAGCCATTCGCCTCCAAGGGCTACCCCGAGCAGGCCGAGCACAAGCGCCAGGAGCTGGTCGCCGCCCTGCTGCACGCCAGCCGCGGCGGCCTTGACCCGATCTACTGCGACACCAGCCCCTGCACCCTGCGCCTGGTGCAGGACCTGGGCGAGTCACGGCTGGACCTGTACGACCCGGTGCGTTTCATCCGCACCCACCTGGTCGACAGGCTGGAGTTCACCCCCCAGGACGAGCCGGTGGCGGTGCACGTGACCTGCAGCACCCAGCACCTGGGCGAAAGCCAGGCGCTGATCGACCTGGCGCGGCGCTGCAGCAAGCAGGTGGTGATCCCCGAGGGCATCCACTGCTGCGGCTTCGCCGGCGACAAGGGCTTCACCACCCCGGAGCTCAACGCCCACTCCCTGCGCACCTTGAAGGACGCCGTGCAGTACTGCAGCGAAGGGATCTCCACCAGCCGCACCTGCGAAATCGGCCTGTCGAGTCACAGCGGCATCGACTATCACGGTCTGGTGTACCTCGTCGACCGGGTCACCCGCGCGCGCAGCCTCTGATCCGCCAGGGCAGCCCCGCCCCCTCTTTTATGGGAGTGGGGCTGCCCTGCGATGGCGTCGACAAGCGTTGCGCCACAACTGCGTCCTGCACAAACCCTGCGCACTCAAGTAAACTGGCGGCCTTTTCGCGCAGCCTCGGGCTGCCCCTGTCGATTTACCAAAGGTGCCCGCCATGCCCTGGCTGCAAGTACGCCTGGCCATCAGCCCGGAACAAGCCGAAACCTACGAAGACGCCCTGCTCGAAGTGGGTGCCGTCTCGGTGACCTTCATGGACGCCGAAGACCAGCCGATCTTCGAACCGGACCTCAACACCACCCCGCTGTGGTCGCACACGCACCTGCTGGCGCTGTTCGAGGCCGATGCCGAGCCTGAAGCGGTGTTCGCCCACCTGCAATTGCTGACCGGTGCCGCGCTGCCCGAGCACCAGGCTGAAGTGATTGAGGACCAGGACTGGGAGCGCAGCTGGATGGACAACTTCCAGCCCATGCGCTTCGGCCAGCGCCTGTGGATCGTGCCGAGCTGGCACGAAGCCCCGGAAAAAGACGCGGTCAACCTGCTGCTCGACCCCGGCCTGGCGTTCGGCACCGGCACCCACCCGACGACCGCACTGTGCCTGGAATGGCTCGACGGCCAGCAACTCGAAGGCACCCAGGTGCTGGACTTCGGCTGCGGCTCGGGCATCCTGGCCATCGCCGCGCTGCTGCTCGGCGCCCGCCACGCGGTCGGCACCGACATCGACGTGCAGGCTATCGAGGCCTCCCGTGACAACGCCCAGCGCAACGGCATCGCCGACGACAAGTTCGACCTGTACCTGCCCGAACAGATGCCGGCCATGCAGGCCGACGTGCTGGTGGCCAACATCCTGGCCGGCCCGCTGGTCTCGCTGGCGCCGCAACTGTCCGGTCTGGTTCGTCCCGGTGGCCTGCTGGCGCTGTCGGGCATCCTTGCCGAGCAAGGCGAGGAAGTGGCCGCCGCCTATACGGCCGACTTCGACCTGGACCCGATCGTCATGCGCGACGGCTGGGTACGTATCAGTGGTCGCCGCCGCTAAGCGCGCCTAGACTCATCTCCTGCACAGCTCCCCGGACAGCCGCATGACCGACAGTTTCGTCACCCAGTGCCCGCATTGCCAGACCAGCTTTCGCGTCACCCATCACCAGTTGAGCGTGGCCCGCGGCGTGGTGCGCTGCGGCCATTGCCTGCAGGTGTTCAACGCGGCGAAACAGTTGCTGGAGCAGAACCGCGCCGCCACTGGTGAAGGCAGCGCCGAGGCACCGCCTGCCGTGGCGCAGGCGGTCGCACCGGTGGCCCCGGCAGTCGAGCCGGTGGCCGAAACCCCGGCAGCGGACGAAGACAACTGGAGCGTCACGGCCGAGGAGCTGGATGCCCTCGACCTCGACCAGGAACTGGCGCGCCTCGAACGGCGCAGCCCGGGTGACCGGCGCGGCGCGGCGCAGAGCGTGCTGCAGGCCCGTCGCGACGAGCAGACCAGCGATGGACACAGCGACGAACTGTTCGGCACGGCCACCGATAATGACCTGGAGCCCGCGCAGGTGCGCGGGGAAGCGCCGGTACTGGTCGAGCAGGAGCCGCTGGACCTGGAACCTGCGACCGACGAACGCACCGAACCGACCCTCGGCAGCGCCGACCTCGACCTGGACGACGAACCGCCGGTGCGCCACCAGACAGCAACCGACGACCTCGACGAGCCGCTGGAGCGGTTGTCCGCCCACGACGAGCCGATTCCGGAAAAGGGCCTGTCGGCGCTGGACGACGAGGTCCGCAGCGAGCCACTCTCGGCCCGCGACGAGGAACCCGACGAACAGCCCGGGCAACGCCTGGAGCCCAGCCTGGCGATCAAGCCCGAGCGCACGCGCAAGGAGCCGCTGGTGAACGTGGTCGACGACCCGTTGCAGCTGGATTGGGAAAAACCTGCGCCTAACTGGGGCAAGCGCCTGCTGTGGGGCTTGCTCACCCTGCTGGCCGCCACCCTGCTGGCGTTCCAGTACGTCTGGTTCCACTTCGACGAAATGGCCCGCCAGGACCAGTACCGCCCCTGGTTCCAGCAACTGTGCCCGGTGTTCGGCTGCCAGGTGCCGACCCGCGTGGACATCTCGCGGATCAAGAGCAGCAACCTGGTGGTACGCAGCCACCCGGACTTCAAGGGCGCGCTGATCGTCGACGCGATCATCTACAACCGCGCTCCCTTCGCCCAACCCTTCCCCTTGCTGGAGCTGCGCTTCGCCGACCTCAACGGCCAGCTGATCGCCAGCCGGCGCTTCAAGCCCAGCGAGTACCTGTCGGGCGAGCTGGCCGGCCGCGGCGAGATGCCCAGCCAGACACCGATCCACATCGCCCTGGACATCCTCGACCCGGGGCCGAAGGCGGTGAACTACAGCCTGAGCTTCCGCTCGCCGGAATAAGCGACCAGCGGCAAGCCCGCCCTACTGGCTTGCCAGCGTCGCGAACGGACCGCAAAGCGGCCCCAGGATCAACTGAACGGTTGAATTTCCGAGACTCGCGGCATCGGTCATAACGCCGCAACTGTTCAGATTTTATCCAGATTCATCTTTATCCGGTCATCGAGAGCGGGTATCATGCCATCCCTTTTTCGAACTCCAATGATTCGGCCCCACAACAGGGAACACCTATGTCGGCGGTACGCATCGGCCCTTACACACTGCAGAACAACCTGATCCTGGCCCCCATGGCCGGCGTCACGGACCAGCCTTTCCGAACGCTGTGCAAACGGCTGGGGGCGGGCATGGTGGTATCGGAGATGGTCTCCAGCGACATGCGCCTGTGGAACAGCCGCAAGTCGAGCCTGCGCCGCATCCACGAAGGCGATCCCGAGCCACGCTCGGTGCAGATCGCCGGTGGCGACGCGCAGATGATGGCCGAGGCGGCCCGGGCCAACGTCGAGGCCGGCGCGCAGATCATCGACATCAACATGGGCTGCCCGGCGAAAAAAGTCTGCAACAAGGCCGCAGGCTCTGCTTTATTGAGAGATGAAGCCTTGGTCACCGAAATCCTCCATGCCGTCGTCGGCGCCGTGGACGTGCCGGTGACGCTGAAGATCCGCACCGGCTGGGACCGGGCGAGCAAGAACGGCCTGAACGTGGCGAAGATCGCCGAACAGGCCGGCATCCAGGCGCTGGCGGTGCATGGCCGCACACGCGCCGACCTGTACACCGGTGACGCCGAGTACGACACCATCGCCGCGATCAAGCAGGCGGTGTCGATCCCGGTTTTCGCCAACGGCGACATCACCTCGCCGGAAAAGGCCCGGGCGGTGCTGCACGCCACCGGTGCCGACGGCCTGCTGATCGGCCGTGCCGCCCAGGGGCGGCCGTGGATTTTCCGCGAGATCGAGCATTTCCTGCGCACGGGCGAGCATTTGCCCGCACCGGCGCTGGACGAAGTGGAACGCATTCTGCTGGAGCACCTGGCTGCGCTGCACGCCTTCTACGGCGATGTGATGGGCGTGCGTATCGCCCGCAAGCACGTGGGCTGGTACCTGGCGACCCGACCCGGCGGCAAGGAGTTCCGCAGCCGGTTCAACGCTTTGGAAGACACACAAGCGCAGTGCGCCAACGTTCAGGCGTTTTTCGCCGAACGTCGACAGAGCCTTGGGACAGAGGACGAACAAGGGGTGGCCGCATGACGATGATGACCGAGACATTAGTGAGTGGAACAACGCCCGTGAGCGACAACGCCAACCTCAAGCAGCACCTGAACACGCCGAGCGAGGAGGGCCAGACCCTGCGCGACAGCGTCGAGAAGGCGCTGCACAACTACTTCGCCCACCTGGAAGGCGCTACCGTCACGGACGTGTACAACCTGGTGCTCTCGGAAGTCGAGGCGCCCTTGCTCGAATGCGTGATGAACTACGTCAAGGGCAACCAGACCAAGGCCAGCGAGATGCTCGGACTCAACCGAGGCACGCTGCGCAAGAAGCTCAAGCAGTACGATCTGTTGTAAGGCCAGAACCCCAACCAGAAAAGGCGCTCATGCAAAAAAGCGCCTTTTTTGCTGACTCCACCGCGTTATGGAATCTGAAATGACCGACCAGACTACCCGCCTGCCGATCCGCCGCGCCCTGATCAGCGTCTCCGACAAGACCGGTATCCTCGAATTCGCCCGTGAGCTGCAGCAGCTCGGTGTCGAGATCCTGTCCACCGGCGGCACCTACAAGCTGCTCAAGGACAATGGCGTGAACGCGGTGGAAGTGGCCGACTACACCGGCTTCGCCGAAATGATGGACGGCCGGGTCAAGACCCTGCATCCGAAGATCCACGGCGGCATCCTCGGCCGCCGCGGCACCGACGACGCCATCATGAACGAGCATGGCATCAAGCCGATCGACCTGGTCGCGGTCAACCTGTACCCGTTCGAAGCCACCATCAGCAAGCCGGGCTGCGACCTGCCGACCGCCATCGAGAACATCGACATCGGCGGCCCGACCATGGTCCGTTCGGCGGCGAAGAACCACAAGGACGTCGCCATCGTGGTCAACGCCAGCGACTACGCCGGTATCGTCGAAGGCCTCAAGGCCGGCGGCCTGACCTACGCCCAGCGCTTCGACCTGATGCTCAAGGCCTTCGAGCACACCGCCGCCTACGACGGCATGATCGCCAACTACATGGGCACCATCGACCAGGCCAAGCAGACCCTGTCGACCGAAGACCGCAGCGAGTTCCCGCGCACCTTCAACAGCCAGTTCGTCAAGGCCCAGGAAATGCGCTACGGCGAGAACCCGCACCAGAGCGCGGCGTTCTACGTCGAGGCGAAGAAGGGCGAGGCCAGCATCTCCACCGCCATCCAGCTGCAAGGCAAGGAGCTGTCGTTCAACAACGTGGCCGACACCGACGCTGCGCTGGAGTGCGTGAAGAGCTTCGTCAAGCCGGCCTGCGTCATCGTCAAGCACGCCAACCCGTGCGGCGTGGCCGTGGTGCCTGAAGACGAAGGCGGCATCCGCAAGGCCTACGACCTGGCCTACGCCACCGATACCGAATCGGCGTTCGGCGGCATCATCGCCTTCAACCGCGAGCTGGACGGCGAGACCGCCAAAGCCATCGTCGAGCGGCAGTTCGTCGAAGTGATCATCGCCCCGAAAATCTCCCAGGCCGCCCGTGAAGTCGTGGCTGCCAAGCAGAACGTGCGTCTGCTGGAGTGCGGCGAGTGGCCAGCCGAGCGCGCCGCCGGTTGGGACTTCAAGCGGGTCAACGGTGGCCTGCTGGTGCAGAGCCGCGATATCGGCATGATCAGCGCCGACGACCTGAAGATCGTCACCAAGCGCGCGCCGACCGAGCAGGAAATCCACGACCTGGTGTTCGCCTGGAAAGTGGCCAAGTTCGTCAAGTCCAACGCCATTGTCTACGCCAAGAACCGCCAGACCATCGGCGTCGGCGCCGGCCAGATGAGCCGCGTCAACTCCGCGCGCATCGCCGCCATCAAGGCCGAGCACGCCGGTCTGCAGGTACAGGGCGCGGTGATGGCCTCGGACGCGTTCTTCCCGTTCCGCGACGGCATCGACAATGCGGCTAAAGTGGGTATCAGCGCCGTGATCCAGCCGGGTGGCTCGATGCGTGATGCAGAAGTCATCGCCGCTGCCGACGAAGCTGGCATTGCGATGGTGTTCACCGGTATGCGCCACTTCCGCCACTGATTTACGGCAATCGGCCGCACTGAAGCAGGCATCTGCTGCGTTGGGGCCGGTTCCGCTGATGCTCATTGCCAGAAGGCAACTCCGCTCATCGGAACCGGCCCCGCCTTGCATCTACCTGCTTCATTGCGACCTCGTACAGCGTGAGGCCTTGCCTCCCGTCCGAAAGAATTCGAGGTTTTGACATGAAAGTTTTGATCATCGGCAGCGGCGGTCGTGAACACGCCCTGGCCTGGAAAGTCGCCCAGGACCCACGCGTCGAGAAAGTCTTCGTTGCCCCGGGCAACGCCGGCACCGCCACCGAAGCCAAGTGCGAGAACGTCGCCATCGACGTCACCGCCCTGGAGCAACTGGCCGACTTCGCCGAGAAGAACGTCGACCTGACCATCGTCGGCCCGGAAGCGCCGCTGGTGCTCGGCGTGGTCGACCTGTTCCGCAGCCGTAACCTGGACTGCTTCGGCCCGACCAAGGGCGCGGCCCAGCTGGAAGGCTCCAAGGCCTTCACCAAGGACTTCCTGGCCCGTCACAAGATCCCGACCGCCGACTACCAGAACTTCACCGAGATCGAGCCGGCCCTGGCCTACCTGCGTGAGAAAGGCGCGCCGATCGTGATCAAGGCCGACGGCCTGGCCGCCGGCAAGGGCGTGATCGTTGCCATGACCCTGCAGGAAGCCGAAGACGCCGTGCGCGACATGCTCGCCGGCAATGCCTTCGGTGAAGCCGGTTCGCGGGTGGTGATCGAAGAGTTCCTCGACGGCGAGGAAGCCAGCTTCATCGTCATGGTCGACGGCCACAACGTGCTGCCCATGGCCACCAGCCAGGACCACAAGCGCGTCGGCGACCAGGACACCGGCCCGAACACCGGTGGCATGGGTGCCTACTCCCCTGCCCCGGTGGTCACCGCCGATGTGCACCAGCGCGTGATGGACCAGGTGATCTGGCCGACCGTGCGCGGCATGGCCGAGGAAGGCAACGTCTACACCGGCTTCCTCTATGCCGGCCTGATGATCGACAAGGCGGGCAACCCCAAGGTCATCGAGTTCAACTGCCGCTTCGGTGACCCGGAGACCCAGCCGGTCATGCTGCGCCTGGAGTCGAGCCTGGTACTGCTGGTCGAGGCTGCCTTCGCCAAGGCCCTGGACAAGGTCGAAGCGCAATGGGACCCGCGTCCGAGCCTGGGCGTGGTGCTGGCCGCCGGTGGCTACCCGGGCGACTACGCCAAGGGCGCCGCGATCAGCGGCCTGGATGCCGCCGCCAAGCTTGAAGGCAAGGTGTTCCACGCCGGTACCGCGCTGAAGGACGGCCAGGTGGTCAGCGCCGGTGGTCGCGTGCTCTGCGCCACCGCCATGGGCGACACCGTCGAGGCCGCCCAGCAGCAGGCTTACCGCCTGGCCGAGCAGGTCAAGTGGGACGCCAGCTTCTACCGCACCGACATCGGCTACCGGGCCATCGCCCGCGAGCGCGGTGAGCACCAGCAGTAAAAGTGCACCGAACGGCCGTGGCGCTCCGCGCGCGCGGCCTTCGGCTCGTCGTCAAGGCCCTGCCGGGGCCTTGCCTTCGCCTTGGCGCGCCGCGCATAGTTGTTATCCGGCACATTAGCTAAGAAGGGATTTCGTCGTGCGTCGGCTTCGGATTGCCATAGCCCTGATCGTCAGCCTGCTGACCCTGCTCTGCCTGCTCCCGGCACACGCCGAACAGGCCGCAGGCTGGTCGGCGCTGCTCGACGAACAGGCCAACCTGCAATTGTCCGATGTACGCTCCGAGCGTTACCGCAACCAGTTCAGCCCCCTGGCCCTCGACGAACTGGATGCCGCCCTCCCCGACCAAGCGCTCTGGCTGCACTACCGCCTGGAACCGCACGACCAGGAGCAACTGGTCCGCATCTTCGCCCCCGACCTGTCGCGCCTGGACCTCTACGCCCTCGAAGGCGGCGAGCTGCTGCGCCAACTGCACCATGGCCGCCAGGGCGATGGCCTGAGCCCGACCCAGCGCGGCCGGGACCATGTGCTGCCGCTGCCGCACAGCAGCCAGCCACTGGACATCTACCTGCGGCTGGTCTCCGAACACCAGTTGCGCCCGGCCATCAGCGTCGAGTCCACCGCCCATGCCGCGGCCGACCAGCGCCAGTCGCTGCTGTTCGGCCTGCTGTTCGGCGGGCTGGTGATGCTGATCCTGCACAACCTGATCCGCTTCGTCTATTCACGCTCCAGCACCACGCTGGTCCTGGCGCTGTACCACGGCCTGATGCTGCTCAGCGCGCTGATCCTGCTCAATCTCACTGGCCCGTGGGGACAGCTGTGGCATAGCGCGCAGACCCCGGCGGCCTACCTGACGCTGGTGCTGGCGGGCCTGGCCGGGCTGTACTTCACCCTGCATTTCTTCTCTCCCTGCAGTTCGGCGCGGCTCAACCGCCTGCTGCAGATGGAAATGGTAGTGGCCGCGGTCAGCGGCCTGGTGCTGCTGTTCGTCGACACGCTGCCGCTGAACCTGATGACCTACGCCCTGCTCGCCCTGGGCAGCGTGAGCATGCTGCTGGTCAGCAGCTACCACTGGTACAAGGGATACGGCCCGGCGCGGCTGTTCAGCGTGGCGATGCTGGTGTTCAACCTCGGCGGGCTGGTGCTGCTGCCGGCCCTGCTGGGCCTGACCCGCACCGCCACGCCGTGGCTGCTGTGCATTCTCATGGCGCTGACCGTGGTCAGCGGCCTGTTGCTCAACCTCGCGGTCAGCGAGCGCCTGCGCCGGATCAGCGAGGAGCGCTTCCGCGCCAGCCGCGCCCTGGCCGCCAGCGATGCCGAGATCAACGCCAAGGCCGAGTTCCTGGCCAAGATCAGCCATGAGATCCGCACCCCCATGAACGGCGTGCTGGGCATGACCGAGCTGCTGCTGGGCACGCCACTGTCGGTCAAGCAGCGCGACTACGTGCAGACCATCCACAGCGCCGGCAACGAACTGCTCACCCTGATCAACGAGATCCTCGACATCTCCAAGCTCGAGTCGCGGCAGATCGAACTGGACGATGTGCAATTCGACCTCAACGCCCTGATCGAGGACTGCCTGAACATCTTCCGGGCCAAGGCCGAGCAGCAGAACATCGAGCTGATCAGCTTCACCCAGCCCCAGGTGCCCAGGGTCGTCAGTGGTGACCCGACGCGCCTGCGCCAGGCCCTGTCGAGCCTGCTGGACAACGCCCTGAAGAACACCACCCAGGGCGAGATCCTGCTGGTGGTGGCCCTCGACCAGCGCGGCGACAGCCCGCGCCTGCGCATCGCCGTGCAGGACAGCGGCGAGCCGATGCCGCCCGCCGAGCGCGACGCCCTGCTGCAGGCCGAACTGCACAGCCGCCACTTCCTCTCCAGCAACAAGCTCGGCGGTCACCTGGGCCTGGTGATCGCCAAGCAGTTGATCGGCCTGATGCAGGGCGAATTCGGCATCAAGACCAGCACCAGCATGGGCAACACCCTGTGGCTGACCCTGCCGCTGGATCCGCAACGCCTGGAGCAGCCGGCCACCGACCTCGACGGCCCGTTGCGCGATGCGCGGGTGCTGGTGGTCGACGACAACGACACCTGCCGCAAGGTGCTGGTACAGCAGTGCAGCGCCTGGGGCATGAACGTCAGCGCAGTGCCGTCGGGCAAGGAAGCGCTGGCGCTGCTGCGCACCAAGGCGCACCTGCGCGACTACTTCGACGCGGTGTTGCTGGACCAGAACATGCCCGGCATGACCGGCATGCAGCTGGCGGCCAAGATCAAGGAAGACCCGAGCCTGAACCATGACATCCTGGTGGTCATGCTCACCGGCATCAGCAACGCGCCGAGCAAGATCATCGCCCGCAACGCCGGGGTCAAGCGCATCCTCGCCAAGCCGGTGGCCGGCTACACGCTCAAGACCACCCTCGCCGAGGAACTCGCCCTGCGCGGCCGCGAGCCGGCCGCGCCGCCGCTGCCGGCCGGCACCCCGGTACCGCTGGACCTGCCCGGCGACTTCCGCATCCTGGTGGCCGAGGACAACAGCATCTCGACCAAGGTCATCCGCGGCATGCTCGGCAAGCTCAACCTCGAGCCGGACACCGCCAGCAACGGCGAAGAAGCCCTGCAGGCGATGAAGACCAGGCAGTACGACCTGGTACTGATGGACTGCGAGATGCCGGTGCTCGATGGGTTCTCCGCCACCCAGCAGCTGCGTGCCTGGGAAACCGCCAACCAGCGCCCGCGCACCCCGGTGGTGGCACTGACCGCGCACATCCTCAACGAACACAAGGAGCGCGCGCGCCTGGCCGGCATGGACGGGCACATGGCCAAGCCGGTGGAGCTGTCGCAATTGCGCGAGCTGATCCAGTTCTGGGCGGGGCAGCGTCAGGTAGTGTCTGACCCGCTGGCCTGAGAGAAGCCCGCGCCCATCCCGCAGGTTCCGTGCTATACAGGTGCCACCTATCCCGTCGCGGACCCGCACCCATGCTCCATGAGTTGTTCAGCGTCTACCTGAAAATGCTCGTGCTCTACAGCCCGTTCTTCGTGCTGTCGTGCTTCATCGGCCTGACCCGCGGCCACTCCAGCAAGGAACGCAAGCAACTGGCCTGGCGCGTGGCGATCGCCACGCTGGTGGCCAGCGTGCTGCTCTATCTGTTCGGACGGGTGATCTTCGGCGTGTTCGGCATCACCGCCGACGCCTTTCGCATCGGCGCGGGCTCGGTGCTGTTCATCTCGGCGCTGGGCATGGCCCAAGGCAAGTCGGCGGTGCAGACCGACAACGTGCAGCAGGACGTGACCATCGTGCCGCTGACCATTCCGCTGACAGTCGGCCCGGGCACCATCGGTGCGCTGCTGGTGATGGGGGTGGGCCAGCCGCACTGGGACGACAAGCTGCTGGCCATCGTCAGCATCGCCCTGGCCAGCTTCACCGTCGGCCTGGTGCTGTACCTTTCGCACCGTATCGAGCGGCTGCTCGGCGACCAGGGCCTGCAGATCGTCAGCCGCCTGATGGGGCTGTTCGTCTGCGCCCTGGCGGCGCAGATCATCTTCACCGGGATCAAGGGCTACCTGCTGCCCTGATCCCGGCTGCGCTCAAGGCTTGGCGGGGTACCAGCGCGGCGTGTAGACCCACTGGCCGCCCTCGGCACGGGGGAAGGTGCAGGTGGTCGAGGAACCGACCAGCACCATGGTGCGCATGTCGACCATCTCCGGCAGCAGCTCGCCCAGGGTCACCACCCGCAGGGTCTGCCCCGGCCGGCCGATATCACGGCCCAGCACCACGGGGGTGCCTGCGTCGCGATGACGACGTACCACCTCCAGCGCCACGCCCAACTGATGAGGCCGGGCCTTGGAGATCGGGTTGTAGAACGCCAGCACCAGATCCGCCTGGGCGGCCAGGTCGAGGCGTTTTTCGATGATCGACCACGGCTTGAGGTTGTCCGACAGCGACATCACGCAGAAGTCGTGCCCCAGCGGCGCCCCCGCTTGCGCGGCGGTGGCCAGCGAGGCCGAGACGCCCGGCAGGATCTCCAACTCGACGCGCTGCCAGGCCGGATCGCTGGACTCGTGCAACGCTTCGAGCACTGCGGCGGCCATGGCGAACACGCCCGGATCACCCGACGAAACCACCACCACCGAACGGCCCTGGGCCGCCAGCTCGAAGGCATGGCGGGCGCGCTGCATCTCTTCGCGGTTGTCGGTGCAGTGCAGCACCTGATCGTCGCGGAAGGGGCCGGCCATGCGCACGTAGGTTTCGTAGCCGAGCACATCCTGGGCGCCCGCCAATTCGGCCTTGACCGCCGGCACCATCAGCTCGGAAGCACCGGGGCCCAGGCCGATCACGGCCAGGCGGCCACGACGACGGCCAATGTGGTCGATGTCGACCGGTGCCGCGGCAACGGCGTGGGCGAGCCCCACGGACGAACCGACACGCGCTTGCGGCAATGCATCAGCCAGCATCCGCTCCAGGCTCTCGGCGGCCGGGACAAAGCGCAGGGCGACATTCAGCGCCCGGGCAGCCTCGTGCAGGGTCGGCTCCGCCATCTCGGTTTCGCTTGCCAGCAGGCAGGCCAACGCGGGCTCGGCGATGTTCGCTCGCAGCAATTCCTCCCGCACCTGTTGCACCAGGTCAGCGCTGCCGGCTGTGACCGCCACCACCACGCAACGCGCATGGATCAGCAGTTCGTCACGGCTGGCAGGACGCAGTGCGCTGCCCACGTGGATAGTGCGTTGCGCATCGTCACTGCCGGGCAACTGCACGTGCTCGAGCCACGGCGCGTCGCCTTCGACACGCACGGTTTCGCCCGCCAGCAGGTCGGAGACGAAGCGCTTGCCTTGCTCCAGGTCCGCCAGCGCGTAACCCTCGGGCGGGTTGAGCAGGCAGGTGCCGAAGCGCAGCTCGCCACTGGTGGTGATTGCCGCGCTGACACCCAGTACCTCGCCGATTTCGCGGGCCATGAGATTGACCCCGCCCAGGCCACCGAGCAGCGGCACCACGGCGCTGCCGTCCTCGGCCACGGCCAGCACCGGCGGCTCGACGCCTTTTTCGCTCAACAGCGGCGCCAGGGTGCGAATGACGATCCCCGCCGCGCACAGGGCAATGATCGGCGTGTCTTGGTGATACAGCTCGCGCAGGGTGTCGCCAAAAGCTGCGTAGTAATGGTCGGCACCCTCCACGCGCCCTTGCAGGCCATGGATCACGGCCTGTGGATAACGTTGCTGGATACGCTGCGCGGTGGCCAGGCTGCCCGAACCGAGCATGACGATTGCCGGTGCCTTGATCATCCCTGCCATTTCTCACCCGGCACGATGATCAGCGAGAAGTACGGCGAAGACTGTGGGTCGACCTCGTCCAGCGCGACGATCTTCTGGTTGGCCATGGTGGCCCGCTCCACGTACAGCGCACGGCTATCCAGGCCCAGCTCGCCGAGCACCTGGCGCACCTTGGGGAAGTTGCGCCCAAGCTTCATGATCACTGCCGCGTCGGCGGCGGCCAGGCGCTGCTTGAGCTCTTCATGGGGCAGCACACCGGAGAGCACGGTGAGGGTCTGGTTGCGATACACCAGCGGTGCACCGAGCACCGAGGCGCCACCGAGCATCGAGCAGACACCGGGGATCACCTGGGCCTCGTAGCGCGAGGCCAGGCGATCGTGCAGGTACATGTAGGAGCCGTAGAAGAACGGATCGCCTTCGCAGATCACCGCCACGTCGCGGCCGGCGTCCAGGTGCGCGGCCACCTGCAGGCTGGCTTCGTCGTAGAAGTCGCTGATCACCTGCTCGTAGGAGAGCGGCGCGGGCAGCGCCTCGGTGGTCACCGGATATACCAGCGGCAGCAGGGTCTGTTCGGCTTGCAGGTGCGCTTCGATGATACCGAAGGCGTTGCCGCGCTTGCCCTTGGCCACGAAGTACGCCACCACGGGGGCCTCGCGCAGCAGGCGCAGGGCCTTGACCGTGATCAGTTCGGGATCGCCCGGGCCCACGCCCAGGCCCAGCAGTCTTCCGCGTGCGTGCATCACTCCACCTCCGTGGCCAGGGCGTTGACTGCGGCAGCGGCCATCGCGCTGCCGCCCAGGCGGCCCTGCATGATCACGAACGGCACGCCACGGCTGTCGGCGGCGAGCATGGCCTTGGATTCGGCGGCGCCGACGAAGCCGACCGGGAAGCCGAGGATCAGCGCCGGTTTCGGCGCGCCGGCATCGAGCATTTCCAGCAGGTAGAACAAGGCGGTCGGCGCGTTACCGATCACCACCACGCTGCCTTCCAGGTGCGGGCGCCACAGTTCCAGGGCCACCGCCGAGCGGGTATTGCCCTCGGCCTTGGCCAGGTCCGGCACGCTCGGGTCGCGCAGGGTGCAGATCACCGGGTTGTTGGCCGGCAGGCGGGCGCGGGTGATGCCTTCGGCGACCATGTGCGCGTCACAGAGGATCGGCGCGCCCTTGGCCAGGGCCTGGCGGCCGGCGCTACCGGCGCCTTCGGAGAACTGCAGGCCATCGATGGCCTCGACCATGCCGCAGGCATGGATCACGCGCACGGCGAGCTTTTCGAGATCGGCGGGGATCCGCTCGAGCCGTGCTTCCTCGCGGATGATCCGGAAGGAATTGCGATAGATCTCCTGACCATCGCGGATGTAGTCAATCATCAAGGTGCTCCGTCGGCAGGTCGAGCATGGCGCCTGCTTCTTCTGGGGTGAGGTCGGCTGCGTGCAGCCTGCCGAAGCCCGGCAGGCGCGCGTCGCGCAAGTAAAGGTCATAACGGCCCGGGGCCCGGGCCAACAGGGTGGCCGGGGCGGCGTGGGCCATGGCGCATGAACGTGGGCAGCCGGACAGGTGCACGCTGCCCGGGGCGCCATGGTGCAGCAGGCCGGCCAGGGCGATGGCGTCGGCCTTGGTGTCGGCCTGGGCCTTGGCGCAACCGCTGGAGCCGGTGCAGGCGACGACCCGCGCCAGTAGATGTTCGTTGTGGCAGAGCATGCCGGATGCTGCCAGCTGCGCGCGTGCGTTTTCCAGCTCGGTCGGTGCGAGGGAGGTCAGCACCAGGCTCTGCCAAGGCGTCAGGCGCAAGCTGCCATCGCCCCACTGGCGGGCGATGCGCGCGGCACTGCGAAGCATCGCGGGCGTCAGGCGCCCGAGGGGCGGCGCGACGCCCAGGGCCACGCCCTGGCGCTGGGGCAGCACGCCCAACCAGGGGCTTGTCGTCGCTGGGCGCTGCCAGGCCATCGACGTGGTATCGATCTGAATCGCCAGCCCTTCCAGGAAGTGCTCAACCGGGCACACCTGCAGCAATTGACGCATGCGCGACTGCTCGGGTGTCGCCAGATCAAGGAAGCGCTCCAGCACCGCGCGCACCAACGCCGGCCCCTGCTCCACCGGTACCGCACCCAGCGCCTGGCCATTCGACAGGCTGCTCGCGAGGCCGAACCGCAACCAGATGCGTCCTTCGCGTTGCATCGCGGACAGCCACAGGTCATGGGCGTGGTCGAGCATCGCCAGCGCTTCGCCGCCATCGAGCTGCACGGCGAACTTGGCCGAGAGCTTGTGGAACCTGGGTGTGCTTTCCAGCAGGTCGAGGATCTGCCCGGCCAATGGTCGGGTGTCGAACAGCATGGCCGGATCGAGTCCGGCCAGTGGGCTGAGCATGAGGTTGCGAACATCGTCGCCCGCCGCGTCACGCGGGCCGAGCCCGGCGGCCAGCAGATGCTCGACCAGCCCGCCGTGATCCTGGCCAATGCCACGGATCTGCAGATTGGCCCGGTTGGTCGCCTCGATCACCCCGCCGGCGAAACGCTCGGCGGCGTCGGCCACGGCATCGGCCTGATCGGCCAGCAGCAGCCCACCGGGCAGCTTGATCCGGCAAATGCCACCGTCGCGCGCGGCGACGATGCGCCACAACCCCGGACAGGCCGAGGGACGGGGCGAAACTTCGGAGGGTGGGGGCTGCGTCAAGGGGGCATCCGGCAATCGTGAAAGTGCGCTTCAGTGTAGAAGGCGCGGTATTATGCCTGCTTTGTCCGGCGGCATGAAAAACCGGTGGTCGAACGTTCAATTTCGGGGCTGCTACGCAGCCCTTTCGCGGCACAAGGCCGCTCCTACAGGGTTCGCGCTGCACCTGTAGGAGCGGCCTTGCGCCGCGAAAGGGGCACGTAGTGCCCCCATGCGGTATCAAAGAGGACCCAATGGCCCCCTGGCTGACAGTAATAGGCATCGGCGAAGACGGCTTCAGCGGCCTGGGCAAGCAGGCGCGGCGTGCCCTGCTGTCAGCCAAGCGAATCATCGGTGCGCCACGCCAGCTGGCCCTGCTGCCCCGCTGCGTGACCGCCGAGCAATTGCACTGGCCCAGCCCCTTCTCCCTGGCTCCGGTCCTGGCCTTGCGCGGCGAGCCGGTATGCGTGCTGGCCAGCGGCGACCCGATGTTCTATGGCGTCGGCGCCAGCCTGGCGCGCCAGCTGCCCGCCAATGAACTGCAGGTGCTGTCGATGCCCTCCTCCTGCGCCCTGGCCGCCGCCCGCCTGGGCTGGCCGTTGCAGGATGTGCAAGTGGTCTCTGTGGTCGCTCGCCCGCTGGCCGCGCTCAATGCCCATCTGCACAGCGGCGTGCGCCTGCTGGTGCTGAGCAACGATGAAAGCAGCCCGGCGGCCATTGCCGCGCAGCTGCGCGAACGAGGCTTCGGCCCCAGCCGTCTGCAAGTGTTCGAACACCTCGGCGGCCCGCAGGAGCGAACGCTGAGCGGCACCGCCAACGGCTGGCCACACACCGACATCGCCACGCTCAACCTGGTCGCCATCGAATGCCAGGCCGCGCCCGACACCCCACGCCTGCCACGAGTGGCCGGCCTGCCCGACAGCGCCTTCCGTCATGACGGCCAACTGACCAAGCGCGACGTGCGCGCCATCACCCTGGCCCGCCTCGCCCCGCAACCCGGCGAGCTGCTGTGGGACGTAGGCGCCGGTTGCGGTTCCATCGGCATCGAATGGATGCGCGCCCACCCCAGCTGCCGCACGCTTGCGATCGAGGCTGACGAAGGCCGTCAGGGCTACATCGAACACAACCGCGACACCCTCGGCGTACCCGGCCTGCAACTGATTCGCGGCAAGGCCCCCGAAGCGTTGGCCGGGCTGGAACGTCCGGATGCGATCTTCATCGGCGGCGGCGTCACCCGCGAAGGCGTGCTCGACCTGTGCTGGGAGCGCCTGCTGCCGGGCGGACGCCTTGTTGCCAATGCGGTCACGCTGCAAAGCGAGGTCGCCCTGGCGCAGTTCCGCGAGCAGCACGGCGGCGAGCTGACCCGCATCCACATCGCCCACACTCAACCACTGGGCAGCTTCGACACCTGGCGCCAGGCCCTGCCAATCACCTTGCTCGACGTGGTGAAACCCCTCGATGCGTGAAGAAACCCGCGAACAGGCCGCGCCCCTGCGCAGCGGCCTGACCACTGGCAGCTGCGCCACCGCCACCAGCCTGGCGGCGGCGCGCCTGTTGCTAAGCGGGCAACGGCACGATGCGGTGGAGATCACCCTGCCCAAGGGCAAGGTGGTGCAGATGCGCCTGGAGTTCTGCCACCTCAAGGGCGACATGGCCGAGGCCGGTACCTTGAAGGATGCCGGCGACGACCCCGATGTCACCCACGGCGCCCTGCTCTACAGCCAGGTGCGCCTGCGCGCCGAGCCAGGCGTTCGCTTCGTCGCGGGCGCGGGCGTGGGTACCGTGACTCGCCCGGGGCTGGTGCTGGCAGTCGGTGAACCGGCCATCAACCCGGTGCCGCGCAAGATGATCAGTGATCATTTGCTGCAACTGGCGGGCGATTGCGGCTACCACGGCGGTTTCGAGGTGACGGTCAACGTGCAGGGCGGCGAACAGCTGGCCCTGAAGACCATGAATCCGCGTCTAGGTATCCTCGGCGGGCTGTCGATCCTGGGCACCAGTGGCATCGTCCGGCCCTTCTCCTGCTCGGCCTACATTGCCTCGATCCACCAGGGCATCGACGTCGCCCATACCAACGGCTACACCCATATCGCCGCCTGCACCGGCAACGCCAGCGAAGACACCATGCGCCGGGTCTACAACCTGCCGGAGATCGCCCTGATCGAGATGGGCGACTTCGTCGGCGCCGTGCTCAAGCACCTGCGCAAGGTACCCGTGCCGCGCCTCACGCTATGCGGCGGGTTCGGCAAGATCAGCAAGCTGGCGGCCGGGCACATGGACCTGCACAGCCGCCATTCGAGCATCGACCTGCCGCAGCTGGCGGGCTGGGCGGCGGCCATTGGCGCGGACATGGCGCTGCAACAGGCGATCATCGCCGCCAACACCAGCCAGCAGGCCCTCGCCCTCGCGCATGCCGCCGGCATCGCACTGGGCGATGAGGTGTGCCGCCATGCCCTGGCCTTCGCCCGCAGCGTGGTGCCGGCCCAGGTGCAGGTGGAAGTATTCGCCATCGACCGTCAGGGTGGCATCGTCGGCAAGGCGGGCGTGGCATGAACGGGCGCATCCTGCTGCTCGGCGGCGTCACCGAGGCCCTGGCCATCGCCCGCCAGCTGGGTCCGCAACATGTCTACAGCCTCGCCGGTATCGGCCGCATTCCCCAGGACCTGGCCTGCCAGGTGCGGGTCGGCGGCTATGGCGGCGCCGAAGGCCTGGCCGAGTACATGCGCGCCGAAGGCATCGACCTGCTGATCGACGCCACCCATCCCTATGCCGCGCAGATCAGCCGCAACGCCGCCCTCGCCGCACACAGCGCCGGCATTCCCTGCTGGGCCCTGCGTCGTCCGGCGTGGCAGGCGCAGCCCGGTGATGACTGGCGCGAAGTCGAGGACTGGGCCGGGCTGATCGAGGCGCTGGCCCCATTCCAACGCCCCTTGTTCACCCTTGGCCGCGAACCCCTGCAACATCTGGACGAAATCCCGCCACACCAGTTCTGGACCCTGCGCGCCCTCGAGGCGTGCCCTGGCAATGAACGCTGCGAGGTGATCGGTGCTCGCGGGCCCTTCCTCATCGACGATGAACGTGCCCTGTTCGAACGTCGGCAGATCGACGTGCTGGTAAGCAAGAACAGCGGCAGCACGGCCACCGAGCCGAAGCTCGAGGTGGCGCGGGAGCGCGGGGTTCCAGTGCTGGTGCTCAAGCGGCCGGTGCTGCCGGAAGTGGATCGGGCGTTTCACGATGCAGGGTCGCTGCTAGAGGCACTCGGCCTGTTCAAGGTCTGATTACGCTACGTATATCCCATTGACATATCCACTCCCGGAATTAAACTCCGGACATACATTTGCGCTTTCAAGGAGGCCCATGATGGAGCAAGGTGCTGTCTTCAAAAGCAACCGCAGCCAGGCTATCCGCATGCCAAAAGCCCTCGCCCTTCCAGAAGACGTCACCCGTGTGGACATCGTCGCGGTGGGCCGTTCCCGTATCATCTCGCCTGCCGGCGAAAGCTGGGACAGCTGGTTCGAGGGTGACGATGTGAGTGCGGACTTCATGGCAAGCAGGGAACAGCCAGCCGACCAGGAGCGCGAAGGATTCTGATGCTCAGGTACATGCTCGATACCAACATCTGCATTTTCATCATCAAGAACAAGCCACAAGGGGTGCGCGAGGCATTCAATCGGCACCACGGCCAGCTGGCCATCAGTACGGTAACCCTGATGGAGTTGATCTACGGTGCAGAAAAGTCCGCCGCGCCGGAACGTAATCTGGCCATTGTCGAGGGGTTCGCCGCACGGCTCGATGTGCTTGACTACGACATTCAGGGCGCAGCGCACACCGCGCAGCTACGTGCGGAGCTGGCCAAGGCCGGCACGCCCATCGGCCCCTACGACAGAATGATTGCCGGCCACGCCCGCGCTCGTGGCCTCACGCTGGTGACCAACAACCTGCGCGAGTTCCAGCGTGTTCCGGGGCTGCGCGTGGAAGACTGGGTGACACATCCACGCTGACGGTCACGAGATGGCCCTGTGCCTTGATCCTGCCGTAGAATCACCTCTCCCCTTCTGGAAGGCTCCACCCATATGGAAATGCAATGGTGGATCTGGCTCGTCTTCGGCGTGGCCCTGATCCTGCTGGAACTGGTGCTCCCCACCTTCTTCATCCTCTGGTTCGGCATCGGCGCCGTGCTGGTGTCGCTCGTCTCGCTGCTCGCGCCCAGCCTGCAACTCGATATGCAGGGCCTGCTGTGGGTGGTGTTCTCATCGATCACCACCGTGCTCTGGTTCAAGGTGTTCCGCCGCAAGAAGCCAGACGTGCGCTGGACCGCCGACAGCGTGATCGGCGAGGTCGGCCTGCTGACCGCCAGCGTCTCGCAGTTCCAGAAAGGCCGGGTGCGCTTCCAGAAGCCCATCCTCGGCAACGAGGAATGGACCTGCGTCGCCGACAACGACATCCCCGCCGGCGAGCGCGTGCGCCTGGCCGCCATCGAAGGCAACACCGCCCGGGTCACCCGGACCTGAATCCGCACTAAAAGGAAGTTCGCACCATGACCAGCCTCATCGTCGTCGGCACCCTCGCCGCATTCGTCCTGATTACTGTGTTCAAGGGGGTGCGCATCGTGCCCCAGGGCGAGGAGTGGATCGTCGAACGCCTGGGCCGCTACCACAGCACCCTAAAACCCGGCCTTAACATCGTCATCCCGTACATGGACGTGGTCGCCTACCGCCTGCCGACCAAGGACATCATCCTCGACGTGCAGCAGCAGGAGATCATCACCAAGGACAACGCGGTGATCGTCGCCAACGCCCTGTGCTTCGCCAAGGTGGTCGACCCGCAGAAGGCCTCGTACGGCGTGCAGAACTTCTCGTTCGCCGTCACCAGCCTGACCATGACCTCGCTGCGCGCCATCGTCGGCGCCATGGACCTGGACGAAGCGCTGTCCAGCCGCGAGCAGATCAAGGCGCGCCTGCGCGAAGCGATGTCCGAGCAGACCGAAGACTGGGGCGTGACCGTGCGCTCGGTGGAGATCCAGGACATCAAGCCATCGCCGAGCATGCAGACCGCCATGGAACGCCAGGCCGCCGCCGAACGTGAGCGTAAAGCCGACGTGACCCGAGCCGAAGGCAACAAGCAGGCGGCGATTCTCGAAGCCGAGGCGCGCCTGCAGGCGGCCAAGCTGGATGCCGAGGCCCAGGTCAACCTAGCTGAGGCGTCGGCGCGGGCGATCACCCTGGTCAAGGAAGCGGTGGGCAGCGAGACCGTGCCGGCCATGTACCTGCTGGGTGAGCGCTACATCGGCGCGATGGAGAACCTGGCGGGTAGCGACAATGCAAAAGTCGTGGTGCTGCCGGCTGATCTGCAGGAAACCGTGCGCGGGCTGCTGGGGCGTGGCAAGGTCTAATAACGCCGGGGGCGCTTTGCGCCCCTTTCGCCGGCAAGCCGGCTCCCACATGTGTAGCGCTGTCCCTGTGGGAGCCGGCTTGCCGGCGATGGGCTGCACAGCAGCCCCGTTTGCCCCAGGTGCGGCACTTCACCGCACCCCGGCATTTTTACCTATACTCCGCCGTACAATAGCCATCACGATTCCTGACCGGATCTCTCCATGCCCCCACGTCGGCACATCGCCTGGATAGCCTGCCTCGCAGTGCTGTTCAACCTGCTGGCCATGCCGCTGTCCTCCGCCGCGCCCAAGGGTCCGGCCGAGCAGCTGCTGTGGGGGGCTTTCTGTTCCAGCATGGCCAACAAGGCCAAGGTCGATGTCCAGGCCCTGGCCAAGATCGACCTGGGGACGCAAAGCGACGACAGCGCCAGCATGATGAACTGCTGGTGCTGCCTGGGCGCCGTCCCCCTGCTGGCCCTGCCCGGCTACCCGCCGCAGTTGCACAACCCTCCCATGTTGCCTGCGGGGCACTCGCCACAACTCGCCGACTACCAGCCCACGCCGCGCCAGCTATGGCCCGCGCTCAATCCCCGTGCCTCTCCCCTGGCCTGAGTTCACTACGCTGTCTGCCTGAACCTCAACAGATCGGAGACTCACCCATGCTCAAGCAAGCCCTCGTCCTGGCCGCCCTGCTGCTGCCCGGCGCCTATGCCAACGCCCACGAGTACAGCAAAGGCGACCTGCACATCGCCCACCCCTGGTCGCTGGAGCTGCCGCCGAACGCGCCCAACGTCGCGGCCTACTTTGTCGTGCACAACAACGGCAAGGCCGATGACCGCCTGCTCTCGGCAGACACACCGATCAGCGCCGACGCCCAACTGCACGAACATGCGATGAGCGCCGCCGGCGCCATGAAGATGCAGCAGGTGCAAAGCGTGGTGGTGCCCGCCGGCAAGGACCTGACCTTCGCCCCCAGCGCCTACCACGTGATGATCATGCAGCCCAAGGACCGCAGCCTGCTGACCGACGGCAAGCGCTTCCCGCTGACCCTGCACTTCGAGAAGGCCGGTGACATCACCGTCGAAGTCGCCGTGCAGAAGCAGCCACCGGCCGAGCAGGCCGCGCACGAGCACGCGCACTGACCTGATCGACTGACTGGCGCTCGCCATGAGCCTGCCGCGCTACAGCTCCGTCCGCACTACCCGCCCTGATCGCAGGCGCGTCGGTGGCGGCTGGCTGAGCCTGTTCGCCATGTGGATGATCTTTATCGGCCCGCTGGTTTCCCAGTCGATGCCGATGGAGCACCACGCCGGCATGTCCATGCCCATGGATATGTCGATGAGCATGCCCATGGCGCACGGCCATGACGAGCACCATGGCCACGGCAACGATGGCCAGCTGCATGTGATGTGGGAGAAGTGCGGCTACTGCAGCCTGCTGTTCAACTGCCCCGCCCTGCCCCAGACCCTCAGCCCGCTCAGCGCGGGCAGCGTCCCCCCACCCACCCACCTCACCGTCGCCACGCGCCAGGGCCATGCCCGGCAGGCTGTATTCCCCGGCGCCCGCAGCCGCGCGCCGCCCCGCTCGATCGTCGCTTGAACACCACACGCTAAACGCCCGAAGCCAGGAGGCTTCGCGCTGACTCACGACTGATCGACTGGAATCATTATGTCCGGCTGCACCCCTGTTTTTGCCCTTTCCCTGCGTGGCACCGTCGCCGGGCTCTGCGGCTCGCTGCTCGCGCCACTGGCCTTTGCCGCCGAAACCGGCCATGAAGGCCATGCGCGCGACCCGGCCGAGCTGAGCCCGACGGTGATCACCGCCATCGCCCCGAGTTCGCCACTGACCGTGGTCACCAACCCCAAGGACCCGCGCCAGCCCGTACCGGCCAGCGACGGCGGTGACTACCTCAAGACCATCCCCGGCTTTTCGGTGATCCGCGCCGGCGGCACCAATGGCGACCCGGTGCTGCGGGGCATGTTCGGCTCACGCCTGAACATCCTCACCAACGGCGGCATGATGCTCGGTGCCTGCCCTGGCCGCATGGACGCCCCGACCTCGTACATCTCGCCGGAGACCTACGACCGCCTCACCGTGATCAAGGGCCCGCAGAGCGTGATCTGGGGCCCAGGCGGCTCAGCTGGCACCATCCTGTTCGAGCGTGAACCGGAGAAGTTCGGCGAGCTGGGCAGCCGGGTCAACGGCAGCGTGCTGGCCGGCTCCAACGGCCGTTTCGACAAGGTGCTCGACGCCGCGGCCGGCAACCCGCTCGGCTACGTGCGCTTCATCGGCAACCAGTCGCACTCGGACGACTTCGAGGACGGCAACGGCGACACCGTGCCGTCGCGCTGGGACAAGTGGAACGGCGATGTCACGCTTGGCTGGACCCCGGACTCCGACACCCTGCTCGAACTGACCGCCGGCAAGGGCGACGGCGAAGCCCGCTCCGCCGGACGCGGCATGGACGGCTCGCAGTTCAAGCGCGAGAGCCTGGGGCTGCGTTTCGAGAAATCCAACATCGGCGAGGTGCTCGACAAGGTCGAGGCGCAGGTCTACTACAACTACGCCGATCATGTGATGGACAACTACACCCTGCGCTCGCCCGGCATGATGGCCATGGTCAGCAATGTCGACCGCCGTACCCTGGGTGCGCGAATCAAGGCCACCTGGCGCTGGGCCGATTTGCAGTTGATCAGCGGCATCGACGCGCAGACCAACGAACACCGCAAGCGCGGCGGCATGGGCATCGACGCCTACAAGGGCAAGCCCTGGGACAAGGACGCCGACTTCCATAACTACGGCGTGTTCGGCGAGTTGACCTGGTACGCCACCGGCGAGGACCGGTTGATCACCGGCGCGCGCCTGGACCGCGCCTCGGCCCGCGATTTCCGCACAGGCATCGCCACCAGCGGCGACACTCGCGCCGACACCCTGCCCAGCGGCTTCGTGCGCTACGAGCACGACCTGGCGGCCGTGCCCGCCACCACCTACATCGGCCTGGGCCACACCCAGCGCTTCCCGGACTACTGGGAGCTGTTCTCGCCGACCCTGGCCCCGACCGGTTCGGTGAATGCCTTCGACGGCATCAAGCCAGAAAAGACCACCCAGCTCGACTTCGGCATCCAGTACCGCGACGAGCGCCTGGAGGCCTGGGCCTCGGGTTACGTCGGGCAGATCCGTGACTACATCCTGTTCGACTATGTGCCGGGCAAAGGCGGCATGGGCAGCAAGTTGGTGTCCCAGGCGCAGAACATCGACGCCCGCATCATGGGCGGCGAACTGGGCGCGGCCTACAAACTGACCGAAAACTGGAAGGCCGACGCCACCCTGGCCTACGCCTGGGGCAAGAACAGCAGCGACGGCAAGGCCCTGCCACAGATGCCACCGCTGGAAAGCCGCCTGGGCCTGACCTACAGCCGCGACACCTGGAGCGTCGGTGCCCTGTGGCGCCTGGTCGCCGAGCAGAACCGCATCGCCAAGAACCAGGGCAACGTGGTCGGCAAGGACTACGACACAAGCTCAGGCTTCGGCGTGTTCTCGCTCAACGGCGCCTACAAGATCAACCACAACCTCAAGCTCAGCGCGGGCGTCGACAACCTGTTCGACAAGGCCTACGCCGAGCACCTGAACCTGGCCGGGAACGCCGGGTTCGGCTACCCGGCCAACGCCACGGAACCGGTGAACGAGCCAGGCAGGACCTTCTGGACCAAGGTCGACTTCAGCTTCTGACAACAACAAACGGGCGCGGGACCTGACCGCGCCCACTTGAGGTCTACGGGAGGCTCCCATGAGCAAACCAAACGTTTCCTTCTACAACCTTGCGTGGCGCTGGCATTTCTATGCCGGGCTGTTCGTGGCGCCGTTCATGATCCTGCTGGCGATCACCGGGATCATCTACCTGTTCAAGCCGCAACTCGATCCGTTGATGTATCGCGAGCTGATGGTGGTCGAGGCCGGCCATCACCGACAGGGCGCCGATACGCTTCTGGCCAACGTGCGCCAGGCTTATCCACGGGGCCAGGTGGGGCAGTACCTGCCGCCGGTGAGCGCCGAGCGCAGCGCGCAGTTCGTCGTGCATGACGGCGGTCGCGAGCTGAACGTGTTCGTCGATCCATACAGCGGCAAGGTGCTGGGCGCGCAGGACGGCAAGCAGAACCTGCAAGCCATCGCCCGCGCCCTGCATGGCGAACTGATGGTCGGCACGGTCGGCGACCGGCTGGTGGAACTGGCGGCCGGCTGGGGCATCGTCCTGGTCGTGTCCGGCCTCTATTTGTGGTGGCCACGCGGGCGCAGCAGCGCCGGGGTGCTGTGGCCACGCCTGAGCGCACGCGGCCGGGTGCTGTGGCGCGACCTGCATGCCGTCACCGGGTTCTGGGGTTCGGCATTGCTGCTGTTGATGCTGATCAGCGGCATGACCTGGACCGGGCTGTGGGGCAAGCAATATGCCGACCTGTGGAACCGGTTCCCGGCGGCCATGTGGAATGACGTGCCCAAGTCCGACAAGCAGGCACGCGAACTGAATGAGGCTCATCGCCAGACCGTGCCGTGGGCCATGGAGAACACCCCGATGCCGGTGTCCGGTGCTCACGCCGAGCATGCCGGGCATCACATGATGGATCACGCTCCCGCCGCGCCGCAGGTCAGCCTGCAGCAGGTCGAGAACATCGCCGATCTGCGCGAGGTCGAGCCGGGCTACAGCATCACCCTGCCGACCAGTGCCGACGGGGTGTTCACCATCGCGGTATTCGCCGACGATCCGCGTAACGATGCCACCCTGCATGTGGATCAATACACTGGAAAGGTGCTGGCCGATGTGCGCTGGCAGGACTACAGCCCGGTGGCTCGCGCCACGGAGCTGGGGGTGATGCTGCATGAAGGGAAGATGTTCGGGCCGTTGAACCAGATCGTCATTCTGCTGGTGTGCCTGATGATCCTGCTGGGCTCGGTGAGCGGGCTGGTGATGTGGTGGAAGCGCAAGCCCACGGGTGGATTGGGCGTGCCGCCGCTGCGCCATGACCTGCCGCGCTGGAAGACAGCAGTGGGGGTGATGGTGGTGCTGGGCGTCGCCTTCCCGCTGGTGGGGTTGTCCATGGTGGTGATGTGGGGGTTGGATAGCCTTGTAGTGAGACGCCGGGCTATGGTCCAGGCTTGAGATTGCCGGGGGCGCTTTGCGCCCCTTTCGCGGCACAAGGCCGCTCCTACAGGCGACCGCGATCCCCTGTAGGAGCGGCCTTGTGCCGCGAAAGGGCTGCGCAGCAGCCCCTCCCATCCATTGACCGCGATCATGTCCCCGACCGCGCTGCACCGCCAAGATCGTGCCGATCTGCCACACCCGCGATCGGAACGCGACGTGATAGCCTAACCGGCTTTCGCTCACAAAAAGACTGACCCTCAATGGAATGCAGCCTATGACCCGGACCTCCCAGACACCCTCCGAAGAGCAGCACCTGCAACGCAACCTCACCAACCGCCACATCCAGCTCATCGCCATCGGCGGCGCCATCGGCACCGGCCTGTTCATGGGCTCGGGCAAGACCATCAGCCTGGCCGGCCCATCGATCATCTTCGTCTACATGATCATCGGCTTCATGCTGTTCTTCGTCATGCGCGCCATGGGCGAGCTGCTGCTGTCGAACCTCAACTACAAGTCGTTCATCGATTTCTCCGCCGACCTGCTCGGCCCCTGGGCCGGCTACTTCACCGGCTGGACCTACTGGTTCTGCTGGGTGGTCACCGGCATCGCCGACGTGGTGGCGATCGCCGCCTACACGCAATTCTGGTTTCCCGACCTGCCGCAGTGGATACCGGCGCTGAGCTGCGTGGCCCTGCTGCTGTCACTGAACCTGGTGACAGTGAAGATGTTCGGCGAGATGGAATTCTGGTTCGCCCTGATCAAGATCATCGCCATCATGGGCCTGGTCGCCACCGGCCTGTACATGGTCGTCACCGGCTTCCAGTCGCCAGCAGGCCACACCGCCACCCTGGCCAACCTGTGGAATGACGGCGGCATGTTCCCCAACGGCCTGCTCGGTTTCTTCGCCGGCTTCCAGATCGCCGTGTTCGCCTTCGTCGGTATCGAACTGGTGGGCACCACCGCCGCCGAGGCGAAGAACCCCGAGCGCACCTTGCCGCGGGCGATCAACTCGATCCCGGTCCGTATCATCGTGTTCTACGTGCTGGCGCTGATCGCGATCATGGCGGTGACTCCATGGCGCGACGTGGTGCCGGGCAAGAGCCCGTTCGTCGAGCTGTTCGTGCTGGCCGGCCTGCCGGCGGCGGCGAGCATCATCAACTTCGTGGTGCTCACCTCGGCGGCCTCGTCGGCCAACAGCGGCGTGTTCTCCACCAGCCGCATGCTGTTCGGCCTGGCCCAGGAGGGCGATGCGCCCAAGGCGTTCGAGAAACTCTCGCGCCGCGCGGTGCCGGCCAACGGCCTGTACTTCTCCTGCACCTGCCTGCTGCTGGGCGCGGTGCTGGTCTACCTGGTACCCAATGTGATCGAAGCCTTCACCCTGGTGACGACGGTGTCGGCGGTGCTGTTCATGTTCGTGTGGACGCTGATCCTGCTGTCGTACCTGAGCTACCGCAAGAACCGCGCGGCGCTGCATGAAGCATCGAGCTACAAGATGCCCGGCGGGCGCTTCATGTGCTACGTGTGCCTGGTGTTCTTTGCCGGCATTCTGGTGTTGCTGAGCCTGGAGGCGGATACCCGCTCAGCGCTGGTGGTGACGCCGATCTGGTTCGTGATTCTGGCGGTGACCTATCAGTTCGTGCGTAGCAGGCGCCAGCCGCGTGCGGCGGTGCGTGAAGCGTCTAACAACTGATCCGGCCAATGGGGCCGCTGCGCGGCCCTTTCGCGGCACAAGGCCGCTCCTACAGATGATCGCGCTCCCCCTGTAGGAGCGGCCTTGTGCCGCGAAAGGGCTGCAAAGCAGCCCCGGCGATTGTCAGCCTTGCTCTAACCCCTCGAGCACCGCCTCGGCTAGCGCCAAGCCTTTCTCCAGCGAGTTCTCCGTCGCCGTCAGCAAACTGCGCAACGGCTCCCCCGCCTTCTCCAACGCGGCAGCATTGGTCTCATACGCCGCCTTCAACGCCGCCACCGCGCACACCAGCGCATCCTCGCTATCAACGCCAGCACGTACCGAGAGAATCGGAT
>Ga0209370_1000217_pt1 | contig 104231 bp, 85 predicted proteins | sample AgamicAtPrz_FD_187164 | JGI IMG/M metagenome (GOLD analysis project Ga0209370, IMG submission 187164) | Agave microbial communities from Guanajuato, Mexico - At.P.rz (SPAdes) (version 2) | ecosystem: Host-associated > Plants > Phyllosphere > Phylloplane/Leaf | place: Guanajuato, Mexico...
CGGCGGGCGCAGTGCACCGCCAGCTCGCAGCCGCCGCCCAGCGCCAGGCCGCGCATCGCGGCGACGACCGGCACGTTGGCGTAGCGCACGCGCAGCATCATGTCCTGCAGCTTCTTCTCTTCCGGCGCGATGCCCTTGGCGCCCTTGGCCATGAAGACCGGCATCAGCGCTTCCAGGTTGGCGCCGGCGGAGAACACGTCGTCCGGCGACCAGATGACCAGGCCCTTGTACTTGGCCTCGGCGATCTCGACCGCCTTGAGCAGGCCCTCGGTGACCGTCGGGCTGATCAGGTGCAGCTTGCAGTTGATCGAAGCGATCAGCACTTCGCCGTCCAGCGACCAGACGCGGACCTCGTCGTTCTTGAACTCCTCGGTGCCCGCCTTCAGCGGCTCCACCGCGCCCTCGCCGACCAGCGATTCGGGGAAGGCCTGGCGCTCATAGACCGGCAGCTTGGCGCGCGGCTTGAACTTGCCTTCCTTGGCGCTCCACGAGCCGTCCTTCGAGTGCACGCCGCCGTTCTCGGCGACCGGGCCTTCGAAGACCCACTTGGGCAGCGGCGCGCTCGACAGCGTCTTGCCGGCGTCGATGTCGGCCTGCACCCACTCGGCCACCTGCTTCCAGCCGGCGGCCTGCCACAGCTCGAACGGGCCCTGCTGCGAGCCGAAGCCCCAGCGCATCGCGAAGTCGATCTCGCGCGCGGTGTCGGCGACGGTGTCCAGGTGCACGGCCACGTACTGGAACGAGTCGCGCAGGATGGACCACAGGAACTGCGCCTGCGGGTTGCTCGATTCCTTCAGCAGCTTGATGCGGTCGGCGGGCTGCTTCTTCAGCATGCGGGCGACGATCTCGTCGGCCTTGCCGCCGCCGGCGACGTATTCACCGGTGGCGAAGTCCAGGCGTTGGATGTCCTTGCCGACCTTCTTGTAGAAGCCCGCGCCGGCCTTCTGGCCCAGCGCGCCCTTCTCGATCAGGCCCGCCAGCACCTTGGGCGTGGCGTAGGTCGAGTAGAAGGGGTCGTCCTTCAGGTTGTCCTGCATCGTCTTGACGACGTGCGCCATCGTGTCCAGGCCCACCACGTCCGCGGTGCGGAAGGTGCCCGACGAGGCGCGACCCAGCTTCTTGCCGGTCAGGTCGTCGACCACGTCCACGGACAGGCCGAACTTCTCGGCCTCGATCATCGTGGCCATCATGCCGGCGATGCCGACGCGGTTGGCGACGAAGTTGGGCGTGTCGTTGGCGCGCACGACGCCCTTGCCGACGGCTGAGGTCACGAAGCTCTCAAGCTGGTCGATGACTTCAGGATTCGTCGTCGGCGTGTTGATCAGCTCGACCAGGTACATGTACCGGGGCGGGTTGAAGAAGTGGATGCCGCAGAAGCGCGGCTTGATCGATTCCGGCAGGACTTCCGACAGCTTGGTGATCGACAGGCCCGAGGTGTTGGACGCGACGATCGCATGCGGCGCGACGAACGGAGCGATCTTCGTGTAGAGATCCAGCTTCCAGTCCATGCGCTCGGCGATGGCCTCGATGATCAGGTCGCAGTCCTTGAGCAGCTCCAGGTGCTCCTCATAGTTGGCCTGCTGGATCAGCGCGGCGTTCTCGGGCACGCCCAGCGGCGCCGGCTTGAGCTTCTTCAGGCCCTCGACGGCCCTGGTGACGATGCCGTTCTTCGGGCCTTCCTTGGCAGGCAGGTCGAACAGCACGACCGACACCTTCACGTTGACCAGATGGGCGGCGATCTGCGCGCCCATCACGCCGGCGCCGAGCACGGCGACCTTGCGAACTTGGAATCGACTCATGGTTTCTCCAATGGACATCACTGGGATGTAGGGATGGGGTTCTGGCGTCGCTTATTCGACGCGGATCCAGGTCTGGGTGCGGCCCAGCAGCGGCATGCCGACGAAGCCGCGGACCTCGAGCTTCTTGCCGCCGTCGATCGGACGCAGGCGGACGCGATAGACCTTGCCGTTGCCCGGATCGAGGATGTCGCCGCCGTCCCAGAGCTCGGCGTCGTTGCCGTTCTTCTTGACGTTGCGCAGGATGGTCAGGCCCAGGATGGGCTGGCCCTTGCGCTCGTCGGTGCATTCGTCGCACTTGGCGGTCTGCTTGGTGGGATCGGTGATCTTCTCGATCTTGCCGGTGAGCACGCCGCCGACCTCGCTGATGCGCACGGTGGAGCGCTCCTGCTTGGTCTCGTCGTCGATCGTCTTCCACACGCCCACCGGCGTGGTCGCGGCCTGCGCCAGCGCGAGGTTGGCGGACAGTCCGAGGCCCAGGGCGACGGCAGTGGCGAACAGCGGTTTCATCGTGTCTCTCTCCGTTTCTTCTGTACAGCCGCGCCCTGTGCCGGACGCGTCGATGCGCGATGTTGCGGGCCCGGGTCGCGGCGCGTCAATCGCGCCGGGCGGAACCCGGTCCGCCGTAGGGGGACGCGGGCGCCCCGCTCGAGGAGGCGCCCGCGACGCTGTCGTTCAGAACAGCGCCTCGTCCATTTCCATCAGCGGGTTCAGGCCGGCGCGGGCGGTGCGGATCAGGCTCGCGGTTTCCGGCAGCAGCTTGGCGAAGTAGAAGCGCGCCGTCGCCAGCTTGGCGGTGTAGAACGGGTCGCCCGAGTCCTTCTTCTCCAGCGCCAGCTTGGCCATGCGCGCCCACATGTAGGCGAAGCACAGGTGGCCGACGACGCGCAGGTAGTCCACCGCGGCGGCACCGACTTCATCGGGGTTCTGGAAGGCCTTCATGCCGATCTCGGTGGTCAGCTTGGTGACCTTGTCGCCGATGTCGGCCAGCGGGTTGATGAACTCCTGCATCGCCTCGCTGGTGCCCTCTTCCTCGACGAACTCGGCGATCTTCTTGCCGAACTTCTTCAGCGTCGCGCCGTTGTTGCCCAGGATCTTGCGGCCCAGCAGGTCCAGCGACTGCACGGTGTTCGTGCCCTCGTAGATCATGTTGATGCGGGCGTCGCGGACGAACTGCTCCATGCCCCACTCGTGGATGTAGCCGTGGCCGCCGAAGACCTGCATGCAGTGCGAGGTGGCGATCCAGCCGTTGTCCGTGATGAAGGCCTTGATGATCGGCGTCAGCAGCGCGACCTCGTCCTCGCAGGCCTTGGCCTCGTCGGCGTCGTCGCTGGACAGGGCCTTGTCCAGCTGCAGCGCCACGTAGGCCGACAGCGCGCGGCCGCCTTCGGCGTAGGCGCGGGCGGTCAGCAGCATCTTGCGGACGTCGGGGTGGACGATGATCGGATCGGCCGGCTTGTCCGGCGCCTTCGGGCCCGACAGCGCGCGCATCTGGATGCGGTCCTTGGCGTAGGCGACGGCGTTCTGGTACGCGACTTCGGTCAGGCCCAGCGACTGGTTGCCCACGCCCAGGCGGGCGGCGTTCATCATCACGAACATCGCCTGCAGGCCCTTGTTGGGCTGGCCCACCAGCGTGCCGACGGCGCCGTCCAGCACGATCTGCGCGGTGGCGTTGCCGTGGATGCCCATCTTGTGCTCCAGGCCGCCGCAGTACACCGGGTTGCGCTCGCCCAGCGAGCCGTCGGCGTTGACCTTGAACTTGGGCACGATGAACAGCGAGATGCCCTTGGAGCCGGCCGGGGCGTCCGGCAGGCGCGCCAGCACCAGGTGGACGATGTTCTCGGCCAGGTCGTGCTCGCCGGCGGAGATGAAGATCTTCTGGCCGGTGATCTTGTAGGTGCCGTCGCCCTGCGGCTCGGCCTTGGAGCGCAGCAGGCCCAGGTCGGTGCCGCAGTGCGGCTCGGTCAGGCACATCGTGCCGGTCCACACGCCCGAGGTCAGCTTGGGCAGGTAGGTGGACTTCTGCTCGTCGGTGCCGTGCGCATGCAGCGCCTCGTAGGCGCCGTGGCTCAGGCCCGGGTACATCGTCCAGGCCTGGTTGGCCGAGTTCATCATCTCGTACATGCACTGGTTCAGCAGCACCGGCAGGCCCTGGCCGCCGTAGGCCGGGTCGCACGACAGCGCGGGCCAGCCGCCCTCCACGTACTGCGCGTAGGCTTCCTTGAAGCCCTTGGGCGCCTTCACCTCATGGGTGGACTTGTCCAGCGTGCAGCCTTCCTGGTCGCCCGACAGGTTGATCGGGGTCAGCACTTCCGCGGCGAACTTGCCGCCCTCTTCCAGGACCGCGTTGATCGTGTCCTCGTCGACCTCGGCATGCGCGGGCAGCAGCTTCAGCTCGTCGACCGCGTGCAGCAGCTCGTGCAGCACGAACTTCATGTCGCGCAGGGGCGGGTTGTACTGAGGCATGAGGGCTCTCCTGAATGGTTCTGTGAAGGGATCGAAAGGGACTCGCCCCGCTCAGGCGCGCTTGCGGCTCGGGGCCGGGCTCGCGGAGGCGGAGTGAGGAGGCGTCTGCCGCGTCTGGGCATCGGCCTTGCGGCCGGCCGGCGTGGCGAAGCTGTCGAGGATGCGCTCCAGGCCCGTGCGGGCGCGGGCGAGCGCGCCGGGGCTGCGCAGGAAACGCGCGTCGTGATGCAGCGACAGGATCAGGCCGTGCATCTCGAAGAGCACCTGGTCGGGATCGGCCTCCGGCACCAGGTGGCCGACCTCCTGCGCCAGCAGGATGGCCTTGCGGATCGCGGCGTGCCAGTCGCGCACCATGCCGACCAGCGCGTCGCGCACCGGGCCGGGCCGGTCGTCGAATTCCACCGCGCCGCTGATGTAGATGCAGCCCGAGTCGACTTCCACCGAGGTGCGATGCACCCAGCGCTCGAACAGCGCGCGCAGGCGCGGCAGGCCGCGCGGCTGGCGGATCGCGGTGTAGAAGACTTCTTCCTCGAACTTGGCGTGGTACTCGCGCACCACCGCGATCTGCAGTTCCTCGCGCGAGCCGAAATGCGCGAAGACGCCGGACTTGCTCATCTTCGTCACATCGGCCAGCGCGCCGATGGACAGGCCCTCCAGCCCCATGTGCGAGGCCAGCCCGAGCGCCGCGTCCAGGATCGCGGCGCGCGTCTGCTGGCCTTTCTGGAGCGAACGGGCGCCACGGCGCGCGACGGCGGCGGCGGGCTTGGCGGCGGTGACGGGGGAGGTGGACACGATGCCCGGAATAATAAAACGAACGATCGTTCTATTTTGAGCAGTTCCGGGTCGGAAAGGCAATCCTTGCCCACCCCTTTTTAGTGGTGCAGACCTAAAAAAGCCAGGCTACCGACCCGAGTCAGCAGGCTGAGGTCGGGTGGAACCCGAGGGTTTACCCGAACTCGAGGCGTGGACTTCTCTGCGACGCTGGGTGACTCGCGGGCGCGCCGGCCAGTGACCTTCGGCAACGCCTGTCCGCTCGACGCCGGCATAGACTGGCGCAAACAGGGAGCCAGAAGAATGCACAAGCCATTGAATGGCATGTTCCGGGTTCTGGTGTGCCGGGTGCGATCCCGGCTGTGTGGCCTGCCGCTGGATGCCGTCGAGGAGACCCTGCGGCCGCAGCCACTGCGGCCGCTGAAGTCGCCGGCCGTTCACGTCCAGGGGCTGGCGCGCATCCGCGGCGACTGGCTGCCGGTCGTCGACCTGGCCGGCCTGCTGGGACTGACCGAGTCCGGCGTGGTTCCCGCGCCGGCCGACGCCGCGGCGGTGCGCCGCTATGTCGTCGTCCGCGCCGGCGACCGCCGGGTGGCGCTGGCGGTCGCCGAGGTGCTGGGCCTGCAGACCTTCACGGCGGAGCAACTCCGCGCCCTGCCCCCGCTGCTGCGCGACCGCGACCATGGTGCCGTCAGCGCGCTGGCCGAGCGCGACGATGAACTGATCGCCGTGCTCGACCAGGCCCGGCTGTTTCCGGACGACCTGCCGCCGGCCGCGGCCCTCTCCGCCGCGGACGGCGGCGAGGCCGCCAGCCATCGGGGAGCGGCCTCATGACGCGGCCGTCGCCGTCCGATGCCGCCCTGATCTCGCTGCTGCCGCGCCTGCGGGCGCTGCTCTCCGCCCGCCTGGGCCTGCAGTTCGACGACCGCCAGGACGACCGGCTCGCCGCCGCGCTGGCGCGGGTGGCCGGGCCGGGCGGTCCGGCGCGCTTCCTGGACCAGATGGAGCAGGCGCCGACGCGCGCCCGGCTCGATGCGCTCGCCGCCGAGCTGACGGTCGGCGAGACCTTCTTCTTCCGCCACCCGGAGCAGTTCGACGCGCTGCGCGTGGACCTGCTGCCGTCGATGGTGCGCCGCGCGACGTCCACCGGCCTGCGGGCGCTCTCGGCCGGCTGCGCGAGCGGCGAGGAGGCCTACACCCTGGCCATCACGCTGCATCGCGCCGGCCTGACGGCGCAGGGCGTCGACTGGCAGGTGCTGGCCGTCGACGTGAACCCGGCGGCGCTGGCGCGCGCGGCCGCCGCTCGCTACGGCGAATGGAGCCTGCGCGCGACGCCGCCGGAGCTGCGCGAGCTGTGGTTCCGCGCCGTCGAGCCGGGCGTCTGGACGCCGCTGCCCGCGATCCGCGAGCGGGTCCGCTTCGAGCCCCGCCAACTGGGCCAGCCCGACGCCGCCTTCTGGACGCCGGACCGCTTCGACATCATCTTCTGCCGCAACGTGCTGATGTACCTGGCGCCCACCGCGCTGCGCCAGGCGATCCAGCACCTGGTCGGCGCGCTGGCGCCGGGGGGCGTGCTGTTCCTGGGCCATGCGGAGACGCTGCGCGGCCAGTCCGAGGCGCAGGCCGCCGGGCTGACGCTGCGCCAGGCGCATGGCTGCTTCTTCTATCGCCGCGAAGGCGCGGACGTGGCGCCCGCCTGGCCCTTTCCCTGGCCGGCCCCCGTGCCGGAGCCGGCGACAGCCCCGCTGGCGCACGCGCCGGCATTCGAGGCCGCGCCCGCCGACCACGCCGACCAGGCCCTGCTCGACGAGGCGCTGCTGCTGGTCGAGGCCGGCCAGATCGAGGACGGCCTGCGCACCTGCGCCCGGCTGATCGCGCCGCAGACACCGGCCGCGCTGCAGGCCGAGGTGCTGTTCCTGCAAGGGCTGGCGATGGAGGAGCGCGGCCAGCTCCCCGCCGCGGAATGGCATCACCAGCGCGCCGCCGCCAAGGACGCCGCCTTCGCCCTGCCGCACCTGCGCCTGGGCCTGCTGGCCCGGCGTCGCGGCGAGATCGTCGCCGCGCGGCGCGAACTGGGCCGGGCGCTGGCGCTGCTGGACGACGAATCGCCCGAGCGGCTGCGGCGTTTCGGCGGCGGCTTCGAACGCGACGACCTGCGGCGCCTGTGCCGCGACGAGATCCAGGAGGCCCGCGCATGACGCCAGACCGCTCCGACCGCTCCGACCCGCTGGAGGGCCAGCTCGACGAATGGCGGGCGGCCTTCGACCGCTCGTTCGCCGAGCCGCGACGGCTGGGCGATGACGACGCCGTCCTGGACGTGCTGGGCATCCGGATTGCCGGCGACCCGTTTGCCCTGAACTTGGCCGACCTGGCCGGACTGCAGCCCGCCATGCCCGCCGCGCCCTACCCCGCCACCGCACCCGGGCTGCTCGGGCTCGCCGGGCACCAGGGGCAGGTCTTGCCGCTCTACGACCTGCGCGCGCTGATCGGCCGCGGGGCCGCGACGGCGGTGCGCTGGTGGGCCATCGCGCGCGCCGCGCCGCTGGCGCTCGCCTTCGAGGGCTTCGACGGCCAATGGCGCCTCACGCCTGGCGATCGCCTGCAGCAGAGCGACGCGGCCGGCACCGGCTGGGCGGTCCGCTGCGGCGGCGCGCTGCGCCCGCTGATCGAGCTGGAAGGCCTGATCGCCGCGGTCGTCGGCAGCCAGCTCGGCGAGCCGCCGGCTGGATCCTTCATCACAACGACAAGCGCCGGCGCCGCCGGCCAATGACAGGGAGCACCGTGCCATGTGGACCTTCGGAAGAAAGCTGTCGATGGGTTTCGCGCTGTCCTTCGCGCTGCTGCTGCTCATCGGGACCCTGGCCTATCGCGGCGTCGACCTGCTGACGCAGACCAGCTACCAGGTCACCCGCACCCATGCGGCGCTGACCCACGTCGAGGCGCTGATGAGCCTGATGAAGGACGCCGAGACCAGCCAGCGCGGCTACCTGCTCAGCGGCGAGGATCCCTATCTGGAGCCCTATCGCCAGGCCGTGGCCAACCTGCCGCGCCAGTTGGCCGAGCTCAGGCCGCTGATCCGCGACAACCCCGGGCAGCAGGCCCGGCTGAACCAGGCTACGGCCATGATCGAGGGCCTGATGCAGCTGCACAAGGAGCGCATCGAGACGCGCCGCACGTCCACCATCGAGGCGGCCATGCGCGTCCAGGGCCTGGGCGAGGGCAAGCGCCGCATGGATGAACTGCGCGCGGTGATCTCCCAGATGGAGGAGGAGGAGAACGACCTGCTGCGCCAGCGCGCGCAGGAGGTCGAGTCCGCCGCCAGCGGCGTGCGCATGGCCATCGTCTGGGGCACCGTCGCCGGCGCGCTGCTGGTGCTGGCGGCGGCGCTGACGCTCAACCGCGCGCTCAGCGGCCAGGTGGGCACGGCGGTCAAGCATGTGCAGCGCTCCTCGGCGGAGCTGCAGGCGGCCGCGAACCAGCAGGCCGCCGGCGCCCGCGAGACGGCCACCTCGATGACGGAGATCTCCACCACCATCTCCGAGCTGCTGGCCACCTCGCGCCAGATCGCCGACAGCGCGCAGCGCGTCGTGGTCATCGCCGAGCAGACGGCCGGACTGGCCCGCGGCGGCGACGGCACCCTGCAGGCGGCGCGCGAGACCATCGCCGCGATGCGCCGGCAGATCGACCTGGTGGTCGACCACATGCTGGACCTGGGCCGCAAGTCGCAGCAGATCGGGGTGGTGATGGACCTGGTCGGCGAGCTGGCCGAGCAGACCAACATCCTGGCGATCAACGCCACCATCGAGGCCACCGTGGCCGGCGACGCGGGCCGGCGCTTCAGCGTCGTGGCGGACGAGATCCGCAAGCTGGCCGACCGCATGACCGCGTCGACCAAGGAGATCCGCCTGCAGATCGACGACGTGCGCGGCGCGGTCAACACCACGGTGATGGCGACGGAGACCGGCTCCAAGGCGGTCGACGCCGGCGCGCGCCAGTTCGACGACGTGGCCGCCACCTTCGCCAAGATCGCCGGCCAGGTCGTGACCACGACCGACGCGGCGCGCGAGATCGAGCTGTCCACCAAGCAGCAGGCCACCGCGGTCGAGCAGCTCAATGTCGCGCTGTCCAACACCGCGCAGGCCTCGCGGGAGACCGAGGCCAGCTCCGGGCAGACCTCGCAGACGGCCACCGAGCTGGCGGAGATGTCCCGCGACCTGCTGCGCCTGGTGCAGGCCCAGCCGACCTGAGCCCGACCCCTTCAAGAACCGGACACCCCGCGCGCCGTGGCCAAGGACCCCTACCGCTTCTTCCGTATCGAAGCCCGCGATCTGCTGCGGCAGATGAGCGAGGCCGTGCTCGCCGCCGAGCAGGCGCCGGCGCCCGACCTGCCGCCGCGCCTGCTGCGACTGGCCCACACGCTCAAGGGCGCCGCCAGCGTGGTGCGACAGCCCGGCATCGCGGCGCAGGCGCACGCGATCGAGGACCTGCTGACGCCGCTGCGCGACCGTGCCGAGGCCCCCGGCCGCGCCGACCTCGACGCGCTGCTGGCGTTGATCGACGCCGCCGGCGACGCGATCACCGCGCTGGACGCGCCGGCGGCGGCCGGGGCGCCGACGCCGCCCCGGGCCGAGAGCACTGGCACTGGCACTGGCACCGGAACGGGTTCGGGTTCGGGTTCGGGTTCGGCGGCCGCGGCGTATGAGCGCGTCCCCCACCCCGCCGGCGCGAGCGCCGTCGACGCAGGCCTCACGGGCCTCGTGGGCCTTCCCGCCGACGCGGGCACCGCCGATCCGGCCGACGCCGGGGACCCGGATCCGATCGGCGCCATCCTGACCATTCCCCAGTTGATGCCGGAGGAGCTGGACGGCCTGCTCGCCGACATCGCGCGCACGCAGGGGCACCTCGCGCCGATCGAGCGCGCCGCGGCGCTGCTGCGGGAGCTGCGCGCCGGCCTGCAGGGCCAGCAGGAGGCCCTGGCCGGCCCGCTGGCGCGGATCGAGGACCAGATCGAGCGCGGCGCGCGCCAGCTCGCGCGCGAGCTGGTCGCGCTGCGCGATGGCGCCGAGCAGCTGCGGCTGCTACCCGCCGCGCAGCTCTTCGCGCCGCTGCAGCGGACCGCGCGCGACGCCGCGCGCTCCCAGGACAAGCAGGCCCGGCTCACCGGCCACGGCGGCGACGTCAAGCTGGAAGCGGCGCTGCTGAACGCCGTCTCCGGCGCGCTGGTGCAGATGGTGCGCAACGCCGTCGCGCACGGCATCGAGTTGCCGGCCGAGCGCATCGCCGCCGGCAAGCCGCCGCAGGGCCGGATCGAGCTGCGGATCGAGCGCCGCGGCCGCGAGGTGCTGTTCTGCTGCGCCGACGACGGGGCCGGACTCGACCTCGAGGCGGTGCGGCGCACCGCCATCGACAAGGGCATCCCCGGCGCGGCGCGGCTCGATGACGACGCGCTGATCGAGCGCCTGCTGCGCGGCGGCCTCAGCACCGCGCGGCGCGTGGACGCGCTGGCCGGCCGCGGCGTCGGCATGGACCTGGTGCGCGACACGGCCGACCGCCTCGGCGGACGCCTGACCCTGAGCAGCCGGCGCGGCGAAGGCACGACCGTCGAGCTCTGCGTGCCGCTGCAACTGGCCGCGCTGCGCGCGATCCGCGTCAGCGCCGGCACGGTCGCCGCCTGGGTGCCGCTGGACGCGGTCGAGTGCGTGCTGCAGCGGCCGGTGCTCAATGGCGCGCACCTGATCGTCGGCGACGAGCTGCTGCCTCACCTCCCGCTGGCCGACGCCTTGCAGCCGGGCCAGGCCACCGCGGCGGCGCCGCGCTCGGCGCTGGTGCTGCGCGCCGGCGGACAGCGCGCGGCGCTGGGCGTGGACGCGCTGGACGGCGTCACCAGCGTCGTGCTGCGGCCGCCGCCGGCGCTGCTGCCGCCGTCGCCCCTGATCGCCGGCCTGGCGCTGGACGCGGCCCAGCAGCCGGTGCCGGTGCTGGCCGCCGAGGGCCTGATCGCCGCGGCGCGCCAGGCGCGGCCACGGCCGGTCCCGGCGCCGGCGCGCACCGGCACCATCCTGGTCATCGACGACTCGCTGACCACCCGCATGCTCGAGCAGAGCATCCTCGAGGCCGCCGGTTACCGCGTTCACATGGCCGCGTCCGCCGAGGACGGCCTGGAGGCGGCGCAGCGCGAGCGCTACGCGCTCATCCTGGTGGATGTGGAAATGCCGGGCATGGACGGCTTCGAGTTCGTCGCCCGCATTCGCGGCGACGCGGCGCTGCGCCACATTCCGGCGGTGCTGGTGACCTCGCGCAACGCGCCCGAGGACCTGGCCCGCGGCAAGGCGGTCGGCGCCGACGGCTACATCGTCAAGGGCGAGTTCGCGCAGAACGAGTTCCTGGCACAGGTCGCGCAGTTGATGGCGCGCTCGGCCGGCACGGTCGACGACGACGCGGCCGTCGAGGAGCCCGCCGCATGAGCGCATCAGGAGGCGTTGGCGGCGGTGGCGGCATCGGCGGACTGGGCGGCGCAGCGCCGCTGGCCGGCGCCGGACCGGCCCGGCCGCTGCGGGTGCTGGTCGTGGAGGACTCGATCACGGTGCTGGCGCACATCCGCGAGGTGCTCGCCGCGCACGGCGACATCGAGGTCGTCGGCGAGGCCCACGACGGCGCGCAGGCCGTGGCGCTGTGCCAGCGGCTGCGGCCGGACGTCGTGTCGATGGACATGATGCTGCCCGGCATGGACGGCCAGGCCGCGACCGAGGCCATCATGGCCCACTGCCCGACGCCCATCCTCATCGTCTCGTCGTCGACCAATCGCGGCGAACTGCTGCGCACCTACGAGGCGCTGGCCGCCGGCGCCGTCGAGGTGCTGGAGAAACCCGGCGCCGGCGCGCCCGAGGGCGAGTGGGAGCGACGCTACGTGACGCTGCTGCGGCTGGTGGCGCGGATCCGCGTCATCACCCATGTGCGCGCCCGCCTGGGCGGGCGCCCCGTCGCCGGGCCGGCGGCCCCCGCGCCGGCGCCCGCGCGCGCCCTGCTCGCGCTGGGGGCGTCGACCGGCGGCCCGGGCGCGCTGATGAAGGTGCTGCAGTCGATGCCGGCGCCGGCGCCGCTGCCGGTGCTGATCGTGATGCACATCAACGCGGTGTTCAGCCGCGGCTTCGCCGAATGGCTGGACGCGCAGACGCCGCATCGCGTGCGCTACGCCCACGGCGGCGAGCGCCTGCGCGACCTGGCCGGCCAGGTGGTGCTGGCGCCGCCCGACGTCCACCTGGTGCTGCGCGCCGGCGTGCTCGAACTCAGCCACGCGCCGCCGCGGCACTCGTGCCGGCCGTCGGTGGACGTGCTGTTCGAATCGCTGGCCGCCGAGAACGGCCCGGGCACCGCCGCCGCGCTGCTGACCGGCATGGGCCGCGACGGCGCGCAGGGCCTGCTCGAGATCCGCCGCGCGGGAGGCGCGACGCTGGCGCAGGACGAAGCCAGTTCCATGGTCTACGGCATGCCGCGCGAAGCCGCCCAGCTGGGCGCCGCCGAGCGCATCCTGCCGCTGTCCGACATCGGCCCCGCCCTGATGGGATTGAGCGGCATGGCCTGGGGAGGAGCCCACAAATGAACAAGAGAACCTTCATCGTCGAGGACAGCCTCACGGTGCGGATGGACCTGCGCGAAGCGCTCGAGGACGCCGGCTTCGACTGCGTCGAGTGCGCCACGCTGGCCCAGGCCCGCGCCGCGCTGGCCCAGGGCGTGCCCGCGCTGGTGCTGCTGGACAACCTGCTGCCCGACGGCGACGGCGGCGCCTGGCTGCCCGAGCTGCGCGCCGCGCCGCAGGGCGGCGACTGCGTCGTGCTGATCCTGTCCAACGCCTCGCAGGCCAGCGACCGGCTGCGCGGCCTGGCCCATGGCGCCGACGAATATGTCGGCAAGCCCTATGACCGCCTTTACGTCATCGACCGGGCGCGGGAGCTGGTCCGCCAGCGCCAGGCCCGCCAGGCGACCCCCATGCCGCAACCGGCCTCGGTGCTGCTGATCGACGACAGCGAGACCTTTCGCGAGGCGCTGCGCGACGCGCTGGAGCCGCACGGCTACGACATCCACACCGCCGCGCACGGCGAGGAGGGCCTGCGCCAGGCCGCCGCGCTGCGGCCCAACGCGGTGATCGTCGACCAGCACATGCCCGGCATCGACGGCGCGGCGGTGATCCGCCGGCTGCGCCTGGATCCGGCGCTGCGCCACACGCCCTGCCTGCTGCTGACCGCCGACGAGGGGCCCGAGGCCGAACTGCGCGCGCTGGAGGCCGGCGCCGACGCGTTCGCGCGCAAGCAGGACGACGTCGACTTGATCCTGGCGCGCGTGGCCGCGATGCTGCGCAGCGCCAAGGCCAGCCTGCCCGAGCAGGGCGCCAGCCTGCTGGGCCCCAAGCGGCTGCTGCTGGTGGACGACAGCGCCAACGTGCTGGCCGAGCTCGGCGCGCTGCTGCGCGACGACGGCTACGACGTCATCGCCGCGGCCAGCGGCGAGCAGGCGCTGGAGCTGCTCGCGGTGCAGGCGGTGGACGCGGTGCTGCTGGACGTGCAGATGCCGGGCATCGGCGGGCTGGAGACCTGCCGGCGCATCAAGTCGGCGCCCGCGTTGCGCGACATCCCGGTGCTGCTGCTCACCGCCTTCGAGGGTCGCGCGTCGATGCTGGCCGGCCTGGAGGCCGGCGCCGACGATTACGTCGTCAAGGCCAACGGCGAGGTCGAGCTGCTCAAGGCCCGGCTGCGCGCCCAGCTGCGTCGCAAGCAGTTCGAGGACGAGGCCCGGCGCGTCCATGCCGAGCTGCACAACAGCGCGATGGAAGCGGCCGAGGCGCGCGCCGCGCGCGAGCTGGCCGACAGCCGCGCCGAGTTGCTGGCCGCGCTGCAGCAGCGCAACGACGCGCTGGAGCAGCTCAATGCCGAGCTCAGCCGCGCCAGCAGTGCCAAGACCGCCTTCCTGTCGACGATGTCGCACGAGCTGCGCACGCCGCTGAACGCGGTGATCGGTTTCGCCCAGCTGATGCGCGACGGCGCGGCCGGCCCGGTCAGCGATCGCCAGGCCGAGTTCTGCGGCCACATCCACAACGCCGGGCAGCACCTGCTCTCGCTGGTCAACGACCTGTTGGACATGGCCAAGATCGAGGCCGGCCGCGTCGACCTGGACATCGAGCCGGTCGAGCTCGACGAGCTGCTGCGCGACGCGCTCGCGATCGTGCAGGAACGGGCCCGGCTCAACCGCATCGAGATGAGCTTCTTCGGCGTCGGCGGCCACCAGCGGCTGTGCGTGGACCGCCGCCGGCTGCGGCAGATCATCTACAACCTGCTGTCCAACGCGGCCAAGTTCACGCCCAAGGGCGGCAGCATCCGGCTCGAGGCGCGGCGGGTTTCCCGGGCGCGGGCGCGCGAGGCGCTGCCAGGCTTCCCCAACGGCCGGCGCTCGGAGCTGCCCGACAGCGAGCACGCCGAGTTCGTCCAGATCAGCGTCACCGACAACGGCATCGGCATCCCGCCGGACGGCCTGGACAAGCTGTTCCAGCCCTTCAACCAGATCCGCAACGTGCTGACCCACAAGGTGGAGGGCACCGGCCTGGGCCTGGCGACGGTGGCGCGCCTGGTGCAGCTGCACGACGGCGCGGTGGCGGTGAGCAGCCAGCCCGACAAGGGCAGCTGCTTCACCTGCTGGCTGCCGTGGCGCGAGCCGGTGATGCCCGACGTCATCCTGCCCGACGAGACCGGCGAGCGTCCGCTGGCGCTGGTGATCGAGCACAACGAGCAGGCCGCGGCGCTGATGCAGACGCAGCTCAAGGCGGCGGGCTTCCGGGTGCGGCACGTCGCCTCGGCCGAGGCGGCGCTGGAGCTCGCCCCGCACCTGCGGCCGGAGCTGATCACGCTGGAGGTGAACCTGCCCGGACTGGACGGCTGGGAGCTGCTGTCGCGGCTGAAGAACCTGCCGGGGTGGGCACACATCCCGGTGGTCGTCGTGTCGGTGGACGCGGGGCAGGAGGTGGCGCTGTCGCTGGGCGCCTCCGCGGTGCTGCACAAGCCGGTGTCGCGCAAGGCGCTGAGCAAGGAGCTGGAGATGCTCGGCTTCAAGCCGACCGCGACGCGCAAGTTCCTGGTGCTGGCGATCAGCGACGCGCCCGGCGACCTGCAGTCGCTGAGCGCCCACCTGTCGCAGCCCGGCTTCTCGGTGCTGCGCGCCACCGGCGGCAAGGAAGGCATCGAGCTGGCCCGGCGCCATGTGCCCGACCTGATCGTGCTGGACCTGCTGATGGCGGAGGTCGACGGCATCGGCGTCGTCGAGGCGCTGCAGCGCGATCCGCTGACCGCGGCGATCCCGGTGATCGTGGTGGCCGCATCGCAGCTCACGCCGCGCGACCGCGAGCTGCTCAACCGCCATGTGCAGCGCGCCACCGTCAACCGCGAGACGGCCGCCGCCGCCGCGGCCGGCGGCGCGCCGGTGCCGGCGCCGCCGGGCGCGCGCACGCCGGCCGGGCCGCGGGGCCATTTCATGGACGAGGTGAAACGCGCGATCAGCCGCACCAGCTGGGGCGACCTCGACCCCTTGGACGATTGACACCCCCTGACGAGAGAAACACGAGGGAAACGCGACAGCACGATGCAAGCGAATGCGACACCTTTGACCGTGGTCCTCGTCGAGGACTCCTTCACCATCCGCCGGCAGCTGCTGCAGCGGCTCGACACGGTGCCCGGGCTGCGCGTCGTCGGCGAGGCGGCCGACGAGGCGACCGCGCTGACGCTGATCGGCTACCTGCAGCCGGACGCGGTGCTGCTGGACCTGTCGCTCGCGCAGGGCGGTTCCGGCATCGCGGTGCTCAAGGCGCTGCGCAAGCAGGGCTACCGCGGCCAGGTGCATGTGCTGTCCCACCAGACCGAGGCCTATCGCGCCGCGGTGCTGGCCGCCGGCGCCGACGGCTTCTTCGACAAGGCGGAGGAACTCGAGCTCATGCTGCGGCAGCTGACCGGACAGCCGGAGGTGCCGCCGCCTCGCCCGGTCGACGCGGCGGCCCTGCACGAGCGCCTGGACCAGATGGTGCGGCTGGCGGTGCGGGATGGCTCCGACCTCGTCGTGCATGTGCTCGCCGGCAGCGCCGAGGCGCTGCAACCGCTGGCGGCGCGCTTGATCACCGGCCTGGATGGCGGCGACCTGGTGGGCTGGCTCGGCACCTCGGACGGCGGCCGCCTCTGCATCGCCCAGATCGACGGCGAGGACGCCCCACCGCTGGCCGACCGCGCCGAGCTCCAGGGACCGGCGCTGCGCCTGGGCCGCGCGCAGCTGCCTGACGACGCGCTGTCGGCGGGAGGGCTGGTCACGCTCGCGGAGCTGCGCGCGCTCGGCCGGCTGCCGTGAGGACGCTGCGCACCGTTTGACCGCGGCGCGACGCGGCGCCTGGCCCGGACGAGCCCCTCGATCGAGGTCGGTCGGCGCCTTGAACGTCGGCAATCGGGCGCCTATGTTGGGCGAACAGCCTGAATTTCGTTCCTGGCGGCGCTTCCCTGCGCGTCCGGCACTTGAGTTGCCCCCTGCGACTGGATTACCCTTTGTCGCTGGAGGTCAACGACCGTGGACGTTCTGCAGCTGGACATCTCGGGCCGCCCGCAGGCCTGGATCTCGACGAAGGAAGCAGCGGTGCTCTATGCCAGCGACGCGATCGCGTGGACGCTGGGCGAGCCCTTCCACGTGCTGCGCGGCGGCTACCAGCGGCTGTCCGGCCTGCAATCCCGCATCGAACTGCACCCGATCGTGGCCGTGCGCGGCGCCATTCCCAGCCGCGCCTGGCGCCAGGCGCCGGCGCTGTCCAATTTCAAGCTGTTCGCGCGTGACCGGCATGTCTGCGCCTACTGCGGCCACCGCTTCCATGCCGACCTGCTGACGCGCGAGCACATCCAGCCGGTCTCGCGCAACGGGCGGGATTCGTGGATGAACTGCATCACCGCCTGCCGCGCCTGCAATGGCCGCAAGGGCAACCGCACGCCCGAGGAGGCGCGCATGGCGCTGCTGTACCTGCCCTACGTGCCCAGCCTGCACGAGGACATGATCCTGCGCGGCCGGCGCATCCTGGCCGACCAGATGGAGTTCCTGCTGGCGAGCGTGCCCAGGTCGTCGCGGCTGTATGCGTCGTGACCCGGAGAGAGAGCGGTGATCGACGGCGATCGACAGTGTTCAACGGTCTTCGGCAAAGACCAGCTGTGAGCGGCGGCGTGGCTTTCCCGCGCTGACGATGCTGGTGTTATGCCGCGCTTAAGAGCCTTCAAAGGCGGCACCGGTAGAGTGGACCCACGCGCCATTGCTGCGCGGAAAGCCCGAGGGCGCCGAGGTAAAGACTTGTTGCGCGGTCAACGGAATGTCACCGGTCGTCGTTGGCCGGCACATCGATTTGGAGAGACGAGATGAAGAAGCTGCTGATTGCCACCCTGGTGGCCGCACTGGCCGCCTGTTCGACGACGAACCCGGACGTGATCCAGCGCGGTGACGCGCAGCGCCTGTCGCAGGTGCAGGATGCGACGGTGCTGTCGGTGCGGCCGGTGACGGTGGACGGCTCGCAGAGTGGCGCCGGCGCGGTGACGGGCGCGGTCGTCGGCGGTGTGGCCGGCGGCAGCGTCGGCGGCAGCCGCGAGGGCGTGATCGTCGGCGTGCTCGGCGCGGTGGCCGGCGCGGCGCTCGGCAATGCGGTCGAACGCGGCGTGACCAAGGAACAGGCGGTCGAGATCCTGCTGCAGCTGCGCAACGGCGAGCGCCGCGCGATCGTCCAGGCGCAGGGCAACGAGAACTGGGTCTCCGGCGAGCCGGTGATCATCGTCACCACCGGCGGCAAGGCCCGCGTGGTGCGCGCGCCGGCGGCGACCCGCACGTACTGAGCGCGCTGCGCTCATCAACGACCAGGGGCCCTTGCGGCCCCTTTCTCATGGCGAATCCGCCCTGCCCATCGCTGCAACTGCGGCCGCCCGCACGGCAGGCAGCTTCGCCAGGAGTTCAGGGACCCAGACCTTCACCGTCCGCCACACCACATCAAGATTGATGTCGAAGTACACATGCGCGATGCGATTGCGCATGTCCTTGATGCTGCGCCAAGGAATCTGAGGGTGTCCCGCGACGAAGGCGCCATGCCTCTTCAACAGCACCGTCGCGGCTTCTTCCCAACACGACGATGTTGAAGATCACTGCCTGCTGCGTCTTCTTGTCGCTCAGGAACTGAGCCTCGGTCATTCCCGCGATGTAGCCGCGCGCCAGAGTCGCAGCCTCATGCATGTGGTCGAGGTACCCGACCAGATCCACGCGACTCATACCGGACGCGCTTCAGCAAGCACCTCGCCACGGAACTTCGAAGAGAGGTCCCCCGGCGTGAGCAGATGCACGGGCACTCCAAGCAGGTCCTCCAGCTCCAGATGAAGACCGCTGAGGTCGATCAAGGTGGCGCTCGGCAAGGCGTCGACGAGCAGGTCCAGGTCGCTGCCCTCGCGATCCTGCCCATGCAGCGCGGATCCGAAGACACGCAAGTTCGTTGTGGGATAACGCGCCATGATCGAGCCGATCAGGTCACGTTTCAGGGCGAGCGCCTGCGAGGGTTTCATCCGTCTTCCTTTCGTGTCGGTGTGCCGCGACACGATCAGGATAAGGCCGCTGCGCAGCGCTCGAAACGAGCGGCGGGCGCATCACTTCACCCGCTGCTTCTCCAGCTTCCTCGCCAGCGTGCGCCGGTGCATGCCCAGCCGTCGCGCGGTCTCCGAGATGTTGAAGTCCGTCGCCGCCAGCGTCTCGTGGATGTGCTCCCACTCCAGCGTCTTGATCGAGGTGGTCGCGCGCTCGGTGACCTCGACCTCGGCGTCGCCCTGGGCGCGCGCGAAGGCGGCCTCGATGTCATCGGTGTTCGCCGGCTTGGCCAGGTAGTGACGCGCGCCCAGCTTGATCGCCTCCACCGCCGTGGCGATGCTCGCGTAGCCGGTCAGCACCACGATCACCATCTCGGCATCGTGCTCGTGCAGCGTCTGCACGCAGGCCAGCCCGGAGCCGCCCCCGGCGAGCTTCAGGTCGACGACCGCGTACTCCGGCGCCTCCTCGGGACCGCGCTCGGCCAGCAGCTTCTGCACCTGCTCCACCGTCGTCGCCCGCAGCACCTGGTAGCCGCGGCGCTCGAACGAGCGCGACAGCGTGCGCGCGAAGGCGTCGTCGTCCTCGACGATCAACAGCAGGCGGTCGGTATCGGCGGCAAGGTCATCCGGCGTCATGAGCGGCATTGTCAGGCAGTCCTAGAGGCTCGAGCGCGGACAGGGGCATGCGGATCTCGACCTCCGCGCCGCCGCCCTCCTCCGCCGGCCGGTTGCGCGCCTGCAGGCGACCGCCCAGCGAGCGCACGACGTTCAGCGCCAGGAACAGCCCCAGCCCGCCGCCCGCCCGGCCCTTGCTCGATTGATACGGCTTGCCGAAACGCTCCAGCATCTCCGGCAGGAAACCGGTGCCGCGATCGGCGACGCGCAGCACCAGCTGACCGTCCTCGACCAGCGCGCGCAGCGACACCGGCTGGCCCGGCGCGGCCTCGAGCGCGTTGTCGAGCACGTTGTCGATCATCTGCTTGAGGCCGACGTCCGACACGATGCGCACCTTCGGCAGGCCGGCGTCCGGCAGGTAGTCCAGGCCGTGGTGCGGCCGCGTCGCGCGCCAGTGCGTCACCAGGTCGTCGAGGAAGGCCTGCAGCGTCGTGACCACCGGCGCCTCGCCGCGCAGCTCGCCCGCCGACATCAGGATCCCGCTGACGATCGCCTTGCAGCGCCGTAGCTGGACCTGCATCTCCTCGATCTCCTCGCGCAGCTCGGGATCGCCGGCGAAGGGCGCCATCCGCGACCAGTCCCCGAGGATCACCGACAGCGTCGCCAGCGGCGTGCCGAGCTCATGCGCGGCGCCCGAGGCCAGCAGGCCCATGCGGACGATGTGCTCCTCCTCGGCGGCGCGCTGGCGCAGGTCGGCCAGGCGCGCGTCGCGCTGGCGCAGGTTGCGCCCGATGCGCTGGATGAAGATCACCAGCAGCGAGGCATTGATCGCGAAGCAGATCAGCAGGCCGCCGATGTAGTGCGTCGGCAGCGACAGCCCTTCCATGTCGGGCACCAGCAGCGGCAGGTGCCACTGCGTCAGCGCGACGAAGCAGCCCCCCGTCACCGCGACCGTGAACCAGATGTAGCGCGAGGGCAGCAGCACCGCGCCCACCGCGATCTGCAGCAGGAACAGGAAGATGAAGGGGTTGGTGACGCCGCCGCTGTAGTAGAGCTGGCCGCTCAGCACGGCGATGTCGACGAGCAGGCCGGCGAAGAGCTCGGCGTTGCGCACGCTGGGCACCCAGCGGGTGCGCAGCCAGCAGGCCAGGTTGAAGAGCACCAGCACCGCGAGCAGCGTCAGCATCTCCGGCATCGGCAGCCGGATGTGCAAGGCGTGGTGCACCGAGAGCACGGTGCCGAACTGCCCCGCCGCCGCCAGCCAGCGCAGCTGCACCAGCTGCTGCAGGTTGTTGCGGCCGGCCTGCAGCGCGCGGCCCTCGCCGGAGGATTCCTCGATGCCCAGCGCCCCGGCGGCGCCGTCCAGGTAGCGACTGTCGTCGGGGTGGTCGTCGTCCGGATCGGGACGGCTCAGCGGCATGGTCGCGGCCTCAGTCCGCGGCCGCGTCCAGGCCGAGCGCGCGGCGGCGCTCGACCCGCCACAGCCAGATGCCGATGCCGGCGGTCATCGCCGCCATCGCGAACCAGGTCAGCGCGTACTGCAGGTGATGGTTGTTGAAGCGCACCACCGTCAGCCCGCCGCGCGGCCAGCGCGTGCGGTCGTCCGCCGCGGCGGCGTCGACGAAGTACGGCGCCACGGGACCCTCGACGATCCGGCGCGCCTGGGCGATCGCCTCGACGTCGCGCGAGTACCAGCGCTCCTGCGCCGGGTCGTTCTTGCGCAGCAGGCTGCCGCCGGGCTCGCTCAGCCGCAGCAGCCCGACGACGCGGTCCTCGCCCTGCGTCTCCGACGCGGTGCGCGACGCGCGCGTCTTGAATTCCGGCGGCACGAAGCCGCGGTTGACCAGCACCCAGTCGCCGCGCACGGTGCGCAGCGGCGTCAGCACCCAGTAGCCGGTGCCCAGCTCCGTGCTCGCGCCGACCAGGGTCTCGCGCGAATGGTCGAAGGTGCCGTTGAGCACGACCTTGCGGTACTCGTCGCCGGCCTTCGTGATCGCGTCCCAGCGGTCGGCGCCGGGCGCGCGTTCCGGCTCGGCGGCCAGGCGCTTGTCCAGCCGCGCGATCAGGTCCTCCTTCCACGCCAATCGCTGCAGCTGCCAGGCGCCGAGCGCGAGGAAGGCCGCAAACAAAAGGGCCGCGCCCAGCAGCAGCGCCCAGAAGGCGATGCTGCGGCGCGGCCGCGGCGGTTCCGGATGAACGGCGGTCATCAGGGCATGTTGCGCATGTCGTGGACCGGCATCATGTTGCTGTTCAAGTGGAACATCACCCAGATCGAGCCGGCCAGCATGATCACCACGACGGCAATCGTGAAGATCAGCGACAGCATCGACCAGCCGCCCTCGACCTTCGAGTTCATGTGCAGGAAATAGACCATGTGCACGACGATCTGCACCGCCGCGAAGATCAGCAGCACGATGCCCATCGCCTGCGACGAGGCGATCGACTTGGTCATCACCAGGAAGAAGGGGATGGCCGTCAGGATCACCGACAGCAGGAAGCCGATCAGGTAGCCCTTGACGGTGGCGTGGTAGCCGACGTCGTCGTGGTCATGGTCGTGACCGCCGTGGCCCTGGTCGTCGTGGCCGTGCGAATCATGCTTGTGGTTGTGGTCGGCGCTCACGGCAGCACTCCCATCAGGTAAACGAAGGTGAAGACACCGATCCAGATCACGTCCAGGAAGTGCCAGAACATCGACAGGCAGATCAGGCGGCGCTTGTTCTCCTTGGTCAGGCCGAATTTGGACACCTGGACCATCAGCGTCACCAGCCAGATGCAGCCGAAGGTGACGTGCAGGCCGTGGGTGCCCACCAGCGTGAAGAACGAGGACAGGAACGCGCTGCGCTGCGGACCCGCGCCTTCATGGATCAGGTGCGCGAACTCATAGAGCTCCACCGCCAGGAAGCACAGGCCCAGCACGCCGGTGATCGCCAGCCAGGCCAGCGTGCCCGACTTCTTGTTGCCCAGCATCTTGATCATGGCGAAGCCATAGGTGATCGACGAGAGCAGCAGGAAGCCGGTGTTGAGCGCCACCAGCGGCAGGTCGAAGAGGTCGGCGCCCGACGGGCCGGCTGCGTAGCTGCGGCCCAGGACCGCATACGTCGCGAACAGCACCGCGAAGATCAGGCAGTCGCTCATCAGGTAGATCCAGAACCCGAGGAGCGTGCCGTGCTGCGGATGGTGGTCGCCGTTGTCGTAGAACACCGGCGCGCCGGTGTTGTTCGTCATGGTCGTTGCTTGCATGTTGGATATCGCTCGCTGCGGATTCAGGCCTGGGCGGCCAGCACCTTCGTGCGGGCGTCCTCCGTGCTGGCCACTTCATCGGCGGGGATGTAGTAGTCGCGCTTGTAGTTGAAGGTGTGGACGATCGCGGCGATCACGGTCACCGCGAAGGCGACACCCGCCACCAGCCACATGTGCCAGATCAGGGCGAAACCGAACAGCGTCGACAGGCCGGCCAGGATCACGCCCGCGCCGGTGTTCTTCGGCATGTGGATCTCCTTGAAGCCGCCGACCGGGCGCTGGTGGCCGCGGGTCTTCATGTCGTGCCAGGCGTCGTGGTCGTGGACCACCGGCGTGAACGCGAAGTTGTACTGCGGCGGGGGCGACGAGGTCGACCACTCCAGCGTGCGGCCGTTCCACGGGTCGCCGTCGACGTCACGCAGCTGCTCGCGCTTGAGGAAGGACACCACCAGCTGGATCAGGAAGCAGCCGATGCCGGCGGCGATCAGCAGCGCGCCGAAGGCGGCGACCTGGAACCAGATCTGCAGCGAGGGGTCGTCGAAGTGGCTCATGCGGCGCGTCACGCCCATCAGGCCCAGCACGTACAGCGGCATGAAGGCGACGAAGAAGCCGATCTGCCAGAACCAGAACGAGGCCTTGCCCCAGAACGGATCCAGCTTGAAGCCGAAGGCCTTGGGGAACCAGTACGAGATGCCCGCCAGCAGGCCGAACAGCACGCCGCCGATGATCACGTTGTGGAAGTGCGCGATCAGGAACAGCGAGTTGTGCAGCACGAAGTCGGCCGGCGGCACCGCCAGCAGCACGCCCGTCATGCCGCCGATCACGAAGGTGACCATGAAGCCCACGGTCCAGTACATCGGGACCTCGAACTTGATGCGACCGCGGTACATCGTGAACAGCCAGTTGAAGATCTTCGCGCCCGTCGGGATCGAGATGATCATCGTCGTGATGCCGAAGAACGAGTTGACGCTGGCGCCCGAGCCCATCGTGAAGAAGTGGTGCAGCCACACGAGGTAGGACAGGATCGTGATCACGACCGTCGCGTAGACCATCGAGGCATAGCCGAACAGCTTCTTCTGGCTGAAGGTCGACACGACTTCCGAGAAGATGCCGAAGGCCGGCAGCACCAGGATGTAGACCTCGGGGTGGCCCCAGATCCAGATCAGGTTGACGTACATCATGGCGTTGCCGCCCAGGTCCGTCGTGAAGAAGTTGGTGCCGGCGTAACGGTCCAGCGACAGCAGCGCCAGGGCCGCGGTCAGGATCGGGAACGAGGCCACGATCAGGATGTTCGAGCACAGCGAGGTCCAGGTGAAGACCGGCATCTTCATCATGGTCATGCCCGGCGCCCGCATCTTGATGATGGTGGCGATCAGGTTGATGCCCGAGAGCGTCGTGCCCACCCCGGCCACCTGCAGCGACCAGATGTAGTAGTCCACCCCCACGCCCGGACTCGCGAGCAGGCCCGACAGCGGCGGATACGCCAGCCAGCCGGTGCGCGCGAACTCGCCGACGAACAGCGAGGCCATCACCAGCACCGCGCCGCCGGTGGTCATCCAGAAGCTGAAGTTGTTCAGGAAGGGGAAGGCCACGTCACGCGCGCCGATCTGCAGCGGCACCACGTAGTTCATGAAGCCGGTGATCAGCGGCATCGCCACGAAGAAGATCATGATCACGCCGTGGGCGGTGAAGACCTGGTCGTAGTGATGCGGCGGGAGGAAGCCAAGCTGGTCGCCGAAGGCGATCGCCTGCTGGGCGCGCATCATGAGCGCGTCGGCGAAGCCACGCAGCAGCATGACCAAGCCCAGCACGATGTACATGATGCCGATCTTCTTGTGGTCGATGCTGGTCACCCAGTCCCGCCAGAAGGGGCCCCAGAGCTTGTACTTCGTCATCATCGCGAGGACGAAGAGGCCGCCCAGGACGACCATCGCGAAGGTGCCGACCAGGATCGGCTCGTGGAGCGGAAGCGCCTCTAGGCTGAGGCGTCCGAAGATGAGCTTTTGAGCGTCAATCATCTTGGATCTCGGTAGTGCTTGCGGTCCCGGCGCGGCGATTCATCGCGGTCGCGCCGGGGGACGCCAATCAATTACGGGTGGCCGAGGCCTGCCATTGCGACGCGTACTGCCCCGCGTTGTCAGGCGTGCACAGCGCGGCCACGAAGATCCGCTTCTGCTCGTTGCTCCAGGGCTTGCTGGCCAGGCCGTCGATCGCGCCCTTGCCACCGCCGCCCGCGGCGTCGATGGCCATCATCTGACCCATGCACATCTTGGTGCCGTCGACGCAGCGGTTCACGACCGCGTCGAACAGGCCCGGCGCGACGCTGGCGAAGCGGCGCACCGGCTGGCGCTCGGAGGGCTTCTCCAGGTCCAGGTAGAGCTCCTTGGTCAGCGCGACGCCGTCGGCCTTGTTGCGCTCGACCCAGGCGGAGAACTCGTCGTTGGACAGGCCGTGGAACTTGAAGCGCATGTGCGAGAAGCCATCGCCGCTGAAGTTGGCCGAGAAGCCGTCATACACGCCGGGCTTGTTGATCACCGCGTGCAGCTGGCTCTGCATGCCGGGCATCGCGTAGATCATGCCGGCCATGGCGGGCACGTAGAACGCGTTCATCACGGTCGACGAGCTGATCTTGAAGTGGATCGGGCGATCCACCGGCGCGGCCAGTTCGTTGACGGTGGCGATGCCCTGCTCGGGATAGATGAACAGCCACTTCCAGTCCAGCGCCACGACCTCGACGGTCAGCGGCTGCACGCCGGCGGGAATCGCGCGCTGCGCGTCCAGGCGCTCCAGCGGGCGGAAGGGATCGAGCTTGTGGGTGCTGATCCAGGTCATCGCGCCCAGCGCGATGATGATCAGCAGCGGCGCGCCCCAGATGATCAGCTCCAGGCGCGTCGAGTGGTCCCACTCCGGCGAGTAGGTCGCCTGCGTGTTGGACGCCCGGTAGCGGAACGCGAAGACCAGCGTCAGGATGATCACCGGGACGATGATCAACAGCATCAGCAGCGTCGAGGCGACGATCAGCTGCGCCTGCTGGTTCGCGATGTCGCCGGACGGCTTCATCACGACCATGTTGCAGGCGGACAGGGGCAGCGCCAGGGCCAGCAGCCCGAGACGGGCGAGTGGGCGGGCGAGACTTGTTTTTGGAGAGGCTTTGAGGTACATGGGACTTCAGCAGACCAGCAGGCGTAGTTCACGCGGAGCCCCCTTTGACCACCGCACCTGGCAGTGGGTTCCCGCCGTCCGAAACCTGGGGTTTCCTCTGGAGGGAAAGCGATAAAGGGGAAAACGACACTTGTCGACCGTTGCACGCCGGGCGCAGATTTTGCCCGATTGACTCAAACCAACTATTGGACATTTTGTCCCAGGTAGGAGACGTATGAACAGCAGCACCCTTTCGACAGCCGGGCAACACCTCTCGACCGTGGGCCAGCCGCTGCCGCGAGGCAGCGGGGTCGCCACGCAGGAGGAGCAGGACGCGATCGCCCCCGGCGACATCGCCGTCGGCGTGGTGATCGGGCGGGCGTCCGAGTACTTCGATTTCTTCGTCTACGGGATCGCCTCGGTGCTGGTCTTCCCGTCCATCTTCTTCCCCCACATGGAGCGGCTGGAGGGCACGCTGTACGCCTTCGCGCTGCTGGCGCTGGCCTTCGTGGTGCGGCCGATCGGCACGCTGGTGGGGATGGACATCCAGCGGCGCTTCGGCCGCAGCGTGAAGCTGACGGTGGCGCTGTTCCTGCTGGGCATCTCCACCTGCACGATCGCGGTGCTGCCCGGCTTCAACACCTGGGGCGGTGCGGCCATCGCCCTGCTGGCCGCCTGCCGGATCGGACAAGGCCTGGCACTGGGCGGGTCCTGGGACGGCCTGCCCTCGCTGCTGGCGCTGAACGCACCGGAAGGCCGCCGGGGCTGGTACGCGATGCTGGGGCAACTCGGCGCGCCGATCGGCTTCCTGATCGCGGCCGCGCTGTATGCCTACCTGTGGAGCAGCCTGGATCCGATCGACTTCCTGAGCTGGGGCTGGCGCTATCCCTTCTTCGCGGCCTTCGCGATCAACGTCGTGGCGCTGTTCGCGCGGCTGCGCCTGGTGGTGACGCACGAGTACGAGAAGAACATGGAGGAGCATGAGCTCGACCCCTGCGACACCGACGAGCTCTTCGCCCAGCAGGGCACCACGCTGTTCATCGGCGCGTTCGCCGCGCTGGCCAGCTATGCGCTGTTCCACATCGTCACCGTGTTCCCGCTGTCGTGGGTGCTGCTGTACGGCGACCAGAACGTCACCCAGTTCCTGACCGTGCAGGTCATCGGGGCGCTGCTGGCGGCGGCGGCGATGCCGATCTCCGGGATGATCGCGGACCGCATCGGCCGGCGCAGCACGCTGGGCACCCTGGCCACGACGATCGGGATCTTCAGCCTGTTCACGCCCATCCTGCTGGACAGCGGCGCGATGGGCCAGAACATCTTCATCCTGGTCGGCTTCGTGCTGCTGGGCCTGTCCTACGGACAGTCCTCGGGGGCAGTGACGTCCAACTTCCTGCCCCACTTCCGCTACACCGGCGCGGCGCTGACCTCCGACCTGGCCTGGATCATCGGCGCGGCCTTCGCGCCGCTGGTGGCGCTGGGGCTGTCGGCGAAGTTTGGCCTGTGGGCGGTGACCGCCTACCTGCTGTCGGGCGCGATCGTCACCCTGGTGGCGCTGCGCACCAACCGCATGCTCCAGATGAAGGACAAGGACTGAGCCCCGGGGCCGATGAGCCCCGAACCCGCGACATGGGCTTGACAGCCCGCGACGCGAAATAACAACGGCCGGTCGACAAGACCGGCCGTTCTGCTTTCTGCCTCGAGGCGGCGTCTCGTCGTGCCAGCCCCTCCGGCTTCCGCCATTCGCCCAATAACCCCACCGAAATAGATAGCAAGCTAACTATTTAAACTTGCCGGCATGAACACCTCCAAGGACAAGCCGGCCCGCTCGCTGACGCGCACCGCGCGTGAAGCGGCGCTGATGACGGTCGGGATGATGCTGCCGGTGCTGGAACGGGCGTACCGCGCCCGCGCCAACCTGGCGATGGCGCATGTGGGCCTGTCCCAGGCGCTGGCCTGGCCGCTGGTGATGATCGGCCGTCAGGGCGACGGCATGCGCCAGGGCGAGCTGGCGACGCTGCTGGGCATCGAGGGGCCGTCGCTGACGCGCTCGGTGGACCAGTTGATCACCGGCGGCTACATCGAGCGCCACGAGGATCCCGACGACCGCCGCGCCAGGACGCTGCACCTGACGGCGCTGGGCGCGGACGCCTGCGAGCAGATCGAGGTCACGCTGCGCGACCTGCGCAACGAGCTCTACGAAGGCATCGCGGACGCCGACGTCGAGGCCGCGCTGCGCGTCTTCTCCACGCTGGCGGAGCGCGTCGGCGCGCCGACGCCGGCCGTGCCGCCGCGGCGCAAGTGAAGGCGCCGGCTCCACCACGACGGCCATGAAGTTCCCCGCCCTCTCCTTTCCCGCGATCCGGCTCCCCACGCTGCGGCTGCCGGCGATCCGGCTGCCCGCGCCGCCGAAGCTGCCGGCCGCGCTGCGGCCCGGCTTCACGCGCGCCGAATGGATCTTCTCGATCAAGGCCTTTGCCGCGGCGATGCTGGCGGTCTTCCTGGCGAGCTGGGCCGGCCAGCCGCGGCCGTTCTGGGCGCTGATGACGGCCTACATCGTGGCCCATCCGATGGCGGGCGCGGTGCGCTCCAAGGGCGTGTTCCGCGTCCTTGGCACGCTGGTGGGCGGCATGGCCGCGGTGCTGCTGGTCCCGAGCCTGGCCAATGCGCCGGAGTTGCTGAGCTTGGCCCTGGCCTTGTGGGTGGCGGGTTGCCTGGTGCTGTCGCTGCGCGACCGCACGCCGCGCGCCTACGCCTTCATGCTGGCGGGCTACACCGTGGCGCTGATCGGTTTCCCGGCGGTGGACACGCCGCTGACGATCTTCGACACCGCCGTCGCCCGCCTCGAGGAGATCGGCCTGGGCGTGCTCTCGGCCACGCTGGTACACAGTCTGGTGCTGCCCAACAGCCTGGCGGGCTCGGTGCTCGGACTGCTGGATCGCACGCTCGGCGACACCCGCGCCTGGCTGACCGACATCGCCGCGCGCCGCGATGGCGGCGGGGACCGGCGCCGTGTCGCCGGCGACATCTCGCAGCTGCGGGTGCTGTCGACCCACATTCCGTTCGACACCAGCCACCTGCGCTGGACCGCCGACGCGGTCCATGCGATGCAGGACCACGTGGCCGCGCTGACGCCGCTGTTGGCCGGCGTGGAGGATCGTCTGCGGGCGCTCGAAGCGCATGGCGGCCTGCCGGACGACGTGCGCGCGCTGCTGGATCGCCTCAGTCCCTGGCTGACGCTGCCCGCCGATCAGGCCGAGGCGCGCTTGCCCGCGTTGCGAGCGCAGCTTGACGCGCTGACCGGCGCGGGCGCGCGCGACCGCCTGGCCGGCGATCCCTGGGGGCGGCTGCTTCGCGTCGCGCTGGCGCAGCGGCTCGGCGAGCTGCTCGACGGCTGGCTGCACTGCGTCCACCTGCGCACCGACATCGACCGCGGCCTGTCCGGCGCGCCGATGCCCGCGCGGCCCGCGGCCGCGCCGGACGGGCCCAGGCTGCACCTGGACCTGGGCATGGCGCTGTGGTCCGGCGCGGCCGCGCTGATCGCGATCCTCGTGTGCTGCGCCTTCTGGATCCTCACCGGCTGGCCGATGGGCGCGGCCGCCGCGATGATGGCCGCGATCTTCTGCTGCTTCTTCGCGTCCATGGACGACCCGGTGCCGGCCATCAACGGCTTCCTCGCCTGGACGCTCTGGTCGATGCCCTTCGGCGCGCTCTACGTGCTGGTGCTGCTGCCGCTGGTGCAGGACATGTGGACGCTGATGGCGGTGTGCGCGCCGGTCTTCCTCCTCCTGGGCGCCTTCATTGGCCGCCCGGCGACCGTCGGCGCGGCGCTGCCCTTCCTGTTCGGCGTCATGGGCACGCTGGTCATGCACGACACCGCGCAGGCGGATCTCACCAGCTACCTGAACTCGATGTCGGGCCAGCTGGCCGGCATCTTCGTCGCGGCGCGCGTCACGCGGCTGATGCGGTCGGTCGGCGCCGACTGGAGCGCCCGGCGCATCCAGCGCGCGACCTGGCGCGAGCTCGAGGACCTCGCGCGCCTGCCGCGCCCGGCGGGCCGCGGGCAGGCCTACCTGCTGCGCATGGTCGACCGCATCGCGCTGCTGGCGCCGCGCGTCGCGCAGTCGGGCGGCTCGGTGCCCGGTGTGCCCACCGACGACGCGCTGCGCGACCTGCGCATCGGCGCGGACCTCGTCGCGCTGCAAAGCGTCCGCGGCCAACTGCCGGCCTTGGCGCAGCGCCCGCTGGGGCCGCTGCTGAGCGCGATCGGCGACTGGCTGCGCGCCCGCATCGACGGCCGGCCCGGCGCGCTCGACGAGTTCGACGCACCGCCGGCATCGCTGCTGGAGCGCCTGGACGCCGCGCTCGCCGGATTGCTCGAGGCCTACGCCGGCGCCGGCGACCTGCCCGCCGAGGCACATCCCGCGGCCGGCGCGCTGATGGGCCTGCGTCGCAACCTGTTCCCGGATGCGCCCGTGCCGGCGCTGCCGCCGCGCACCGTGGACAACGACAAGGAGGACCGGCCATGACCGGCGCCGTGGATTTCTTCGGGCTCTACCTGCCGTGGCTGATGCCGCTCGCGGCGCTCGCGCTGATCGCGCTCTCCGCCGTGCGGCGGCTGCTGGCCTGGGTCGGTGCCTACCGCTGGATCTGGCATCCGGCGCTGTTCGACCTGGCGATCTACCTGCTGCTCCTCTGGGGCTTGAGCAACGCCTCGCTGCGCGTGCTGCACGGACCCGGGTGACGACGCCCGCAGCAAGGAGCCGCAGCGCCCACCGGTCCAGGCTCCGCTGAAACCGCCCTTTCGCGCGTCGCCTTCCCGCGGCGTGGCCTTTCCCAATCAACGATGCCGGCCTGGCCGGCCCCGACGACATGAAGCCTTCCTCCCTTCCCTTGCGACGCGTGATCTCGATGGCCGTCACGCTGGCCGCCGTCGGCGGCGCGCTGTGGGCGGCCCAGCAGCTCTGGGACCGCTACGAGCTCCAGCCCTGGACCCGCGACGGCCGCGTGCGCGCCAACGTCGTGCAGATCGCGCCGGACGTCTCCGGCCTCGTCACCGCCGTGCCGGTGCAGGACAACCAGCGCGTCGCCGCTGGCGCGCTGCTGTTCGAGGTGGACCGCGCGCGGTACGAGCTCGCGCTGCGCCAGGCGCAGGCGCAGCTCGCCGCGCAGAAGGTCGCGCTCGCGCAGTCGCTGCGCGAGGCCGAGCGCAACAGCGACCTGGGCAGCCTGGTCTCGCAGGAGTCGCGCGAGCAGACGCGCAGCCGCGCCGAGCAGGCGCGCGCCGCCGTCGCGCAGGCCGAGGTCGCGGTGGACGCGGCGCGGCTCAACCTCGCGCGCGCCGAGATCCGCGCGCCTTCCTCCGGCACGATCACCAACTTCGACCTGCGCCAGGGCGCCTACGCCAGCGCCGGGCATCCGGTGCTGGCGCTGGTCGATGCGGACTCGCTCTACGTCGAGGGCTACTTCGAAGAGACCAAGCTCGCGCGCATCCACATCGGCGATGCCGTCGAGGTCAAGCCGATGGGCGCGAGCCGCGCGCTGACGGGGCGCGTGGAAAGCCTCTCGGCCGGCATCGCCGACCGCGACCGCAGCACCAGCGCGAACCTGCTGCCCAGCGTCAATCCGACCTTTAACTGGGTGCGTCTGCCGCAGCGCGTGCCGGTGCGGGTCAAGCTCGATCCGCTGCCGCAGGGCGAGCGGCTCGTCGCCGGGCAGACGGTCACGGTGCAGGTGCTTGGGGGAGCGAAATCGTGAGCGGACCGATGAAGCACGCGCTGGCGATCCTGGCCGCGGCGGCGCTCGCGGCGTGCTCGACGGCGCCGAAGGGACCGGACTATCGGGTGCCCGCGGAGGCCGTCGTCATGAAGCCGGCGGCGGCGGCGCCTTTTCTTGAGCAGCAGCGGGCCGCACAGGCCGCCGGGGCCGGCGAGGTCTCCGATCCGGGTCAGGGTCAGGACGGCGGCGGGGCGGGAGCGAAGCCCGCGCCATTCGACAACGCGCCACTGCCGCCGCACTGGTGGCGGCTCTTCCACGACCAGACGCTCGACGCGCTGGTCGAGCAGGCGCTCGCGCGCAACACCGACCTGCGTCAGGCGGCGGCCAACCTCGATCGGGTCCAGGCCCTCGAGTCCGAGGCGCGCGGCGGCGAACGGCCTGCGATCAGCGTCAACGGCGGGCCCAGCTTCGGCCATCCGTCGGGCCTCTCGATGCTCAAGAAGGACGACGTGCCGCCGGACACTTTCCGCTACAGCGCGGGCGTCGGGCTGTCGTACCAGCTCGATCTCTTCGGCCAGATCCGGCGCGCCATCGAGTCCTCGCACGCCAGCACCGAAGCGGCCGCCGCGGCGCTGGACCTCGTGAAGGTGAGCGTGGCCGCCGGCACGGCGCGCGCGTATGCCGAGGCCTGCGCGACGGGGCAGCGACTGGCGTCGGCGCGGCACTCGGTGGACCTGCAGCGCGAGGCCGTGTCGGTCACCGCGCGGCTGCAGCGCGCGGGTCGGGTCGGCGACATCGACGCGGCACGTGCGCGCAGCCAGCTCCAGCAGCTGCAGGCGGCGTTGCCGCCGCTGCTGGCGCAGCGACAGTCGGCGCTGTATCGGCTGGCCACCTTGACCGGCGAGCTGCCGGCCGACTTCCCCCGCGGGTTGGCTGAATGCCACCTCGCGCCGCGCGTCGCCGGCACGATCCCGGTCGGGGACGGCGCCGCGCTGCTGCGCCGGCGGCCTGACATCCGCCAGGCCGAGCGGGAGCTGCATGCGGCGACGGCGCGCATCGGCGTGGCGATCGCGGACCGGTATCCGAAGATCACGCTGGGCGTGTCGGCGGGCTCGGCGGGGACGCTGGCCGGGTTCGGCAGGAGCGACACGCTGAGCTGGGGCCTCGGGCCGCTGATCTCGTGGACGCTGCCGAGCAACGGCGTCGCCGATGCGCGCATCGCGCAGGCCGAGGCGGGCACGCGGCAGGCGGCGGCCAGATTCGATGGCGTCGTGTTGAATGCGTTGCGAGAGACCGAGACGGCGCTCAACCAGTACGCCCGGGAGCTGGACCGGCGCGCGGCGCTGCAGGCCTCGCGCGACGAGGCGGCGACGGTGGCGGGGCAGGCGCGGCGGCTGTACCAGGGCGGCAAGGTCGGCTATCTGGAGGCGTTGGACGCGGAGCGCGCGCTGGCCGCAAGCGATGCGGCGCTGGCGGCGTCGGAGGCCGCATTGATCGACGAGCAGGTCCAGCTGTTCCTGGCGCTGGGCGGCGGGTGGGAAGTGGAGGAGTCGACCAGCGCGCAGTAGCGGGCGGCGGCTGCACTTCGTCGGCTGCTGGCCCTCACCCCTGCCCTCTCCCGCAAGCGGGAGAGGGAAAGAAAAAGAGAGCAGCGCTGCGTGCGGCTGCTCTCTTCAAGGCGGGAAGGCGGACGGGCGGTGCGCCCGTCGCGGCGTCAGGGGTAGCTGATGGTCAGCTTGTACGGGGACGTGGTGCTCGAGCCGGCATACGACATCACCTTGATGTAGACCGTCTGCGCGCTCGTGCCGTTCTGGTACGTCAGCGACTCGGTGCTGCCCACCGCCTCCGAGCGCGCCAGGCCCGTGCCCGTCGACCTCACCACGTACAGGTCGTAATCGATGCTCGACGAGGTCGGCCCGGTCATGTCCACGCGCAGCCGCTGGTTCGCGGCCAGCGTGACCTTGAAGAAGTCGACGTCGCTGGCGCTGCCGATGAAGCCGGTCAGCTGGTTGCGGCTGCCGACCGCGTTGGCCGCGGAGATCGTGTTGTTGGGCTCCACCTCGTCCGCCGCGTCGACCACGTTGTTGACGTTGAAGCTCACCGGCGCGGAGGTCGTCGTGTTGCCCGCCGCGTCATAGGCCTTGGCCACCAGGCTGTGCGTGCCGTTGGTCAGCTGCGTCGAGTTGACCGCGATCGAATAGGGCGCCGTGGCGTCGACCTCGCGCAGTGCGCCGTCCAGCCAGAACTCCACCTGCGTCACGCCGACGTTGTCGCTCGCCGTGGCGGAGAAGGTGATCGTGCCGGTGGTGCCGTTCACCGCCGCGGTCACCGACGGCGGCGTGGTGTCGCCGCCGCTGACGCCCTGGTTGACCCAGATCGGCGCGGACCACAGCACCTTGCCGTCGTCCTGCGTGACCTTGGCGTAGTAGAAGTGCTTGCCGTTGGCCGGCGTGACGGTCGCCGTCGGGTTGCTGCTCAGCAGCGTGACCGTGCCGTTGCGGCCCGGCACGCCTTCCCAGATCTCGGTCGACACCACCGTGCGGCCGCTCGGGTTGTAGAAGCCGACATTGAGGGCCAGCGGGCCCGCGTTGTCGAAGCGCTCGCCCATGATCCGGCCGTTGGCGCTGAAGATCAGCTGCGACTGCTTGTCCATCGTCGCGAAGACGCGGCGCGCCTTCAGCGCGTCGACCAGCGCGGCCTTGCTCAGCGCGGTGCCGGTCGGGATCAGCACGGCGGTCCGGTTGGTGTAGGACTTGCCCCAGTTGGCGCAGTGGTTGTCCTGGTTGGTCGCCGGCGCCACGTGGAAACCGCGCTCCAGCAGCTTCTTCCACGAGCCCTCGTAGGAGCTGCGCGAGGTCTCGCTCTCGCTCGTGTTGGACGAGAAGGCCGAGGTGTTCATCACCTCCGCCATCACCATCACCTCGTCACCGTCGGCGCTGTAGGCCATGTCGGTGCCGTTGATGATGAACTGGCCGCTCGAGTCCGGATGGTTGAACTGCCCCACCAGGCCCTGCGCGCGCATCACCGAGTACAGCGTCGCGTAGTCGTTCTTGGCGATGTAGCGATCGCCGAAGAGCTCGTTCTGCGCGTTGTATTCCCACGAGAACAGCTCGTTGCTGTTGAAGATGTTCAGGTGGCCGCCGTTGCTGATGACGCCCCACTCCATGCCGTACATCGCCAGGAAGCCGGGGTTGGCCGCGGTGACCTCCGCCGCGATCTGCAGGCCGCGCTGGTAGCGCGCCTTGGCCGCGGTGGCGCTGCCGCTGGTGTTGGTGCTCGACGAGCCGTCGTAGTAGTGGTTGTGGTCGGTGTTGGCGAAGATGTCCAGCCCGGCGTCCTTCGCATACGGGAAGGCGACGTCGGGGCCGTAGGCGCCGCTTTGCGCCGGCTGCGACGAGTTGCAGCTGCCGATCGCGCCACCGCCGTCGGAGTCGTTGGTCTGGCCGTGGAAGCTGCCGTAGTAGATGGTGTAGGGCCAGGAGCCCGCGCCCACCGCCGCCGACTGCGCGCGCACGCGCTGGTCGGCCTCGCCGGTGGCGCCCATCGCCAGCGGACGCAGCGTGCCCATCGCGATCTTGGCCGGCTTGCCGACGGCGAAGTTCCAGCTCTGCTCGACCGCATGGCCGTGGCTGTCGCCCGACTGCTGCGCGGCCAGGATCTCGGCGAACTGCGCGTCCGCGCCGCTGGCCTTCAGCGCCGTGCCCGCCTTGGCGCTGAGCGCGGTCAGCGTCGCGGTGTAGACGCCATCGGCCAGGCCCGCGTCGCCGCGGCCGGCCCAGTCCAGCGTGACCGTGCGCACGTCGCCGGCATAGGACTCGACACCGCTCCATCGCTTGACGAGCGCGCCGCCCGGGGCGCGCAGCTCGACGCGATAGGCCAGCAGCGTGCCCGCGGGCGCGCCGACGTAGTCCAGGTGGACCTTGAAGGCGCGCGCGCCGGTGGCCTCGGCGCCGGTGAAGGGCACGTCGAGGGCGGCGTCGAACTCGTGGTGGTCGGGGTACTTGGCCGCCGGATCGGCGACCTGCGCGGTCGCACGGTCGTCCGGCGCCGCGGCTTGCGGCTGCGCGGACGACTTGTCGCCGCCGTTGAGGCCGCCGCCGCAGGCGGTCAGCACGACGGCCATCGCGCTCAGCGTGGTGACGCGCAGCGCGGCGCGACCGGTCAGGGCAATCAGGGCACGGACTCTCATGGGGAAGGCTCCTTGGTCTTGATCAGGCTTGCTTGCGGCGGCGGACCACGGCGCCCATCGCGCCCAGGGCGGCCAGGGTCAGCGCGATCGAGGCGGGCTCCGGAACTTCCGGCACGACTTCGGGGATCAGCGAGCCGGCGAACTGGACCATGTCGTAGCGGATGGTCCCGGCGGTGCCGTAGTTGTTGCTGGTCCCGGCATACGCCTGGGTGTTGGGCGCGAACATGCTGACCAGCTGCACCGCGAAATTGGCGTTGTCGTCGACGCCGGCGATGTCGGAGAAGTCGAAGCCCAGGCCCTTCACGAAGACGCTGTCGCGCACCATGCGGAAGGTGGTCGCCTCGACCCAGTTCTCGCCGTCGATGGTGTAGCGCAGCGCGGTCCACGCCGACGCGGTGCCGCTGTTGCGCTGGTCGAAGGTCAGGACGATGTCCTGGAATCCGGAGGTGTCGACCGAGAACTGCACGCCGGTCGTGCGGTCGCCGGTGCCCTGCGCCGCGTAGCCCGAGGTGTTCAGCGCGGAGCTGCCCGCGGTGGTGTCGGACGAGCCCCCCTGGCTGGCGAAGGTGGTGGTGACGTTGCCCACCGTGCTGAAGAACGCGCCGCCATGGTCGGTGTAGGTCGGCTTGGTGGTCGGCGTGCCGGTGCGGTCGGGATTGAAGCCCCACAGCGCGACGGTGTCGGCCTGGGCCGCCCCGGCGAGCAGCAGCCCGGCGGCGAGCAGGATGGATTTCAGATGCATGGCGACCCTCGACGTCAATAGTTAAAACAAATGTTTGCGCAAACGTTTACGGCAACACTTTGTCAGCAAATCTGTGAGCTTGTGCGCTTGACTTGGCGCAGCAATGGAACGGGCGGAGCGTAGGGTCGCTTGGTGACAAGCAGGTTGCGGGGAAGCCCGGAGGAGGGAATGCCGCACCCCGCATTCGAGGGGGATGGCCGCACGGTCGTGGTGCGGTTCGTGCGGCCTTGTCCAGTGCCGGTGCGACTCGCCCCAAGGTGGGCACCGCGTAGGACGAGGCCCGCCTGACAATCCGCGCTCGTCCGACGACCGGTCGGCACAGGGCCTCGAATACTGGGCGCATCGCCACTCCAGGACTGTCGATGACCGAGATCCGCAAAGGCCAGCAGCCGGCGGAATTGACCCGCGAGCAATTCCACGAGCGCTTCATGCGGCGGTTCATGGATCCGGCCTACCGCGTCGAGCGTGAGGCCATCGCGCGACTGGAGACCATCGCCTGGCAGGCGATGAAGGAAGGCCGCAAGGCGCCGATCACCCGGCGCGCCGGCAACGGCTTCCAGGATCCGGACTACGAGGCCTCGGTCGAGTGGCTGGACACCCACCAACGGCTGAAGCAGGCCCAGCAGCGCTGGGCCGACCCCGCCACCCGTTCGCGGGTGCTGCTGGTCTGCGGCAGCGACCGCAACGACGGCTCCTGCCCCGGCGAGATGTCCAAGACCTGGCGCCTGACGCAGCTCGCGAAGGAGCAGCTCGGCCGCCGCGACCTCATCGTCGACGTGCTGGACCTCAGCCTGATGACGTCGGAATACGGGCGCGAGATCCATCCCTGCAAGGGCTGCGTCTCCACCGCGATGCCGCTGTGCCACTGGCCCTGCAGCTGTTATCCGAACCATGCGCTGGGCCAGTCCAACGACTGGATGAACGAGATCTACGAGCGCTGGGTCTCCGCCCATGGGGTGATCCTCTTCACCCCCACCTATTGGTATCAGTCACCCAGCGCGCTGAAGCTGATGATCGACCGCCTGGTCTGCGCCGACGGCGGCAACCCGGACCCGACCTCCACCCACGGCAAGCGTGTCGAGGAGGCCAAGGCGATCGAGGCCCGCGGCTGGCATTACCCGAAGCACCTCGAGGGCCGGGTCTACGGCCTGGTCGTCCACGGCGACGTGGCCGGCGTCGAGGCGCAGCGTCGCAACCTGGGCGACTGGCTCGACTGGATGGGCCTGGTGGACGCCGGAGACCTGTCCCGGCTCGACCGCTACCTCGGCTACTACGCCCCCTACTACGACAGCCACGAGGCGCTGGACCGCGACGAGGCCCTGCAGCGCGAGGTCCGGCTGGTGGCCGACCTCGTCGGCGACGCGGTCAAGCAGTTGCGGGAGGGAAAGCTGCCCCGTTCCAATCGCAAGGCCGTCCGCCCGAAATGACGGCGGCTTGCCATTCCGCACGACCTCCCCTTCCACGACCTCTTGGACTCAAGGAGCACTCCGATGGCCGCTTCCCACTCGCCCTCCCGATCGACGCAGCAACTCCGGCCCGAACTGCCGGCCGACGTGCCGCCCTTTCCCACCACCGATGCCGAGATCGATGCCGACGACCTCGACAGCGTCTACGGCCAGCTCGTGAAGGGCGTCGGTCATGAATACGTCAACGACCGCAACGTCGACGAGCTCGCCCGCCGCGCGGAGGAGGACGGACACCCCATCCTCGCCACCGAATTGAGGGAGTGGAAGTCGCCCTGCTGACGCCCGCGCCACGCTCGGCGCCCCCCAGGGCGGCAGCCCAAAAGCAAAGGGCCCCTATTGGGGCCCTCTTCATGGCGATGGCGATGGCGCCGCGGCGCCGGGCCAGGCCAAGTCAGCACTTGATGCCGGCATGCAGGGCCACGACGCCCCCGGTCAGGTTGTGGACGTCGACATGGCCGAAACCGACGCTCTTCATCAGCGCCTTGAGCTCGGCCTGCGGCGGGTGCATGCGGATGGACTCGGCCAGGTAGCGGTAGCTGTCCGCGTCGCCGGCGATCAGCGACCCGATGCGCGGCAGCACCTTGAAGGAGTACCAGTCGTAAGGCTTGCGCAGCGGCTCGGCCACCTGCGAGAACTCCAGCACCAGCAGCCGGCCGCCGGGCCGCAGCACGCGGTTCATCTCGGCCAGCGCCTTGTCCTTGTGGGTCATGTTGCGCAGGCCGAAGGCCACGCAGACCAGGTCGAAGGAGCCGTCCTTGTAGGGCAGCGCCTCGGCGTCGCAGAGGTTGGTGGGCAGCACCAGGCCCTCGTCGATCAGGCGCTCGCGGCCGGTGCGCAGCATCGCCTCGTTGATGTCGGTGTGCACGACCATGCCACGCTCGCCGACCTTCTTCGCGAACAGCCGCGCCATGTCGCCGGTCCCGCCGGCGATGTCCAGCACGCGGTCGCCCGGCTTGAGGTTGGCCACGGCCAGCGTGTAGCGCTTCCAGGCGCGGTGCAGGCCCATCGACATCAGGTCGTTCATGACGTCGTAGCGCGAAGCGACCGAGTCGAAGACGCCGCGCACGCGCCGGGCCTTGGCGGTCTCGTCGACGGTCTCGAAGCCGAAATGGGTGGAGCTCATGGGGATGTCCTGCTGAATGGGGGGCGTCGGGGCGATGGCGGCAAGGCGGTCGGCCGGTCGTCGACGCCGGTCAATGGCTGGCGCAAGCGCCGCCGCCATGCGAATGGCCACCGGCCGCCTTCGCCGGCATCGGCGCGTCACGGTCCAGGCCCGCGGCGGCCAGCTTGTCTTCGTATTCGCGCATCAGGCGGTCCTGGTCGCGACCCAACTCATAGAGATAGGCCCAGGTGAACAGGCCGCTCTCATGGCCGTCGGAGAACAGCGGCTGCAGCGCGTAATGGCCCACCTGCTGCACCGCGACGATGGACACCTCGCGCTTGCCGGTCTGCAGCGTCTCCTGGCCGGGGCCGTGGCCCTGGACCTCCGCCGACGGGCTGTACACCCGCATCAGCTCGAACGGAATGCGGAAGCGCGCGCCGTCGCTGAAGGCGAGTTCCAGCACCTTGGACTGCTGGTGCACGACGATGTCGGTGGGGAGCGGGGTGGTGGAGTCGAGGCCGGCCATGGGGAAAGCGCGGTGCGGCGCGGCGAGCGCGCGGGAGGTCAAGCCCCGCAGTGTAGCGGCCCCTTCCGGGGGAGCGGCCGCCCCTCCTCCCCGCCGGGGGAATGAAAAAAATCCCGCCGGCTTGCACCGGCGGGATTCAACGGGAGCCCCGTTCGGGCCCGAGGCACCCGGCTTACCAAACGAGGAGAGTGGCAAACCTGGTTGGCGGCTCCTTACCAGCTCAGGCCCAGCGAGTAGGTCCCGCTGGTGCCCGAGTAGTAGAGGACCCGCACGTACACGGTGATCGAGGTCGATCCGCTGTTCGTGTAGGTGAAGCTGTCGACCGCGCCGGCGGCGTTCTCGCTGGCACGGAGCTGCGAGCCGGTGCTGCTTTGCAGATACAGGTCGAAGTCCTTGCCGCTGGCCGGCGTCAAGCTCGCGCTCAGGGTCTTGCCGGCCGGGAGCGTGATCTTGAAGTAGTCATTGGTGTCGGAGGTCGACAGGCTGCCGGTCACCGTGGCCGGCGCGCTGATCGTCTGCGGCGCGGTGCGGCTGTTGTTGGGCTCGACCTCGGCGACCGTGCCGCCGCCACCGCCGCCGCCCTTGATCGCGGTCACCGCCGCGTTGGCGTCCAGCAGGCCGCTGCCGCACTGGCTGCAGGTGCCCGGGAAGGCGCGGGCGCTGCTCTTGAGCGCGGCTGTGATCTCGTCCGGCGTAGCGGTGGGCTTGGCGCTGTACATCAGCGCCGCGACGCCGGCCACGTGCGGCGTGGCCATCGAGGTGCCCTGGTAGTACGCGTAGCTGTCCGCGCCCGGCGTGCTGGTACCGGCGTTCAGCGTCGACAGGATGCCGTTGCTGGCACTGGAGCGCACGTCGCCGCCGGGGGCCGCCAGCGCCACGACCGAACCGTAGTTCGAGTAGTACGCGCGGGCGCCGTAGCGGTCGGTGGCCGCCACCGCCACCACGCCGGAGCAGTTCGCCGGGTTGGAGTTGGAGGCGTTCTGGTTCTCGTTGCCCGCCGCGACGATCACGCTGGCGCCGCGCGAACGGGCGCCGTTGATGGCGGTCTGGGTCGTGGTGCCGCAGGCGCCGCCGCCGCCCAGCGACAGGTTCAGCACCTTGGCCGGCGTCGCGTTGGCCGGCAGGCCGGACACGCTGCCGCCCGAGGCCCAGGTGATGCCGTCGGCGATGTCGGAGGTGTAGCCGCCGCACTTGCCCAGCACACGGACCGGCTGGACCTTGGCGTTGAAGGCGATGCCCGCCACGCCCAGCGCATTGTTGGTCTTGGCCGCGATCGTGCCGGCCACGTGGGTGCCGTGCCAGCTCGAGGTCGAGGCCGGATCGCCGGCCTGGCACTCGTTGGCGGCGCTGTAGTCGCCGGGGTCGCTGGGGTCGTTGTCGCGGCCGTTGCCGTCCACCGAGACGGCGGTGTCCGAGATCATGTCGTAGCCCGCGACGATCTGGCCGGACAGGTCCGCATGCGGCCGGTAGCCGGTGTCGATGACCGCCACCACGACGCCGGTGCCGGTGGCTTGGTCCCAGGCGGCCGGGGCGCGGATGCCGCCGACGCTGTCGAACAGGTCCCACTGCGAGTTGTAGCTCGTATCGTTGGGCGTGAACATCGCGTACATCTTGCGGTCGGGCTCGACGTACTCGACGTTGGCGTCCTGCGCCTTGATGCGCTCGCCGAGTTCACGGAGCTGCTCGATGCTCATCCGGCGGTCCAGCCGGAACACATGGGCCCCGGTGCCCATCTGGCGCACCAGCGACAGCCGGGTGCCCAGCGGGGCGGCCAGCTGCTGCAGGCGCTCGGTGCGGGCGCCGATGGCGTCGCTGGCCAGCGGCTGCGCCTGGACGGCGGCGCCCAGGCGCCCTTGCACGACGGTGCTGCCGTCCTTGTATTTCACGATCAGCCGGTCGGTCTGGCTGCTCAGTTCCCGCGGGGCCTTGTCCACATCCACCGACGACACGCCCGCCTGGGCCGCGCCCAACGTGACGAGACCCAGAGCCAGCGCGCAGCTGAGCTTGTTCAATCGCAACATGCTTGTCATCTCCAGAGTTTTCCAACGACGCCAGGTTCCCCGACGTCCGCCAAGCCCGACACCCTGGCGCGTTGGCACCTCTGGCGGGGCACGCCGATCGGCCCAATCCGAGCGGTGTGCGGCGCAGTGTAGGAAGCTGCTCGGGCGACAAACGCCCCCCCTGCAACAGTTAACAGGAAGGAATACCCCTATAACCGTTTTGTGTCGAAATGCTCAATTTGATCCGCCAATCGCCCCTTTCTTACGGCTAAAGCCCTGATTCGTAAGGTTTGCGCGCAGTTTGCGAGGCTGCGCGAACGGCGTGCCCGGGGTGCCGGAAGCCATCCGCGGGACGGCGCCGATGGCGGGGGTAAAGGGGCTCGTTTAGCCTGTGCGGCTTGTTGTTTTCGCCACACATTGGTGACAAATAACCATGTTTCCACTACGCCTGATCGCCGTCGCGGCCGGCGCCGCCCTGGCCTTGAGCGCCCTGCCGGCCCGTGCGCTGGATGTCGCGAGCTTCTCCACCGAGGTCTCGCCCTGCGCCGATTTCTATGACTACGTGAACGGTCCCTGGGCCGACCGCACCGAGCTGCCGGCCAACCGCACCCGCATCGGCAGCTTCGACGCGCTGCGCGTGGCCAACGACCGGCTGCTGAGCCAGGCGCTCGCGGAGCTGGTCGCCCAGCCGGCGCTGCAGAAGACGCCGGGCCTGAAGCAGGTCGCCGCCTATTACGCCAGCGGCATGGACCTCGCCGCGATCGAGGCCCAGGGCCTGAAACCGGTGAAGCCGCTGCTGGACCGCATCGCGTCGATGAAGTCGGCGCAGGACCTGCCCTACCTGCTGGCACAGCTCGGCCGCGTCGGCATCGCCGCGCCGGTGGGCAGCTTCGTCCGGGCGGACGTCAAGAACACCCGGGTCAACGTGCTGACGCTGAGCCAGGCGGGCCTGGGCCTGCCCGACCGCGACGACTACTTCAAGGACACCGACATCGCCAAGAAGCTGCGCGCCGCCTACCGGCTGTATGCGCAGCGGCTGCTGGCCTCGGCCGGCTTCGAGGCCACGCCGGCGGTGCTGGACGCGCTGATGGGCTTCGAGTCCCAGCTGGCCGAGGCCACGGTGCCGCGCGCGCAGCTGCGCGATCCGCTCAAGGTCTACAACCCGATGACGACGCCGGAGCTGGCCGAGAAGGCGCCGGGCCTGGCCTGGGAGGCCTACCTGAAAGCGCTGACCCGCAGCGACACCCGCGCCGGCGGCGTGGAGCGCCTGATCGTGGCGCAGCCGACCTTCATGACCCGCGTCGCGCTGATGGCCGAGCACATCCCGCTGGCGACCTGGCAGACCTACCTGCGGGTGCGGGTGCTCGAGAACAGCGCCGCGCGCCTGCCCCAGGCCTTCGCGGACGCCGATTTCGACTACCGCGGCGTCGCCATCAACGGGCTCGAGCAGCACGCGCCGCGCGACGAGGAGGTCATCCTGATGATCGGCGGCCGCACCGGCGGCAGCCCGCTCGGGCTGGCGCTGGGCGAGCTGTTCGTGTCCAAGGCCTTCTCGCCCGAGGCGCAGCGCCGCGCGACGCTGCTGATCGGCGACGTGAAGGCGGCGATGAAGACGCGGATCCAGAACCTGAGCTGGATGAGCCCGGAAACCAAGCTCAAGGCGCTGGAGAAACTCGAGGCGATGCAGCCCAAGATCGGCGCGCCGCCGACCTGGCCCCGGTTCGAGGGCCTGGCGCTGGACCCGAAGGATTTCGCCGGCAACCAGTTGCGCGCGGCGGCCTGGTTCCACGGCGAGCAGATCAAGGACCTGGACCGCCCGAGCGACCGCACCCGCTGGACGATGTCGCCCCACATCGTCAACGCGCAGGCGGGCGGCCTCAACGAGATCACCTTCCCGGCCGGCATCCTGCAGCCGCCCTTCTTCGACGCGAAGGCCGACGATGCGGTGAACTACGGCGGCATCGGCATGGTGATCGGCCACGAGATCGTCCACCACTTCGACGATCGCGGCCGCCAGTTCGACAGCATCGGCAGCCTGCGGGACTGGTGGACCGCCTCGGACGCGGAGCACTACCAGGCGCTCGCGGACCGGGTGGTGGCGCTCTACGGTCGCTACGAGCCGGTGAAGGGCACGACGATCAACGGGCGGCTGACGCTGGGCGAGAACATCTCCGACATGGCCGGCATGCCGATCGCCTTCGACGCGCTGCAGAACGCGCTGCGGCGCAGCGGCAAGACCGACAAGATCGACGGCTTCACGCCCGAGCAGCGCTTCTTCCTGTCCAACGCGCTGGTGTGGCGCAACAAGTCGCGCGAAGCCGCGCTACTGAACCAGCTGCGCACCGATCCGCATTCGCCGGGCAAGTACCGGGTGCTCGCGCCGATGTCCAACATGCCGGAGTTCGCCAAGGCCTTCGACTGCAAGCCGGGCGATGCGATGGTCGCCGCGGATCCGATCAAGGTCTGGTGACCGGCAGGTCCGCCGCGGCCCGCCGGGTCGCGGTCGCGGGGCCCGCGCGCCGTGAGGCGAGGCGGGCCCCGTGCCATTCGGGACCCCTGTCTTCCGGGACGGGTGGGCGGAAGTCATGGATCGTCGGAGCCGGGGTGCGGGGACAGGTCTTGCCACAGGCGTGTCACACGACCGATACGCCGATCGATGACCGCAGCCGGCATGACTTTTGACCCGATGGATACGGGGGAAAGTCGATTCTCGGCTCATCGCGCCGGCCTGCGTTTCGTCGCGGCAAAGCGGCGCTCCAGCCCTCGCCTTCAACGCTTGGTCGCCCGCCGCTTGGTGGCGCTGCCCGCGCTGCCTACGCTGAAAAAAGACCGATCGCATGGACGCCAGGAAGCGCGCCACGACGGTCCCCCCGTCCTCAGGAGCACGACATGCAAGCGACCACCCGCCCCTCCCACACGACCCTCGCCCGCGCCGCGTTCGCCGCGCTCCTCGCCGTGCTGGCCACCGGCGCCGCGCAGGCCGCGCCCGACGACCTGCAGCGCGTCGAGATCTCCGGCCGGCGCCCCGGCGAGATCCCGCGCACCGACGTGCGCGCCACCTGCCCCGGCGTCGACCAGGCGCTGTTCGACCGGCTGGCCCGGCAGCAGTACATCGAAGGCAAGGAAGGCCTGGCCACCGTGAGCTTCCGCCTCAACGGCAGCACCATCTCGGACGTCCACCAGTCCCGCGGCCCCTGGGTCTACGCGGCCGCCGTGCGTCGCGCGGTGCGGAGCCTGGCCTGCCAGGGCGCCGAGCGCGACACGCTCTACGTGATGCAGATCGCGTTCCGCAACCAGGACAGCGGCAGCGACATGAACCAGCGCGTGGCGATGATGGAACTGGCGCCGCCCGCCGCCGGCGCCGCCGACATCGCGGCGAGCGCGGCCGCGGTCGACGGGCGCTGATGGGGTTGTCCCCCAAGGGGGCGCTCGCGGGGCTGGCTAGGATGGCCGCCATCGCCATCCGGAGAGCTCCTTCATGCCCACCCATCAGATCGATGCGGCCACCGATGCGACCACCGATGCGGCCACAGATGCCGTGCGCCGCTCCCTGCTGATCACCGGTGCCCTCGGCGCCAGCGCCGCGGCGCTCGGCTGGCCCGGCGCGGCGCGCGCGGACAGCTGGCCGAGCCGGCCGGTGCGCTGGGTCGTGGCCTACCCCGCGGGCGGCGGTTCGGACTTCCTCGCCCGCCAGCTGGCGCCGGTGCTGGGCAAGGCGCTCGGCCAGACCTTGGTCATCGACAACAAGCCCGGCGCGGCCGGCATCATCGGCACCGACAACGCCGCGAAGTCGCCGCCCGACGGCTACACGATCCTGACCGGCGACAACGGCGCGATGGTCTTCAACAGCGCGCTCTACAAGAAGCTGCCCTACGCGCCGTCGGACTTCGCGCCGGTCGGCTTCATGGCCCGCTTCCCGCTGCTGCTGGTCGTGAACCCGGGCGCCGGCTTCACCAGCGCGAAGCAGTGGCTCGAGACCATCAAGGCCAAGCCCGGCAAATACAGCTACGCATCGCCCGGCGTCGGCAGCCCGCACCACCTGGCGATGGAGCTGCTGAAGGACCGCACCCACAGCTACATCGTCCACGTGCCCTATCGCGGCACGGCCTTCTCGACCCAGGACCTGATCGCCGGCGTGGTGCCGATGGGCATCCTGGACACCGCCGCCGCGCTGCCCCATCTGCGCGCCGGCAAGCTCAAGGCGCTGGCGGTGCTCGCGCCGCGCCGCATCGCCGCGCTGCCCGAGGTGCCCAGCTTCGACGAGACGGGCATCAGCGGCGTGGAGGTCAGCGCCTGGCAGGGCCTGTTCGTGCCCAAGGGCACGCCGGAGGCGATCGTCTCGCGCCTGGGCGCGGAGCTGGCGAAGGCGCTGGCCCAGCCCGACCTGAAGGCCCGGCTCGAAGATTTCGGCCTGGAGGTCGCGCCCGGCGACGCGGCCTTCCTCGCGCGCTTCATCCAGGCCGAGACCCAGAAGTGGCATGCGCTGATCCGCAGCCGCGGCATCTCCGCCGAGTGAGGGCGGCCGGCGCCGCTGCGGGGCGATCTTCAGGAAAAGCCGACCGCCCGGTCGGTCGCCGTCGCGCGGGCGATAGCGCTGTCCTCCCCTCGGAAGACGGCCGCGCATTACTTCACGGGGGGATCGAATAGCTGCGGGTTATCCCTTGAAGTGCGGTCACAGGAAGCTGCGCGGCACGGCTCAGGCGGAATAAAGTTTGACCGGGCGCAAAGACAAAACGACAACGACGCGCCAGGAGACCTCCCCTCACTCCCGCCCGCGGCGACGCGGCCGTCCTGTCATGAACAACAACAACGCCGTTCGCGCGACGGTGGCCCGTCGCGTTTCCATCTGGTCGAGCGCCGCGATCGCGGTGCTGCTGATCGTCATCTGCGGCGCCCTGTCCTGGGTGCTGACCAACCAGGCGCAGCAGCGCACGCTGGACTACATGTCGGCCGAGGCCTCGTCGGTCGCCCGCGTCGCCGACGCGCTGGACCGCACCGCGCGCGACTCGGCCAACCGGCTGTACGACGTGCTGGCGGGTGACTTCGCCGGTGGCGCCTTCACGCTGGAGGGCGACGGCGAGCTGGCCTTCAACGGCCAGAAGCTCAACGGCAACTTCGACGCGGTGGACCGCTTCACCCGCCTGACCGGCGGCAACGCGACGATCTTCGCGCGCAAGGGCACGGACGACTTCATCCGCATCACCACCTCGGTGAAGAAGGAAGACGGCTCGCGCGCGGTCGGCACGACGCTGGACCGCGCCGGCGCAGCCTACGCCAAGCTCGCGGCCGGCGAGACCTATGTCGGCCCGGCGACGCTGTTCAAGGTGCCCTACATGACGCGCTACTCGCCGATCAAGGACGCGGGCGGCAAGGTCGTCGGCATCCTGTACATCGGCTTCGACATGCGCGGGCTGCACCAGGAACTGGTCAAGATGGCCGACGCGGTCAAGCTCTACGGCTCCGGCGGTCTGTACCTGCTCGATCCGGGCAAGACGCCGGCCGACGCGCTGCTGCGCGCGCATCCGCGCGCCCAGGGCAAGAAGCTGTCGGAGTTGATGCCGGCCGACCAGGCCGAGCGCTACGTCAAGACGGTGACCGAGGACGCCGACGGCGTGCTGGAGGAGGTCCAGGCGGTCTACGGCGACAGCTACCAGGACGCGTTCGCGGTGGCGCGCAAGTCGCAGGCCACCGGCTGGTGGGTGGTGGCCGAAGCCTCACGCGCGCAGGCGCTGGCGGCGCACAACACCACGCTGTGGGTGCTGTGGGGACTGATGCTGGCGACGGTGGTGCTGCTGGGCCTGGGCGTGACCTGGATGTTGGGGCGCTGGGTGGGCCAGCCGCTGGCCGACCTGAACGAGGCCGTCGGCGCGGTCGCCAATGGCGACCTGACGCGGCCGGTCCTCGTGCGCCAGCAGGATGACCTGGGCGCGCTCGCCGCGGGCGTCGAGCGCATGCGGCTGCAGCTGTCGCGCACGATCAACGAGGTGCGCCAGGCCAGCGATTCCATCGGCACGGCTTCCGCCGAAGTCGCCGCCGGCAGCCGCGACCTGTCCTCGCGGACCGAGCAGTCGGCCAGCCACCTGCAGGAAACCGCGTCGGCGCTCGAGGAGCTCGCCAGCTCCATGAGCCAGACGGCGGCGTCGGCCGCGCAGGCGCATCAGCTGGTCGGCGAGTCCGACCGCGCCGCCCAGCGCGGTGGCAACGTGGTCGCGCAGGTGGTGACCACGATGGACGAGATCAGCACGGCCAGCCGCCAGATCGGCGACATCATCGGCACGATCGACTCGATCGCGTTCCAGACCAACATCCTGGCGCTGAATGCGGCCGTCGAGGCGGCGCGCGCCGGCGAGCAGGGCCGCGGTTTCGCGGTCGTGGCCGCGGAGGTGCGTCAGCTGGCGCAGCGCAGCGCGGAGGCCGCCAAGCAGATCAAGGCGCTGATCACGGCCAGCGGCGAGCGGGTCGAGTCCGGCGCCAAGCTGGTGGGCGACACGGGCGAGGCGATGCGGGACATCGTGACCAGCGTCAAGCGCGTGACCGACATCATTGGCGAGATCTCCACCGCGGCCCGCGAGCAGTCGCAGGGCGTGACGCGCATCAACGGCGCCGTGGCGCAGCTGGACCAGGGTACGCAGCAGAACGCCGCGCTGGTCGAGGAGAGCACGGCCGCCGCCGAGAGCCTGCGGGAGCAGGCGCATCGGCTGGTGGAGCAGGTCGGCCAGTTCCGGGTCTGATCAGCGGTTGCTGGCCCTCACCCCTGCCCTCTCCCGCAAGCGGGAGAGGGAGTCATCGGGCGAGCGCGCTAGCTACAAGCCCCGGCGGCAACTTCTCCCTCTCCCCGCTTGCGGGGAGAGGGTTGGGGTGAGGGGCGTGTCCTGCCGCGCCAGCGTCGTCAGACCAGCACGCGCTCGATCCCGCCGTTGTTGGCCTTGGCCACGTACTCCGGCATCCAGTTCTCGCCCAGGATCTTGCGGGCCATTTCGACCACGATGTAGTCCGCCTCGAGCAACCCGTTCTGCAAGTCCCCGCCGTAGCGGCTCAGGCCTTGCAGGCACGACGGGCAGCTGGTCAGGATCTTCAGGTTCTCCTGCGCCCCCACCTTCCCCGCCGAGCGCAGCTGCGCCTCCGCCTTGCGCAGTTCCTCTTCCTTGCGGAAGCGCACCTGCGTCGACACATCCGGCCGCGTGACCCCCAACGTGCCGCTCTCGCCGCAGCAGCGCTCGCTCTTCATCACCTCAGGCCCGACCAGCGCCTTCACCGTCTTCATCGGCTCCTGCAGCTTCATCGGCGAGTGGCAGGGGTCGTGATAGAGATACGCCTGCTTCGAATCGAGCTGGATGCCCTTCTCCAGCAGGTATTCATGGATGTCGACGATGCGGCAGCCCGGGAAGATCTCTTCGAACTTGTAGCCCTGCAGCTGGTCATAGCAGGTGCCGCAGCTGACCACCACCGTCTTGATGTCGAGGTAGTTCAGCGTGTTGGCCACGCGATGGAACAGCACCCGGTTGTCGGTGATGATCTTCTCGGCCTTGTCGAACTGTCCGGACCCGCGCTGCGGATAACCGCAGCACAGGTAACCCGGCGGCAGCACCGTCTGGACGCCGGCGTGCCAGAGCATCGCCTGCGTCGCCAGCCCGACCTGGCTGAACAGCCGCTCCGACCCGCAGCCCGGGAAGTAGAAGACCGCCTCCGCATCCGCCGAGGCCTTCTGCGGGTTGCGGATGATCGGGACGTAGTTCTTGTCCTCGATGTCGAGCAGCGCGCGCGCCGTCTTCTTCGGCAATCCGCCCGGCAGCTTCTTGTTGATGAAGTGGATCACCTGCTCCTTGACCGGCGCGACGCCCACCGTCGCCGGCGGCGCGCTGGTCTGCTTGCGCGCCACGCGCTTGAGCAGGCTGTTGGCCACGCGCTGCGCCTTGAAGCCGACGCCCACCATCGCCGCGCGGGCGATCTTGATGGTCTCCGGATTGGTCGCGTTGAGCATGAACATCGCCGCCGCGTTGCCGGGCTTGAAGCTCTTCTTGCCCATCTTGCGCAGCAGGTTGCGCATGTTCATCGTGACGTCGCCGAAGTCGATCTTCACCGGGCACGGATTCACGCACTTGTGGCACACCGTGCAGTGATCGGCCACGTCCTCGAATTCCTCCCAATGCTTGATCGACACGCCGCGGCGGGTCTGCTCCTCGTAGAGGAAGGCCTCGACCAGCAGCGAGGTCGCCAGGATCTTGTTGCGCGGGCTGTAGAGCAGATTGGCGCGCGGCACGTGCGTCGCGCAGACCGGCTTGCACTTGCCGCAGCGCAGGCAGTCCTTGATGGACTCGCTGATGGCGCCGATGTCGCTCTGCTGCATGATCAGCGACTCGTGCCCCATCAGCCCGAAGCTGGGCGTGTAGGCATTGGTCAGGTCGGCGAAGGTGTGCTGGCTGCCATGGCCGCCGGTGCCGGGCCGCAGCAGCTTGCCCTTGTTGAAGCGCCCTTCCGGGTCGACCTTGGCCTTGTAGCCGGCGAAGCCCGCCAGCTCGTCGTCGTTGAGGAACTCCAGCTTGGTGATGCCGATGCCGTGCTCGCCCGAGATCACCCCGTCCAGCGAGCGCGCCAGCGTCATGATCCGCGCCACCGCCTCGTGCGCGGTCTGCAGCATCTCGTAGTTGTCGGAGTTCACCGGGAGGTTGGTGTGCACGTTGCCGTCGCCGGCATGCATGTGCAGCGCCACCCACACCCGGCCGCGCAGCACCTCCTTGTGGATGCGCTTGCACTCGGCCAGGATCGGCGCGAAGGAGGCGCCCGCGAACACGTCCTGCAGCGGCTTGAGGATCTGCCGCTTCCAGCTCGCGCGCAGCGTGTAGTCCTGCAGCTGCTCGAAGAACGAGCGCTCGCCGTCACGTTCGACGTCGAGCTCCTGCATCCAGGTGCGCCACTGCGCGCCGACCTCGTCCAGCAGGGCCAGCGCCTGCTGCACGCGGTCCTCGAGCAGCTCGGCGCTGGGGATCTCGCCGGCGTCGTCGCTCTTGCCCAGCGGCAGGTTGCCGGCGGCGAAGAAGGCGCGCAGCGCCTCCACGAGCGCCAGCTTGTTGCGCAGCGACAGCTCGATGTTGATGCGCTCGATGCCCAGCGTGTACTCGCCCATGCGGGGCAGCGGGATCACCACGTCCTCGTTCACCTTGAACGCATTCGTGTGCTTCGAGATCGCCGCCGTGCGCTTGCGGTCCAGCCAGAACTTCTTGCGCGCATCGGCGCTGACCGCGACGAAGCCTTCGCCCGAGCGGCCATTGGCCAGCCGCACCACCTCGCTGGTGGCACGCGCGACCTCATCGGCGTCGTCGCCGACGATGTCGCCGATCAGCACCATCTTCGGCAGCCCGCCGCGCTTGCTCTTGGTCGCGTAGCCGACCGCCTTCAGGTAGCGGTCGTCCAGATGCTCCAGGCCCGCGAGGATCGCGCCGTTCGGCTTCTTCATCTCGCCGAACATGAAGTCCTTGATGTCGACGATCGAGGGCACGCAGTCCTTCGGGTTGCCGAAGAACTCCAGGCACACCGTGCGCACGTGCGCCGGCATGCGGTGCACGATCCAGCGCGCGCTGGTGATCAGGCCGTCGCAGCCTTCCTTCTGGATGCCGGGCAGGCCGGCCAGGAACTTGTCGGTGACGTCCTTGCCCAAGCCCTCCTTGCGGAAGGTGCGGCCGGGGATGTCCAGGCGTTCGGTGCGCTCCAGCGTCTTGCCGGTCGCGTCGTAGTAGTGGAGATCGAAGCTCGCGACCTCGACGTCGTGGATCTTGCCGAGGTTGTGGTTGACGCGCACCACCTCCAGCCACTTCGCGTCCGGCGTCACCATGCGCCACGAGGCGAGGTTGTCCAGCGCCGTGCCCCACAGCACGGCCTTCTTGCCGCCGGCGTTCATCGCGATGTTGCCGCCGATGCACGAGGCCTCCGCCGAGGTCGGGTCGACCGCGAACACGAAGCCGTGCAGCTCGGCCAGGTCGGACACGCGCTGCGTCACGACGCCGGCCTCGGTCCAGATGGTGGGGACCTCGCGGTCCAGGCCCGGCAGCGTCTTCATCTCGACGCCGCGCATGGCCTCGAGCTTCTCGGTGTTGATCACCGCGCTGTTCCAGACCAGCGGCACCGCGCCGCCGGTGTAGCCGGTGCCGCCGCCGCGCGGGATCACCGTCAGGCCGAGCTCGAAGCAGCCCGCCACCAGCGCGGCCATCTCGGCCTCGGTGTCGGGCGTCAGCACGACGAAGGGGTACTCGACGCGCCAGTCGGTCGCGTCGGTCACGTGCGAGACGCGCGACAGGCCATCGAACTTGATGTTGTCCTTCGCGGTGGTCTTCGCGAAGACCTTGAGCGCGCGCTTGCGCAGCTCGGCCACCTGCTCGAACTGGTGGGAGAACGCGCCCACCGCCGCTTCGGCCGCGGTCAGCAGCTCGCCCACCCAGGCGTCGCGCTTGGCATCGTCCTCGGGATGGCGGCGGCGCTGCACCTCGCCCAGGCGATGGCGCAGCGCGCCGATCAGCGCCTCGCGGCGCTTGGGGTTGTCCAGCAGGTCGTCCTGCAGGTAGGGGTTGCGCTGCACCACCCAGATGTCGCCCAGCACCTCGTACAGCATGCGCGCGGAGCGCCCGGTCTGGCGCTCGCCGCGCAACTGGTCCAGCAGCTCCCAGGCGCGGGCGCCGAGCAGACGAAGGACGATTTCGCGATCGGAGAAGGACGTGTAGTTGTACGGAATCTCGCGCAGCCGGGCGGCGGGCGTGGGCGTCGGGGTCACGTCGCCGGCCATCGCGGGGTCGGCGGGCATCAGCAGATGCGGTGCGTTCATGGCGGCCAGGTGCTCGCGCACCGGGGTTGCGGCAGGCCGGCGCCCTGGGACAGGGGCCGATGCCAGGCTGGGGGAAAGCATGAGGCCCGGTGCCGGACGGCGCCCCGGACTTGTGGTCCCCGCGCCCGCTGGACACGGGGTTGGAAGGGGCGTTCGCGATGGCCGCGATCGGCGGCCGGCCCGGTTCGGGCAATGGGCGGAATCCTACCGCAGCGCCAGAGGGCCATCCCCGGCGAGGGACTCTAGGGAAGCCTGGCTTCGCACCCTGCGATGGATGGTTCGCCAGTGTCACAATGCGCCGATAAGCTCGCCGGCCCCCGGTGGCTCGTCCACCCGACGATGTCCGCCCCGGGACCGCAGAACCACCCTCCCCGAGCATCGGAGACCCATGAAGCCCCTCAAGACTTCCCTGCTGGCCGCATCCGTCGCGGCCGTCGCGCTGATGACCCCCTTCACCGCCTCGGCCCAGACCGAGATCCAGTGGTGGCACTCGATGGGCGGCGCCCTCGGCGACTGGGTCAACGACCTGGCCAAGGACTTCAACGCCAGCCAGAAGGACTACAGGATCGTCCCGACCTACAAGGGCAGCTACGACGAATCGATGGCCGGCGCCATCGCCGCCTTCCGCGCCGGCAACGCGCCGCACATCCTGCAGGTCTTCGAGGTCGGCACCGCCACGATGATGGCCAGCAAGGGCGCGATCGTGCCGGTCGGCCAGGTGATGCAGCAGGCCGGCGCCAAGTTCGACAACGCCGCCTACGTCCCCGCCGTCGCCGGTTACTACACGGCGCCGAACGGCCAGATGCTGAGCTTCCCCTTCAACAGCTCGACCACCGTCTTCCACTACAACAAGGACGCGTTCAAGGCCGCCGGCCTGGACCCCAACAAGCCGCCGAGCTCCTGGCCCGAGGTCGCCATCGCCGCGGCCAAGCTCAAGGCCGCCGGCCACAAGTGCCCGTTCACCACCAGCTGGGTCAGCTGGACGCAGCTGGAGAGCTTCTCCGCCTGGCACAACGTCGAGTACGCGACCAAGAACAACGGCTTCGGCGGCCTGGACGCGCGGCTGGCGTTCAACTCGCCGCTGCACGTGCGTCACATCGAGAACCTGGCCAACATGGCCAAGCAGGGCCTGTTCGTCTACAAGGGCCGCGGCAACACGGCCGACGCGACCTTCTATTCGGGCGAGTGCGCGATGATGACCGGCTCCTCGGGCCTGTACGCCAACATCAAGAAGAACGCCAAGTTCGCCTCCGGCATCGCGCCGCTGCCCTACTACCCCGACGTGCCGGGCGCGCCGCAGAACACGGTGATCGGCGGCGCCAGCCTGTGGGTGATGGCGGGCAAGAAGCCGGCCGAGTACAAGGGCGTGGCCGCGTTCTTCCAGTACCTCTCCAAGGCCGAGGTCGCGTCCGAGAGCCACAAGCGCACCGGCTACCTGCCGGTGACCAAGGCGGCCTACGAGCTCACCGAGCAGAGCGGCTTCTACAAGCAGAACCCCGGCACCGACGTGGCCGTGCAGCAGATGATCCGCAAGACGACCGACAAGTCGCGCGGGGTGCGGCTGGGCAACTTCGCGCAGATCCGCACCATCATCGACGAGGAGATGGAGCAGGTCTGGGCCGGCAGGAAGCAGCCCAAGGAAGGCCTGGACGCCGCCGTCAAGCGCGGCAACGAACTGCTGGAGCGCTTCCAGAAGTCGGCCAAGCTCTGAATCCCCTGACGACCTGAAAGAGACCTGATGTCCCAGCAGAAGCGCGTGGTCTTCCGATCACGCTGGCTGCCCTGGCTGCTGCTCGCGCCGCAGGCCGCGGTGATCGGCGTGTTCTTCTTCTGGCCCGCCAGCCAGGCGCTGGTGCAGAGCCTGCAGCAGCAGGACGCCTTCGGCCTGTCCACCGAATGGGTCGGCCTGGACAACTTCCGCCAGCTGTTCAACGACGCCAGCTACCTCGCCTCGTTCAAGACGACGGCGATGTTCTCGCTGCTGGTGGCGGTGCTGGGGCTGGCCGTGTCGCTGCTGCTGGCCACCATGGCCAACCGCGTGGTGCGCGCCGCGCCGGTCTACAAGACGCTGCTGATCTGGCCCTACGCGGTCGCCCCGGCGATCGCCGGCGTGCTGTGGCTGTTCATGTTCGCGCCGTCCATCGGCGTCGTGGCCTACGGCCTGCAGCGGATGGGCATCCAATGGAATCACCTGCTCGACGCCGACCACGCGATGGCGCTGGTGGTGATGGCCGCGGTCTGGAAGCAGGTCTCCTACAACTTCCTGTTCTTCCTGGCGGGGCTGCAGTCGATTCCCAAGTCGCTGATCGAGGCCGCCGCGATCGACGGCGCCGGCCCGTGGCGCCGCTTCTGGACCATCACCTTCCCGCTGCTGTCGCCGACCTCGTTCTTCCTGCTGGTGATCAACGTCGTCTACGCGTTCTTCGACACCTTCGGCATCATCGACGCCGCCACCCAGGGCGGCCCCGGCAAGGACACCGCCATCCTGGTCTACAAGGTCTACTACGACGGCTTCAAGGCGCTGGACCTGGGCGGCTCGGCCGCGCAGAGCGTGGTGCTGATGGCCATCGTCATCGCGCTGACCGTCATCCAGTTCCGTTTCGTCGAAAAGAAGGTGCAGTACTGACATGGTCGAGCGCCGCCCCGCCCTCACGCTGCTGTCCCACCTGATCCTGGTGCTCGGCGTCGTGATCGTCGCCTTCCCGCTGTACATCGCCTTCGTCGCCTCGACGCAGACCGCCGCGGAGATCGTCCAGTCGCCGATGTCGCTCACCCCGGGCGCGCACCTGCTGGACAACTACTCGGCCGCGCTGTTCGGCAGCAGCGGCGCCGGCTCCAAGGCGCCGGTCGGGCAGATGATGTGGATCAGCTTCGTCTCCGCGATGGTGATCGCGGTGGGCAAGATCGCGATCTCGCTGCTGTCCGCGTTCGCGATCGTCTACTTCCGCTTCCCCGCGCGCAATTTCTTCTTCTGGGCCATCTTCGTCACGCTGATGCTGCCGGTGGAGGTGCGCATCGGGCCGACCTACCAGGTCGTCTCCGACTTGAAGATGCTCAACACCTACGCCGGCCTGACGGTGCCGCTGATCGCCTCGGCAACGGCGACCTTCCTGTTCCGGCAGTTCTTCCTGACCGTGCCCGACGAACTGGTCGAGGCCTCCCGCATCGACGGCGCCGGGCCGATGAAGTTCTTCCGCGACGTGCTGCTGCCGCTGTCGCGCACCAGCATCGCGGCGCTCTTCGTCATCCAGTTCATCTACGGCTGGAACCAGTACCTGTGGCCGCTGCTGGTGACGACGGACGAGCAGATGTACCCCGTGGTCATCGGCATCAAGCGGATGATCAGCGGCGGCGACGCCGCCAACGACTGGAACGTGATCATGGCCACCGCCATGCTGGCGATGATCCCGCCCGCGCTGGTGGTGGTGCTGATGCAGCGCTGGTTCGTCAAGGGCCTGGTCGACGCCGAGAAGTAAAGAACACGAGAAGAGACTCCGATGGCAAGCATTTCCCTGCGCAACGTCGTCAAGCAATACGGCTCCGGCGCCAAGGCCAACCCGGTCATCCACGGCGTCAACGCCGAGATCGCGGATGGCGAGTTCGTCGTCATCGTCGGGCCGTCGGGCTGCGGCAAGTCCACGCTGCTGCGCATGGTCGCCGGGCTGGAGGAGATCAGCGGCGGCGAGATCGCCATCGGCGACCGCGTCGTCAACGAGATCGAGCCGGCCGATCGCGACATCGCGATGGTGTTCCAGAACTACGCGCTCTATCCGCACATGAGCGTCTTCGAGAACATGGCCTACGGCCTGAAGATCCGCAAGCTGCCGCCCGAGCAGATCCGCGCCCGCGTGGACAAGGCGGCCGGCATCCTGGAGCTGTCGCACCTGCTGCAGCGCCGGCCGCGCGAGCTGTCCGGCGGCCAGCGCCAGCGCGTGGCGATGGGCCGCGCGATCGTGCGCGACCCGCAGGTCTTCCTCTTCGACGAGCCGCTGTCCAACCTCGATGCCAAGCTGCGCGTGCAGACCCGGCTGGAGATCCAGAAGCTGCACCGCGAGCTGGGCGTGACCTCGCTCTTCGTCACCCACGACCAGGTCGAGGCGATGACGCTGGCGCAGCGCATCGTCGTCATGAACGGCGGGCGCATGGAGCAGTTCGGCACGCCGGAGGAGGTCTACGGCCGTCCGGCGACGACCTTCGTCGCGAGCTTCATCGGCTCGCCGGCGATGAACCTGCTCAAGGGCCGCGTCGAGGGCCAGCGCTTCCATGTGGGCGGCACCTCGCTGCACCTGCCCCAGCCGGCGCCGCGCGAGGGCGAGCTGACCCTGGGCCTGCGGCCGGAGCATGCGCTGCCGCACGACGGCCAGGCCGTCGCCGCCGACGCCACCGCCTGGCCGCTGAAGGTGGAGATGGTCGAGATGCTGGGCGCCGAGCGCCTGGTCTACGGCCGGCTCGGCGAGGCCGCCTTCACGCTGCGCATCGATGGCACCGACACACCGCCGCGCCCCGGCGACGAGGTGCTGCTGCAGGCGCCCGGCGAGCGGCTGCACTGGTTCGACCCGGCGACCGGGCAGCGCGTCGACTGACGCGCTGCGCCATCGGCGCGCCCTCCACCGCGGCCGGCGGCCACAGACAAACGATCCGCGACAGCGATCAGGGAGAACGACATGACGGTCTCGACGCATGCCCTCGACGAACCCAGCTGGCCCTGGTCGCTGCCCTTCTGGGTGGCCCACCGGGGAGCCGGCAAGCTCGCGCCCGAGAACACGCTGGCCGCGTTCCGGGAAGGCGCGCGGCATGGTTATCGCGCCTTCGAGTGCGACGTGAAGCTGAGCGCCGACGACGTGCCCTTCCTGCTGCACGACGCGACGCTGGATCGCACGACGACCGCGCGCGGCCGCGCCGCCGATCGCAACTGGAGCGAGCTGTCGCGCTTGGACGCCGGACGCTGGCATAGCCGCGCCTTCGCCGGCGAGCCGCCCGCCAGCCTGGAGAGCATCGCGGCCTTCGTGCGCCGCAACCAGCATGCGCTGAACATCGAGATCAAGCCCACGCCCGGCGACGAGTTCCGCACCGGCGAGATCGTCGGTCGGGAGGTCCTGCGGCTGTGGGAGGAGACGGCGCCGGTGTCGGTGCTGTTCAGCAGCTTCCAGCCGGAAGCGCTGCGCGGCGCCCGCGAATCGGCGCCGCAGGTGCCGCGCGGGCTGCTGCTCGACAAGCTCGACGGCGACGGCTGGCTGCAGCTGGCGCAATCGCTGGGCTGCCGCGCGGTGATCACGCATTACGCGCTGATGGATCAGGCGCTGGTCACGCGGCTGCGCGAGGCCGAGATGAAGGCGCTGGTCTACACCGTCAACGATGCCGCGGCCGCGCAATGGCTGATCGCCAACGGCGTGGACGGCATCATCACCGACGCGGTGGACCGCTTCAGCCCGACCGCCTGACGGTCCGCGAAGCCGCAAAGGCGCCAGGCCGCCAGGACAGTCGACCGGTCAGCGTGCCGGCTGGCGCAGGTCGGCGAGGTCCGTCATGCCGTAGACGCAGCTGTCGCAGGGCTGGCCCTCGACGTCGAGCGCGTCGCGCCGCAGCACGCCTTCGAGCGTGAAGCCGCAGCGCTCGGCCACCGCGCGGCTGGCCGCGTTGCGCGAGTCGGTGCGGATCTCCAGGCGGCGCGCCCGCAGTTGCTCGAAGCCCAGGCGCACCAGCGCGGCCACGACCTCGACCACCAGTCCCCGCCCCGTGTGCGACGGCACGATCCAGTAGCCCAGTTCAAAGCGGCGCACCTGCCAGTCCGGCGAATGCAGCCCCGCCCCGCCGATCAGGCGCCCGGGCCGCCCGTCGGCGCCGCGCTCGTGCAGGTAGTAGCCCAGGTGCTCGCGTTGCAGGAACTGCGCCTGCATGCGCCGCGCGACGCCCTCCGACTGCTCGACGGTGGGCGTCTCGTGCGCCCACGGCATCCAGGGCTTCAGATGCTCCTGGGCCTCGAGCACCGCGCGGTTCAGCGCGGGGCCGAGCCCGGCGCGCGGCGACAGCAGCACGAGCCGGGCGGTGTCGATCCGCTCGGGGACCTCGACCAGGAGCGGATCGGGGGCGGTTTGAACGCGCATGGGGACCTCAGTTGCCGTTGGCGGGTTGCAGCTGCGCGGCGCCCGTGGACGGGGCTGGCGTCACGCCGGGCATCGCCTCGGCGCCCAGCGGCGGATCCTCGCCCTCGACCTTGGGCAGCACCTTCACCAGGCGGATCGCCTGGACCTGCCAGGCCAGCACCGCCAGCAGCAAGGCACCGGCGCCCGCGAAGGCCAGCGCGGCGCGCAGGCTGACATGCTCGCCGAGCCAGCCGCCGATCAGCGCGCCGGGACCGGCGGGGATCAGGATCAGCCAGCGCATGGTGCTGGTCATCCGGCCGAGCAGCGGCGCGGGCGTCACCGCCTGTCTCAGCGACAGGAAGTTGATGAAGATGAGCACCGCGCCGACGCCGAACATGAACAGCGTGAAGGCGAAGGCCGCGACGCCGACCGCGTTGGCCGGCGCGACGCACAGCGCCGCCCAGCCGATGCCGCACATCGCGAAGCCGCCGATCAGGCTGGGGCCGGGGCCGAAGCGCGCGCTGATGCGGTGGCCCAGCGCGCTCGCCAGCACCGTGCCCGCGCCCAGCGCGATGTAGGACAGGCCCACGCTCTGCGCCGACAGCCCCAGCACCCGCGTCGCGAAGAGGATCTGCACCACCTGCGCGGCCTGGTTGAACATCTGCCAGCCGCCCACCGCGCAGGCCAGCGCGACCAGCATGCGCTTGCCGCGCACGAACGCGACGCCGGCCTTCAGGTCGCGCCAGAAGTCGGCGCCGTCCAGGCGATGCAGCGTCTCGGTGACCTTCACCCCGCGCAGGATGAGCGCGGACGCCACCAGCAGCAGCGCATCCACCGCCAGCGCCAGCGGCGCACCGACGAGCTTGATCAGCGCCCCCGCGACGCCGGGGCCCGCGACCTCGGCGCCGGAGGAGGCCAGCGCGTTCTTCGCATGCGCCTCGACGAGGCGGTCGCGGCTCACCACCTGCGTCAGCACGATCTGCGAGGCGCTGCCCGCGATCGTGTAGACCGTGCCGAGCAGGAAACCGACGAAGTACAGCCACGGCATGCCCAGCCAGCCCATCCAGTGGGCCACCGGCACGCTGCCCACGGCGACGGCCAGCGTGAGCTCGCCCACGATGTAGACCGGCAGCTTGCGCACCCGGTCCAGCCAGACGCCGGCCGGCAGCGAGAACAGCACGAAGGGCACCAGCTCCATCGCGGTCAGCACGCCCATCTGCGTGGGCGAGGCATGCAGCAGCACCGCCGCGGTCAGCGGCAGCGCCAGCAGTGTGATCTGCCCGCCCAGCGAGCTGATCAGGATCGACGTCCACAGACGCCGGTAGACGAGGTTGCGCAGCAGATCGCCGGCGGGCAGGCGCAGGAGATCGAGGAAGCGGTCGAGCAGACGGTCGACCCACGTGGATGCCTTGATCGGCAGCATGTTGACACTCCGGATGCGGTCCGCGTGGGGCGTCGTGCGCCGGGCGCGGATCGGGCGAGCGGGACGCGGTGGGCGTCGCCGTCGCGAAAAGCCAGGGACCTGGGAACCGGCCGTGGAAGGCCGGCGGGCGTCGTCCAGACGCCTACGGTCGTCGCGCCCAGCCGGATGGCCCAAGCGCGCGCACCGACGCCCGGGCGTCGTGTTTGGTGCGGTCCAGCAGCTTGGTCATGGGGTCGGCTCCGATCGGGGATCGTGGCGTGAGAGCTTCCGGGGAGGAAGAAGGCGCCGATGCTATCAGCGCCCTTCCGGCCGCCACAAGTGAGGAAAGACAGGGGAACCCGGGCGCCGGCGGCCAGCCCGGGAGTCGCCGTTCACCAGCCCGCGGCGGCGCCGTCGCGGCGCGGGTCGCTCGCGGCGACGTAGCCCTCCACCGCCGGATCGCCCAGGCGCCAGATGAACTGCCCGGCGCCGAAGTCCTGGTAGCTGTCGTGGATGTCGCCGATCTGGTGGCCGAGCGCGCGCAGGCCGTCGATGGTCTGCGGCGCCATCGAGGGCTCGACGTTGATCGACAGGCCTTCGTTGAAGCGCCAGCGCGGCGCGTCGCAGGCGGCCTGCGGATGCTGGCGGTAGTCGAGCATCCGCACCAGCGTCTGCAGGTGGCCCTGCGGCTGCATGTTGCCGCCCATCACGCCGTAGCTCATCTGCGGCTGGCCGTCCTTCATCAGGAAGGCCGGGATGATGGTGTGGAACGGCCGCTTGCCCGGCGCGACGACGTTGGCATGTCCGGCCTCGCGGGTGAAGCCGTGGCCGCGGTTCTGCAGCGACAGCCCGTAGCCCGGCACCACGACGCCTGAGCCGAATCCCATGTAGTTGCTCTGGATGAAGCTGACCATCATGCCGCTCTCGTCCGCGGCGGTCAGGTAGATGGTGCCGCCCTTGACCGGATTGCCGGCCTGGAAGTCCTGCGCGCGCTTCATGTCGATGAGCTTGGCGCGGCTGGCCAGGTAGCCCGGATCCAGCAGCTCGGCGACCTGGACCTTCATCGTGCGCGGATCGCCGACATGGCGGTAGACATCGGCGAAGGCCAGCTTCATCGCCTCGATCTGCAGGTGCTGCGACGCGGTCGAGTCCACCGGCAAGGCGCCGATGTCGAACTGCTTCAGGATGCCCAGCGCGATCAGCGCCGCGATGCCCTGCCCGTTGGGCGGGATCTCATGCAGCGTGTGGCCGGCGTAGTCCATCGAGATGGTGTCGACCCACTGCGGCGCGTAGGCCGCGAAGTCCGCGGCGGTGATCGCCCCGCCGGTCTCGCGCGCGAAGGCGGCGGTGGCCTCGGCGACCTCGCCCCGGTAGAAGGCCTCGCCCTTGGTCGCGGCGATCAGGCGCAGCGTGCGCGCCGCGCCGGGGAAGCGGAACAGCTCGCCCACCTCGGGCGCCCGTCCGCGCGGCAGGAAGGTCTCGGCGAAGCCCGGCTGCGCGACCAGGTCCGCCACTTCGGAAGCCATGCGCCACTTGCTTTGCACGATCACCGGCACGGCATAGCCGCGCTCGGCGATCTCGATGGCCGGCGCCATCAGGTCGGCGAAGGGCAGCTTGCCGTAGCGCTCGCTCAGCGCGACCCAGCCGGCCACCGCGCCGGGCACGGTCACCGCATCCCAACCACGGCGTGGCATCGCGCTGCCGGCGCCGTGCTTGCGGTCGAAGTAGTCCGGGGTCCAGGCCTGCGGCGCGATGCCGGAGGCGTTCAGCCCCTGCAGCGACCGGCCGTCCCACACGATGGCGAAGGCGTCGGACCCGAGCCCGTTGCTGCAGGGCTCGACGAGCGTCATGCAGGCGGCCGTGGCGATCGCCGCGTCGACCGCGTTGCCGCCCTGCCCCAGGATGCGCAGTCCCGCCTGCGCGGCCAGCGGGTGGGAGGTCGACACGACGTTGCGCGCGAAGACCGGGCTGCGCTGGCTCAGGTAGCCGCGGGTCCAGTCGAAGGCATGGGCGGGGGCGGTCATGGGACGTCTCCTGTAGGTGTGCGGGGCATCTTGCCCGATGGCCGTCGCCGCCGACAGCGCGCAAGACCTGACGCGTGAAGGACCCGTGCGGATTGCGTAACCCATTGCAAAGCTGCGAACCCATGTCAACACACACACATGCGGCGTCGTTGTTCGCTCACCTTGTTCAACCTGCTGGAGTAAACCAGATGCAAGCCTTCAAGACCGTCAAGACCCTGGCCCTGATTCCCGCCCTGCTGATCGCCGGCGCCGCGATGGCCCAAGGCACCACCGCCCCGGCCGCGCCCGCGACGCAGGCCGCTCCGGCCGCGACGACCGCCCCGGCCTCCGATGCCAAGGCCGAGCACAAGACCGCCAAGCACCACAAGGCCGCCGGCGAGAAGGCCACCGGCGAGAAGGCGACGCACAAGACCCACAAGAAGGCCGAGAAGCCCGCTGAAGGCGCTTCCGCCGCCAAGTAAGCGGTGATGGCGTGAGGACGTCGCTGGCGACGTCCTCGGCGATCCCCAAAAAGAAACCGCAGCACCGGGTGACCGGTCTGCGGTTTTGCTTTGTCCGGCGCCTGGCCGGAAGCGGCCTGGAGGCCGCGTACCGATGCTGGATCAGGCCGCAGCCATCTGGGCGATCGGGATGACGCGCGCGCTGCTCGCGCTGGTCACTCCGTGCGCGGCGGCGCAGGCGCGCCGGGCTTCATCGAAGATCTCGCGGGCGCAGTCGTGGCAGCTGCCGCAGGCCGACGCCACCTGGGTCTCGTCCTGAAGCACCTCGAAGTTGTGCACGCCATCGGCCACGGTACGGCGGATGTCGCGGTCGGAAACTCGGTGGCAGAGGCAGACGATCATGGCGGCGAAACAGGAATGAACCTGGAATGGCCGCGATACTAACGCAAACGCGAATTCCTCTCAATTAGGTTGCAGAGCCCCTGCGCGGCGTCCGGCCAATGTCGGTGAACCGCGACACGGCGTCCTCCGTTACCCCGCCTTGCGCCAGTGCGCGGACGCAAAAAAGCCCCGGCAAGCGGGGCTTCGGGGTCCTGGCGACAGCTGGGGCCCCAGGATGGGCGTGGCTGGCGTTCAGCTGGCGTCGCCCATCTGGCTTTGCAGCCAGTTCTGCTCGCCGACCTGGGCGATAAGCTCGATCTGGGTTTCCAGATGATCGATGTGCTCCTCCGTGTCGGACAGGATCTCCTCGAGGACCTCACGCGACACGTAGTCGCGCACGGACTCGCAATAGGCGATGGCTTCCTTCAGCAGCGGATGGCTGCCCATCTCGATCTTCAGGTCGCAGTGCTGGACCTCGACGGCGTTCTCGCCGATGTAGAGCTTGCCCAGGTCCTGCAGGTTCGGCAGGCCCTCCAGCATCAGGATGCGATCCATCAGCTTGTCGGCATGCTTCATCTCCTCGATGGACTCGGCGTACTCGTGCTTGGCCAGCTTCTCGAAGCCCCAGCTCTTGAGCATCCGGTAATGCAGGAAGTATTGGTTGATCGCGGTGAGCTCGTTCTTCAGCTGCGCGTTCAAGTACTCGATGACCTTGGCATCGCCCTTCATGTTCTTCTCCTGGAAATCGTACGGAATGGCGCGCATTGTCCTCATCCCTACGACGAATGGGGACAAGACCCGCCCCGCCCGCTCTGCATGCGAAGTATTCGCAGCACGTTCCTCGCTCCGGCGAGTCGCGATCCATCAAGAAAAAAGCGATCGCCGCGATTCTCGGTTGCTATTGCGAATAGTTCTCATTAAGATGCTTCGCATGAACGCCCATCACCACTCCCACATCGAAGCCCTGCAAGCCGTTGCGCTGGATGGCGCCCGGGTCGCCGCAGGTTCGCCGCGTGAAGCGGCTCCGCTGGTCCAGCGCCGGCGCATCAGCAGCCAGGCGCTGATGGGCAATGACCGCGAGGTCGAGATCGAGCACGCCGGCCAGCTCTACCGCCTGCGCGTGACGTCGCTGGGCAAGCTGATCCTGACCAAGTGACCCGCTGAGCGGCGGCCGGACGAGGACCGCCCCGCCGCTCGCGTTCCCGTTCCCCTGTCCCGAACCGGCCGTCCGAGAGGACCGCCCGCACCAGCCCGCGCCGCGCCAGCCCGTGCGAGATCCAAGAACTACAAGGATTTCGACACCATGCACCTGCGCCCGACGCCCGTCGCGCTCGCCCTGTCGTTGGCATTTCCGCTGGCTTTCCCGCTGGCTTTCGCCCAGACGCCGGCTTCCACGAACCCGCCGACCGCAGAGTCCCCCCAGCCGCTCGGCGAACTGACCGTCTCCGCGACCCGCACCGAACGCTCGATCGACGCGGTGCCCAACACGGTCACCGTGAAGAACCGCAAGCAGCTCGAGCGCCGCGATGCGCGCGACCTCAAGGACTTGCTGTCCGAGGAAGTCGATCTCGACGTCAAGGCGACGGCGCCGCGCTTCACCGCCGCCGGCGCGTCCACCGGCCGGCCGGGCAACGAGGGCCTCAACATCCGCGGCCTGGAGGGCAACCGGGTGCTGATGATGGTCGACGGCATCCGGCTGCCGCAGGGCTACGCGTTCGGCGCGTTCGCGAGCGGCCGGGCCGATTTCGTCGACCTGAACAGCCTGTCGAGCGTCGAGGTGCTGCGCGGCCCGACCTCGACTTCCTACGGCAGCGACGGCCTGGCCGGCGCGCTGAGCCTGCGCACGCTGTCGCCGGAGGACCTGCTGGTGAACGGCAAGACCTTCGCCGGCTTCGCGCGCCTGGGCGCGGCGAGCGTCGACAACTCCCGGCAGGCGAGCACCGCGGTCGCCTTCGGCAGCGGCGACTGGAGCAGCCTGGTGCAGGCCACCGTCCGCCGCGGTCACGAGACGAAGAACGAAGGCGACAACGACGCGCGCAACGCCAACCGGACCCGGCCCAACCCGGCCGACGTCGACAGCAACAGCGTGATGGCCAAGGTCGGTTATCGCGTCAACGCGAACCACCGGCTGAGCGGCACGCTGGAGCATCGCGAGCGCAAGGTCGACACCGACGTGCTCAGCGCCATCACCGCGCCGCCGGCCAGCGGCACGCTGCCGGCCACGGCGGTGCTGGGCCTCACCGCGCGCGACCGGTCGGAGCGCACCCGCGCCTCGATCGAACACCGCTACGAGGACCTCAACGCGACCTGGCTGCAGCAGGCGACCACCCACCTGTACGTGCAGGACAGCGAGACGCGGCAGTTCTCCTTCGAGGACCGCAACGGCGCCGCCGACCGCACCCGGCTGGGCACCTACAAGGAGCGCCTGGTCGGCCTGAGCGCGCAGGCGCAGACGCAGCTCGCCAGCCAGCGGCTGAGCTACGGCGTCGACGTGAGCCGCAACACGATCGAGGGCGTGCGCGATGGCACCGTGCCGCCCGCGGGTGAGACCTTCCCCAGCAAGCCCTTCCCCGACACGACCTACACGCTGGCCGGCGCCTTCGTGCAGGACGAGATCGAGGCCGGCGACTTCAGCGTCATTCCGGCGCTGCGCCTGGAGCATTACAAGCTCAAGCCGAAGTCGGCCGGCTACAGCGGCAACGCAGCCCCGCTCAGCGACCACGCGGTGACGCCGCGCGTCGGCGTGATCTGGCGCGCGCTGCCGGCGTTGCAGCCGTACGTGCAGTGGGCGCAGGGCTTCCGGGCGCCGGCGCCGGACCAGGTCAACAGCGGATTCGAAAACCCGCTGCAGGGCTACCGCTCCATCGCCAATCCCGGCCTGAAGGCCGAGCACTCGACCAGCTGGGAGCTCGGCCTGCGCGGGCGCTTCGAGCAGGTCCTGCGCTGGCAGCTGAGCGCCTACGACAACCGCTACCGCGACTTCATCTCGCAGGAGCAGGTCAGCGGCTCGCTGACGCCGGCCGACCCGGCGATCTTCCAGTACGTCAACCTCGCGCGGGCGCGCATCAAGGGCGTCGAGGCGCGCGCGGTCTGGGACCTGCGCCCGGGGCTGAGCCTCAACGCCGCCGTGGCGAAGTCGCGCGGCCACAGCGACTTCAATGGCGAGCGACGCCCGCTCAACAGCGTCCAGCCGCTGCGCGGCCAACTCGGCGTGCGCTACGAATCGGGCCCGTGGACGGCCAACGCCAGTTGGGTCCACAGCTCGGGCAAGAAGCCGTCCGACATCTACGTGGCACCGCGCATGACCCAGTACGCGCCGTCGAAGTACGACGTCGTCGACGCGGGCGGCAGCTACCGCCTCTCGCCGACCTGGACGCTGGCCGCCTACGTGACCAACCTTTTCGACAAGAAGTACTGGCGCTGGAGCGACGTCCAGGGCGCGGCCGGCAACGCGGCCGGCCTGGCCGTCGTCGACGCCTTCACCGCCCCGGGCCGCGCCGTGCAGGTGTCGCTGCGCGCCGATTTCTGATCAGGAGTTCCTCCCATGCATGCCAGCTTCACCGCCCTGCGCCAGGCCTTCGCCACGGCGCGCCATGAGCGCAAGGCCCGCCACCGCGACATCGCCAGCGCCTTGAGCATCTCCGAAGGCGAGCTGCTCGCGGCCCACGCCGGCTCGTTCGCCGAAGACGAGTCACCGCTGCGCGCCCGCCGGCTGCGCGCCGACTGGCAGGACCTCGTCGCCGCGCTCGAGCCGCTGGGCCCCGTCATGGCGCTCACCCGCAACGAGTCCTGCGTGCACGAGAAGGTCGGCGTCTATCGCGAGGTCAGCGCGCAGGGGCCGCAGCGCCTGGTCGGCCTGGTGCTGGGCGGCGCGATCGACCTGCGCGTCTTCTACAGCCACTGGCGCCATGGCTTCGCGGTGGCGGAGCGCCTGTCCGACGGCGCGGTGCAGCGCAGCCTGCAGTTCTTCGACGCGGCGGGGCAGGCGATCCACAAGGTCTTCATGAAGCCCGAGAGCGACCTGGCCGCCTACGAGGCGCTTGTCGCGCGCTTCCTGGCCGAGGATCAACAGCCCGGCTTCGAGCCCGGCGAGGCCTGGCGGGAACCGACGCCGACGCCCGATGCCCGCGTCGACGTCGCCGCCTTCCGCGCGGAGTGGGCCTCGCTGCGCGACACCCACGATTTCTTCGGCCTGCTCCGGCGCCACGGCCTGAGCCGCACGCAGGCGCTGCGCCTGGCGGAGCCGCGCTTCGCCCAGCCGGTGGCGCCGTCCAGCGCGCAGGAGTTGCTCAGCCGCGCGGCGCAGGAAGGCGTCTCCCTCATGGTCTTCGTCGGCAATCCCGGGATGATCCAGATCCACAGCGGCCCGGTGAACAAGGTCGCGATGATGGGACCGTGGATCAACGTGCTGGACCCGGGCTTCAACCTGCACCTGCGCGAGGACCACATCGCCGCGGCCTGGCTGGTGCGCAAGCCGACGGTGGACGGCCTGGTGTGCTCGCTGGAGCTGTTCGATGCCGAGGGTCGCACCATCGCGATGCTGTTCGGCGAACGCAAGCCGGGACAGGCCGAGCGCTGCGACTGGCGCAATCTCCTGGAGAGCCTGGTCGAAGGCGCGCCGGAGGCAGTGCCATGCTGAGCCGACGCCACGTCCTTTCGCTGGCGCCGGCCGCGACGCTGCTGACGATCGGCGGTCCGGCGCTGGCCGCGCCGCGGCGCGTCATCAGCGTCGGCGGCGCGCTGACCGAGCTGATCTACGCGCTGGGCGCGCAGGCCGAGCTCGTCGGCGTCGACAGCACCTCGCTGTATCCCGCGGCGGCGACGAAGCTGCCCAATGTGGGCTACGCGCGCACGCTCGCGGCCGAGGGGCTGCTATCGCTGGCGCCGACGATGATCGTCGCGACCGAGGAGGCCGGTCCGCCCGCGGTGCTGCGCCAGCTGGAGGCGGCCCAGGTGCCGCTGCACGTGCTGCGCGCGGAGCACCGCTTCGACGGCGTGCTCGATCGCACCCGCCGCCTGGGCGACTTGCTGGGCCGCCCGCAACAGGCGGCGGCGCTGTCCCAGCAGCTGCAGACCGAGTGGACGGCCAGCCGCGCGCAGGTCACCCAGCTCGCCGCCGGACACCGCGCGCCGCGCGTGCTCTTTGTGCTGTCGAACGCGGCGAACCAGGCGCGCATCGCCGGCGCCGCGACGGCCGCGGACGCCATGATCGGCTACGCCGGCGCGGTCAACGCGCTGGGCGACACGCAGGGCTACAAGATGCTCTCGCCCGAGGCGGCCATCGCGGCGGCGCCGGACGTGATCCTGGCGACCACGCAAGGCGTGGAGGCCAGCGGTGGTGTCGATGGGCTGCTGCAGCTGCCTGGACTGGCACAGACCCCGGCGGGCCAGCATCGACGCGTCCTCGTCCTCGAGACGATGGCGCTGCTCGGCTTCGGACCGCGCGCGCCTCAGGCGCTGGCGGCCTTGGCGCGGGGCCTGCATGCGCCGGCGGGCACGGGCCAGCCGGCGTGAACGTCGATCGACGGACGACGCGATGAGCACCGTCGGATCCGCCCTGCCGTCGCCGGTCGCCGCAGCGCCGGTCCGCCGCGCCTGGTCGCGACCGGTGCTGCTCGCGCTCACGCTGGTGCTGGCGGTCCTCGCGGCGGTGCAGTTCGGCGCGGTGCCGATCTCGGCCGCCGATTGGCTGAACGGTCCCTGGAGCGACGCGCCCAAGACCGGTGGCGCGCACGTGCTGTGGCAGCTGCGACTGCCGCGCCTGGGCCTGACCCTGGCGGTCGGCGCGGCGCTCGGCTTGGCCGGCGCGCTGAGCCAGGCGCTGTTCCGCAATCCGATGGCCGAGCCCGGCCTGCTCGGCGTCACGAGCGGCGCCGCGGCGGCGGTCGCCCTGACGCTCACCGTCTTCGCCGGCCTGCACGCCGCGCTACCGGCCGAGGTGCGCCTGTGGTTGCTGCCGCTGGTCGGCTTCTGCGGCGCGCTGGCGGTGTGCTTCGCGCTGGACCGGCTGTCGCGCTGGCTGGCGCCCGGGTCGATCGCGGCGTTGCTGTTGTGCGGGCTGGCGCTTCAGGCGATGACCTTCGCGATCGTCGGCCTGTGCAGCTTCATCGCCAACGACGAGCAGCTGCGCGCGATCAACTTCTGGACGCTGGGATCGCTGGCCGGCGCGAACTGGATCATGGCCGCCGTGATGGGCGGAGCGCTGCTGGTGCTGGGCGCGCTCGCGCTGCGCGTCGCCCCGCGGCTCAACGCCCTCGCGCTCGGCGAGGCCGCGGCCGCGCATGTCGGCATCGACGTCGAACGGCTGCGCTGGCAATGCATCGCCATGGTCGCGCTGCTGTCGGCGCTCGCGGTGGCCTGGTGCGGGAGCATCGGCTTCATCGGCCTGATGGCGCCTCATCTGGCGCGTCAGCTCGTCGGCGCGGACCAACGCCGGGTGCTGCCCAACGCCATGCTGGCCGGCGCCTTGCTGCTGGTGGTCGCGGACAGCTTCGCGCGCACGCTCGCGGTTCCGGCGGAGATCCCGGTGGGCGTGTTCAGCGCGCTCATCGGCGCACCGTGGTTCCTGGTCCTGCTGCGCGGCGCGGTGCGTCGCATGGGGAGCGCGTGATGGCCTCGCTGCTGACTTTGCAGGACGTGCGCGTGACGCTCGGCGGCACGGCGATCGGGCCGGTGACGGTCCGCGTCGAGCCCGGCGAGCGCATCGCGATCCTCGGTCCGAGCGGCGCCGGCAAGTCGACGCTGCTGCGCCTGATCGCGCGGGAGCTTCGGCCCTCGGCCGGCCTGCTGCATTTCGACGGACGGCCGCTGGCCGCGTGGTCCCCGACCGACCTTGCGCGACGCCGCGCGGTGCTGCCGCAGCAGCATGGCGTCGCGTTCGGGCTGCCGGTCGAGCTGGTCGTCGCCCTGGGCCGCGTGGCGCGCCAGGGCGATGGCCACCAGGACCGGATCGTGCGCGAGGCCCTGGCGCACGCCCAGGCTGAGCACCTGCACGGCCGCCGCTTCGACACCTTGTCCGGCGGCGAGCAGGCGCGCGTGCAGCTGGCGCGCGTCTTCGCGCAGGCCTGGGATGCGCGCGACGGGCTGCTGCTCGTCGACGAGCCGGTCGCCGCGCTCGACCCCGGCCTGAGCGTCTCGCTGATGGCCGCGATGTCCGACTTCGCCGCGGCGCGCGGCCATGCGCTGGTCGCGGTGCTGCACGACCTCAACCTGGCGCTGAACCATTTCGACCGGCTCTGGCTGCTGAAGGCCGGCCGCATGCTGGCCGACTGCGACGCGCTGCCGTCGACGCTGCCGCTGCTGGAGCAGCTCTACGACACGCGGCTGCGCTTGCTGGCCGACGACCATGGGCTCGCGATCCTGCCGCTGCTGGGCCATCCGACGGGAGCGCGCGCGTGACCGCGCCCGCCCTGCGCCTGCACGGACTCGCGCCGCGCTGGAGCGGCTGGGCGATGACGGCCGCGGTCCACGCGGCGATGCTGCTCGCGCTCGCCAGCGCCTTCGCACCGCAGCGCTCCGCGCCGGTCTCGATGGCGCCGATGGGCATCAGCGCGAGGCTGCTCCCGTTCACCCCGACGCCCACCGCCACCTCGATGGCGCCATCGGCGACCACGATGGTGCCGATCGCCTTGCCGCGCTCCGCGCTGGATGCACCGCCGGTTCCCGAACTGCCGCCGCCGCTCGTCGAGATCGCTGCGACTCCCCTGCCCGCTCCGCAAACCTCATCGCGCTTGGATACCCCTGTGGCCAGCGGCGTGGCCACCACCGGCATCACCAGCGCTACCAGCACCGCAACCAACACTGCCGCCGGCGCCGCGGTCGCTGTCGAGACGAACGCCATGCCCACGCGCCCAGCCATGGCGGTGTCGACGGCCACGACGGTGGCGCCGCTGCCCGCCGTGGTGCAGCCACCCGCACCCGTTGCCACCGAGCTCCCCGCCACGCTGCCGGCCGATCATCGCTTGTGCAGCGAGCGCCAGACGGCCCGCCACTACCCGGCGCTGCTGCGCGATCGCGGCATCCAGGGCCTGGTCCGGCTGCGCGTGAAGGTCGATCCCGAGGGGCGCGCGACCGAGGTCGTCATCGCTGGCGGCAGCGGCTGGCGCCTGCTCGACGAAGCGGCGCGTCGCGTCGCCGAGTCCTGCCCGTACACCCCGGCCCGCCGCGGCGATCAACGCCTAGCGAGCTGGATCGAATACCCGGTGCGCTTCGCGCTCCAGGCCGCCCCCTTGCAGTAAGGAGTCCTCGCCATGTGCGACAAGCCCTCTTCCCCTTCGTTGTTGAGCCTGCTGGCCCGCGCCGACTCGGGCCCAGGCGGGGCGCCGGGTGACGCCCCGTTGCCGATGGCGACCCGCGGCCCGGTGACTGGCGCCGGCGTCTTCATGCAGGAAGGCGAGGCCGTGCCCGCCGCGGTGGCTGGACTACCGCTCGCGCAGGCGCTGGCACGCGGCGAGGGCCCCGCGTCGACCGCGGCGCCGAATGCCGAGGACACGCCGGTGCCGCGCGGCTCGCGCCGTCGCCGCCTGTGGGAATTGCCGTCGCAGGCGTTGTGCCCGGTGATTGGCGTGTGCCTGCCGATGCCGGTGCTGCGCCGCAAGCTGGGCAAGCTGCTCGGCGGCCAGGCCCTGAGCAACGACTACGAGATGCACTGCGGCGCGATCAACGAGTGCGCGCGGCGCGGGCCGGTGTCGGAGATGCTTCAGAAGGAACTGGACCAGCGCTTCGCGATCGCGCTGCGGCAGTCGTCGCAGCACAAGACCGCGGAGGCGCTGACGCGCTGGTGGCATGCCGCGCAGCAGGGGAACGATGTCGGCGGCGCGCTGTGGGGTGCGTTGACGCATGCGCGCTGCGACGCCGCGCTGCAGGAGCAGATCCTGCGCGACATCCACATGCTCCAGCACCAGGTCGGCGCCGCGAATCGCGCGGACCTGCAGCGGCTCGACGAACTGCAGGACGAGCACGCGGTCCTCACGCGCGAGCTGGCGCAGGCGCAATCCCGCAGCACGCGCCTGCTGGCCGAGCGGGCACGCGAGCTCGAAGCCTCGCAGGCCGAATGCCTGCGCCTGCGCGGCGAGCTGATGGCGCGCGACACCCTGGCGGCGGGACTGCGCGAGGAGCTGCAGCAGCTCGAGGACAGCATCCCGGGACTGCGGCATCGGCACGAACAGGCCAAGCACCTGCAGACGCAGCAGGAGCGCATCCACCAGCTGGAGCGCGCGCTGCTGACCGCGCGCCAGCAGGCCGAGCGCGAGCAACGGCGCGCGGACGAGCTGCAGCAGGCGCTCGCGCTGGCGGAGCGGCAGTTCCAGCAGCCGATCCAGGAAGCGCACGACGGCTCGACGCCGACGCTGCCGTCGCTGGATGAGCGCTCGGTGCTGTGCGTCGGCGGCCGGCCGGCGGTGGTGCCGATCTACCGCCAGTTGATCGAGCGCACCGGCGGCCGTTTCCTGCATCACGACGGCGGGGAGGAGGACGCGGTGTCCAAGCTCGACGCGAGCCTGGCGGCCGCGGACCTGGTGATCTGCCAGACCGGTTGCATCAGCCACGACGCGTACTGGCGCGTGAAGGACCATTGCAAGCGGCACAACAAGCAGTGCGTCTTCGTGGACAAGCCGAGCGCGAGCGGTCTGCGCCGTGCGCTCGGGTCACTGGGTCAGACGGACCACGCGGAAGCGACGGTCGTTCAGTCGGGTCATCAAGATTGAATCCAGCCTGAGCGGTGTAGCCGTCCGATGGTCCGATTCCCCGAGCTCCTGCCCGCACTCCACGACGGGGTGAATCAGCCCACTTCGCAATAGGCACCTCGCCTTCGCTGCCGCCCGGCGTCGGGCAGGCGATCCGCCTACTGTTGCTCCGTCAAGGAGTACCCATGCCTGAATGGCTCAACGCGCGCCCGCTGAGCGCCACCCTCGTCGTACCGGGAACCGAGCGTACGCGGGAACACCCCGAGCAGCCCGCGGCCCCGAAGCTGCTGGGCGATGCCGACCATCCCCTGCGCTCACGCGCGCAGCGTGAGCCCGATCAGGCCGAGGTGCTGAAGGTGTCGGGACGGGCCATGGCCGATGCGCCGTCGAACATGGACCGGCCAGGCAGCTCGAAGTTGCGTCGTCGCGTGGCCGCTCATTCGCCGGCGGGGCTGATCCCTTCCGCCTTTCCGGCGCCGATGTCCAGCTTCCTCACCGGCGAGAAGCATGGCGTCCCAGTGCCGCTCGGGGCGCATCAGTCGAGTGGTGGCATGCACCCCGTCCACCACAGCCGCGCGGCGGAGGTGGTGCGCGCGCCGGTCGACCCGGGTTTCAGCGAACGGCTGGATGCCGCCAAGAACGCCTTCGATGCCGCAGCGCGCGAGCACCGGGCCGCACCGGGAGGAGACACACACCACACGCTGCGCGCGGCGGCCGCCGATCTCGATGCGGTGCTGTCCTCGGCGCAGCTGCGCAATCTCGGAGCGGCAGCCCGCATGCACACGGCGACGCGAGTGCGGCTGGACTTCGCCGTCGGCGAGCTCGATCGCATCGACCAACAGCTCGGCGCGGCCGGTCCTGGGCACCGACCGGCGCTCGAGGAGGTGAAACGTCAGCGGCCGGCGATGCAGGCGGCGGCCGAAGGCGCGCAGCACATCCAGGAGTATCACGACACGGCACTGAATGCGGCCGAACATCGCCTGGTGGCGTTGATGCAGGCGCATCCGCCTGGCTTCATGGCCACCGAGCCCACCCCCGCGCTCACCGCCCAGCTGAGGGCGCTGGCGCATCGGTTGCCCAATCAGCCGCTGAAGGAGGCGATGTCGCGGTCCTCGATGGTCGAGGCCACCTCCCGCATGCTGGCGCATGTCACGGGCGGCGACGCCGCGCGCGGTGCCGACGCGCTGCGGGCGTTGATGGACGCGCCCACCTTGAGCTGGATGTCGACCGCCGGGAATGATGGGGCTGCGCAAGCCGAGGCCGACGTGCAGGCGCTGTTCCGCCTGATGAGCGGCGTGCACCGCGGCACCGAAGTCCTGATGCTCGCCGCGCGCGACCAGGCCACGATCGCGGAGGTGACACCACAGTCGCTCGATGTGCGGGCCTTCTGGCGCGCCGATCTGGCACAGCGCCAGGAATCCTCGGAACCCGTGCGAGCCTGGCTCGAAGGCGCCAAACGCGCGGCCATGGCCAGCGCCGAATCGGGCGCGGACGCGTTGAGCAGCCAGCGCGATCTGGCGGCACTGCGCGCGGTGCGCATGGGCTTCGTCTCCAATGCATCGGACTCGCACTACGGCCGCGTCAACAAGCGCCTGACCAAGATGGTCACGCAATGGATCGACCGGGCGCAGGCGCCCGAGGCTGGAATGGCGAGCCGGGTCCAGCAGATGCTCGGCCTGGGCGGTGCGTCCGCGGCGGACCTCGAGCGGGGTACCACGCGCCAGCGACAGGAGCTGGACCCGCCCACCCTGAATCCGCTGGGCAAGAAGACACCGCTGCGTGCCGGCGTGCTGGAGCGGCTCGACACGGTGGGGGCATCCGTCGGCGTGCGCACGCCATCGGTGCAGGTGCGCGAGCACCTGGTCGCTGCCGCCGATCTGCTGGAACAGGCCGGAGCTCATCTCATCGACCAGGCCATTGCGCGGCGAGAAGCGCCAGCGCCCGAAGCAGCCATCGGCCTCGCGCTCGGGGCCTTCGTGAAGGCGCACCCCGGCCTGTCCCCGACTCATACGCCGACCAGCGGGGAGATGGCGTCGATCCGGGCGCTGGCGCAGGCGCGGATGGGCGAGGCACCGCAGGGCGCGCCTCTGCACATGCCGCCCGCCGAGCCGCTGCTGACCATGGCCACACGCGCCGCGTCCGTGCTGCAGGACATCGCTGCCCGTTCGCCTCAGCCCGCGGCGCGGGACGAGGCGCAGACCACCACCTTGCTGACCGGGGCCAGCGAGCGTCTGGCCACGGCCCGCCAACTGCTGTCGCCGGCGACCGATGCTCGGCAGCGCTTCGTCGACGATCTGTGCGCCAAGCTCGACGGCTGGGACCTGCGCACCCGGCTGCGCGCCAGCGATGGCGGCGTCGTCGGCGCGGGCTTGCTGTCGAACATGTCGATCTCAACGCCGGCGGCGGGCCATCCGCTGATCACGCCGGTGGCGAGCGCCCAGGTGAAGCGCGAAGCCTTCATCGACATCTTCCATCCCATGCAGGGCCTGCAGATCACCGCCGGCTCGATCCGGCAGGCCGGGGGCGAGTTGGGGCTGAGCGCGGGGCCGACCTTCAAGCTCGCCGAGGACGTGCTGGGCTTGCGCCTCTCCGGCGGCCTGAAGGGCGGCTACAACAGCACGCAGGTCGACGGCGCCATCCTGCGCATCCGTCGCGAGCCAGGGCGCCTGCCCGAGATGATCGAGCACCTGAAGAACGTGGTGCGCGACCTCGCCCAATGGGACACGCTGCGGGACGAACGCGGACAGCCCTTCGACGACGCGGTCGCCGCACTGCTGGCGCGCAACGGGAAGCTGATCATTTCCGACATGACGCAGGACACCTCGAGCAGCGTGCTGGAGTTGTCGGCATCCGCCGGCCTCAGCGTGGGTGACCCGCGCCCGGGCCGCCGCAATGCCACCTTCGGGCCGAATGCCTCGGTCCAGCTGTCGACCGAGCGGCAGCAGCAGCTCTATGCGGACCATTCGGGCAACGTGCGCGTGCTCAATGAACAGGTGTCGATCGCGAATCACAAGTTCCGCGCCACGGCCAGCCTCACGGCCAACGTGGGCGACCCGAACAACTACCCGCGTGCACCGCATGCCCCGCACACGGAACCGGCCCATGCACCGGCGCCGTCTCCCGCGGCTGCGCCGCCGGAATCCACCGGGATCACCGGCGTGAAAGGGCCGATGCTCCTTTCCGGCACCCGCGAATTCGGCCAGTCCTATGAGAAGGTGTCGGTGACGGTGCTCGACTTCGCCGGCACCATCGATGCGGACCACGACCGCTTCTACAACTCACCGCAGCCCTTGATGGCCGAGGTCGAGCTCAACCGCGAGCAGTGGATCCAGCGCTACCTGGAAACGCTGAGCGGCTGGACCGAGGAGCAGAAGCAGACCCAGGGTCGGGACCTCGCCCACCGCGACCTCGACCGTTTCCTCGAGCAGGCGCAGGCGCTGCAGACCAGCAACTTCGCGCACTACAACATCCACGACACGATGATGCCGCAGGCCTCGGGCCACTTCGAGACGCTGTACATGCTCAAGGACGTCGCCAGCGTGACCGGCAACGACGCGATGGCCCAGTCGGTGAAGGCCGACCGCGATCAGCTGCTGAACGAGCCGTCCACGTGGCGGCGTTCGACGATGAACCTCTTCGAGCGCGGCAGGTCTTCGGCCATCGACGGGATCAACGTCGTCATCAAGGCGGGGCGCACGCAGGCGGCGGACGCGCAATTGCAGATCGCCGAATACCCGTCGCGCAATCCCGCGCCGCCGCCGGCTTGAGCCGGAGCGAATCCCACGCTACTGAATCTGCGCCGTGCCGCCGGGATTGGCGGCGGCATCGCGCCTGCGCTGCCGCGCGCGCTTGATGGCCATCACGGCGGCACCCGCGGCAAAGCACAAGCTCCAGAGGATGAAGGTCAGCCCCAGCGACATCGCTGCCTGGCGCGCGCCTTGAATGACCGAAAGGCTTGCCCATCTCAGCGCCTGGTCCTCGTGCGCGAAGCCGTACCAGCCTGCGACGCCGCACACCAAGCCGACGAACGCCAGCCCGCCAGCAAGACGCAGCATCGGAGCCGACCGCACATAGAGCCGCTGGTTGAGCTGTTCGTTGCCGATCTTCTCGCCCAGCGCGCTCCGTCTCAGGATTTCGAGCGTGTCGGGTTCAATGATGTGCACGAGCGTGTGGCTCAGGATCATGGTGGACAGTTGCGGCATGTTTGTCAGGCCGGGTTCCACCCGGATCACGCGCCCGCTGGCCGTGTGCAGGCGGAACCGTCCGCGCGGCTGGGAGGTGTGGTCCACCTTGACGATCTGCGTCCAGGCGGCGGATCGCCACCAGCCGAGGATGCCGCGCTGGCGCACACCCAGTTCGTTGGCGGTGACCTTGGTGATGAGGTACAGCCAGATGAGCAGCACCGCCAGTGCCGCCAGTGGGCCAAACAACGCCTCCCCCTCGCCCAGCCCCGTCGGCGACGACCGATGCAAGGACCAGAGGATGCCGCCGAAGAACATGGTCCACGCGCCGCCGAGGAATCCGTAAAGAGGGCTGGCGCGGCACTCCACCGTCGTTCCAGCTGCTTGCACCGGGGCCCGGAGTTCCTGCCGCAACAGCCACGCTTGATGCGCGATGGTCAGAACGGCCGGCACCAGCAGACAGGCGATCAGGAAGAGGAGGAATTTCATGGCTGGCGCGGATCGTATCGCTCGCGGGGGGCGATCGAGCGATTGGGTGCTGATGAATGGGGCGGCCCCATGGACTCCTGTCGCGATCCTGAGCCAGCTGGAAGTTGAGCTTCACGGCATGAGCTGTTGCGCCAGAGCGGCCAGGAGCGGACGGTGACGACCGGCTGCTTTCTGGAAGCTCAATTCGTCATCAGCACGAGGCCTACGGCAACAGCTTCAACCCCAGCTCTTTCAAGAAGCGGTTGTGCGTGTCCTTCGCAGCCGCTATCGCCTTCTCGAGATCCAGCAGCGCCTGGTGCGTGTCATCCAGATCGATTTCCGCCTCACCCACCGCCGTGCTGATGTAGCGCGAGATGTTCAGGTTGAAATCGTTCTTCTCGATTTCGGCCATCTCCACCCGGCGCGAGTAGCGAGCCTCTTCCTCCCGGAACTGGTAGGTCTTGATGATCTTGGCGATGTGCTCGTCGGTCAGCTGGTTCTGGCGCTTACTTTTGACGAAGTGTTCCGCCGCGTTGATGAACAGCACGTCGTCCGGTTTCTTGCACTTCTTCAGCACCAGGATGCAGACCGGGATGCCCGTGGAAAAGAACAGGTTGGACGGCAGACCGATCACGGTGTCGATGTGCCCGTCTTTCAGCAGCTTGGTGCGGATGCGCTCCTCTGCCCCGCCGCGGAACAGTACCCCGTGCGGCAGGATGATGGCCATCACCCCTTCGTCCTTCAGGAAGTGGAAGCCGTGCAGCAGGAAGGCAAAGTCCGCCGCTGACTTGGGCGCCAGGCCGTGGTTCTTGAAACGCACGTCGTCCGCCATCGCCTCGCCAGGCTCCCAACGCAGGCTGAAGGGCGGGTTGGCCACGATGGCGTCGAATTTGGGCTGCTTGGCCGGGTTCAGCTCGCGCAGCTTGTCCCACTCGTTGGCCAGCGTGTCGCCGTGGAAGAGCTCAAACTCAGTGTCCTTCACCCCGTGCAGCAGCATGTTCATGCGCGCCAGGTTGTAGGTGGTCACGTTCTTTTCCTGGCCGTAGATCTTGCCAATGGTGCCCCTGGCCTGTTGTAGGCGGCGGCGCACGTTCATCAGCAGTGAGCCCGAGCCGCAGGCAAAGTCCATCACGCTGTCCAGCCGCTGCTTCACCCCCGTCTTGGGCTCCTGGCTGTCCAGCGTGACGATGGCCGACAACACGTCTGACACTTGCTGCGGCGTGTAGAACTCGCCCGCCTTCTTGCCCGAGCCCGCCGCGAACTGGCCGATCAGATACTCGTACGCATCGCCCAGGGTATCCACGTCGGTAGAGAACGACGCCAGCCCCTCGGCAATCTTCTGGATGATGGCGCACAGCTTGGCATTGCGCTCGGTGTAGCCCTTGCCCAGCTTGTTCGAGGTCAGGTCGATCTCAGAGAACAGGCCCTGGAAGGTGCTTTCGAACGACTCGGTCTCGATGTACTTGAAGCCGTCTTGCAGCGTGTTCAGCAGATCCGCGTCTTGCGTGCGCGCCATGTTGGCCACGGCGCTCCACAGGTGCTCTGGCTGGATGACGTAGTGCACCTTGCGGCGCATCTGCTTCTCGAACGCAGGCACGTCGCCGCGGTTCTCTTCATACCAAACCTGCAGCGGCGTGCTAGCCCCGGTCTGCTTCAGCACGTCATCGCTGATGTCCGGGTAGTCGCTGCCTAGCTCCTTCTTGGCGGCGGCTTCGTAGTTGTCCGACAGGTAGCGCAGGAACAGGAACGACAGCATGTAGTCGCGGAAGTCGTCCGCGTCCATCGCGCCGCGCAGCTGGTCGGCAATCGCCCACAGCGTCTTGCCCAGTTGTTTCTGTTTTTCTTCGGTCATCTCTTGGGCCGTTGTTTTAGGCTGTGTTCCAGCACCTTCGTCTCAGCTCTGTCGGACGGGTGGGTCTGCTGCTTGTAGGGGATCAAGGAGTTCATGCGCTACTCGGAATGCAATACGAAGTTGTATTTCGAACGGAGACCGGCCAAAACCTCTTCAAAGATGTCTAGGTTGTCTTTCACAACGATGTCTGACTCGTAGTAATAGACCTTCTTGTGCGACAAGGCATTGACAATATCAGCTATCCGATTCGGCTCATTGATTCCTATTTGATTGAGCACATAGCTGAATTGTCCAACTCCAAGAAACGATGCAACGTTCTCCAAAACCTGCCGAAGCAATGCGAAGTGGTAGGCGCGAACCTCGTTATTCTGTTGTGCTAAAGACAGTACTTGCAGTAGCCGAAGGTGGTACAGGAACACATCGTTCCGGCAGCTTTCGAGTTCAAGCTCCCCAGACTTCGAACTCAATATGTGAAGCTTGTAGAGCGGTTTCCCATTCTTCTTGAATTTGTCGCTCTTCTCGCCTTTGGTAAGCCAGTCGCTCAGGATTGAGAACAGGCCTAGGTGGTGCGTGGTGATAATGATCTTGCGTTTTTCAAACTGACTCTCAATCAGGTCGTACAGCGTTGTAGCCGTGACAAATATATTGTGATCGTCTAGGCTGGAAACAGGGTCGTCAACGAAGAAATGGTTTGCCTGCTTGTCGGCCCAGCCTTCGACTTCAAACAGTGCGAGGAAGAAGCACCAGACGAAAATTCGTTCTTCACCACGCGAGACCTTAATGAACCGCTTGGGCAAGTCAGGGTTTTGATCCGGCACGAAGAAGGAAACTGACTTGATGCCTTTCTCCGGGTCATCCTCGTGCGGGTTGAACTCGAATCCGAATTTCGGTTTGTAGGCATTGAGTTTGTCCCGAACATTGTCTTCAGTCAGCAATGAATGGAACTTGCTGAGGCTGCTAGTCAATACCATCAACTTGACATCGGCGCCGTCATTTTCTTCGTCGTTGTCCCAGATGAAAAGGTCTTCCGAGTAAGCGTTGTAGTAGACGCCGGTGTGGCTACCGTTTTCTAACTTTGTAGCGTTCTTGTAGGCAACGCAAAGCTGAGTTTTGCCGGTGGCGTTGAATGCGTACGCAAGCGTGATTCGCGCAGGGTCATCCCGAAGTGTTTTGGCAATGTCGTCTAGCATCATGCTTGTTTCTTCGGGGACGGAAACAGCTGCTGCATCAGGCACTGCTTGTGGATCTTGAGGCTGTCGAGGGCCCGAGTGGCGGCTGTGATGACGGCGTCTACGGAGGACAGGCAATCGGCGATGCGCTGCTGTTCTGCCACTTCTTCTGGATACGAGAACGAAAGCTCGCGGATGAGTCCCTGACTCAAGTTCTCCTGGCCGCCGCTGTTGCTCAGGCGCCGAAGTTCCTCGTATCGAGCGGACAGGTTGAAGAAGACGAAGCGCGGATCGACTTTCTTGCTTGGCAGCACTGCCGCACAGGCTTGGTTCGTTGCTGCGTCGATGCCCAGCATGGCGACTTGCCCGCGTGTTTTGCCTTGACCGTACATGGCCATCAAGACGGTTCCTTTGGGGAAGACCTTTGCCGAAGAATTCTTGAGGCCGCTCTCGGTGATGAACTCCTCGGCCGCCGTGATGACGCCGAAGTTCACCTGTGCGGTGGTCACCCATGGAATGTCCCCGTTCCAGTATTCATTGTTGGATCGGCTGGGTGTTCCGCCAGACGTGGTGTCGAACACCTCGCCGAACGGCTCAGTCGTCCAATCTGCCGCTTCCTGAAACTCGGGAAAGCGCTGACGTGGCTGGGTTTCGCCTTCCCTGGGGAAGAGTTGCTGCATCAGCCCTTTTTTGTGGGTCTTGAGCGACTCCACCTTGCGCCCTTGCGCGGCGATCAGTTCGTCCAGGGAGCCCAGGCAGTCGGCGATTTTTTGTTGTTCGGCTGGGCTTGGAAGCGCGATCGAGAACGAAAGGAAAGTCTCAGCATGGATGCGTCGCGCCTTTCGACTTCCGTCGGCCGTTTCACCCAGTCTTTCGTAAAAGTCCCGACGCTTCACGTATTCCAACAAGAACACGGGATTCAGCTCGTCCGCGAAGTCGAAGCTCGGCAGATCAACCGTTGACTCGAAGTTGTCCAAGCTCGGTGGAATGATGCCAAAAGCCTGGTTCAGGAAATCCAGTTTGCTGTAAATGAACTGCCCAGCCTTCCGCCTGAAGTACTGGGTGTTGATGCTCCCTTGGATAGAGTCATTCTTTTCAAACACGCCGTTCCCCCACAGCTTGACAGTGATTTTTTTCGCGACGTTGCCTTTACTTCCAGGCAGGCGGCTTTCACTCATCAAGTCGGCAAGCGCCCTTTCGTTCCACCCCTCAGCCCCTCGAAACTCAGGAAACCTCAGCTTCGGCACCAGTGCCTTCGTGGCTCTGTCCTTTGTGGCGCCAGTCTTCATGCCCCCTCCTCCTGGCTGATCTGGGTGATGAAGCGCTCCATCTCTTCCTTGCGGGGCAGCTCCACGGCGTAGCGGGAGACGAAGACCTGGTTGTTCAGGTCGCCCAGGGCGAACTCGACCAGCGCGTCGTTCTTGCGGGTGCACAGCAGGATGCCAATGGGTGGCTCGTCGCCCGGGGTCATCTGGTGCTTCTTGTAATAGGCCACGTAGGTGTTGAGCTGGCCCAGGTGTTCGTGGCGGAAGGCGTCGGTTTTGAGCTCGACCAGCACGTGGCACTTGAGGATGCGGTGGTAGAAGACGAGGTCGATGAAGAAGTGTTCATCGCCGATGAGGATGCGCTTTTGCCGCGCCTCGAAGCAGAAGCCATGGCCCAGCTCCAGCAGAAAGTCTTGCAGGCGGTCGAGCAGGGCGTCTTCCAGGTCGGACTCGGCCATCACATCGCGCGAGCGCAGGCCGAGGAATTCAAAGACGTAGGGGTCGCGAATGACGTGGGCGGGCTGCAGCGTGTCGGCCGCCGCGTGGGCCAGGGCGGAGAGCTGGGCCTTGTCTTTGGACAGGCCGCTGCGCTGGTAGTACAGGCTGTCGATCTGCCGGCGCAGCTCGCGCACCGACCAGTTGCCGCGTAGGCATTCCATCTCGTAGAAGCGGCGCTGGGTGTCGTCCGGCAGGTCACACAGCTCGGCCAGGTGGGAGAAAGAGAGGTGGTGGATCAATGTGGGAGACGCCGACTCCCGTTTGGGCTCTGGCTGTGCGGCCAGCGCCGCTGACAAGGCCGCAGCCCCGGGGCCAGCCAGCCATTCGGGAGACAGCGTCTCCCGAATCTGCGGGTACACACTGTAGAAGAGCCTGAAGCGGCGCAGCTCGCGGGCGTCCACCCGCTTGAGCCCGGTCGCCGCCAAGCGCTGCGCCAAGGCGGGCAAGAGCCTTTCGCCATAGGCCGCGCGGTCTTTGCCCTGCTGCTCGAACGCCACGATGCGGTGGCCGATCAGCCAGTTGCGCACGGTCAGGCTGGTGTTGACTGCCTTGGCCGCCAGTGCCTGCGATTGGCCATGGATGTGGACGATGGCGGACACCAGCGCATCAAAGTCACCGGGTGTGGCGGATGGCGCTGAAGGCTTGCTCACGGGTATGGGCGCCTTCTTACTGCTCATAGGCGCTGAGTCCTGAAATCTCGCGCCCCTGGGCGCGTTTGTTCAGCAGGGACATCAGCTGGGCCATCAGCGCGGTCTCGGCTTGCGCTCGCGCCTTCCAGCCGAGTTGAAGCGGCTCCATGAGTTCACTGAGGGCGTCGCCGTCGAGGATCAGGCGTTGCAGTGTCTGGTCCACAAAGGCTTGCAGGGCGGGGGTAGCCAGGCCGTGCTGGGCGGCGATGGCGGCCAGCTCGGCGCTGTCGCGTTCTTTCTTGAAGCGGAGGTAGCCATCGCGGATGGCGGTTTCGCTGAGGCCTTCGCCTGCCTTCAGGGTGTTGATGTAGGCGGCGATGTCGTCGCGCTCGCTCATGAACTTGGCGTCGGCCGCGATGATGCCGATGAGCTGCTCGCGGCTCATCTTGAGCTTGCTGCCGCCCGTGCCCTGCTGAGTGAAGCGGGACATCAGACCCATGATGTAGTCGTAGTCGATGACGGCGCTGGCGAACAGCACGAACTCGAAGTCGAGCTGGTCCACTTCGTCAGCGGTGGCTTGGTTGTCTGCGCCGGGCGGTGTCTTGCCCTGCTGGGCCTTGAGGCGCTGGGCGGTGTCGAGGTACACGCCACGGAAGGCCTGCAGGTCTTCGCGCGGCAGGATGGCTTCGATGGCGGCGGCGTTGTCGGTGGTGAGGTCGGTGTACTGGTCGAGCTGAGTCTTGAGGCGCTGCACTTCCTTGAAGGCCTTGATGAAGGCGGCGCGGGCGTCGTCACCCTTGAGCTGGGCCACGGCTTCGGGCGCGCAGGGCAGGCCCTGGGTCTGCATGAAGTCGGCCAGCTTGTGCATGGCGGCGTCGAGCTTTTCAATGACCACGGGGGCTTTGTCCACCAGCCAGATCTTGCGTTCTTCCTCGGTGGCGTTTTCACCCGAGAACAGGGCGATGGCTTCGTCCACGTTGGTTTGCTGTTGGCGGAAGTCGAGGATGTTGCCGTAGGGCTTGCTGCCGTTGAGCACGCGGTTGGTGCGCGAGAAGGCCTGGATGAGCCCGTGGAACTTGAGGTTTTTGTCCACGTACAGCGTGTTCAGGTACTTGCTGTCAAAGCCGGTGAGCAGCATGTCGACCACGATGGTGATGTCGATCTTCTTGGCGGCGGGGAAGTCGGCGTTGGGCCACTGCTGGTCTTTGATGCGCTTTTGCACGTCCTGGTAGTACAGGTCGAACTCGCCGATCTGGTGGTTGGTGCCGTAGCGGGCGTTGTAGTCGGCCAGGATGCCTTTGAGCGCGGCCTTCTTGCCTTCGGGGTCTTCCTCGTTGTCAGCCTTTTCCTGCTGCAGGTCCTGCTGCAGTTGCTTCACGTCGGGGTTGCCTTCGGCCGGGGGGGAGAACACGCAGGCGATGTTGAGCGGCTGGAAGGCCGGGTCGGCCGCCTGTTTCGCTTTTTGCAGCTCGTCGAACAGACCGTGGTATTCGATGGCGTCGTTGATCCCGGCGGTGGCCAGCACGGCGTTGAAACGGCGGCCGGCGGTGGCGGTGTCGTGCTTGGCCAGGATGGCCTCGATCACGGCTCTCTTGGCCAGGGCTTCGCCGGGCTTGGGCGGATTCTTGCCTTCAGGCTTGTAGTAGTCCACGTGGAAGCGCAGCACGTTGGCGTCTTCAATCGCGTGGGTGATGGTGTAGGCGTGCAGCTGTTTCTGGAACAGGTCTTCTGTGGTCTTGAACTGGCCTTCCTCGCCTTCGAACTGCTTGGCGGTGGCGTTCTTCTCGAAGATGGGCGTGCCGGTGAAGCCAAAGAGCTGGGCCTTGGGGAAGAAGGTCTTGATGGCCTCGTGGTTGTCGCCAAACTGCGAGCGGTGGCATTCGTCGAAGATGAAGACGATGCGCTTATCGCTCAGCGGTTCGAGCTGTTCCTTGTAGGTCTTGAGGTCGTTCTTCTTGCGTTGCTTGTTGCGCTTGCTGTTCTCGTCCAGCGCCAGGCCCAGCTTCTGGATGGTGGTGACGATGACCTTGTCGGCGTAGTCGTCTGACAGCAGGCGGCGCACCAGCGCGCCGGTGTTGGTGTTCTCTTCGACGCAGCCTTCCTGGAAGCGGTTGAATTCTTCGCGGGTCTGGCGGTCCAGGTCTTTGCGGTCGACCACAAAGAGGCACTTTTCGATGTCGGGGTTGTCCTTCAACAGTGTCGACGCCTTGAAGGATGTGAGCGTCTTGCCGCTGCCGGTGGTGTGCCAGATGTAGCCGTTGCCGCTGTTCTGGTGGATGCACTCCACGATGGCTTTGACCGCATACACCTGGTAGGGCCGCATCATCAGCAGCTTCTGCTCGCTGGCCACCAGCACCATGTAGCGGCTGATGGCCTGGCCCAGCGTGCACTTGGGCAAGAAGGTCTCGGCAAAGTGGTCGAGGTGGGTGATCTTCTTGTTGGCCTCGTCGGCAAACTGGTAGATCGGCAGGAAGCGCTCGTCGGCGTTGAAGGCGAAGTGCCGCGCGTTGTTGTTGGCGAAGTACCAGGTGTCGGTTCGGTTGCTGACGATGAACAGCTGCAGGAAGCACAGCAGGGTCTTGCTGTAGCCGTTGCCGGGGTCGTTCTTGTAGTCAACGATCTGCTCCATGGCGCGGCGCGGGCTGATGCCCAGCGTCTTGAGCTCGATCTGCACGCAGGGCACACCGTTGATGAGGATGAGAGCGTCGTAGCGGTGGTGGCTGTAGTCGGTGTTGATGCGCAGCTGATTGACGACCTCGAAGCTGTTTTTGCACCAGTCCTTGATGTTGACGAGGGTGTAGTTCAGCGGGGTGCCGTCGTCGCGGGTGAATGTTTCGCGCTCACGCAGCTTCCGGGACGCGGTGAAGACGTCGGGCGTGACGATTTCGTCCAGCAGGCGGGTGAACTCGCCGTCGGACAGATGGACCCGGTTCAGGGCTTCGAACTTCTCGCGGAAGTTGCGTTCCAGCGCTGCGCGGTCCCGGATGTCGGGGCGGTACTCGTACTTGAGGCTCTGGAGCTTGCCGATGAAGCCGTACTCGATGTGCTCTTCTTTGACGACGGGGCTCGGTGCTCCGGACGACAGGTCGTAAGCAGACTTGGACGAAGGCATGGGGTAACGAACGGGATAGGCGATGGACCGACAGGCTGCGCGACGAGCGGGCGGCGACGGATTATGGCCGTTGGCCCATGAAGTGCGACGTCCTGAACGCCTCCATTTTGGCGTGAGAGGGCCCAGCATCGGCTGGATGCGTTTGCAGGCCGCCAACGCTAGAGCCAAACCTACGGCAGTACCCGAACCGTTTCGTGCCCGAAGCTGCAACGAACGCCAATGACCGCTTATTGGCAGGCTCGCCCACATGCTTTGTGTCGGAATTGGGTCGAGAGCGCCATTTCACCAAGAGCAGTACCAGTCACTCATCGCCAGCGCTAAATCGAAATCATCACCCCGACTTCGTACCGCTCCGTCACCGACCCCTCTCCTTCCCATTCCCGCCAGTGCTTGAGCCTCAGCGTCGTCGTCCCCGGTACCACGGCCGTGATCGACCATTGCGACTCGCCGCCGCTGCCGACCGTCTCTGCCGAATGGACGTGGCGTTTCTCGCTGATCTCCACCAGACGGGAATCGGCATCGATGGTCCAGCCATATCCCGTGCTCGGGTTCTCAGGCAGGCGCAGCAGGACCGAATGACCGACTAGCAGGTCAATCGTCTTGCCGTTGTCAGCCACGCTCAGCACTGAAGCCACCCTCGCGCCTTTCCGATGTCAACGCCGGTCGGCGAATCGGCGCGACGACAACGGCCTCCGCGCCTGGTTGAAGCCAGGCGCGGAGGCCGTCACGGGACCCGCTATTGGAGCAATGCGACCCGTGCGCTCAACTCGCCCAGCCGAACTGCCAGTAGTACTTCTTGAAGGTGCCCGCGGGAATCGCAAACACACCGCCGGCATTCAAGGGCACCGAGCGCCAGAAGCTCATGTCATACGCCGACCAGTTGCCCGGGAGGCTGTTGATGACCGGGCTGTTGTGTCCCCACGGATTGCGAAGCACGATGTACTTCGTGTTGTTGACGTAGGCCCAGCCCAGGATCGTGTAGGCGTGATAACCGACGATGCCCGTGCCGCTGTACTCCACCGGCGATGGCGTCTGGCAGAAAGTCCAGGCAGTCATCGGATTGAAGGTGCGATACGACAGGCAGTTGGACCGCACCGCCGTCCAGATGTCGTCCTCGCTGAGCGCCGAGCAGGTCTTGGTGACGCCCGTCAGATTGGTCAACTCCGTCGTCGCCTGCACTGGCCAGCCGCCGGCAATCGGCCCGTAGTTCGGCTCGTCGGTCGCGTCATTGGTCTTCCACTTCGCGAAGGCCTTCTCGTAGACCGCCGGCCAGATCTCGCCGGCTTCGGAAGAGCGCGCATAGATCCAGGCATTCGTGCTCGTCACGAGCGGCACGCGCTCCGAGACCTCCATCGTCTTCAGGCCGCCGGAATAGAAGTCGATGCGATCGACGAAGCTCGCCGCCGCGGCGCCGGTGGCGCGCGAGCGCTGCATGATCACGTAGGGACGCGACCACGCCACCGCCGACAGCGCGGCGATGAAGTAGCAGTCGCCCAGCGCGCCCTGGACGGGGTCGAAGTACTCGGCGGCCTCTTCGAAGAAGTCGCCGGGATCGGCCCAGACCGCGCCTGGCGGCGTGTATCCGGGCGCCGTGACGCCCTTGGCCGCGGTGGCCGACGGCGCGCTGCCCTTGTCCCCGCCGGCCAGTGCGCCGACCACACGCTGAAGGGCGTCCGGCGACAGCTTCGACAGCACCGCCTCCATCGGGCTGCCCTTGGCCATCGACCCCAGGGCCTTGGCCCGCTGGTCGGGCTTCATTTCCTGCAGGCCGGCGAGCGATCCTTGAGAGTCGGCCAAGCCGCTCACGAGGAGGTTGCCGGGGACCGGCTTGCACAGCTCCTCGACCGACGCACCGAGCGTCTTCTTCACGAAGGCATCTCGATCCGTGACCGCACTCCAGCGCACGTTCCTGCCCAACGCGAGTTCAGCAACCGCGTAGGGATTCGCCAGGCCAACTTTCGGCTCATTCATTGAAGTCTCCCTGTTCATTGACGCACCAGAAGCAGCGTCGAAAGCGACGGACGTCGTGACCGGAGGATCCGGCCACGACTCGCCACTCGACTGCCAATCTAGGCGTCACCGGGAGGCCCCTCAACTTGACATCTAGGGGGCGGCGCCGCGCTCAGGGGCGCGCCATCCTCAACCTTGCTGATGCGAGGCCCGCCAGACGGCGCCGAGGGAGATCACACTGGCTCGTCGCCGATCGGGCGCACCTCGATCGTCAACGGGCGGCAGCGCTGGCGGCAGACGTCGATGCCGCCGATGCCCCCGGCGACGATTCGCAAAGGGGCCGCGCGCCCGCAGGCGGTGTGGAGCTGATGTGGTAGTCCATCTCGCCTTCCGCGCGAGCGCGCACCATCTCGGCGACCACCGCCTCGCGGGTCAGCGGCGCGCCCGAGCGGATCTCCGCGCTGACGTTGCGACAGTTCTTGGCGACCTTGGAAGGCGCCGGCTCCGTCTTGGGTTGAGACATCGCCAGCAGGGGCGCAAGTGAGAGCAGCACGGCGGCTGAAGCAGTGACCAGGCGCATGGGAACCTCCTCATCAAGGAACGAAAAGACCGGACGCGCACGGCGTCCGGGGCATCAGGACAGTCCGAAGTTCTTCCGCAGTCCCGCATCGACGGGACCCGCCGGCATGAAGCGGCGCAGCCGTTTCAGCAGCGTGGCCTCGCCCTTGGGCGTGGTCCGCATCCGCCACGGACCGAGCGCCGCGTCGACGATGGTCCGCGCCACGCCGTCGGGCTCCGGCGCCTTCCTGACGCTCTTCTCGATCGCGGCGACCACGAGCTTGCGCTCCGCGTCATAGGCAGAAATGGCCGAGGCCGCCTGCGGTGCGTTCAGGTCCAGATTGGTCCGCGTGAACGACGGCTCGACCAGCGCGACGCGGATGCCGAAGGCGCGCAGCTCGTGGTCCATCGTCTCGGACAGGCCCTCGACGGCGTGCTTGGACGCCGAGTACGCGCCCATGTACGGCGACGGCAGGAAGCCCACCACGGAGCTGACGTTCACGATCCTGCCCGCGCGGCGCTTGCGCATCGACGGCAGCACCGCCTGCGTGGTGCGAAGCACGCCGAACACATTGGTGTCGAAGAGCGCCTGCGCCTCTTCCACCGAGGTCTCCTCGACCGCCCCGAGCAGCGTCACGCCGGCGCTGTTGACCAGCACGTCGATGCGGCCGGTCTGGTTCAGGACCGCCAGGATCCCCTCCTCCACCGACGCGCTGTCGCGGACGTCCATCTCCACCAGGGTCACGCCCGCGATGGGCGAGGCCTTGGCGACGTTGCGCACGGTGCCGAAGACCTTGCAGCCGCGCTTGGCGAAGAGTTCAGCGCTTGCGCGACCGATGCCCGACGACACGCCGGTGATCACGACAACTTGGGAATCAGACATGGGCGTCCTTTGCAGCGGGAAAGAGAGGAGACGTGGACTCGACCGTGGCATCGCCCGGCTTGAGCTTGAACCAGATGGCGTACATGGCGGGCAGGAAGACCAGCGTCATCGCGGTGCCCGCCAGGGTCCCGCCGATCAGCGTGTAGGCCAGCGTTCCCCAGAACACCGAATGGGTCAGCGGAATGAAGGCCAGGATGGCGGCCAGCGCCGTCAGGATCACCGGGCGGGCGCGCTGCACCGTGGCCTCGACCACCGCGTGGAAGGGCGTCAGGCCGGCCTGCTCGTTGTGATGGATCTGCCCGATCAGGATCAGCGTGTTGCGCATCAGGATGCCCGACAGCGCGATCAAGCCCACCAGCGCATTGATGCCGAATGGCTTCTGGAACAGCAGCAACGTCGGCACGACGCCGATCAGGCCCAACGGACTGGTGAGGAAGACCATCACCATCGCGGACAGCGAGCGCACCTGCAGCACGATGATGAGCAGCGTGAGCGCGACCATGATCGGGAACAGCGGCAGCATCGCCGTCGTCGCCTTGCCCGACTCCTCGATCGAGCCGGCCTGCTCGATGCGATAGCCGCTGGGCAGCTTCGCGATCAACGGCTGCAGCTGATGCGAAATGGCCGTCGACACGTCCGGTGGCTGCAAGCCTTCAGCGATGTCGCCTCGCACCGTGATGGTGGGCACGCGGTCGCGCCGGCGCATGACGGCCTCTTCGGGACGGACCTCGATCTCGCCCAGCTGGGACAGCGGGATGCGCTGCCCGTTCGCGCCGGTCAGCGTGAAGTCGCCGAGCTTGGCCGGGTCGAGCCGGAAATCGCCAGCGGCGCGAGCGATGACCTGCACACTGCGGATGTCCTGCCGCACCACCGTGACCGGCACGCCGTTGAGCAGGAACTGCAGCTGCTGCGCCACCGCGCTGGAGCTCAGGCCGACGGCCTGCAGGCGGTCCTGCTGCAAGCTGAAATGCAGCGCCGGGACGCGCGAGTTCCAGTCCGTATTCACCGTGCGCATCAGGGGACTGGCATCCATCACCTGCTTCACTTCGGCGGCGATCCCGCGCAGCACCTCGGGGTCGGGACCGCTGACGCGGTAGGCCACCGGGTACGGCGAGTAGGGACCGAAGACAAGTTGCGTCACGCGCAGCTGGGCCTCGGGCGCGAGGCCGTCGGCGATGGCCCGGCGCAGGCGCAGCTTCAGGGCTTCGCGCTCGTCCTGGCTGTCCGTCCGGATGACGATCTTCGCGAACGAGGGATCGGGCAGCTCCGCGCCCATCGAGAAGTAGAAGCGCGGCGCGCCCTGGCCGATGTAGGAGGTCACGATCTTGGCCTCGCCCTGCTTGGCCAGCCAGGCTTCGACCTTCGCCGCAGCGCCGCTGGTCTGGGCGATCGACGAGCCATAGGGCATCTGCACCTCGACCAGGACCTCCGGACGGTCCGAGACCGGGAAGAACTGCTTCTTCACCGCGCCCATGCCCAGCACCGAGAGGACGAAGAGACCGACGACCGATCCGGCGACCAGCCACTTGCGCGCGATGACCCAGCCCAGCATGCGGCGGAAGCGCTGGTAGTTCGGCGTGCCGTAGAGCGCGTCATGCCCGCCCTCGACGCGCTTGAGCTCGGGCAGCATCTTCACGCCGAGGTAGGGCGTGAAGACCACTGCCACCACCCATGACGCGATCAGCGCGATGCCGACGATCCAGAACATGTTGCCGGTGTATTCGCCGGCCGAGGACCGCGCGAAGCCGTTGGGCATGAAGCCCACGGCGGTGACCAGCGTGCCCGAGAGCATCGGCGCCGCGGTGTGGCTCCAGGCATAGGCGGAGGCCGCGACGCGGCTGTAGCCCTCCTCCATCTTCACCACCATGGTCTCGATGGCGATGATGGCGTCGTCCACCAGCAGGCCCAGCGCCAGGATCAGCGAGCCCAGCGTGATGCGGTCGAAGTTCTTGCCGGTGGCCAGCATCACGACGAAGACCACCGCCAGCGTCAGCGGCACCGCCGCGGCGACCACCAGTCCCACCCGCCAGCCCATGCTGACGAAGCACACCAGCATCACCACCATCAGCGCGGCGAAGAACTTGACCATGAACTCGTCGACCGAGGCGTCGATGTTGACGGCCTGGTCGGTCACCTTGGTCAGGGCCTGGCCCAGGGGCAGGCCGGCGTTGATCGCGCCGACCTCGTGGTCCAGCGCCTTGCCCAGGTCCAGCCCGTTCCATCCCTCGCGCATGACGACGCCCAGCAGCAGCGCGGGCTCGCCGCCGTTGCGGATCAGGAAGGTCGCGGGGTCCTCGTAGCTGCGCTTGACCGTGGCGATGTCGGACAGCTTCAGCGTGCGCCCCTGCGCCACCAGCGGCGTGTCGCGGATCTTCTGCAGCTCGTCGAAGGCGCCGTCCAGGCGGATGGACACCTGCGGCCCGCGCGTCTCCACCGAGCCGGACGGCGTCAGCGCGTTCTGGTTGTTGAGCGCGGCGAAGACCTCCTGCGGCGAGAGGCCCAGGGTCGCGAGGCGCTCCTGCGAGAACTGCACCTCGATGCGTTCGGACTGCTCGCCGACGATGTTGACCTTCTTGACGCCCGGCACGTGCAGCAGCCGCTGGCGCAGCGTCTCGGCGTCGCGCACCAGCAGGCGCGGCTCCTCGCCCTTGGCCTTGAGCGCGTACAGCGCGAAGGTGACGTCCGAATACTCGTCGTTGATGAAGGGGCCCATCACGCCGGGCGGCAGGTTGCGCGCCTCATCGCCGATCTTCTTGCGGGCCTGATAGAACTCCTCCTGCACCGCGGAGGGCGGCGTGCTGTCCTGCAGCGTGAGCGTCGTGAAGGCCAGTCCCGGGCGGGTGTAGGTCTCGCTGCGGTCGTACCAGCGCAGCTCCTGCAGGCGCTTCTCGATCTTCTCGGTCACCTGGTCCTGCATCTCCTGCGCGGTTGCGCCGGGCCAGGCCGTGATGATGGTCATCACCTTGATGGTGAAGGAGGGATCCTCGGCGCGCCCCAGCTTGAAGAACGAGACCACGCCCGCCAGCGAGATCAACAGGATCAGGAACAGCGTGATGGCCCGTTCGCGCACCGCGAGGGCCGACAGGTTGAATCGGCCTTCGCTCACGGACGGGCTCCCGCTGTGGACGCCACCGCCGCGCCGGAGCCGACGCGGACCTGCTCGCCCTCTCGCAGCAGATGCGCGCCGAGCGTGACGATCCGGTCACCCTGTTTGATCTGGCCGCCGATGTGCGCGCCTTCCTCGTCCAGGCGCTGGACGGCGACCGGCCGCCAGGACACCGTGGCCGGCTCCCCCTGGACGACCCACACGCCCGGCCCCTTGCCGGCGTCGAACAACGCGCCCAGCGGCACGTAGGCGCCGGCGGCCGGCGACGCCGGGCCCTCCGGGATCTGCACGGTGACCGTGGCGCCGAGCGGCGCGCTGGCGAGCTCGCCCTCCAGCACGTAGCGGGCCTCGAAGGTGCGGGTCAGCCGATCCGCCGCGTTCGAGAGCTGCCGCAGCTTGGCGGGCGATGCGTCGCCGCCCCGGCCGAAAAGCGTCGCCTGGGCGCTGGAGCCCAGGGCCGGGCGCAGCGTTTCAGGCAACTGCACGATCGCCTCGCGCCGTCCCGCGTGTGCCAGGCGCAGCACGGGCTGTCCCGCCGCGACGACCTGGCCCGGTTCCGCCAGCGTCTCCATGACGACGCCGTCGCCATCGGCCAGCAGCACCGCATAGCGGCTGGCGTTGCGGGCGACATCGGCCTGGGCCTCGGCCGCGCTGAGCTGGGCCTGTGCGGCATCGGCCGCCGCCTTGACCTGGTCATACGCGGACACGGAGATGGCGCCGGTGCCGCGCAGATCGCGATAGCGCGCCTCGTCCTCGGAAGCCTGCCGGGCCCGCGCCCGCGCCGCCGCCACCGTCTCCTGCTGCGCATGGGCGGCCAGCTTCAGGTCCTCGGGATCGATGCGCATCAGCGCCTGGCCGCGCTTGACGGTCTGTCCGGCGTCCACCAGCCGCTCCAGCACCTTGCCGGGAACGCGGAAACCCAGATCGCTCTGGACCCGGGCGCCGATGGTGCCGGTGAACGACCGGGTGGTGGGCGCCGCGGTCTGCACCGTGGCCACGCGCACCAGCGGCGCCTCGGTCCGGGGATCTGCGACGGGCTTCTCGCCACAGGCCGCGAGCAGGACCGGCAGGCTGAGAAGAAGCGTGGAAACGGGAAGGCGACGCCGGCGCATGAAAGCCCCAATGACGAGTGATCAGGCTTTCATTCTGGAACTAGTGACCAATTTAGTCAACGGTCACAAAGCGAAAAAACGCGGACTCAGGGTGACAGGCTTCTCAGAACGAGGCTGGAGAGATGCGCCGGCGCTTCCTCCGCCAGATGCAGGCTGTGCTGGAGCATGAGCGGATTGAAGCAGGGACGCAGGGCCAGGTAGATGGCCATGACCGTCTCGTCGAGCGGGGTCTTGCGCTCGAAGTCGCCGCTGGCGCGGCCTTCCTGCAGCACGTCGCGGAGCAGCTGCTGCACGCGCTGGTCATAGGCGGCGACCACGGCCCATTGCTCCGTGGCGGCTGAGGCGGCGATCTCATAGAGCTTGCGGTCCTGGAAGAGCAGCCGCAGGCTGGCCTCGGTGAAAGCCTTGAATAGCCGGCGGATCTTGTCCGGCGGGGAGGCCGCGTCCGCCAGCGAGGCCGCGACCGAGGCCTCGATCTCCGCGATGCACTGGGCGCAGATCATTTCGCCGATGGCCTGCTTGGACTCGAAGAATTTGTAGATGTAGGCCTTGGAGAAGCCGATGGCCTTGGCGAGGTCGGACACCGTCGTCTTCTCGTAGCCGTAGCGGCTGAAGTGCTCGGTGGCCGCGGCGACGACCTGGTCGCGGACTTCGTGGTCGACGGGGCCACGCGAGGGCGTTGGGGCGCTGCTTGTCGTTTTCATCACGGCAGCTTACGCGACCCGACCCGGATGGACAACGAGTGACCATTTGGTAATATAGTCACTCGAAACATCCAGATCACGTCCAGCTCTTGAGAGGTCCCCCATGTCGCGCAGCCTCGCCGCCGCATCCCTTGTTGCATCGCTGATGGCGGCCGGCCTGGCCGGATGTGCCGTCGGTCCCGATTACGTCCAGCCCCGGCCCGTCCTGCCGGAGCGCTTCCACGGGCAATCCCAGCTGGATCAGCGACAGGCGGCGGCGGACGCCGACCTTGTGCGCTGGTGGGAAGGCTTCGGCGACCCGCAGCTGACGCGGGTCGTCACGCTGGCGCTGGCGCAGAACCTGGACCTCGCCCGCGCGGCAGCGCGTGTCGCCCAGGCGCAAGCGGGCGTGGGCGCCGCCAACGCCGCGCTGCTGCCCATCGGCAGCGTCAGCGGCCAGGCGGCGCGTGCCTACCAGTCCGTCGAAACCCCGCTCGGGCGCATCCTCGATTCGCGACCGGGATTCGATCGCCACGGCAGCGCTTACGAGCTGAATGGCAACGCGAGCTGGGAACTGGACATCTTCGGCGGCCTGCGCCGTGAGCGGGAAGCCGCGATCGCGGAATACCAGGCTTCGCAGGCCGGCGCCGTCGCGGCGCGGCTGGCGGTGGCCGCCCAGACGGCCGATCTCTACATCGCCCTGCGCGGACTGCAGGCGCGCCTGGTGATCGCCCGGGATCAGGTCCGCACGCGCGAGGACCTGCTGTCCACCGTCCGTCTGCTGAATGGGAAGGGATTGGCGGCCGACTTGCAGGTCAGCCAGGCCGAAGGCGCGCTGGCGCAGGCGCAGGCCACCATTCCGGAACTCGAGCAGGGCTTGGACGCGGCCAGGAACGCGCTGGACGTGATGCTCGGGAGCCCGGCGGGCACCGATGCGGCCAGGCTCGAGGACGCGGAGGTGCCCGTCGCGCCGGGCATCGCCGGCATCGGCGCCCCGGCCGACCTGCTGCAGCGGCGTCCCGACCTGATCGTCGCCGAGCGGCATCTGGCCGCTTCGAACGCGCGCATCGGCGCGGCCATGGCCGAGTACTACCCCAAGCTCTCGCTGAGCGGCCTGATCGGCAGCGCGACATCGGTGTCGGCGGGTCAGCTCTTCAGCGGCGGCGCGAGCCAGGCGGCCGGCGTCGTCGGACTGCGCTGGCGGCTGTTCGACTTCGGCCGCATCGACGCGCAGATCCGTCTGGCGCGGGGCCAGGAGGCCGAGATGCTCGCCGCGTACCGCCTGGCCGTGCTGCAGGCGGGCGAGGACGTCGAGAACGCCCTCACCGCCCTGGTGAAGCGCGAAGCGCAGGCGGCGGTGCTCGCCCAGGGCGTGGATGCCCTTCGGCGCGCGCGCGGGGCCTCCTTCGCCGCCTATCAGAAGGGCGTCGTCAGCCTGATCGAAGTGCTGCAGGCCGACGAGAACCTGCTCCGTGCCTCCGATGCGCAAGTCCAGGCGCGGACCGGCTCGGCCCGCGCGGCCGTGGGCGCCTTCAAGGCGCTCGGTGGCGGGTGGAGCCCGGACGCGGAGACGATTCCCCGCGACCAGCAAAGCGCTTCGATGTGGAAGCGCAGCGGCGAATGAAGGCGTGACATCGGCACCCGGGCGGCCGAGGCCTCCTGGCCCTATTCCTTGTTCTTCGCGAGACGTGCCGCGAGCTTCATGAGCGTCGGCACCCGCTTCCTGCCGTGCATTGACCGCAGCCGCACCTTCGCCGCGCCGATGTCGATCCCCGCGCAGGTCACCACCAAAGGCGGCGCTTCGTCTTCCCGCAGGACCTCCGACTGCGCCGACAAGCCCGGCAGGCTCTTCTTCGACACCCCGACGACCGGGATCGCACCGCCGAGCGCCTCATACAGATGCCGGCCCACGCCCGGCGTTTCATCGGTATCCAGATGGACGAAGCCGTCGATCAGGAGGAGCTCGGGAGCAAGGCTGTGCTCGCGCAGCAGCTGCATCACGCAGCTGACTTCCCTCAGGTCGACGGCACCGCGGACGGCCTTCTCGACCGGCGCGATGGGCGAGACATAGGTCTTGATCGGCTCCGCCGCATCCCAGGCGTCGAAAGCCACCGCCGCGGCATTCGCATGGGCACCGTCGAAATGAACTGCGACAACGAGTTTCATGCGCGGAATTATCAGCGTGCACTGCGCGCCGCCCTGCATGACAACGCCCGCGGGCATCCGCCCATTTCGAGCGAGTTCCCCTCTCTCCAAGTGGGCTGGCGCGCGCGTGCCCGGCGCCGCAGCATGGCCTCTTCATCCCCGAATCCAAATGGAGTCAACGTCATGTCCGACAAAGCAGGCACCGCAGTGAAGGAAGTCGCCAACCTCGGCGTGCCATGGGAACAGGCCTATGGCTACGCGCAGGCGGTGAAGGTCGGCAACATCATCCATGTGTCCGGGCAGCTCAGCCACGATGCCGCCGGCGCCCTGGTCGGGCCCGCGCCCCTGGACGAGAACGGCCGGCCCAAGGACTTCTCCAACATGGCGCTGCAGATGCAGACGACCTATGACAACGCCCGCCGGCTGCTGTCCCACTTCGGCGCCACCTTCGACCAGGTCGTCGAGGAGACGCTCTTCGTGCTGGACGTGGATGCGGCCTTCGCGGTCGCGGGCGAGGTTCGGCGCCGGGTCTACGGACCGACGCCGGCCGTGGCGAGCAACCTCATCGGCGTGTCCCGCCTCGCCTTCCGCGAGCAGCTCATCGAGATCACCTTCCGCGTGGACCTGTCCCTCGCCTGAGGAGCCGCGACGACGGCCGGGCGCCGAGGCCCGGCACCGGGATTGCCGCATGCCTGCCATTGCCGCCGCGAACTGCGCTGAAGGTGAGGAATGGCGATGGAGGCGCGACACTCTTCGAAGACTGGCCTGGTGGGGAAGGTCCTCTACATCGAGGACAACCCCGTCAACATCCTGGTGATGCAGCAGTGGGCGACCCGGTTCCCCGGCCTGCATTTCGAGGTGGCGGAAACGGGATCCGATGGCGTCGAGCGATTCCAGCGCTTCCGCCCGGACGTCGTGCTGCTGGACATGCAGTTGCCCGACTGCGATGGCCTCGAGGTCCTGCGCCGGCTGCGTTCCCTGCCCTCGGACAGCCAGGTGCCGGTGGCCATGGTGACGGCTTTCTCTGCGGAGACCGACCGGCGCCGCGCGCTGGATGCGGGCGCCGCCGCCTATTGGCTCAAGCCGGTGGACTTCAGCCACCTCGAGCGGGAGCTGAGCACCTTGCTGTCGCGGGATGCCGAGCGGAGGCCGTGATGCTGCGCCGGGGCTCCGCACCTGAAGCCGACTCGCCCGCATGGACGGGCGGCCGGATCGCCTCGGCAAGTCCCTTCGCGACGCCCCAAGCGCCGAGCCGCTGGGGAGCCCCCGCCACCGTCGGGCTGCTCCTCGCCGCGCTGTTGATGCCGGCGGCGGCGATCGCCCAGGAGCCCGGCACGGGCTACGTCGTCCTGAACAGCTACTCCCAGCCGCCCTTCGTCCAGGCGGGCGAGGCCGCCGAGAGCGGCCTGGCGCCGACCTTCGTCCGGCTGCTGCGAGACGCGTCCAAGCTGCCGGTGCCATTGACGCTGGAGACCGTGCCGCGCAAGCGCCTGGAGTTGAGGCTCGAAGGCCCGCGGTTTCAGGGCCTCGCCGTGTTCCTCGCGCCCGAGTTCCTGTCAGAGGAAGCCAGGGCCGGCAAATGGTCGGTGCCGCTGCTGGTGGACGAGAACGTGCTGGTGAGCCTGCGCCCGCTGCCGATGTCCTCGCCGGAGGACCTCGTCGGCATGCGCTTCGGCGCGATTGCCGGGCACATCTATCGTGTGCTCGGACCGTATGTCGAGGCACGGAAGATCAAGCGGGAGGATGCGCCCGACCACGTGTCCAACCTGAAGAAGCTCTGCCTGGGACGGGTGGACTTCGTGGTGATGAGCCGTTCCGAGCTGGCCGGCAGCGGCGAGCTCGCGGGATGTCTTCAGCCCTTCAAGTGGCGATCGTTCCCGGAACCGCAGGTCATCGTGCGCCGCGTGGTGATCCGGGTGCCCGATGAGCGGGTGACGGACCGGCTGCTCGCCGCGACGGAAGCGGTCGCCTGCAGCCCGGCGTGGCACGCGGCGCTGCAGCGACACCATCTCTCGACGGTGGGATGCAATTCGCCACGGAGCGCGCAGGACCCCGCGCCGCGACGCTGAGCACGCGATGCAGCGGACGCCGAGCTCAGCGCTCGCCTTCCGCGCGACCGCGGCGGCCGCCGGCCGTCGCTCGCTCGCCGTCAGTTCGTGCCGGCGCGGGACGTCCTGTCCGCATTCGTGGTCGCGCGAGTGCCCTTGAGGTACTCCTCGACATTGGCGGCCGAGGTGCCGACCGCGGCGACGGCCTCCCGGATCTGCTGCGGCGACACATCGAGCTTCCTGGCCCACGCGTCCACCTGCCCAGGGTCGCCGACATCGACGAGTGGCCCAAGCCCACCGGAGGGCGCGGCGAAACTTGCTTCTTCGGACATGGCCTGCTCCCGGGCCACGACGCGGGCCCGCTCGCAGACTGAGCGGCACGCTGCGTTCCCGCGGTGGTGCGGGTGTCGTTCAGCGGCAGATCGTCAGGGCTGCCCCTCGCTGGAGGCATTCATTGGACGGAAGGGTGAGGGAGAAAAGTCCGCTCCGGCATACAAGACATCGGACCGCAGCACGTATTTGTGCCCTTCAATGACCGCTTGCCCCTCGTGCCATGTGTCATGAACAAACAGCAGCGCCATCCCAGCTTCGGGGCTCACGACAAAATCCCTGAAATCCGTAGCGCCACCCGCGAAGTTGTCGTTGAGATAGACGAGCAGGGTCAACTTGCTCACCAGCCCATCCTCCCGCCACGGTCCGTCCTTGTGCATCTTGAAACGCTGCCCCGGCGAATATCTATAGAAGCGCAGGGCCCTCGGCAATCCGACGGCGCGTTCTCCGCCAATATCCGGCAAAGGCAACGCCTCGAGGCTTCTCCACAATCGCCCAACCCATTGCGGATGCTCGACAAGCGTCTTGTCGTTGTTGCGGACCGATTGCATGAATCGCTCGCCGTGATCGGTACGAACGGCTGCTGGAACGAAGCTGCTCGCTTCCGCGAGCGCGACGAGTTCCGAGCACTCCGATCTGGAGAGAAAGTCCTTTACGCTGAATGCACGATCGCTGTGGGAATGGATCTTCATATCTGGGGAACCTTCTTCCGGGAATCAACGCGATCGGTTGTTCCGTCATTCCTTCGGCTTGACCTTGGGCTTGAAGATATGAACCGTCTCGCCCCGCGCCAGCATGTCGACCAGCTGCGCGATGCGCCTGGCACGGGTCTCGGGCTTCACGGCGGTCTGGATGCGCCACAGCACGGCATAACGATTCGCGGCATTGATCGTCGCGTAGAACGCCTTGGCTTTCGGCTCGGCGTTCAACGCGGCCAGCAGGTCCTCGGGCTCCGTCGCCACGCGCGGGCTGTCGTAGGCCTGTGCCCAACGGCCGTTGGCCTTGGCCGCCTCGACCTGGGCAAGTCCGGGCGCCTGCATGCGGCCGGCCTCGATGAGCTTGGCGACCTTGTCGACATTGACCTTGGACCAGACGCTACGGTCTCGCCGGGACGTGAAGCGCTGGAGGAAGTGCTGATCGTCGAGTCCGCGCTTCTGCCCGTCGATCCAGCCCCAGCACAGGGCGATCTCCACCGCCTCGGCATAGGTGACGCTGGGTTCGTCGGCGCCGCGCTTGGCGATCATCAGCCAGAGGCCGTCGGAGCTGGCGTGGTGCTTCTTCAGCCAGGTCTCGAAGGCCTTGGCCGTCTTGAAGAGGACCGGCGCTGGAGCGGAGGGATTGGTGGGCATCGCGCGACAGGGTGCTAGGGCGCCGGTCTCGTCACTTCTTCCGGTTCTTCTTCTCTTTGTCGTAATGCCACTTGATGGCGAAGAACATGCCGGTGCCGAACACGAGCAGCTTGAACGTCACCAGGACGATCGGGATCCATTCCATCATTCTGAATACTTCCGGACTTTGACTGGGCGCCGTCATTCGCGAGGATCGCGACAGGTTGGCGCTCGGGTGCCGCCGATGCGGCCGGCGAATTCTCGCTTGCTGGCGAAGCCCTTGTCCCGCGCCGTCTAACCGGCCAGCACCAGCTGGCCATCGGGATAGCGGGATGACATGAAATCCACGAAGGCCTTGACCTTCGGGCTGGCCAGTCGTCGCGAGGTGTGGAGCACCCACAGATCCACCTCCTTGCCGCCCGTCGCGCCCCATTGCACCAGCGCGCCCTTCGCGAGCTGGTCCCACACGATCGATTGCGGCACCTGCGCGACGCCGGCCCCAGCGATTGCCGCGTCGCGCAGCATCAGCATGGATGACAGGCGCAACACGGGCACCGGCTCCAGCGTCAGGCCGGTGCCGTCCAGGGGCCAGGTTTCGCCGTCGCGAAAGGCATTGACCACGGCAGGCACCCGCACCGGCGTTCTGCTTCGCCGCGGCTTCGCGATCGACGGCGCCGCCACCACGACGAGCCGGTCCTTGGCGAAGCTCCTGCCCACGAGCGTCGTGTCCGGCCGGGGGTTCGGACGGATCGCCACGTCGAACTGCTCTTCGACCAGGTCCACCACCCGATCCTCCGCCACCACCTCGACCGTGACGCCCGGATAGCGCTGGCGGAACTCGGCGCAGTGACGCCCCATCGCGAGTTGAGAGAAGAGCACTGGGGCCGCCACGCGCAGCCGGCCGGCCACCTGGCCGTCGCCCTCCCGGGTCGCGGTGAAGGCGTCCAGCACCTCGCCCATCGGACCCGCGGTCCGGCTGAGCAACTGCCGGCCAGCGTCGGTCAGCTCCAGTCCCTTGGCGCTGCGCTCGATCAGCCGCACGCCGAGCTGCTCTTCCAGATCCGCCACGCGACGCGACAGCGTGGCCTTCGAGCGGCGGCTGGCGCGACTGGCGCGCCCGAAGCCGCCGTGGGTGGCCACCAGGTTGAAGTCCACCAGGGCATTGAGGTCCATGTGTTCCGGATCCGAGACGGGATGTCTCGATTCTGGCGGCTGTGTTCATCGCCTGCAACGGCCTATCTTTCGTCCGTCACCCCGACACACCCCTTCTTCAAACGGAGTTTCAAATGAGCATCCTCGTCATCGGTTCCACCGGAACCATCGGTTCCCTCGTCGTTCGCGGCCTGGCCGAGCAAGGCGCCCAGGTCCGCGCCCTGGTCCGTCACCCCGGCAAGGCGTCGCTGCCTGAAGGCGTCCAGGCCGTCGTCGGCGACCTCACCGACGTCGCCTCCCTGCGGACGGCGATGACCGGCGTGCGCACCCTGTTCCTGCTCAACGCGCTGGTGGCCGACGAGCTCACCCAGTCGCTGCAGGCGCTGAACGTGGCGCGCGAGGCCGGCATCCAGCGCATCGTCTATCTGTCGGTCATCAACGCCGACAAATATCCGGAGGTGCCGCACTTCACCAGCAAGCACACGGTGGAACGGATGATCGACCGGCTCAACCTGCCCGCGACGGTCCTGCGTCCGGCGTACTTCATGCAGAACGACATCGGCATCCAGCCGGTCATCGAGGGCTACGGCGTGTTCCCGATGCCCATCGGCACCACCGGCGTCGCGATGGTCGACGCGCGCGACATCGCCGACATCGCCGTGGCGGAACTGCTGCGCCGCGACCGCGCGGAAGGACCGCTGCCCGCGGTCACCCTCGACGTCGCCGGCCGCGAACTGTTCACTGGGGAATCAGCGACAGCCGTCTGGAGCCAGGCGCTGGGCCGCCAGATCCACTACGGCGGCGATGACGTCGCCGCCTTCGAGGCACAGCTGGTCCAGAACCATGTCCCGCCCTGGATGGCCTATGACCTGCGGCTCATGATGGAGCGCATCCAGCAGGTCGGCCAGATCCCGGCCGACGGCGCCGTGCAGCAGCTGGAAGCGATCCTCGGCCGACCGATGCGCACATACCAGGCCTTCGTCGCCGAGCAGTTGAAGAAGGCCTGACGAGGCAAACCGTGCCGCCGCGCGCGCACCGTCACGCGGGCGGCATGGGGTCGCAGCATATGCCGCCGACGACCGCCAAGGCCGCATGCCGCCGGATGTCGGCGCACGCCGGCGTCGCGGTCAATCGAAGCGGTAGCCCGCGCTGAGGAACCACCGCGGGTTCCGGTCCCTGTCCTCGGCCTCCGGACGGCCGCCACGCACGCGCCAGCCCAGCGTCGACTCCGCCACCCACCGGCCGGCCGTCCAGCGTCCGCCAATGCCGGCGCCGGCCAGGCCGCGCCGGCCGTCGGAGCCCGCATCCCAGGGCTTGGCATTGAGCTTCACCTGCCCGCCATCGCCCCAGACGAATGCGGTCATGCCCGCCGCGACGGTGGCACGCAGTTCCGTCTGGGCCATCCAGCCGCGGTCGCCGCTGCCCTCGCCCATCGGGTAGGCGCGCGCGCCGAGGAAACCGCCGAGGCCGAATTTCTCGGACGCATCGAGATTGCCGCCCGACCATTGCGCGGACAGACGCACGTAGGCGCTGAAGGTGTCCGACAGCCGCTGGATGCGCGCCAGGTCGAGGTTGAAGCGCTGGAACGAGCCGCGCGTGCGCGCGGTCGCATCGTCGAGCGCGCGCGACGCGTCATCGAGCCGCAGTCGGCCCAGCGTCACCGAGACCTGCCCGTAGGTCACGCCGCCGCCGGCGATACCGTCGCGCACGTCGAACTGGAGACCGGGCGACAGCAGGTCGCTCTTGCGCTTGCGTGTGATGCCCAGCGCGTCGTACTGCTGCTCGAGGATCTTGTGTGAGAGGTTCAAGGACGCCAGCAGGTTGGTCTGCTGCGACCGGATCAGCGCGCGCGTGAGGCGGCCGCTGACGGAATCCGCGAGGCCCTTGGCGCCAAGCGCGGCGAAGGCCCCATCGAGCTGATAGCTGCTGCGGCTCAGCGAGATCGATCCACGGGTGCCGGTCGCATCCAGGGGGGTCTCGTACTCGGCGGAGCCCAGCCAGAGCTTCTCATCGGTGACCAGCGCGGTCAGCGAGACGCGGTCGCCGAAGCGGAACGGACTGTTGATGTTGACCAGGCCGCGCAGCCGATAGGCCCCGGTGCTTTCGTTGCCCGTGTTGTCCAGGCCGACCTCGCCCGAGACCTGGTTGCGGCGCTCGACGTCGACCTGCAGTTCGGTCTCGCCGAACTGGGCCCCGGGTCTGAGCACCGGCCTCACGCTGAAGCCGGGCTGGTCGTCCAGCAGCAGCATCGTGCGCTCCAGCGTGTCGCTGCGCACCGGCGCACCGAGCGGGATGCCGGCGTCCAGGAAGGGCTGCGCGCCCGGGACCTTCGGGTCGTCGCCGCGCGCGGAGACCTTGCCGATGGCGCCTTCCACGACCTGCACCAGCACCTCGCCGTCGGTGACCTTCTGCGCGGGCAGATAGGCGCGCGCCAGCGCGAAGCCGCGTGATCGGTAGGCTGCGGTGATGCGGTCCGCCAGGCCCTGGAGATCCTGAAGCGACATCTTCCGACCGATCACCGGTCCCACCGCGGACTGCAGCAACTCGGTGGGAACCGAGGCGTTGCCCTCGATGCGCAGCGCGCGCAGCTCGACGGTCGGGCCGCCGGCCTCCGCGCCGCCCTTGGGCGCGGGGGGCAGCACGGGCAGCGCGCTGCTCGCGGCGCGGCTCGGCGGCTGCGGGGGCGCATTGCCCTGGAGTTCCATGCCGGCCGTCTGGGCCCAGGTCGCCGCGGCGGCCAGGAGCGGCACGGCCGCCGCGATCCGGCGCGCGGGGAAACGCTTCGTGGGTGTCGACGTTCCGGTCAAGTGGCTCTCCCTCATTGCGCCGGCGCCGGCTGGGCGCCTGCCTGTTGTCGGTCCTTCTGCGGCTGGCGATTCACGTTGAGCCCGCCATCGACCACGAATACGTCCAGCGGCCCGTTGGCGCTGCGCACCGACACGGCTGCGCTGCCGGGCACCGCCTCCTTCGCACGGGCAGCGCCGGTCGAAGTCGTCGACGCCGTCGACGCTGTCGCACGGCCAGCAGGCGCGGCGAGGTTGGTCGCCATCGAATCGGGAATCTCGAATACGCCGGCCGCGCCGGCGCTGTCTCGCGCCGCACCGACGACCGACGACAGCGCGGGTGCGGGCAAGACCTGTACCTCCTGGCCCGCGCTCCTGGACGGCAACGGGGAACTGAGCGCCACGTAGTTCAGGTTGCCAAGCGCCATGGTGCTGGCCTCTCCGCCCAGGCCCAACCGCGCGTTGTCCGGGAAGTTGGGGATGGCGGCGGGCGCCTTGACCAGGGCGTCGACGTTGGTGGCGAGCACCGGGGCCGGGGCCGGGGCGGGCGCGAGCGCGGGTGCGGGTGCGGGTGCGGGTGCGGGTGCGGGTGCGGGTGCGGGTGCGGGCGCGGGCGCAGGCGCAGGTGCGGGTGCGGGTGCGGGTGCGGGTGCGGGCGCAGGCGCAGGCGCGGGCGCGGGCGCCTGCGCCCGCACCCGCACCCGCACCTGCGCCTGCGCCTGCACCTGCACCTGCACCTGCAGGCGCAGGCGCAGGTGCGGGTGCGGG